>Ga0209371_1000083_pt1 | contig 184176 bp, 165 predicted proteins | sample AgamicAtAmrz_FD_187165 | JGI IMG/M metagenome (GOLD analysis project Ga0209371, IMG submission 187165) | Agave microbial communities from Guanajuato, Mexico - At.Am.rz (SPAdes) (version 2) | ecosystem: Host-associated > Plants > Roots > Rhizosphere | place: Guanajato, Mexico | collected... | reverse complement strand
AGGCAGGGCGGCAACCGAGCGATGTGAAGGAGCATACTGACGTATGTGACTGAGCAGCGGGAGGGCGGCCAACGCAGCATCAGCACAGAAGACACAGGACAGAGCACAAAGAATTTGCCTGGCGGCTTTAGCGCGGTGGTCCCACCTGACCCCATGCCGAACTCAGAAGTGAAACGCCGTAGCGCCGATGGTAGTGTGGGGTCTCCCCATGCGAGAGTAGGGAACTGCCAGGCATCATATAAGTGAAGAAGCCCCGCACGCGAGTGCGGGGCTTTTTTACGTCTGTACTCTGCCAGTTTTTAAGCTGAAACATTTTCATTTTCTGCATCAAACCTCGACAATCACAATCGATCAGGCTAATGTTGGGCATCCAGATGTCTAAACGTTTATATGGTTGCAAGAGGTGCGCAGGCTATGCCAATCAGGATCCCCGACGAATTACCGGCAGTGAATTTTTTACGCGACGAAAACGTCTTTGTGATGACCTCGTCCCGTGCCAGTGTTCAGGAGATCCGCCCGCTTAAAGTGCTGATACTGAATCTGATGCCGAAGAAGATCGAAACGGAGAATCAGTTTCTGCGTCTGCTCTCCAACTCGCCACTCCAGATCGATATTCAGCTGCTGCGTATCGACAGCCGCGAGTCACGCAACACGCCCTCTGAGCACCTCAATAACTTCTACTGCAATTTTGAAGATATCCAGCATGACAACTATGACGGCTTAATCGTTACAGGTGCACCACTCGGACTGGTCGATTTTAATGATGTCGCCTACTGGCCGCAGATCCAGCGCGTGCTGCACTGGGCAAACGAGCATGTTACCTCGACCCTGTTTGTCTGCTGGGCGGTGCAGGCCGCGCTCAATATTCTCTACGGCATCCCTAAGCAAACCCGGCATAACAAACTGTCGGGCGTCTATGAGCATCAGATACTGCATCCCCATGCGTTACTGACGCGGGGATTTGATGATAATTTCCTGGCGCCTCACTCACGTTATGCGGATTTTCCTGCTCAGCTGATCAGGGATTACACCGACCTTGAGCTGTTTGCTGAATCGGAACAGACAGGTGCTTATCTGATGGCGAGCAGGGACAAACGTCTGGTATTTGTTACCGGCCATCCGGAGTATGACGCCCTGACGCTGTCGGGTGAATATTATCGCGACTATGAAGCAGGCGTGAATCCGGAGGTTCCCCATAACTACTTCCCGCAGGATAATCCCGCCCTGCCGCCGCGTGCGACCTGGCGTAGTCATGGCAACCTGCTGTTCTCCAACTGGCTCAACTACTACGTTTATCAGATCACGCCATTCGATCTGCGCCACATGAACCCGACGCTGGAATAGTCCCGGCCGGGGATCAACTGAACCGTGTTAGCTGCTGGCTGCACGGTTTTTTTTCGCCCGCACAACAGCAGCTGAAAAGGTTTCCCTTATCTTCTCGGAATTTAATGCCAGTAAATTCATGATGATAAGATTACTTTTATATAAAAATGGAAATAGTTTTTGATTTAAGAAAATAAATGCTTATGCTCTGATCCTGTAGCTCATAAAACCCGCACCCCATGGATCCGCTGCATTCGATCCTTTGAATACAGGAGAGCATCAGCATGACAGACTCAGTGATCAGCCATTCCCTGATTTTCAGCCAGCCCTTTAACTACGCCGAACAGCAGGTGTTAACCCCTGAAGCAATCGCCTTCCTTGAGAGGCTGGTCGCGCGCTTTGCCCCGCAGCGCACGGCTCTGTTAGTAGCGCGTCAACAGCGCCAGTTTCGCTACGATCAAGGCTATCTGCCGGACTTTGATATGGAAACAGCTTCCATAAGAGAAAGTGAGTGGCGCATTCAAGCCATTCCGGCAGACTTAGCCGACCGCCGGGTCGAAATTACCGGCCCGCCCGATCGCAAAATGGTGATCAATGCGCTGAATGCTAACGTAAACGTCTTTATGGCTGATTTTGAGGATTCGCTGTCGCCGGAATGGAGAAAACTGATCGAAGGGCAGCTGACCCTGCAGGAGGCGGTGCAGGGCACGCTGAGTTATACCAGCGATAACGGCAAAATTTATCAGTTGGGTGCCAATCCTGCGGTTCTGATGTGCCGGGTTCGCGGCCTGCATCTGTCAGAAAAGCATGTCAGCTGGCAGGGTGAGGCGATTCCGGGCGGGTTGTTCGACTTCGCGCTCTACTTTTTCCACAACGTCCGTCCTCTGCTGGCTAAAGGCAGCGGACCCTACTTCTATCTGCCAAAAACCGAAAGCTGGCAGGAGATCGCCTGGTGGCGTGAGATCTTCAGTTTCAGTGAGGATCACTTCGATCTTCCTCGCGGAACGATCAAGGCCACGGTCCTGATCGAAACCTTACCCGCCGTCTTTCAGATGGATGAGATCCTGTGGAATCTGCGCGATCACATCACCGGCCTCAACTGCGGTCGCTGGGATTACATCTTTAGCTACATCAAAACCCTGCAACAGCATGCCGATCGTGTATTGCCCGATCGCCAGTCCGTCACCATGGATCAGCCGTTCCTGAATGCTTATTCGCGGCTGCTGATCAAAACCTGCCATCGGCGGGGCGCGTTTGCGATGGGCGGCATGTCGGCGCTGATCCCCGCGAAAGATCCCTCGCGCAACGCCTGGGTACTGCAGCGGGTGAGGGAAGATAAGCAGCGGGAAGCCGGCAACGGACATGATGGCACCTGGATCGCACATCCTGGCCTGGCTGATACCGCCATGGCGGTTTTCGATGCTGCGCTGGGCGACCGCTCAAACCAGCTACATGTCCTGCGTGAAGAGGATGCGCCCATTACCGCAGAGCAGTTGCTCGCGCCCTGTCAGGGTGAGCGAACCGAAGCTGGCATGCGCGCCAACATCCGTGTCGCGCTGCACTATCTGGAGGCCTGGATCAGCGGCAATGGCTGCGTGCCGATTGACGGGCTGATGGAAGATGCGGCGACCGCAGAGATTGCGCGCACCTCTATCTGGCAATGGATTCGTCATCAGCAACACCTCAGCAACGGCCAGCCGGTCACCGCCGAACTGTTTCTGCGCTGGCTGAATGAAGAGCTGCACCTGCTGCAGAACGCGCTGGGTGAAACGCATTTCAGCGCCGGTCGCTATAACGATGCGGCGCAGCTGATGGCGCAGATCACCACGGAGCGCGAGCTGGTTTCCTTTCTTACCCTGCCAGGCTATCGCCTGATCCCTTAGACAGAGGAGCTATTGCCATGACACGTACTCAACAGATCGAACAACTCGAACATCTCTGGCAGACCGCACGCTGGCAGGGAATTACCCGTCCTTACAGCGCGGCAGAGGTGGTTAATCTGCGTGGATCGGTTCTGCCCGCCTGTACGCTGGCCACGCGGGGCGCGGAAAAGCTCTGGACGTTGCTGAACGGCGGGGCGAAGAAAGGGTATATCAACAGCCTGGGGGCGCTGACGGGCGGGCAGGCACTGCAACAGGCGAAAGCCGGTATTGAGGCGATCTACCTTTCCGGCTGGCAGGTAGCGGCGGACGCCAACGTGGCGGGGCAGATGTATCCGGATCAGTCGCTCTATCCGGTGAACTCGGTGCCGGAGGTGGTGACGCGCATTAATCAGACCTTCCAGCGCGCCGATCAGATTCAGTGGGCCAGCGGTATTGAAGCCGGTGACAGCCGCCACACTGATTTCTTTTTGCCGATCGTGGCGGACGCGGAAGCGGGATTTGGCGGCGTGCTGAATGCGTTTGAGTTGATGAAGGCGATGATTCAGGCGGGCGCGGCGGCGGTTCACTTCGAAGACCAGCTGGCAGCGGTCAAAAAATGTGGTCACATGGGCGGCAAAGTGCTGGTGCCGACGCAGGAAGCAATTCAGAAACTGGTTGCGGCACGGTTGGCTGCGGATGTGATGGGGGTGCCAACTCTGCTGCTGGCCCGGACCGATGCCGATGCGGCAGATCTGCTGACCGCCGACTGCGATGAGTATGACCGGCCCTTTATCCGCGGCGACCGCACGGCTGAGGGCTTCTTCCGCACCCACGCCGGGATTGAGCAGGCGATCAGCCGCGGACTGGCCTATGCGCCTTACGCTGACATCCTGTGGTGCGAAACCTCCACGCCCGATCTGGCGATGGCGCAGCGCTTTGCCGACGCCATTCATCAACGCTTTCCGGGCAAGCTGCTGGCCTATAACTGTTCGCCTTCGTTCAACTGGAAAAAGAACCTCGACGATCGCACCATCGCGACGTTTCAGCAGTCGCTCAGCGACATGGGCTATCGCTTCCAGTTCATCACGCTGGCGGGCATCCACAGCATGTGGTTCAACATGTTCGATCTGGCTCACGCCTACGCACAGGGTGAAGGCATGCGTCACTACGTTGAGAAGGTTCAGCAGCCGGAGTTCGCCGCCCGCGATCGCGGTTACAGCTTCTCCTCGCATCAACAGGAAGTAGGCACCGGCTATTTCGATCAGGTGACCAACATTATTCAGGGCGGAAAATCGTCGGTGACGGCGCTGACCGGCTCCACCGAAGAGCATCAGTTCTGACCCTTTCCGCTGACTGTTTCCCCGCCCGCCATGCGCGGGCGGGCACTGACCGGAGCCGATTATGCCGCCACGCGAATCGCTGATCGCCCACACCATTCTGCAGGGATTTGATGCGCAGTACGGCCGCTTCCTCGACATTACGGCTGGCGCGCAGCAGCGCTTTGAACAGGCGGAGTGGCAGGCGGTACAGCATGCCATGAAAGCCCGTATTCATCTTTATGATCACCATATCAGCCTGGTCGCTGACCAGCTGCGGGTGCTGAACGGCGCGGCAGACTGGGATGCAACGTTCTGGCTGCGGGTCAAGGATCACTATCAGAGCCTGCTGCCCGGCTATCCCCGGCATGAAATTGCCGAAAGCTTTTTCAATTCCGTCTACTGCCGGTTACATGGCCATGCCGATCTGCAGCCAGACCGGCTGTTTATCTTTACTTCTCAATCCGGGAGCGCACCTGCCACGCCCTTGCGTCCGCTGTCGCGCAGCTATCAGCCGCAGCGGGGCTGGCTGGCGCTGGTGGATCAGGTGCTGGATGACCTGCCTTTAACCCTGCCGTGGCAGCATCGTGCGCGCGATGTCGGCTGGATTGTCCGCCACCTGCAGGCGCACTTTCCCCGGCTGAACCAGGGCTGGCTTGAGGTCAACAGCGAGCTTTTCTACCGCAACAAAACCGCCTGGCTGGTGGCGCGTCTGCATCTGCCTGGGGGGATCTTTCCCTGCCTGCTGCCTATCCAGCGCAGTGACGCGGGCGAACTGTGGATCGACACCTGTCTGACCGATGTAGACGACGCCAGCATCGTTTTCGGTTTTGCCCGTGCCTATTTCATGGTGTTTGCCCCGGTGCCTGCGGCGCTGGTCGCCTGGCTGCAGCCGATTCTGCCTGGCAAGACGCTGGCGGAGCGCTATATGGCGATCGGCTGTCAGAAGCACGGTAAAACCGAATGTTATCGCGAATATCTTCAGGCGCTGGCTGAGAACAGGGCGGCGTTTGAGATTGCGCCCGGCGTGCGTGGCATGGTGATGCTGGTCTTTACGCTGCCAGGCTTTGACTGGGTGTTTAAAGTCATCCGGGATCGCTTTGCACCGCAAAAAGAGGTGACGGAAGCGCAGGTCCGCGCCTGCTATCAGCAGGTTAAAGAGCACGACCGCGTGGGACGAATGGCGGATACCCAGGCGTTCGAACAGTTTGCGCTGCCGCTGGCGCGCCTTTCACCGGCACTGCTGGCGGAACTGTACGCCTGCGTGGCGGAGAAACTGCATGTCGAAGGGGATCGCCTGATCGTTCGTCATCTGTGGCTGGAGCGACGTATGCAACCGCTTAATCTCTATCTGGCGCAGGCCAGCGCCGCCGAGCGTGAGCACGCCATTGATGAGTATGGCAATGCCATCAAACAGCTGGCGGCGGCCAATATTTTTCCGGGCGACATGCTGTTTAAAAACTTTGGTATTACCCGCCATGGCAGGGTGATTTTCTACGACTACGATGAGATTCGCCCGATGCAGGATCTGAACTTTCGTGAGGTGCCGGCGGCGCGCTATGAGGAGGATGAGCTCAGCGCCGAGCCGTGGTACAGCGTCGGGCCGGACGATGTCTTTCCGGAAACCTTTCGCTATGCGTTATGCAGTGAAGCCGAAACCGGCGCGTTGCTGCTGACGCTGCACCCGGAGCTATTCGATGCCAGCTGGTGGCGCACACAGCAGCAGCGCATCGCCCGGGGCCATGTGGAAGAGGTGATCGCCTGGCGGCAGACGCAGCGTTTCAGCGTCTGCTACGGCGCTGAAGCGATTAACGACCGCTGTACGCCAGCGTGACCTGACGCGCTTCCCGGATGACCAGCGCCCCCAGTTCGGTAATGCGGTCATCTGTCATGCGGGCAATGGGGCCGGAGATGGAGAGCGCGGCAAACGCCTCGCCATGTTCATCATAGATAGGTGCGGCCACACAGCGCAGCCCCAGCGCATGCTCCTCGTCATCCAGTGAAAAGCCCGCTTTGCGCACCTGCGCCAGATTCTCTTTCAGGCTCTGCGGTGACATCAGGGTTTTCGGCGTGTAGTAGTGCAGGCCTTTCTGATGCAGCAGGGCCGTAACCTGATCCTCGCCCAGATGCGCCAGAAACGCTTTGCCCGCGCCTGACGCGTGCATCGGCAGCTTGCCGCCAATCGGCGCAGACATCCGCATCAGCTGGGTACACTGCACCTGGTCGATAATCACCGCCTGATAATCGCTGAGATCCAGCACCGCCAGATTGACCGTTTCGCCGGACTGCTCCATCAGGCTGCGCAGCACCGGATGCACCAGCGCCAGCAGATTACGGCTCTGCAGGAAACTGCTGCCAACCACAAAGGCGTGCGCGCCCATCGTCCAGAGCCCGAGATCGCCGACCTGGCGGACAAAGCCCTGCTGCTGCATGGTGCTGAGCAGACGATGCGTGGTGGAGTTCGGCAGACCCGCCTGCTGCGCCAGCTCGGTCAGGGCGACGCTGCCATGTGAATCGGCAATCAACTCCAGCAGCGTCAGGCCGCGGGTCAGCGACTGCACCTGTCCCCCCGCAGACGCGGCGGCAGGTGAGCTTCGGGGTTTCTTGCCACGCTTAACAGGAACCGGCGTTGCCATCATGTTTCTCCTTTTGCATTGTGGAAATCATTTTCGTTTTAATCAGGCTGTTTGCAAACGCTGGTTTTCTGGTCAGACCTGTAGAGTCGTTTTGAAAATGTCTCATCTGTGCTCACTTTGTCGCCTGACCAGCTTGTGCCAGAATGCAAACTGGGGTTTTCGCCAGCAGACTGACGGGGATGGGGCAACAGTGAGCAGAAAAATCGACGCGTTACATCAGCAGCTCGCACAACGCATTATGGTGCTGGATGGCGGCATGGGCACCATGATCCAGCGCTACGGGCTGGAAGAAAAGGCGTTTCGCGGCAGCCGATTTGCTGACTGGCCTTGTGATCTGAAAGGTAATAACGATCTGCTGGTGCTGAGTCAGCCACAGGTGATCCGCGAGATCCATGACGCCTACCTGGCTGCGGGTGCGGATATTCTCGAAACCAACACCTTTAACGCCACGTCGATCGCGATGGCGGATTACCAGATGGAGAGCCTGGCGGCGGAGATCAATCTTGAAGCCGCCCGGCTGGCGCGCGCCTGCGCCGATGCGTGGACGGCAAAAACACCAGATCGTCCGCGCTATGTGGCGGGGGTACTCGGTCCGACCAACCGCACCTGCTCGATCTCGCCTGACGTTAACGATCCCGCTTTCCGCAATATTACCTTCACACAGCTGGTGGCGGCCTATCGCGAATCAACCCGCGCGCTGGTGGCGGGTGGGGCGGACATCATCATGATTGAAACCATCTTCGATACGCTGAATGCCAAAGCGGCGGTCTATGCGATACAGACAGAGATGGAGGCGCTGGGGGTCGTACTGCCGCTGATGATCTCCGGCACTATTACGGACGCCTCCGGCCGCACGCTCTCCGGCCAGACGACCGAAGCCTTTTACAACTCCCTGCGCCACGCGGAACCGCTCTCCTTCGGGCTGAACTGTGCGCTGGGGCCGGATGAGCTGCGCCAGTACGTGGCCGAGCTGTCGCGGGTTTCGAAAGGTTACGTGTCCGCGCATCCCAACGCGGGCCTGCCCAATGCGTTCGGGGAGTACGATCTGGATGCGGCGCGGATGGCCGGGCAGATTGGTGAGTGGGCGAAGGCGGGGTTCCTGAATATTATTGGCGGCTGCTGCGGCACCACGCCGCAGCATATCGCGGCGATGGCGGCAGCGGTTGAAGGGGTCGCACCGCGCTCGCTGCCAACCCTTCCCGTGGCCTGTCGCCTTTCCGGCCTTGAGCCGCTGAACATTACCGCCGAGTCGCTGTTTGTGAACGTCGGTGAGCGTACCAACGTCACCGGCTCCGCTAAATTCAGGCGGTTGATCAAAGAGGAGAAATATAGCGAGGCGCTGGAGGTGGCGCTGCAGCAGGTGCAGAACGGCGCGCAGATCATCGACATCAACATGGATGAGGGGATGCTCGACGCCGAAGCGGCGATGGTGCGCTTTCTGAATCTGATCGCGGGTGAACCCGACATCGCCCGTGTGCCTGTCATGATCGACTCCTCGAAATGGGCGGTGATTGAAAAAGGGCTGCAGTGCATTCAGGGCAAAGGGATTGTGAACTCGGTGTCGATGAAAGAGGGCGAAGCGGCTTTTATTCACCAGGCGCGTCAGGTGCGGCGTTACGGCGCGGCGATGGTGGTGATGGCGTTTGATGAAGCAGGCCAGGCGGATACCCGTGCCCGCAAAATTGAGATCTGTCGCCGGGCCTACCGGATCCTGACGGAGCAGGTCGGTTTCCCGCCGGAAGATATTATCTTTGACCCCAACATCTTTGCGGTCGCTACCGGCATCGACGAACACAATAACTACGCCGCGGATTTCATCGGCGCCTGTGAAGATATCCGGCGCGAGCTGCCCCATGCGCTGATCTCTGGCGGCGTCTCTAACGTGTCGTTTTCTTTCCGTGGCAACGACCCGGTGCGTGAAGCGATTCATGCGGTCTTCCTCTATTACGCCATCCGCAACGGTATGGACATGGGTATCGTCAACGCCGGTCAGCTGGCCATCTATGACGACCTGCCAGCGGAACTGCGCGACGCCGTAGAGGATGTGATTCTGAACCGCCGGGCTGATGGCACCGAGCGGCTGCTGGCGCTGGCGGAGAAATACCGCGGCGGCAAAGGCGATGAGGCGCAGGAACAGCAGCTGGCGGAGTGGCGCAGCTGGGCGGTCGCGAAGCGGCTGGAGTATGCGCTGGTCAAAGGGATCACGACCTTTATCGAACAGGATACCGAAGAGGCGCGCCAGCAGTTGCCGCGTCCGATTGAGGTCATCGAAGGCCCCCTGATGGCGGGCATGAATGTGGTGGGCGATCTGTTCGGCGAAGGCAAAATGTTTCTGCCACAGGTCGTGAAGTCAGCGCGCGTAATGAAGCAGGCGGTGGCGTATCTGGAACCCTTTATTGAAGCCAGCAAAGAGGCGGGGCGCAGCAACGGCAAAATCGTGCTGGCCACGGTGAAAGGCGATGTGCATGACATCGGCAAGAATATTGTCGGTGTGGTGCTGCAGTGCAATAACTACGAGATTGTGGATCTCGGTGTAATGGTGCCGGGCGAGAAAATCCTCAAAACCGCGCGGGAAGTGAATGCCGATATTATCGGCTTATCGGGCCTGATCACGCCGTCGCTGGATGAGATGGTCAACATGGCGAAAGAGATGGAGCGGCAGGGCTTTACGCTGCCTTTGCTGATTGGCGGCGCGACCACCTCGAAGGCGCACACCGCCGTCAAAATTGAGCAGCACTACAGCGGCCCGACCGTCTACGTGCAGAACGCCTCACGCACCGTGGGCGTGGTGTCGTCGCTGCTCTCCCCGACCTTAAGAGAGGAATTCATCGCGCGGACCCGCAGGGAGTACGAGACCGTGCGCATCCAGCACGCGCGTAAGAAGCCCCGCACGCCGCCGATCCCGCTGCAGGCGGCGCGCGATAACGCCATCGTCATTGACTGGCAGCGCTATACGCCGCCAGTACCGCATCGGCCAGGCGTTAGTCAGGTGGAGGTGAGAATTGAGACGCTGCGCAACTATATCGACTGGACGCCCTTCTTTATGACCTGGTCGCTGGCCGGCAGGTATCCCCGCATCCTGGAGGATGAGGTGGTGGGCGAAGAGGCACAGCGTCTGTTTGCCGATGCCTGTGCGATGCTCGACCGGCTGAGCGAACATTCCCTGCTTACACCGCGTGGCGTGGTCGGTATTTTTCCGGCTAACCGGGTCGGTGATGATATCCATATTTACCGGGATGAGCGGCGCGAAGAGATTTTGTGTGTAAGTCATCACTTACGTCAACAGACGGAGAAAACGGACTTCGCGAACTACTGCCTGGCCGATTTTGTGGCCCCGAAATCTTCAGGAAAGGCGGATTATCTGGGGGCGTTCGCGGTGACGGGCGGACTGGAAGAGGATGCGCTGGCGGAGGCTTATGATCGCCAGCATGATGATTACAACAAGATCATGGTTAAGGCGCTGGCGGACCGTCTGGCCGAAGCCTTTGCCGAATATCTGCATGAGCGGGTGCGAAAAGTGATCTGGGGCTTTGCGCCAAACGAAAATCTCAGCAACGAAGCACTGATCCGCGAAAATTATCAGGGAATACGTCCGGCACCCGGCTATCCGGCCTGTCCGGAGCACACCGAAAAAGCTGCCATCTGGCGTCTGCTGGCGGTGGAGCAGCAGACCGGCATGAAACTCACGGAATCCTATGCCATGTGGCCCGGCGCGTCCGTATCAGGCTGGTATTTCAGTCACCCCGAGAGTCGCTATTTCGCTGTCGCGCAGATCCAGCGTGACCAGGTGGAGGATTATGCGGCACGCAAAGGAATGCCAGTGAGTGAGGTGGAGCGCTGGCTGGCACCCCATCTCGGCTACGATGCGGACTAAAAAAACAGCCGGGAGGCCGCCTGAAGAGGGATAAGCTGCACCGGACTGGTCAGCTGTAATATCGAGCCAGCACAGGAAACACGGTCAGATCGTCAAGGCGCTAAAGCCAGTTCCTGGCCGCCCGGCCCGCGCGATGACGCACCTCATCCCTGAGGTGCGTCCTGACCGGGCCAATGCTTTGCGTCTTTACGCAGGGCGTATGCTCCCTGAGCCTGCTTTCTGTTAACCGCATGAAGCGGCCCGAAAGCCGCCCCGGCTTAGTTAAAGCGCGCGTCGCGATCGGCGGTCAGATCATAGAGCTGGTACTTACGACCCAGCATCTGACCGCCATCACGCGTCAGCGGCACCCAGTTCACCTGCGCACGGCCACGGGTCGGCGTCACGGTGAAGAGGTCCATCGGGATGGAGATATAGAAGCCTTTGGTGAAGTCGCCTTCACCATACTCTTCAGACGACACATTGGTTTTGGTGGCATACACCCCGACCATCACGCCGCTGTCGAATCGCTTCGACACATCGACCGTCACGCCTTTATCTTTCGCCAGATACTGACCCACGCTGGTCTTCACCAGTACATCCTGCATGAACCACGGACGCCAGTAAGCGGTCAGGTTGCCGGTGGCCGCTTTGTAGCGGTTAAACTGCATCATGTTGTCCCAGTCACGCTGACGGACGTAGTTGGCATCCACGCCCACCGCCCAGTTCGCATCAACCGGACGGTAGAGCAGCTCGCCGCCCACGCCGCCGTACATTGTCTCCAGATAGCCGCCGTAGACCTGACCATAGAAGCCGTTACCAAGGTGGCCCATATAGTTTGCCTGCAGATCGTTGACGTAGACGTTGTTCTCCACGTAGTCGCGGATGTGGGTACGCACGCGAGGCAGGGTGGAGTCCGCCGGAGCACCGTTGTAGTTGAACCTGTCGTAGTTGTTGGCGAGGTTGCCAAACAGGCTACCGCCCACCAGCAGATGATCCGTCAGCCAGTAATCGACATTGCCCATGACGCCGACCTGATACATGTAGAAGCTTTCCGGTCCGCCCACCGACTGATTCAGCACCGGCGACAGGCTGTAGTTCAGGCGATCTTTGCGGATGAACATCCCCTGTTCCGTGTTGCCCGGATCGACCGGATCTTTGCGAACCTGCTGCAGCGGCTGCTCATGACCCAGCGGATAGCCTTCCAGCTCTTTACGCAGGCTGGCGACATTCGTCTCCGTCGTCACCTGCGGCATGTTAAAGCGCGACTCAGTGACATTGATGGTGTCGATGCCGTCAGGCAGGTGGTTCATGATGATGCGGTTAGCGCGATCGACGCCTTCGCGGGTATCACGATATTTCGTCTGCTCGCCTGACACATAGAGCGTATGGCCCTGCGTCTGAATGCGTGGGCCATCCAGCCCGGCATTCTCTTTCAGCGCGACCAGCTGATCGCCCACCACCGTCGTCTCCAGCAGAGCCGGTTGCGGCTGCGGCTGATAGGCAGGTTTCGCGCTGTCGATGTGCGACTGGTGCAGATCGTTAAAGTTCGTGCGGAAGGTCACACCAAACATAAAGGTGTTGCCGCGTTCGTAGCTGGCGTTGATGTCCGCCCAGTCGGTTACGCGATAGATCGCCCCGACATTGAGCTTACTCCGCTGATCCAGCCGGCCCGCAAAGTCATTCTGGTAGTCGTTGCCCTCATACTCCATTTTAAGGCGCAGCGGCTGCCACGGCGTCTGATACTCCACGCCGCCAAAAAAGGCCGTCGGACCGTGGAACATCTGCGAACCATTGATGGAGCCGGCTTCGCCCACCCGTGGCCGCTGGCAGTAGCTGTCGCTGTAGGAGCAGAAGGGGTTTTTCACCGTGCCGCTGTTGCCGAGATAGCCCCAGCCCAGGCCCAGGGTAAAGTCGAACGGCCCCCAGGCTTTGGTCGCCACCAGATATTCGCTGTCGAACAGGCCGGTGCCGCCGAGATCGCGGGTGCCTACCGCCACTTCCGGCAACCAGAACCCTTCCTGCCACAGGCGGAGTTTCAGGTCGAATGCTTTATCTTTATAGCTCTGGGTGCCGCTGAACTCTGACACCGCACTGTACTGGCGGGTCCGCACGTCGGTATACCGCACGGTCGTCTCCAGCCACGGGAAGAGCTGCAGCGAGGCGGAGTAGTAACGGTACTGGTCGTTGTCACGCGCATTGAGGCTGAACTCCCCCTCTCTGGCCATACGTGCTGTCGGCACCTGCATCAGGCCCACGCCGCCAAAATCGGATTGTGACGGGCCCACCGGTGCGGGCCAGGTGTCCGCCTGCGCCTGACAGGCCGCCGCCACAGAAACAGCCAACAGGCTGAAGAGATAACGTTTTTTCATCAGTCTGGTATCCGGTGAGTCAGTACGGAGAGGATGCGGTCATTGAGATCGTCGCTGCTGCCTGGCAGGCTCCATGAGGAGAAGCCGAGCCAGATCACGCTGCCGGGTTCCACTTCCGCATGACGATGATTCCAGTAGGCGACGGGCACCTGCTGTGTGGCCCCCGACGGCGCAATCACCGTAACAACATTGCGTTCTGCGCCCGACAGGGCGTCATGACCCTCCAGATAGTCGCGTACCGACTTGCCTGGCTGCCAGCTTACTTTGCCTGCGCCACTGAGTGCGCCGAGCAGCAGCACGGTGTCGGACGGGGCCTGCAGCCAGAGGTCGTAGCTGCCTTCGAGCCGGCGATTGTCTGCCGGATGCAGACGGATCCAGTCCGGATCGAGCGAGGTGAACTGACGCCCGGTGACCCTGATGGCGCTGAGCTGACGGATCACCTCATCGATGGCCGCGGCCCGCTCGCCACTGCTGTCACTGCGCCAGGCACGTAACGCGCCCAGCGTCTGCTGATAGTGCTGCTGGGCGACGGCGGTGGCACCGCGCTCGGCAATAAAGGTGCTGCGCCAGTCCGTATTCGCCTGCAGCGGAGGCAGTGTCACCAGCTGTGAAAGATCGGCGACCTGGCTCAGTTCAGCCTGGCCACCGTTGTGCGGTGCATGGACGGTAACCTGCGCAGCGGCCTGCGCGCCTGCGGTGCTGAACAGGCTCAGCCCGGCCAGCAAGAAAGTGATTTTTTTCATGATTTCGCCGGCTTCAGAATGGTGGTTTCAACAGGGAAGGCGTCGGCCGCCAGCATCTGATGGGCCTGCACCACATCGCCGCTGCTGTTATCGATCCAGAAGGTGTTTTCCCACTCGCGGTGCAGGCTATCGATGCTCACCTGCTCATGCCAGACACGGCAGGGAATACGGTTGCCCGCGACCGTCAGCACCTCGTCGGTGCCGCGCTGGAAGGTTGAACGCACGGTTGCACCGCGAACCTTACTCTGTTCGGTCCACTGCACGATGCGGGTCCAGCCTGCGCCGTTGCTGAGCTGCAGGGCGTTTGCCAGCGGATCCTGTGGCAGATTGCTGACGCTCAGCAGGTTATCGGTCAGGCCCAGGGTTTTCACCAGACGGCCATGCTGTGTTACCAGCATCGCCTGATCCTGCGTCACCCATTTCTGCTGACCCTGTTCGTTGTAACCCAGCACCACAAAAATGCGCGGGCCGTTGTTCAGGCGAGCATAGAGACTGGCATAGGGGAGATGAGTGACCTGTTGATCGGTGACGGTGACGTCGTCCGGACCGTTAACCGCCAGCAGCAACGTCTGTTCAAGACCTTTTTGCGTTTGTGTACAGGCCTGCAGCAGCAGGCAAGCGAGCAGCAGAGGAAGTTGGCGCACTGTGTGTCCCTGATAAGTCATGCCAAAGTAAAAATAACCACACAGACGTGTGGTTATGTTTAAAAGTGCTCTGCCCGTTCGTGCTGATGGCAATACAGGCGACTACGCTGCGCCGCTGAATCACCGATGAGTGTTCAGCCTTGCCCGTGGGTCACCGGACGGCCATCAGACATCTGCCGGGCAGCCATCAACGAGTGGTGCTCGTCGTGGTGGTGGTTGTTGTACCGGTATTCGCGCCGTCACCACCGCCTGAAGCGGCAATGCCGAGCCCGACCAGCGCGCCCAGTGCGCCGATACCCACAGCGGTGGACGTGCCGGACGAGATTGCTCCCGCCTGCGCGCCTGCTGCAGTACCCGCTTCACCCGCTTCCTGCGGCGCAGCATAAGCGCCAGAGGAGACAGCAACGAGGATCAGGGCTGCACCGGCAACCAGAGTTTTTTTCATAACAACGTTTCCTGCATTGAGTGAATGAAGGATTGCTGACCGGCAACACGGATGATGCAGATAATCTGCTCTTCGTGTGACGGACAGGCCCATTGCGGGCGCGTTCATTATAGGGCAACAAAATATCAGAGTTCAGTGCCATAAAAATCAGGGCAAACAGCGGCACAGCGACATGATTTAATGAGCTGTATTGGCGATAACTGCTCTTTATATGGGAGGGTTTCAGGCGCATACCGGATATTCCGCTGCCTGCGAATAGGTTGCAAAGCGTAATCTTCTTTTTTATTTATATCTGGTACGGAATAAGAATAATCAGAATTTACTCAAAATGGATAAAACTGAATCCGCTTAATAATCAATAGCTAATATGTGAAGTGACGCAATTTCAGGGCCATTTTAAACTGAATAATTGCCTGGTTTATCCCCTCAGGATCAGAATTACCTCAGGCGGTTTTAAGACTTTTCCCGTCTTATTTTTCACCTGGTAAAGAATAACTGGCCCATTACGCGGTAAAAACAGACAAAAAAAGGGCAGCGTCGTCGCTGCCCTGTTTATTTAACGCCGGTTAACGCCAGGACTTATAGCGGTTAATTAAGGCATTGGTGGAGCTGTCGTGCGAGGTAATCTCGTCGTTGTTTTCCAGTTCCGGAAGGATGCGGTTCGCCAGCTGCTTACCTAATTCCACACCCCACTGATCGAAGGTAAAGATATTCAGGATAGCGCCCTGAGTGAAGATTTTATGCTCATACAGGGCAATCAGCGCGCCCAGGCTGTAAGGCGTAATCTCACGCAGCAGAATGGAGTTGGTCGGACGGTTACCTTCAAACACCTTGAACGGCACGATATGGGCCACGGACTCAGCCGACTTACCGGCATCGGTAAACTCTTTCTCGACCACGTCGCGTGACTTACCAAACGCCAGCGCTTCGGTCTGGGCGAAGAAGTTTGAGAGCAGTTTCGGATGGTGATCCGCCAGCGCATTATGGGTGATAGCCGGCGCAATAAAGTCACATGGAATCAGTTTGGTGCCCTGATGGATCAGCTGATAGAAGGCATGCTGACCATTGGTGCCCGGTTCGCCCCAGATGATAGGGCCGGTCTGGTAATCCACCGGATGACCGTCGCGATCCACATACTTGCCGTTCGACTCCATATTGCCCTGCTGGAAATAGGCAGCAAAGCGATGCATGTACTGGTCGTAAGGCAGAATGGCTTCGGTTTCGGCACCGAAGAAGTTGTTGTACCAGATGCCAATCAGCGCCAGCAGGACCGGCAGGTTCTGTTCCGCCGGGGCAGAGGCGAAGTGCTGGTCCATGGCGTGTGCGCCGCTCAGCAGCTGCTCAAAGTTGTCGAAACCGATGGACAGGATGATCGACAAACCGATGGCTGACCAGAGTGAATAGCGACCGCCCACCCAGTCCCAGAATTCGAACATATTGTTGGTATCGATACCAAATTCACCCACCGCTTTGGCGTTGGTCGACAGTGCCGCGAAGTGTTTTGCAACGTGCTGCTGGTCACTGGCTCTCTTCAGGAACCAGTCGCGCGCGCTGTGGGCGTTAGTCATGGTTTCCTGCGTGGTGAAGGTCTTTGAGGCGACCAGGAACAGCGTGGTTTCCGGGCTGAGATCTTTCAGCGTTTCGGCGATGTGGGTGCCGTCAACGTTGGAGACAAAATGCATATTCAGATGGTTTTTGTACGGGCGCAGCGCTTCCGTCACCATAAACGGACCCAGATCGGAGCCGCCGATACCGATATTCACCACGTCGGTGATTGGCTTACCGGTATAGCCTTTCCATTCGCCGCTGATGATGCGTTCGGAGAAGGCTTTCATCTTCTCCAGCACCGCATTGACTTCTGGCATCACATCCTTGCCATCCACCAGAATCGGCGTGTTGCTCCGGTTGCGCAGGGCGACATGCAGCACCGCGCGATCTTCGGTGCGGTTAATTTTCTCGCCCGAAAACATCGCGTGAATGGCACTGCTCAGATCGGTCTCTCTCGCGAGCGCCTGTAACTTATCGAGGGTTTCCTGGGTGATGCGGTTTTTGGAGAAATCCACCAGCATCTGATCATCAAAGGTGGCAGAGAATTTGGCAAAACGATCGGCATCCTGGGCGAACAGGTCGGCAATTTCCACCGATTTCATCTGCTCAAAATGCTGTTGCAGCGCTTTCCAGGCTGCGGTTTGTGTCGGATTGATATTTTTCATGGCAACACTCTTGTTGATATTAAGAACCGTCATTCCATCGGGGGCAGATCCTGCCCGTTTAGCGTTTCAGTATGACCACAGTTGTAACTGAAAGGGAAAAATTTTGTCAGTGCCCGTCGGGCTGACGCACGGAACACCGGCCGCTTTTCGCCAGCATTGCGTGGCGCGAAGGGGCGTGCGGCACAGCAACACGACGTGGCAAAGTGTGCCGCGAAAGCCGGCACAAAACGTTGTGCGGTATCAGTGATACCTGCATGAGCTGAACCCATTAAGCACTCTAGCCGCTGCGGCGCAGGGCAATTTGTTTTCTGATGCGGCAATCCGGGCCTTACTGGCGTTGACAGCAGGGCCAGAAAAGGCTAAATCTATGCGCCTACTTGCGCACCTGTGCGCAAGCCAGAAGAGGCGCGTCGCCCAGGCAGTGTGTTGGAGGAACCGTATCCGGTGAAAGCACATGATGGGGAGCGACGCCGAGGCAGTTCAGCACACGGTGTGTTGTCTGTCGGCTACAGAGGCTGAATCCTCTGGGTTGTCACCAGAAACGTCTGCAGTCGACGTTTCGCAAGGTGGGGCGCTTCTGGGTGACTCGTCTATCCGATCTGGTCTGCCCGTTTCTGCTCTTTCCTTGTGCCTGGCTGAAAGAATGTTTCTCGACCCTTTCTGCGGCGAGAACAAGATAACCTGACACGAGGTCCTACATGTCTCAAACTCTGATAGTGGCAAAATTCGGCGGCACCAGCGTGGCCGATTTTGAAGCGATGAACCGCAGTGCCGATGTCGTCCTGCAGGATGCGAATACGCGTCTGGTCGTGCTTTCTGCCTCAGCGGGCATTACCAATCTGCTGGTGGCGCTGGCAGAAGGCCAGCCGGCTGCCCAGCGTGTGGTGCTGCTTGAGGATATCCGTCGCATTCAGTATGCCATCGTTGACCGTCTGCAGCGTCCGGCTGTGATCCGCGATGAAATCGATCGGATGATCGACAACATCAGCATGCTCTCCGAAGCCGCTTCGCTGGCCAACTCACATGCCCTGACCGATGAACTGGTCAGCCACGGCGAGCTGATGTCTACGCTGCTGTTTGTGGAAATTCTGCGTGAACGCCAGGTGAACGCCGAGTGGTTTGATGTCCGCAAAGTGATGCGTACAGATGACCACTTTGGCCGTGCCGCACCGGATGTCGCCGTGCTGGCGGAGCAGGCGACGGCACAGTTGCAGCCCCGCATCGGCCAGGCGCTGGTGGTGACACAGGGCTTTATTGGCAGCGAAAGTGAAGGGCGCACCACGACCTTAGGACGTGGCGGCAGTGATTACACGGCGGCGCTGCTGGGTGAAGCCCTCAATGCGGCGCGGGTGGATATCTGGACTGACGTACCGGGCATCTATACGACCGATCCCCGCGTGGTGCCGACGGCAAAACGCATCGATGAGATTACGTTCGAAGAAGCGGCCGAAATGGCGACATTCGGTGCAAAAGTGCTGCATCCGGCCACGCTGCTGCCCGCCGTACGTCGCGGCATTCCGGTCTTTGTCGGATCCAGCAAGGACCCTGCAGCAGGCGGCACCCGCGTCTGCAATGAAACCCGTAACCCGCCGCTGTTCCGGGCGCTGGCCCTGCGCCGCAAGCAGACGCTGTTAACGCTGCACAGCCTGAACATGCTGCACACATTTGGGTTCCTCGCTGAGCTTTTCGCGATTCTGGCGCGTCACAACGTCTCTGTTGATCTCATTACCACCTCTGAAGTGAGCGTGGCGCTGACTCTTGATACCACCGGCTCTACCTCGACCAGTGGCAGCCTGCTGACCCAGGCGCTGCTGACGGAACTCTCGTCGCTGTGCCGGGTTGAAGTGGAAGAAGATCTGGCGCTGGTGGCGATTATTGGCAACCAGCTGTCAAAAGCCTGCGGCGTTGGCAAAGAGGTGTTTGGGGTACTTGATCCCTTCAACCTGCGGATGATCTGCTACGGTGCCAGCAGCTACAACCTCTGCTTCCTGGTGCCTGGCAACGATGCGGAAAGCGTGGTGCGGACGTTGCATCATAATCTGTTCGAGTAAGCACGCTGTTCTCAGGCCGCCTTCACGCGGCCTGAGAACCTGACTGAACGGGCCGCCTCTGGACGGTCGTTTAGCGTTACGCGTCCTGTTCATGCCATCAGATCGTTATTTCAGCCTGTCCCCGTCACAAGGCGACGCGCGCTTTCCTGCTCACCTTCGACCCTCTGCGCTGCGCTGCGCAGGATTGACAATCCCGTCGCTGACCTGACTCATTCAGCGGCAGTGAATGACAGGCAATTCGGGGTTGCTGGGGCAGTGGACGCTTGCGGGCATACTCGTCTGCCCGCAGCCTTTCCGGGCGGTGGATCGATTTCGCGAGTCTGGCATAGGTTCAGCTGCAGATGCTCTGGTTGATGCCGATTGCGGCTGGTGTGATCTGCCACAGTTAACAGGTAAAAGCAGCGTAATTTCGTCGATATTCTGTAGATCGGCAGCAGTCAATCCGCATTTTCCCGCCTTGCTCTATCTTCGCCTTACGTCCCGATCATGAGATGTTATGATTCCGCCCTCGTCACGGCAGTCGTTCCTGCATGACGTATCGCTAAGGCAACGCTGCATAAAACATCACATTCTTATAAGGAAGTCTGGCTATGCTTGCCACCCTGACCCGCCTGTTCCCGCTCTGGGCCGTGTTATTATCTGCCGCTGCGTATTTCTCGCCCGGCACCTTTCTCGGCATCGGACCCTGGGTCACTTATCTGCTGATGCTGATTATGTTCGGCATGGGGGTGACCCTGAATATCGATGATTTCAAACGGGTACTTATCCGGCCTGCGCCGGTCATTGCCGGGACCTTTCTGCACTATCTGGTCATGCCGCTCGCGGCCTGGGGGCTGGCAAAACTGTTCAATATGCCGCCCGATCTGGCCGCCGGCATGATCCTGGTCGGCAGCGTGGCCAGCGGTACCGCCAGCAACGTCATGATCTATCTGGCCAAAGGGGATGTGGCGCTGTCAGTGACTATCTCCTCGGTTTCAGCCCTGGTGGGCGTTTTTGCTACGCCGCTGCTGACCCGCTTCTATGTTGACACCCATATTCAGGTGGATGTGGCAGGTATGCTGCTGAGCATCGTGAAGATCGTCGTGATCCCGATTACCCTGGGACTGATCATTCATCACAGCATGAACAGCGTGGTTCGCCGGGTGGAGCCGTGGCTGCCTGCATTTTCGATGATCTGCATTCTGCTGATCATCAGCGCGGTTGTGGCGGGCAGCCAGGGCTTTATCGGCTCGGTAGGTCTGATGGTGATTGCAGCGGTGATCCTGCATAACGCGATCGGTCTGCTGGGCGGTTACTGGGGCGGTAAGCTGTTTGGCTTTGATGAGTCGACCTGCCGCACCCTGGCGCTGGAAGTGGGCATGCAAAACTCCGGTCTGGCGGCGACGCTGGGCAAACTCTACTTCTCGCCGCTGGCCGCCCTGCCAGGCGCGCTGTTCTCGGTGTGGCATAACCTCTCAGGCTCACTGCTGGCAGGTTACTGGTCAGGAAAAGCGATTAAGAAGAAGGCCCCGTAACCTCGCAGGATAGCGGGACGATCCCGGTTGCGTCGCCCTACGGCGCAACCGTCGATTCAGGACCTATTCGTAGTCACGCTCATCGTCGGGTTGCTCCAGTACGGTATAGGCCACGCTGCAGAACAGCGAGTTAAGACGTTTCATATCCCCGAGCAGACCAAGATGGAGTGAACTGGTTTCGATGCTCTGCACGTTCTGCTGATGCAGACGATCGACATGCGCGTGTGAATAGCGCCTGATCATCAGGCGGAAGCGATGTTTCGCCCGACGCAGACGTCTGGCGCTGGTGACATCGTGCGACAGAAACACCGACAGACTCATTCTGAGGTTAGCGAGCAACAGCTCCTGCAGCCCCTCCAGCTCTTTTAAGCCTTCGGCAGAGAAGGCGCGGCCGGCGGCCAGGGACTTGTCCGCCACATCGCTGCTCATCCGCTCAATGATGTCTCCGGCCTGCTCCAGGTTCAGCGACATCTCAATGATCTCTCCCCAGCGGCGGGAGTCCTCTTCCGGCAGATCCTCTTTCGGCATTCGTGCCAGATAGAGCTTAATGGCGGTGTAGAGCACATCCACATCATCATCCAGCCGCCGGACCGTGCGCTCCTCGCGGGATTCACCATGCACCACTTTGTTGAACGCCTCCAGCATCTGCTCCAGCACATCCCCGATGCGCAGCGCCTCGCGAGCCGCATTGACCAGCGCCAGCGCGGGCGTATCCAGCGCGCTGCGATCAAGGTGTCTGGGTTTAAGATGCAGCGCGGTGTCGACATCGTCGGCGATCAGGCGACGGCAGAGACGCGCCATCTGATCAGTCAGGGGGACCATCGCCACACAGCGGATCAGGTTGTAAAACACATGGAAGAAGATCACTAACTCTTCGTCGTTAACCGGTAGCTTATCGAGCCAGCTCGCCACGATATCGACAAACGGCAGGACCAGGATGCAGCCGATCAGTTTGAACAACAGGCTCCCAAGCGCCACGCGTTTGCCCGCCGCATTCGAGCCGCTGGCGTTGATCATCGCCAGCAGGCCGCTGCCCAGATTGGCACCGATGACCAGACAGAGCGCCACCTTGAACGAGATCACGCCCGTTGCGGTCAGCGTGGCGGTGATCAGCACGGCGGCCAGGCTGGAGTAGCTGATGATGGCGAAGACCGCGCCCAGCAGCGCGTCGAGCATCACGTCGCCGGTCAGGCTGGAGAAGAGGACCTGGACACCGGCAGCCTGAGTTATCGGGCGCGCCGCGGCAACGATCAGCTGCAGCGCCAGCAGGATCAGACCCAGACCGATGCTGGCGCGACCCAGCTGGCCGGCGTGCGTCTGCTTGCGGCTGAGGAAAAACACCACGCCAAAGAAGATAAACAGCGGTGAGAGCCAGGAGAGATCAAACGTCAGAATACGCGCCATGATCGCCGTGCCGACATCGGCGCCCAGGATGACGACCAGGGCGGGTGTCAGGCTGACCAGATTCTGCGCCACGAAAGAGGTGACCAGTAATGTCGTCGCATTACTGCTCTGCACCAGCGTGGTGACGCCAATGCCTGCCAGAAAGGCCATAGGTTTTTTTTCGATGCTGCGGCTCAGAACCCGCCGCAGATCCGCGCCGTAGACCCGCATGATACCGGTTCGCACGATGTGGGTGCCCCAGACCAGCAGGGCCACAGCAGAGAGCAGATTAAGCAGAGTTAACACGGGGCGGCGCTCCTCGTTCGTCAGGCGCAAAACACAGACTGCCAGCCTGACGGGAAGCGCAATCTGCGAAGGGGATTGCCGCGCTGTGCGTGATTTTTTCCTGTGTTTTAAGCCACCTGGCGCAAAGTCGACATCTCCAATTGTAGACCAATCTGACTGCCAGCGGGGTGCAAATCAGCCGCCGAGCGGTTAAGCACATCCACCGAAAGTTCGACCCTGTTTGCCCGGATACGGTAGCGGATGACGTTGCCCAGCAGGCTGTGGCTGAGGATTTCAGCGGGGATCCCCTGGCCCGGCGCGGTAAAGCGCATCGATTCAGGGCGAATGGCGACCTGGCTGGCGAAGGACTGGCCAGTCAGCCGCGTCGCCTCTGCGGCGCTCAGCAGGTTGTAGTTGCCAATGAATCCGGCAGCAAAGAGATCGACAGGCTGAGTATAAAGCGCCTCCGCATCGCCGTTCTGCACGATTTTCCCGCGATTCATCAGCACGATACGGTCGGAGAGCGTCAGCGCCTCCTCCTGATCGTGGGTGACGAAGAGGGTGGTCAGCTTCAGTTCGCGCTGGATGCGCCGGATCTGATCGCGCAGGTGGCGACGAATGCGCGCGTCCAGCGCCGACAGCGGCTCATCCAGCAGCAGCAGACGCGGGCGCGTCACCAGCGAACGCGCCAGCGCCACGCGCTGACACTGCCCGCCCGAAAGCTGATGCGGATATCGGCGCGCATAGTCACTCAGTTCCACCAGCTCCAGTCCCTCCATGACCCGCTGACGGATCTGCGCCTCGGGCAGTTTCTGCATCTTCAGGCCAAACGCGACGTTCTTCTCCACCGTCATATTAGGAAACAGCGCATAGCTCTGAAACACCATGCCGATGGCCCGCTTCTGTGGGGCCAGCGGCACGATATCGTTGCCCTCCAGCCTGATCTCACCGCTGTCGACGCCGGTTAATCCCGCCAGACAGCGCAGCAGCGTCGATTTGCCGCAGCCACTCGGGCCCAGCAGGGTGACAAATTCCCCTTCCGCGGCGCTGAAATCGATCTGCTCAAAAATGGATGTGGGTCCATAGGACTTATTCAGCTCTCTGACTTCCAGATAACTCATATTCAGCCTCGTTCAGGATTCAGGGCGTTAGCCAGCCAGGTGACCAGCAGCACCACGACGAAATAGGAGATCACCAGCGCGCTGGTGAAGTGGCCGCTGCCGTTGCGCATGTTGAACAGGTAGACCTGCAGGGTTTCGTAGCGGTTGCCGACCAGAATGTTGGCGAAGACAAACTCGCCGATCAGAAAGGAGAACGAGAGCAGGACGGCAATCAGCATCCCCTTACGCAGGTTGGGCAGCACGACCCACAGCGCCGCCTGCCAGGTGCTGGCGCCCAGCAGCTGTGCGGCATCGATCAGCTCTTTGAGGTTGATTGCCTGCATATTGTTTGCCAGCGCCCGATAGATAAAGGGCAGCGCGATAGTGAAATAGCAGCCGATTAAAATCCAGGGTGTACCGGTCAGCATTAGCGGGGAGGCGGAGTAGAGTTGCAGCAGACCCACCGACGACACAACGGGCGGCACGGCGAACGGCATCAGGATCAGCACGTTCATGACCGCATCCAGCCGGGGATAATAGTAAGCGATCACAAACATGGCAGGCAGCACCAGCACCAGCGAGAAGAGCAGCGCGCCAAAGCAGATCAGCAGAGAGTGCCCCAGTGCCGTCAGAAAGCGCGGGTCGCTCCAGAGCTGGATGAACCACTTCAGGCTATAGCCCTGCGGCAGAATGGTGTTGCTCCAGTCGGATGAGAGCGCATAGAGCAGCGTGGCCAGCAGCGGCAGCGCCAGCAGGGTAAAAAGCAGCCCGACCATGAGGCGATGATAAAGATGTTCGGCGCGTGACATGGCGGCTCCTGTTATGGCTGCTTCGCATTGAGATAGCTGCGGCGCACCAGATACTGCTGCACCAGGGTGATCAGCGCCATGATTGCCACCAGCAGCATGGCCAGCGCGCTGCCGGTGGCAGGGTCCAGCGAAATATCGCCGGAGACCAGCGCGGCAATGCGCACTGGCACCACGTTGAAGTTTCCGGTGGTCAGGGCGTAAATCGTGGCGTAAGCGCCCAGCGCATTTGCCAGCAGGATGACAAAGGTTCCGATCAGCGCCGGAAAGAGAATCGGCAGCCCGATGTGCCATCCGTAGCGCCAGCGGCTGGCACCCAGCAGCGCCGCCGATTCCTGCCACTCTTTTTTCAGCCCGTCGAACGCCGGATAGAGCAGCAGCACGCCAAGCGGGATCTGGAACCAGGTGTAGACCAGCACCATGCCGTTACGCGAGAAGAGCCGGAAGCTCTCAATCACACCATAGTGGCGCAGCAGCAGCGTCAGGCAGCCGTTCAGCCCCAGCAGGATCACAAAGGCAAAGGCCAGGGGCACACCGGCAAAATTACTGGTCATGTTGGTAAAGGAGAGCAGAAAGCGCTGCAGCCGTCCGCCGCCGAGCTGATGCAGTGAATAGCCGGTCACCAGCGCAATCAGTAATCCATACAGGCTTGACCAGAGCGAGATATCCAGCGAAAAGCGGAACGCCTGCTGATAGAAGGGTGAGGTCAGGATATCCTGATAGTTATCCCAGCCCCACCGGCTGTTCATTTCGCTCCAGAAGCTGTTGATGGCGATCCACACCAGCGGGGCCAGCTGAAAGGCGATCCAGAACAGGGAAAAAGGCAGCAGCAGCAACAGCGCGATCCCTTTGCCTTTCATTGTGACCGCTCCACCAGCAGCCCGCGACAGACCGGCTTGTCATGCGCGACCGCCAGCAGCTCGCACAGGGTGCCGCAGAGGTCAGTCTGCTGCGGCGCAAGGTCCGGCTGCAGCGAGAACGCGCGGCCAAAGACAAACAGCGGCACGGTGGTTTCCTCCGGCAGAATCCCGCCGTGGGAGCGATCGTCGTTCATGCCGTGATCGGCGGTGACCATCACCTGATAACCCTCCGCCAGCCACTGCGGCATCCACTGCGAGAGCAGGCCATCGGCGATGCGTGCCCGGTTACGATACTGCGGCGAGCAGAGGCCCGACTTGTGCCCGGCATCGTCGATGTTCATCGGGTGGATCAACAGAAAATCGGGATCGTGGCGCAGCCGCAGGCTCTCTGCATCTTCAAACAGATGCGAGTCGGGATAGCTGTCATCAGAGTAAAAATGGCCATACTGGATGGGCAGGTCCGGCGCGTCGGTGTGCCGGTCACGCGCTGCGACGAACGGCGTCCGGTTATACAGCTCGCTCACCCAGTGATAGGCAGCGGCCGCCGTCGTCAGTCCGGCGGCCCGCGCAAAGTGAAACACGCTGCGTTCGCGACTCAGCCGGCTGACGCCATTATGAATAATGCCGCTTCTGACCGGCGGAACACCGGTCAGAATGCACTCATAAAGCGGGCGAGACAGTGACGGCAGCTCACAGGTCATAGGGTAGTAGAAGCCGCTGCCCTGCGAACATTCGGCGTGCAGGTAACCCATTGCATGTTGCGCGACCTGATTGCTCAGACCGTCCAGCACCACCAGGATCGTTTTCATTCCGTTCTCCCCGCCAGACACTACTGCTGCATGTTGATGATGACGTTTTCCTGCCACAGGCGCGGCAGCATTTTTGACGATTTATCCCACGCAGCCTGGTCCTTCACCGGACGGGCATGTTGATATTCCGACTGTGGCAGCAGGCGAGCCTGAACGTCCGCCGGCAGCGTCAGATGCTCAGCACGGATTGGGCGGGCATAGCCTTTCGCCAGATTGATCTGTCCCTGATCGGAGAAGATATATTCGCGGGTCAGTTTCGCGGCCGCAGGGTGTTTCGCATATTTGTTGATAAGGGTGGTGTAGCCGGAGGTCACGGAGCCGTCAGAAGGGATTACGACCTCGTAGCGCGTTTTGTCGATCTGATCGCGGTAGTTAAGGGCGTTAAAGTCCCACACGACCGCCATCTGCACTTCGCCCTTTTCAATGTTGGCAATCACCGGATCGGTCACGCCGAGACGCCCCTGTTTTGCCAGGTCGGCAAAGAAGGCCAGCGCCGGTTTCAGGTTCTTCTCATCGCCGCCCAGCGCGTAGTTTGCCGCCAGTACGCCGTTAGCCGCCTGAGCTGCCACGCCGACGTCGCCGATAGTAACCACATACTTACCTTTCTTCAGATCGGCCCAGCTGTGGGGAATATCTTTCACCTGCTGCTTGTCGATCAGAAAGGCGATGGTGCCGGTATAGGCCAGCGCCCAGTGCCCCTCTTTATCTTTGGCCCAGTCCGGGATTTGATCCCAGTGGGTTGGTTTATAGGGCTGGGTCACACCTTTAGCCACGGCGATGGGCCCAAAGGCGGCACCAACGTCACCGATGTCAGCACTGGCGTTCTCTTTCTCCGCCTCAAATTTGGCCAGCTCCTGGGCTGACGACATATCCGTGTCGCTGTGCTTCAGGCCATATTTGCTGCTGATGTCACGCCAGGTATCTTTCCAGTTGGCCCAGCTGTCCGGCATTCCGACGCTGTTGACCTGACCTTCACTGCGCGCGGCTTTTTCCAGCGTGGCAAGGTCGTTATCGGCGGCCTGCGCGACGGGCAGGGTAAGCACAACAGCACTGGCTACTACAGAGGCGATAAACGCTTTCATCTCAGTTGCTCCGGGTGTAAGTTGATGGGCCTGTCTGGTCTAGTCCAGCAAGAACCGAGCCAATGTAGCCCCTGACTGTGAACGATTTATGACAAGGCGGCGCGGAGCGGGGGATGGGTAAAGAAAACGGCGACCCGTCAGCTGGTCGCTGACGCTGTTACCTGAACAGTAAGCGTGCGGGGTCGCACTAAAATGAGGCGAATGTTGTGGCGTCACCAGTACTCAAATCGGCGGATGCGATTGCCAGCGCCCTGCTGACGCGCATTCACTCTGGCGAGTTCAGCGGCGGACGCCTGCCCGCCGAGCGCGCCCTGAGCGAGGCGTTCAGCACCACTCGCATTACCCTGCGGGAAGCCCTGGGCAAGCTGGAAGCGCAGGGGGTGATCTACCGGGAGCTGCGGCGCGGCTGGTTTATTGCGCCACCGCGGCTGATCTATAACCCGCTGCATCACAGCCATTTTCATGCCATGGCGCGCGCGCAGGGACGGCAGGCAACCACCGAAGTGATTGCCGCCGAAGCGGTCACGGCGCACGACAGCGTGGCGACCGCCTTACAGCTGGCGCCGGGTACGGCGGTTTACTGCATCCGTCGCCTGCGGCGCATTGATGGCCGCGCGGTGCTCTATGTCGAACACTACCTCAATCCCCGGTTTTTCCCGGGTTTACTTGGCGAAGATTTGACATGTTCACTGACCGATCTCTACGACCAGCGTTACGGCATCCGTTACGGCGGAGCGCGTTTCACCATCCTGCCCGGTCCGTTGCCGGAGATTGCCGCGCCGACGCTGAATGTGGCATCCGGCAGCCCCGGCCTGCTAATCACCCGCATCAATCGCAATCAGCATCGGGAAGTCATTGATTGTGACTGCGAATACTGGCGTTACGATGCGCTCTGTGTGGATGTGGAGGCCTGAGTCAATATTGTGATTTGTGTCACACTCGCGCATGATAGCCTGCGCTGATAACTCTTTTTTAAGGCGCAACATGAGTGACAAAAATCCGTTTGCCCGCCACCTTGCCACGCTGCTGCAGTGGGTGCTCAATCTGGGTCTGCTGAGTCTGGCGATCATCCTTATCGTCTTCCTGGGCAAAGAGACAATCCACCTGGCAAACGTACTGTTCAACACCGGCGAGCAGGCCTCTTCCTACCTGCTGATTGAGGGAATCGTCATCTATTTCCTCTATTTCGAGTTTATTGCGCTGATTGTGAAGTACTTTCAGTCGGGCTATCACTTTCCGCTGCGCTACTTTGTCTATATCGGGATCACGGCCATTATCCGCCTGATCATCGTCGACCATAAAAATCCCTTCGATACGCTCTGCTACTCGGCCGCGATACTGATTCTGGTGGTCACGCTGTGGCTGGCAAACAGCAACCGGCTCAAACGCGAGTAATCTCTCTGCCGTTGGATACGACGGCAGGTGTTCGCATCGCGTCTCTGCGCTAAACTACCGACCTGAAAATTACTGGGAGTGGTGCTATGTCGCAAGACGCGCTCAGCTTATTACGTGCGCTCAACTGGCTTTCTCCGTCGCAGGCAGCCCCTGCGCCCGCCCAGCTTGACTGGCTGATGGAGGAGGACTCAATGACGCGCCGCTTTGAGCAGCATTGTCAGCGGGTCACGGTACAGCCGCTGCGTGAAGGCTTTATCGACGCCCGCGAACTGGGCGAGGAAAAGGCGCTGTTGCCGGACGATGAACGCTTCTGGCTGCGGGAAGTGCTGCTGTCTGGCGACGGTCAGCCCTGGCTGGCTGGCCGCACACTGGTACCGGAAAGCACTCTCAACGGGCCGGAGGCGATGCTGCAACAGCTCGGCACCCGTCCTCTGGGCCGCTATCTTTTCTCCGCGTCGACCCTGACACGTGATTTTATCGAACCGGGGCAGGTGGAGGGATTATGGGGGCGGCGTTCACGCCTGCGTCTCTCCGGCAAACCGCTGCTGTTGACTGAACTGTTTTTACCCGCATCGCCATTCTATCGCGATCGGGATTGAGGGCTCTGTAGTGCAAACGAGTATGACGATGAAATGGCGGGCGTATGCCCGTCTGATGCGTATCGACAAACCGATCGGGACGCTGCTGCTGCTGTGGCCCACGCTCTGGGCGTTGTGGCTGGCAGACAGGGCCGTGCCGCCGCTGCCGGTGCTGGCGGTCTTTGTCGCCGGGGTGTTTGTGATGCGCGCGGCGGGTTGTGTGATTAATGACTATGCCGACCGTAAGGTGGATGGTCATGTCGAGCGCACGAAGCACCGCCCTCTGGCCAGCGGAGCGGTGAGCGCCAGAGAGGCGAAGCTGCTGTTTGTGATCCTGGCGCTGGTGGCCTTTGCGCTGGTGCTGACCATGAACCTGATGACGATTATGCTCTCCGTCGTGGGGCTGGCGCTGGCCTGGGTTTATCCCTTTATGAAACGCTATACCCATCTGCCGCAGGTGGTACTGGGCGCTGCCTTTGGCTGGGCAATTCCTATGGCGTGGTCCGCAGTTAGTGAGTCCTTACCTCTCGTCTGCTGGCTGGTCTTTATCGCCAACATCTGCTGGACGGTCGCCTACGATACGCAGTATGCGATGGTGGATCGGGATGACGATCTGAAGATTGGCGTGAAGTCGACCGCGATTCTGTTTGGCCGTTTCGACAAGCTGATTATCGGCCTGCTGCAGCTGGCGACGCTGGTGCTGATGGCGCTGGTAGGGATGCTGCTGCATCTGAATGGCGCTTTCTACTGGACGCTGCTGCTGGCGGCGGCGCTGTTTGTTTATCAGCAGAAGTTGATCGCCGGGCGCGAGCGTCAGCTCTGTTTTCAGGCGTTCCTGAATAACAACTATGTCGGGATGGTGCTGTTCCTGGGCGTGCTGATGAATACGCCGCCGTTCAGCCAGCTGTTCTGAAAGTTTTGGGTGTAAAAAGGCTCATTTAGCGGCGAGATCGAGCGTGCGCAGGAAACACGATCAGATCGGAAAGACGCAAAAGCCGCCATCCCTGTCATGCTCGGCCCGCGTCATCCGTGGCGCGGGACGCTTTCCTCTTCTGACCGTGTTCCCGGCGTGTTGAGCCTGTTTATTGCTTCCAGATCTCTTTTGCTCCGAAGTTTTGGGCATAAAAAAGGCGACCTTATGAGGTCGCCTTTTTTGCTGTACGCAGGTGTCAGTCGTGCGCCACGGCGGTTTCAATCGTCATGCGAACGTCATTGGTCACCAGATCCGCCAGGATATGCCAGGTCGCCTGGGTCTGCGTGACATCGGCATCGCCGCTGTCACTGATATACCCTTCATCGCGCAGCGTCAGCACCAGCGAGGTGAAGACGGCTTTGTCGAAGAACTCCGGTGCATTGATGCCGTGCAGTACTGACAGTCGCTGTGCCAGCGTCCGGCTCTCTTTTTCCAGCGTGCCGCGGTTAATCGTCGGCTTGGCGCTGAGAATTGAGAAGGTGATAGCGTAACGCTGCAGCGTTTCACGCACCCCGGCCGCCAGCAGCTGCAGCGTGCGATAGCGTGCCGCAGTAAAGCGCAGCTCACCGGCTTCACGCGTGATCAGGCCCTGACGCGCCAGCTCCTGACACAGATCGGTCAGCAGTTGCGGCAGTTCATCGGTCTGCCAGCGCAGGAACAGCTCACTCTTCAGCATCGGATAGATCAGGCTCACCTGACGCAGCAGTTCGGCTTCGCTCAGCGTCTGGTGCTGCTGAACAATGGCGGCAATCAGCGACGGCATCACCAGCATGTGATGAATGTTGTTGCGATAGTAGGTCATCAGCACCGCCTGCTCGCGCGGCAGAATGATGATGTCGCCGATACTGTCCTTTTCACTCTCAAACTTGTTCATGCCCATGGCATGATCCAGCAGCGCTTCCGCGGTGAGATCGGGCACCGTCGCGTTGGGTGAATAGGGGACGTTGCGCAGAAGCTGGGTATAGCATGCCAGCTGTTCAATCAGCTGTTCGCGGGTGAGTGAGCGCTGACGTGAGGCAAGCAGGGCCGTGACGCAGAGGTTCATGGCATTGGCTGCGCCCGCTTCATTGATACGCACCATCAGACTGGCTGCAATATCATTGACGGTCGGCGTTAACCAGCTTGGGCGCTGCGGCTCAATGGGATCAATGGCATCGCGCCATTCGGGCACGCGCTTGTTGAGATAGTTGACCAGCGGCATCGGCTCGCCAAAGTTAACGTAGCCCTGACCGAGATTGCGTAGCTTGCGTAAGCCACGCACCATCTGCATGAAGCCCTCTTTCTCTTTCGCCGCGCCGCGCAGCTCTTTGGCGTAAGTCCCCACTTCCATCACGTGCTCATAGCCGATGTAGATCGGCACCAGCGTGATCGGGCGGTTTCCGCCGCGCAGCATCGCCTGCAGTGTCATCGCCAGAGTGCCGGTTTTCGGGTCCAGCAGGCGACCGGTGCGTGAGCGGCCCCCTTCAACGAAGTACTCAACCGAATAGCCGCGGGTAAACAGCTCGCCGAGGTATTCGCGGAACACCGTGGCGTAGAGCTTGTTGCCTTTAAAGGTACGGCGGATAAAGAACGCGCCCAGACGACGGAAAATCGGGCCTGCCGGCCAGAAGTTAAGGTTGATCCCGGCTGCGATATGCGGTGGCACCAGTCCCTGATGGTAGAGCACGTAAGAAAGCAGCAGATAATCCATGTGGCTGCGGTGGCAGGGCACGTAGACGATCTCATGGCCATCCTGCGCCAGCTGACGCACTTTTTCGCCGCCGTTGACGTTGATGCCCTGATAGAGACGGCTCCAGAGCCAGCCCATTACCCGGTCAGTCACGCGAATCGCTTCGTAGGAGAAGTTGGCCGCAATCTCTTCCATCATCTCGATGGCATTCTGCTGCGCTTTCTCATGGGAGATTTTTTTGCTGCGGGCTTCATCTTCAACCGCTTTTTCAATCGCTTTGGACTGCAGCAGACGATTAAAGAGATCCTGACGCGCCGGTAAACGCGGGCCAATCGCGGCCAGCCGCTGGCGGGCAAAATGAATGCGGGCCACGCGGGCCAGCTTCTGGGCGATCGACTTGTCCGTTCCGTGTTCGGTTGCCATGCGGCGCAGCGAGACGGTGGGCGAGAAGCGGACAAAACTGTCGCGCCCGTGCCAGATGACGGCAAAGAATTTCTGTACGCCGTTCAGGACCCGCAGATGCGGCGTCGCTTCACCCTGCACTTCACGTCCGGGCGCGCGGCCAAACATCACGGTGACCGGCAGCATCTGAATATCCAGCGTGGGATTGTTTCGATGCAGATCGAGATAGTCGTGAAAGATTTTCACAGATTCGACGCTGGGCACAAAATAGGGGAAGACGCGCGGGCCATCGTGAATAAAAACGTGACGCGGCAGCAGCGAACCGTCAATCTCCAGTGGAGAGAGCGGATCGGGCAGATGATGTCGCAGACACTGGGCACGCAAAGTCAGTAAGTCGGCCTTCGAATCGTAAGGCAAAACATACATAATAGGCCGGGTCGGATCCAGGCCATGTTCTGAAACGGGATCGGCCGGAATGGCCTTACTTTTTACCAAAAACGACAGTGGTAAATTAAGCAGTTTGTAATAAAGTTTACGCCAACCTGACATAGACAACATGAAGCCTCTTGTTAGCAAAGCGCCGCAAGCATACCAGAAAGTGCAGCGAAGATCTGTGGTGGTGCTAATTGCACGCAGCCCAGACATTGACGTCAATACGATGAAAGGGTTCCCCCATCATGGCAAATAATGCCACCGGACTTATCAGAATAGTTAAAGCCGCAGGTTACTCATGGCAGGGGCTGCGTGCTGCCTGGCAGCATGAAGCGGCATTTCGCCAGGAAGCGCTGGCCGCGCTGGCCGCCATCGTTATCGCCTGCTGGCTGGATGTGGATGTCGTCTCCCGTATCCTCATGATTGGCTCCGTGGTGCTGGTGGTGATTGTCGAAATCCTTAACAGCGCGATTGAATCTGTGGTTGACCGCATCGGTCAGGAGCTTCATCCCCTGGCCGGTCGGGCGAAAGATATGGGGTCGGCCGCCGTGCTGATCACCATTTTACTGGCGCTGTTTGTCTGGATCGCGCTGCTCTGGACACATTTGCGATAAGCGTTCCATATCGCGTCGGAAGCCGCGTTTTGCGGGACAATCGGTTTCCATTTCGCCAATACCTGTATATACTCACAGCGACTGTATAAACAACCAGGGGGCGGGATGAAAGCATTAACCAGCAGGCAGCAGCAGGTCTATGACCTGATTCGCGACCATATTACTTCAACAGGCATGCCGCCTACGCGTGCGGAGATTGCCGCGCAGCTGGGATTCCGTTCGCCGAATGCGGCAGAAGAGCACCTGAAAGCGCTGGCGCGTAAAGGCGTCATCGAGATCGTGTCCGGCGCCTCGCGCGGCATCCGTCTGTTGATGGAAGAAGAAGCCTCAGAAGGCTTACCGCTGATTGGCCGGGTCGCTGCCGGTGAGCCGATCATGGCGCAGGAACATATCGAAACCCACTACAAGGTGGATCCGGGCCTGTTTAAGCCGTCGGCTGACTTTCTGCTGCGCGTCAGTGGAATGTCGATGAAAGATATCGGGATTATGGATGGCGATTTGCTCGCGGTGCATAAAACCCAGGATGTGCGTAATGGGCAGGTTGTCGTGGCGCGCATTGATGATGAAGTTACGGTGAAGCGCTGGAAAAAGCAGGGGGCTATCGTCCATCTGCTGCCTGAAAACAGCGAGTTTGATCCGATCGTGGTTGATACCCGTGCGCAGTCGCTGACCATTGAAGGTCTGGCGGTAGGCGTGGTTCGCAACGGCGAGTGGCTCTGATTTTATGCCCGCGTGCATTCGCCCTCTCTGATGCTATTCTGTCTGCCCTGATTTTGCTGCGGCCCTGTTTGCCCAGCGACACTGAGCACGGAACGGCGAATGCGCTTTATCACGGCAACCGATAAAAATCTCTGGCGGCTTGCGCTGCCGATGATCCTTTCAAATATCACCGTGCCCTTACTGGGCGTGGTCGATACCGCAGTTATTGGTCATCTCGACAGCCCTGTCTATCTTGGCGGGGTCGCGGTCGGGACCACCGTCACCAGTTTCCTCTTTATGCTGCTGCTTTTTCTGCGAATGAGCACCACTGGCCTCACGGCGCAGGCGCTGGGTGCAGGCGACAGGACGGCGCTGGCGCGGGCGCTGGTCCAGCCGCTGATGATTGCGCTGCTGGCTGGTGTGCTGTTTATCGCCTTACGCTATCCGATTATCCGGCTGGCGACACAGCTGGTCGGCGGCAGTCCCGAGGTTCTGGCGCAGGCGGCACAATTTATTCAGATTCGCTGGCTCAGTGCGCCGGCCACGCTGGCAAACCTGGTGATTCTGGGCTGGCTGTTGGGCGTGCAGTATGCACGCGCGCCGGTGATCCTGCTGGTGGTGGGGAATCTGGTGAATATCGTGCTCGATCTCTGGCTGGTCATGGGGCGGCACTGGGGTGTCGCGGGTGCGGCCACTGCCACGGCACTGGCCGAATATATCACGCTGGGCGTCGGCAGTATCATGGTCTGGCGGGTACTGAAACGGCACGGCATCACGCCAGCCCTGCTGAAACAGAGCTGGCGCGGTGACACAGCCCGGCTGCTGCGCCTCAACCGGGATATCATGCTGCGCTCCCTGATGCTGCAACTCTGTTTCGCCTCGCTGACCGTGCTGGGCGCACGACTCGGCCCCGACGTGGTCGCGGTAAACGCCGTCTTACTGATGTTTATTACCTTCACCGCTTACGCACTGGATGGCTTTGCCTATGCGGTAGAGGCGTTTGCCGGTGAGGCACATGGCGCAAAAGATGGCAGCAAACTGCTGCGCGTCTGGCACGCTGCCTGTCGTCAGGCGGTGGCCGTTGCACTGTTCTTCTCACTGGTCTATGCGGTCGCTGGCCCGCAGATCGTAACGTTGCTGACCTCACTTACCTCCCTGCAACAGACTGCCGATCGCTATCTGATCTGGCAGGTGATCATGCCGCTGGCGGGCGTCTGGTGCTACCTGCTGGATGGTATGTTTATCGGCGCAACGCGCGGTCGTGACATGCGCAACAGCATGGTTATGGCCGCTGTGGGCTACTTTCTGACGCTGCTGAGCGTACCGCTGCTGGGTAACCACGGACTGTGGCTGGCGGTCACCGTGTTTCTGGCGCTGCGGGGCCTGACGCTCTGGCTCATCTGGCGCCGGCACTGGCGTCAGAACAGCTGGTTTGAGGCGTGATCCAGCTGCGGTGGCAAAAGGATACAGATTATTCTGTATTATTCTGCTAATTGGAATAAACCGACTACTATTAACGCTATACAGCGCAGTTAAGTAGCGCTTTGTATCGAGGTTACGTTGAGTAGCCAGCTAATAAAACCCCGAGGATTGGAGGTCTGCCATGAATAAAGATGAAGCGAGCGGCAACTGGAAGCAGTTCAAAGGCAAGATGAAAGAGAAATGGGGCAAGCTGACCGACGACGACATGCAGGTAATCGAAGGTAAACGCGATCAGCTGGTGGGTAAAATTCAGGAGCGTTACGGCTATGCGAAAGATGAAGCAGAGCGCGAAGTAACGGACTGGGAAACGCACAACAAAGATTACCGCTGGTAATCAAGCCTCTGTTCCGGTGAGCCCTCACCGGAACTGCCTTCAGGCGTTGCCGCTAGCCCCGTTTTCCCCGCTTTTTTCCCTCATCCTGATGATCATGTTCACAGCTTTCATGATGCGTACAGGCTGCTACTTCCGCACAGTTTTCACACAACCCATGCGCTTCGATCACGCTATGACGCAGAGCAAACCGCGCTTCGCCCGCCAGCGTCGTGATAATGGTCTCCACGCCCTGCGCCTGTTTTTCTGTGACGGCGGCACAGCGATCGCAGACCAGCATCACCGAGGTATGCGCTGGTGCTTCAAAATGGTGACACATTACGTAGCTATTATTGGACTCCACACGATGGATAAAGCCCTGTTCCAGCAGGAAATCGAGCGCCCGGTAAACCGTAGGCGGTTTGGCCTGAGGTTCACTGACCCGCAGCTGGTCCAGCAGATCGTAGGCGCTGATGGAGCCAGGCTGTTCGGCCATCAGGCGCAGCACTTCAGCACGCTGCGACGTCAGACGCACACCGCGCTGCAGGCACATTTTTTCGGCCTGGGTCAGAATTTGCTGCGTCGTCATGGTTGTCATGAAAATTCTCCGCTGGATAAGTGATGTTATTTTATCACAATTAGCGGCGAGGTGCTTAAGTGGCTTCTGGCTGAAAAAACAGCATTAATTGCCTGTTAAACCAGCATATTCAGCATTCCGGTCCGCATTTTTACCCTTACTGGCGACAAAACAGATCCATTCTGAATCAACCGGAAGAGGAATTTATCGGCATTTTGCTTTGCATCTCACGGAGTTAAGAAGTAATGTTCAGAAAGACTTAAGAAACGTCTGGTATTTTTTGAAATCCCCCGACTCAGTTTGAACAATCACAACATGTTTTTGGTTGGAAAACGTCCAATCCCTTGAATTAAGGCACTGTTTCCTTTGAATTCACAGCAACGACGCGTTAGCCAGCATTCACAATACGGCTAACAAATTATTCAGTCATTGAATGTATTGATGACAATTTTCAGGTGATGGCAGGCAAATGGTGAAAAAATCCGCTCAACGTCCGGCGCTGAAGTACTCCGCTGCGGTGACCGCGCTTTTCCTTTCTTCTTCCGCCATGGCGGCAGGGACCTGGTACGATGCACGTAATGACGCCATGGGTGGCACCGGCGTCGCTTCTTCTCTCTATGGCTCCGCCGTGCTGGCAAACCCGGCATTGATGACGCGTGCCAGACCCGACGATAACGTCAGCATTATTTTTCCGTCAGCCGGTATTCAGGTCACCGACAAAGATGACCTGATTAACAAGGTCGACGACATTACGGACACCGTGGATCGTTACCGCTCAGTCCTGGGTAACTTTACGCCCGCAGACTATTTTCGTGGCTATCCTGAACTGCGAGCGGCCTCGGGTGATGTGGCTAACAGGCTGAGTGACTTGCGCGGTGATAAGGCTGATGGCTCGGCGGGTGTCGCCGTTGCTGTGACGGTTCCGAATGAGACGCTGCCGTTCGCATTCATTACCAAAGCCTACGGAACCGCGCACGTTCGCGCTAACGTCGTGCAGGGCGATATCGACTATCTGCGCGGCGTGGCTAATGGCACGATACTGCCTCGTCAGGGCGACCAGAACACGCTTCGCTCCAGCGCAAATGGCCTTGCGGCCCTCGTCACCGATTATGGTGTGGCGGTCGCCCATGAGTTCACCATCGCCGGTCAGCCGGTGTCGGTGGGCGTCACGCCGAAAGTGCAGAAAACCTGGCTCTATAACTACACCGCCAGCATCTATAACTACGACAAGAACGACATCAACAACAGCCAGTATCGCAGCACAGATACCGGGTTCAACGTCGATGCCGGTCTGGCGACGACCTTTGCTGAGAACTGGACGCTGGGCGTCACCGGTCAGAACCTGGTGTCGCGCGACCTGCAGACCCGGGAGGTCAATGGTTATCGCGATACCTACCAGATTCGCCCACTGGTCACCACCGGCCTGGCCTGGGATAAAGGTCCATTTACCGTGACAGGCGATGTGGATCTGACGGAGACAAAACGCTTCAAAAGCCAGGATAACAGCCAGTATGCGGCAGTGGGCGCGGAATACCGCGTACTCGACTGGCTGCAGCTGCGCGCCGGCTATCGTGCGGACATGCGGTCCAACGACGAGAATGTGGCTACCGCCGGTTTTGGTCTCTCGCCGTTTAACAACACCGTCCATCTGGATCTGGCGGGCTCCGTCGGTGCGAATAACACCTGGGGCGCAATGGCGCAGCTCGGCTTTAACTTCTAAGCGCGTTATTCCGGTTCTCCTGGGGCGGGCGATGCACTATCGCCCGCCCTTGTGTTATCCTTGCACAGAATTCCATCACCCCTAATTACCGGATTGTCTGCGCTACATGGCTACTTTTTCTTCGCAACGCTTCTCCATCGCCCCTATGCTCGACTGGACCGATCGCCACTGTCGTTATTTTCATCGTCAGCTGACCGGCGACACGCTGCTCTACACTGAAATGGTGACGACCGGCGCGATCATTCATGGCAAAGGGGATTATCTGGCTTACAGTGAGGCCGAACATCCGGTTGCATTGCAGCTGGGCGGCAGCGATCCGGCGGCGCTGGCGCAGTGTGCGAAGCTGGCAGAACAGCGTGGCTACGATGAGATCAACCTGAACGTCGGCTGTCCTTCGGATCGGGTGCAGAATGGCCGTTTCGGTGCCTGCCTGATGGCCGAGGCAAATCTGGTCGCGGATGCCATTAAAGCGATGCGCGACGTGGTTTCCATCCCGGTTACCGTTAAAACCCGTATTGGCATTGATGAGCTGGACAGCTATGGGTTCCTGACCGATTTTATCGGGACGGTCGCGGGGCGCGGCGAGTGCGACACCTTTATCATCCATGCGCGCAAAGCCTGGCTCTCCGGCCTCAGCCCCAAAGAGAATCGCGAAATCCCCCCGCTGGATTATCCACGCGTTTATCAGCTGAAGCGGGATTTCCCGCATCTCACCATCGCCCTGAATGGCGGCGTGAAAACGCTGGAGGAGGCGCAGACCCATCTGCAGCACCTCGACGGCGTAATGATGGGCCGCGAAGCCTATCAGAACCCCGGCATTCTGGCGCAGGTTGATCAGACTTTATTTGGCCGACAGCATCCGGCGGTGAATCCGGTTGAGGTGGTGCGCGCCATGTATCCTTATATCGACGCGGAGCTGGCGAAGGGCACCTATCTGGGCCATATTACGCGTCACATGCTGGGGCTGTTCCAGGGCATTCCTGGCGCGCGCCAGTGGCGTCGCCATCTCAGCGAAAATGCTCACAAGCCGGGCGCGGACGTGCGTGTACTGGAAGCGGCGCTGTCGCTGGTCGCGGATAAAATCCCGCAGGAGGCCTGATCCGCTTCTGGAGCATTAAAAAACCAGCCTCTGGGCTGGTTTTTTTACGCCATAATCTGGTTTTTCTCACCAGGTAAGAGAGTCGGCTTCTTCTTTCATTCCTGCAAAAACAGGTGGTTATCAGTTGGCATGCTTTTTGTAACAACCATAACAATTGTTATCAAAAAAGGATCGCTGACGTGGAAATTTTATTCGTATTGGGTTTTTTCCTGATGCTGCTGCTCACTGGCGTTTCGCTGCTGGGCGTACTGGCGGCACTGGTGGTGGCCACTCTCGTGATGTTTGTCGGGGGACTGTTCGCACTTGTTATCAAAGTGTTACCGTGGCTGGTGCTGGCGGTGATCGCCGTCTGGCTGCATCGGGCTTTTTTTGGCGACCGCGACGCGCGAGTCCGCCGCCGGCTGCGTCGTAAGATCAACAGGTTAGACCGAAAAGGCTGGCGTTAAATGCGGTGACGATCACAGAGTGAGAGATTGTTTAATGCAGATCTGCAATTAAACATATTTTTTACTTATGTTTTCTGGCAGGATGCTGTCGTCAATTCGATGTGCCATCGACTCGACATGAATTCATCGCCGCTGTCCCTACACCAGCGCGAACAAAAAAGAAAAAAAGAAAAGGGCTTCCTGCGGGAAGCCCTTTTTGTTGCTGACGCTTAGGGGATTAACAGGCAGGAGCCCTGCGTGGCACGGCTTTCCAGCATCTGATGCGCTCTGCTGGCCTCTTTCAGCGCAAACGTCTGCTGCGCCGGGACGTCCACACGAATCGCGCCGCTGGCCAGCAGCGAGAACAGTTCGGCACTGGCGGTTTCCAGCTCCTGGCGGTTGGTGATGTAACCAAACAGTGAAGGGCGCGTCACAAACAGTGACCCTTTCTTATTCAGAATGCCAAGGTCAACACCGGTCACCGGTCCGGACGCGTTACCGAAACTGACCAGCAGGCCATGACGACGCAGCGAATCCAGCGAGGCTTCCCAGGTATCCTTGCCGACAGAGTCGTAGACCACGCCCACTTTTTTGCCGTCGGTCAGTTCGCTGACGCGCTGCGCAATGTCCTCTTCACGGTAGTTGATGGTCGCCCAGGCCCCTGCCTGTTGCGCCAGCGTAGCTTTCTCCGCTGAACCCACCGTGCCGATCAGGTGCGCGCCCAGCGCCTTTGCCCACTGACAGGCGATCAGTCCGACGCCGCCTGCCGCCGCGTGAAACAGGAAGGTTTCCCCGGCGCTGATTTTATGGGTCTGGCGCAGCAGATATTGGGTGGTCAGCCCCTTCAGATAGCTGGCTGCACCCAGTTCAAAGCTGATCGCCTCCGGCAGATGCATCAGGCGATCTTCCGCCACGTTGTGCACTTCGCTATAGGCGCCCATGGACGCCAGGCAGTAGACCACGCGGTCGCCGGGCTTAAACAGGGTGACGCCCCGGCCCACCCGTGACACCACGCCCGCCGCTTCCGTCCCCAGGCCGGAAGGAAACGTGGCCACCGGATAAAGGCCGCTGCGCACATAGGTATCGATGTAGTTGATGCCGATAGCGCGATGCTCTACCTGAACTTCGTGTTCCGCTGGCTCAGCAGGTTCAAAATCTGTCCATTCTAAAACGTCCGGCCCGCCGTGCGCACTGAACTGAATACGCTTTGCCATTCTGACTCCTGTGATTGTTTTATCATGAGGGTGAGGCGCGCCCCTTAACTGAGGTATACTTGCGCGTCCCCACAGAAGATCGGTAATGCATTCACTATGGCAGGAAATAAACCCACCAACAAATCGAACGAAACGCAGGATAGCCAGCTCGCAGGCGTGAAAATGCCCCCGCATTCGCTGGAAGCGGAGCAGTCTGTGCTGGGTGGGTTAATGCTGGATAACGAGCGCTGGGACAACGTCTCTGAGCGCGTCGTCGCGAATGATTTTTTCAACCGTTCGCATCGGCTGATTTTTTCAGAGATGCAGCGGCTGCTGGAAAACAGCAAACCCATCGACCTGATTACGCTCTCCGAATCGCTGGAAACGCGCGGCGAACTGGAGATGGCGGGTGGCTTCGCCTATCTGGCTGAGCTGGCAAAAAATACCCCAAGTGCGGCGAACATTGGCGCGTATGCGGACATCGTTCGCGAACGTGCAGTGGTGCGTGAGATGATTGCTGTCGCTAATCAGATCGCCGATGCCGGATACGATCCGCAGGGGCGCAACAGTGAGGAGCTGCTGGATTTTGCGGAGTCGAACGTCTTTAAGATTGCGGAAGCGCGTGCAGATAAAGATGCGGGTCCGAAAAATATCGAGCAGATTCTGGAGTCGACCGTTTCCCGAATCGAATCGCTCTATCAGACGCCGCACGACGGCGTCACCGGTGTCGATACGGGTTATCAGGATCTGAATAAAAAGACGGCGGGTCTGCAGGGTTCTGACCTGATTATTGTCGCTGCCCGTCCTTCGATGGGGAAAACCACCTTTGCGATGAACCTGTGCGAAAACGCCGCTATGCTGCAGGAGAAGCCGGTGCTGATCTTCAGCCTCGAGATGCCCAGCGAGCAGATTATGATGCGTATGCTGGCGTCACTCTCCCGCGTCGATCAGACCCGCATCCGAACCGGCCAGCTCGATGATGAGGACTGGGCGCGCATCTCCGGCACTATGGGTATCCTGCTGGAGAAGAAAAACATGTATATCGATGACTCTTCCGGCCTGACGCCCACCGAAGTGCGCTCCCGCGCCCGGCGTATCTACCGTGAGAACGGCGGATTAAGCCTGATCATGATCGACTATCTGCAGCTGATGCGCGTGCCGTCGCTGTCGGACAACCGTACGCTGGAAATTGCGGAGATCTCCCGTTCGCTGAAGGCGCTGGCGAAAGAGCTGAACGTGCCGGTTGTGGCGCTGTCGCAGCTCAACCGCTCACTGGAACAGCGCGCTGATAAGCGTCCGGTGAACTCGGATCTGCGTGAGTCGGGCTCGATCGAGCAGGATGCGGATTTGATCATGTTTATCTATCGCGATGAGGTCTATCACGAAAACAGCGATCTCAAAGGGATCGCCGAGATCATCCTGGGTAAACAGCGTAACGGTCCGATCGGCACGGTGCGCCTGACCTTTAACGGTCAGTGGTCACGCTTTGATAACTATGCAGGCCCGCAATACGACGACGAATAATCCCCTTATCAGGCTGTCATGCACGATCTGTGCATGACAGCTCCCATCATCAGAAAATAGTGTTGGACAACCTCTCGGGTTATCGGGTTATCTGTAACAAAGCGACGACATTACGCTGTGGAAACGGAATGACTCACGTAGACGATTACGACCTTAAAATCCTGACCTTATTACAATCCAACGGCCGTCTGACCAATCAGGAACTGAGCGATCTGGTCGGCCTCTCGGCCTCACAATGCTCCCGCCGCCGTATCAATCTGGAACAGGCTAACCTGATCCTGGGCTATCACGCCCGGCTCTCGCCCGATGCCATCGGGCTGGGCATGGTGGGACTGATTGAGGTACGACTGATTAACCACACGGCGGAATATGTCGAGAGTTTTCACCGCATGGTGGAGCAGGAGCAGGCGATTGTCGATGCCTATAAAACCACCGGTGATGCGGACTATCTGCTTAAAGTCGCCGTGGCCGATCTTAACGCCCTGAGTGCGCTGATCAGTCAGTTAGTCGCGGGTCACCAGAGCGTTTCCCATGTGAAAACCTCGGTGGTGCTGGGCCGCATGAAAGAGAACGGGCTGATGATGATGCCGGAGAGCAGAACGCGCTAAAAAGGTGCACCTTGTGCGCTTTTGGTGCACACTGGCGGCAAAGCATGCAAATAACGCGCATCATAACGAGATTTTGCGCATGATATGACGGTGACAAGCCGCGTTCAGGCAAAAAGTTCTGTTCTCAAGTCTCTTTGATATCAATGAGATATCGCGGGCATTCGCGCAGCCGCCGGTGAAGGCGGTACCGATGGTGCGTTTTTTGCATTGGAACCGCATCATTTGCACTGAGAAAACCTCCATGGATAACATCGCAGAACCCGCCCGCATCCCGCATTCACGCATTGAAGATGCGCTGGCGATGGTGCTGGGCACCCTGATGGTCTCGTTCGGCGTCATTATGCTGAAACAGGCCGGGGCGCTGACCGGCAGCACCGCAGGGATCGCCTTTCTGATCAGTTACCTGTCGCCGCTGTCGTTTGGCGGCGCCTTCTTCCTGATCAATATCCCTTTTTACTGGCTGGCGGTAAAACGCATGGGCTGGGAATTTACCCTGAAAACCTTCTGCGCCGTCGGTCTGGTGTCGCTGTTTACCCAGTTGCATCCGCTGTTTGTGCACTTTTCCGATCTCAACCCCTTCTATGCGACACTGTTCGGTAACGTCATCATGGGAATCGGGTTTATAGTGTTGTTTCGTCATAAAGCGAGCCTGGGCGGCATCAATATTCTGGCGCTGTGGCTTCAGGACCGCTTTGGAATCCGCGCGGGAAAACTGCAGATGGCGGTGGATACCTGCGTCGTGCTGGCGTCCCTGTTTGTAGTGAGCGGCCCGATCCTGCTCGCCTCAATTGCGGGAGCGGTGATCCTGAATCTGATTATTGCAATGAACCACCGTCCGGGACGCTACCGGGTTTAACCCGTTTTACCTCTGGACCACTCTTGGAGACCTTAACCGTGTTTCAAAACGTTGATGCCTATGCTGGCGATCCGATTCTGTCGTTGATAGAAGCCTTCAAACAAGACCCGCGCGAACACAAAGTTAACCTGAGTATCGGGCTCTATTACGACGAACAGAACATCATCCCGCAGCTGAAGGCTGTGGCGGCTGCTGAAGAGCAGATCTATGCTGAGCCGCATCAGGCATCGCTCTACCTGCCAATGGAAGGGCTTAACAGCTACCGGAGTGCGATTGCACCGCTGCTGTTCGGGGCAGATCATCCGATGCTGCAGGCGGGCCGTATCGCCTCGATTCAGACGCTGGGCGGCTCAGGCGCGCTGAAAGTCGGCGCAGACTTCCTGAAGCGCTATTTTCCGCAGTCCGCTGTCTGGGTCAGCGATCCGACCTGGGAAAACCACATCGCGATCTTCAACGGTGCCGGTTTTGATGTGAACACTTACCCCTGGTATGACGCAGAAACCCACGGTGTGCGCTTCGATGCCTTTATCAACACCCTGAAAACCCTGCCAGCCCGCAGCATCGTCCTGCTGCATCCCTGCTGCCATAACCCGACCGGCGCAGACCTGACGGACGCGCAGTGGGATGAAACCATTGAGGTGCTGAAAGCACAGCAGCTGATTCCTTTCCTGGATATCGCCTATCAGGGCTTTGGTGCCGGTATGCAGCAGGATGCGTATGCGCTGCGTGCCGTCGCGGCGGCCGGTCTGCCTGCGCTGGTGAGCAACTCGTTCTCCAAAATCTTCTCACTCTACGGTGAGCGCGTAGGCGGTCTCTCTATCGTCTGCGACAGCGCCGACGAGTCAGCACGCGTGCTGGGCCAGCTCAAAGCGACCGTGCGCCGTAACTACTCCAGCCCGCCGAACTTTGGTGCGCAGGTGGTGGCGCGTGTCCTCAATGATGAGGCACTGAAGGCGAGCTGGCTGGCAGAAGTGGAAGCGATGCGTCTGCGTATCCTCGCGATGCGTGAGTCATTAGTCGAGGTGCTGCGCACCGCGCTGCCGGGCAAAAACTTTGACTACCTGCTGAAGCAGCGCGGCATGTTCAGCTACACCGGGCTGAGCGCGCAGCAGGTCGATCGCCTGCGCAACGAATTTGGCATCTACCTGGTGGGCAGCGGCCGCATGTGCGTCGCCGGTCTTAACAGCAAAAACGTGCATCAGGTGGCAGAGGCCTTCGCCGCCGTCATGTAACGACGCGCCACGCTGTGAGCAAAACCGTCGGGTTCGCTCCGGCGGTTTTTTTATGGGGCAGGGTTTACCTTTGGGCGACATGCTGCACACTTAAACGGGACAACCGTTTAAGGAAACCGTTATGTGGCATCAACAAACCCTCACGCTGAGCGCGAAGCCGCGCGGCTTTCATCTGGTCACCGATGAGATTGTCGGATCGCTCTCCGGCCTGCGGGATATCAAAACCGGCCTGCTGCATCTGCTGTTACAGCATACGTCGGCGTCGTTAACCTTAAATGAGAACTGTGACCCGACGGTGCGCAGCGACATGGAGCAGCATTTCATGCGGCACGTACCGGAAAATGCACCTTATCAGCACGATTATGAAGGACGCGATGATATGCCCGCCCATATTAAATCCTCAACCCTGGGCGTGTCGTTACTCTTACCGGTTCAGCGGGGAGGTCTGGTGCTGGGCACCTGGCAGGGTATCTGGCTGGGCGAGCATCGCATTGATGGCGGTGCCAGGCGAATTGTCGCGACGTTACAGGGGGAATCGTCATGAATAACTCAGACTTACTGACCTACTGCATGAGCAAGCCGGGCGCGGAGCAGAGCGTTCACAGCGACTGGAAGGCGACACAGATCAAGAGCAACGGCGTGCTGTTTGCCATGGTGCACGAGGCCAAAGGACGGCCTGCGATATCGCTGAAATCGACGCCGGCACTGGCCGAGTTACTGCGTGAAGAGCACAGCGACATTATTCCCAGCGAGCATCTGAATAAGTCCCACTGGAGCACGCTGTTTCTCGACGGTTCGCTGAAAGATTCGCAGATCTACTACCTGATCGACGCCTCCTGGCAGCAGGTGGCGGCGGGCCGTTAAACGGCAAAAAACCCTCTTACCTGAGCAAGAGGGTTGGACGCAGGGCGGTTAAGCGGCAGGCTGTTCGCGCAGCGTATTGATGTCGATAACAAAGCGGTACTTCACGTCGCTTTTCAGCATACGCTCGTAGGCTTCATTGATCTGATCCATCGCAATCAGTTCAATGTCTGACGTGATGTTATGTTGACCACAGAAGTCGAGCATCTCCTGCGTTTCTGCGATGCCGCCAATCAGTGAACCGGCAATGCTGCGGCGTTTAAAGATCAGGTTAAACACCTGAGGCGCCGGGTGATCGTGCTCCGGCGCACCGACCAGCGTCATGTTGCCATCCAGCTTCAGCAGGGTAATGAACGGGTTGAGATCGTGCTGTGCCGCCACCGTGTTGAGAATAAAGTCGAAGCTGTTGGCATGCTGCGCCATCTGCGCCGGATCTTTAGAGATAACAACCTCATCGGCACCCAGACGTTTGCCATCTTCGATTTTGGATTCTGAGGTGGTGAACAGCACCACATGCGCGCCCATTGCGTGGGCAATCTTCACGCCCATGTGGCCCAGACCGCCTAACCCGACGATGCCCACTTTCTTGCCCGGGCCAACGTTCCAGTGGCGAAGTGGGGAGTAGGTGGTGATACCGGCACACAGCAGTGGCGCGACGCCCGCCAGCTCCAGGTTTTCCGGAATGCGCAGCACAAAGCTCTCATCCACCACCATCGACGTGGAGTAGCCGCCGTAGGTGATCGCGCCGGTTTCACGATCTTCACCGTTGTAGGTGCCGACGAACCCGTTTTCGCAATACTGCTCCAGCCCCTGCTGACAGCTCGGACAGCTGCGACAGGAGTCAACCATACAGCCCACGCCCACCAGATCGCCGACTTTATATTTCTGCGTCTGCGGGCCAACGGCGGTCACGCGACCGACGATTTCATGGCCCGGTACAACAGGGAAAATCGTGTTTTTCCACTCATTGCGGGCCTGATGCAAATCTGAATGGCAAACGCCACAAAACAGCACCTCAAGCTGGACGTCATGGGCGCGCAGCTCACGCGGTTTGAAATCGAACGGTGCCAGTCTGGATTTTGCATCCTGAGCAGCATAGGCATGCGTAATATTCATGGTGTCTCCAGTGTCGATGTGTCGTGAGTTTTTCTGATGAAGTGCAGCCGTCAACGGGCTGCAAAAACAGGGCGACGCAGGGCGTGCCAAAGAGGAACCGCTTAAGGATAGTCAGCGTGATGAAAAGCGTATATGCCTATACATGTCTGAATCTTGCCTGATCCTGCATTTTTCTGGCTGAATCGGCAGGGGCAATAAAAAGGCCCGCACGCGGCGGGCCTGAGGGGATTACTTCTCTAACAGCGGCTTCAGGAAGCGCGCCGTGTGGGATTTCTCACACTCCGCTACGGTCTCTGGCGTGCCTGCCACCAGGATTTCACCGCCGCCGCTGCCCCCTTCCGGGCCGAGATCGACAATCCAGTCAGCGGTCTTCACCACGTCGAGATTGTGCTCAATCACTACGATGGTGTTGCCCTGATCGCGCAGCTGATGCAGCACTTCCAGCAGCTGCTGGATATCGGCAAAGTGCAGGCCGGTGGTGGGTTCATCCAGGATATAGAGCGTCTGGCCGGTGCCGCGTTTGGAAAGCTCACGCGCCAGTTTCACACGCTGAGCTTCACCGCCCGAAAGCGTCGTCGCGGACTGACCGAGCCGGATGTAGGAGAGACCTACATCCATCAGCGTCTGCAGCTTACGCGCCAGCGCCGGCACCGCATCGAAGAACTCACGGGCTTCTTCGATGGTCATCTCCAGCACTTCATGAATGCTCTTGCCTTTGTACTTCACTTCCAGCGTTTCACGGTTATAGCGTTTGCCTTTGCACTGGTCGCACGGCACATAGATGTCCGGCAGGAAGTGCATCTCGACTTTCAGCACGCCATCGCCCTGACAGGCCTCGCAGCGTCCGCCGCGCACGTTAAAGCTGAAGCGACCCGGGTTATAGCCACGCGAACGCGCTTCCGGCACCCCCGCAAAGAGTTCACGCACCGGCGTAAAGATGCCGGTGTAGGTGGCCGGGTTAGAACGCGGGGTACGCCCAATCGGACTCTGGTCAATATCGATCACCTTGTCGAAGTGCTCCAGACCCGTCACGTCGCGGTAAGGAGCCGGTTCGGCAATGGTCGCGCCGTTCAGCGCTCGCTGCGCAATCGGGAACAGCGTATCGTTAATCAGCGTCGATTTACCCGAGCCGGACACGCCGGTAATGCAGGTAAAGAGGCCGACCGGCAGTGTCAGCGTGACATCCTTAAGGTTGTTGCCGCGCGCGCCGGTAATCTTCAGCACTTTAGACGGGTCGCCTTTAACGCGCGCTTCCGGCACCGCAATCTCACGCTTGCCGCTCAGGAACTGACCGGTCAGTGACGCTTCCTGCGCCATGATCTCATCCACGGTGCCTTCCGCGACCACCTGACCGCCATGCACACCGGCACCCGGACCGATATCGATCACATGGTCAGCGGCACGAATCGCATCTTCATCATGCTCAACCACGATCACGGTGTTACCGAGATCGCGCAGGTGAATCAGCGTGCCGAGCAGACGTTCGTTGTCGCGCTGGTGCAGGCCGATAGAGGGCTCATCCAGTACATACATGACGCCGACCAGCCCGGCCCCGATCTGGCTGGCCAGACGGATACGCTGCGCTTCACCGCCGGACAGGGTCTCGGCAGAACGTGACATCGAAAGATAGTTCAGGCCGACGTTCACCAGGAAGCTCAGGCGATCGCCAATCTCTTTCAGGACTTTCTCGGCGATCTGTGCACGCTGGCCGCTGAGTTTCAGATTTTCAAAGAAGGACATCGCATGCCCGATGCTCATCTCAGAGATGGTCGGCAGCGTGGTGTTCTCGACATAAACATGACGTGCTTCGCGGCGCAGACGGGTGCCTTCACAGCTGGCGCAGGCGCGGTTGCTGATGAATTTCGCCAGCTCTTCGCGCACGGCAGAAGATTCGGTCTCTTTGTAGCGGCGCTCCATGTTATTCAGCACGCCCTCAAACGGATGACGGCGTACCGAGGTGTCACCACGATCGTTGATGTACTTAAATTCGATGTTCTCTTTGCCCGATCCATACAGAATGACCTTCTGTACATTGTCGGGCAGGCTGCCGAACGGGGCTTCAATATCAAAGCTGAGGTGGTCCGCCAGCGAACGCAGCATCTGGAAGTAGTAAAAGTTACGGCGATCCCAGCCGCGGATAGCGCCACCTGCCAGAGAGAGATCCGGATTCTGTACCACACGATCGGGATCGAAATATTGCTGCACGCCCAGGCCGTCACAGGTCGGGCAGGCACCCGCCGGGTTGTTGAACGAGAAGAGGCGCGGCTCCAGTTCGCTCATGCTGTAACCACAGACCGGGCAGGCGAAGTTAGCCGAGAAGAGCAGCTCTTCAGCCTCCGCGTCATCCATATCCGCGACAATCGCCGTGCCGCCGGAGAGCTCCAGCGTGGTTTCAAAGGATTCCGCCAGGCGGGTCGACAGGTCGTCGCGCACTTTAAAGCGGTCAATCACCACTTCGATGGTGTGTTTTTTCTGCAGTTCCAGCTTCGGCGGATCGGAGAGGTCGCACACTTCGCCATCGATACGCGCACGGATATAGCCCTGTGCCGCCAGATTCTCCAGCGTTTTGGTATGTTCGCCTTTGCGATCTTTAATCACCGGCGCCAGCAGCATCAGGCGACGGCCTTCCGGCTGAGAGAGCACCTGATCGACCATCTGACTGACAGTCTGCGCCGCCAGCGGCACATCATGATCCGGGCAGCGCGGTTCGCCCACGCGGGCAAACAGCAGACGCAGGTAATCATGGATCTCGGTGATGGTTCCCACCGTCGAACGCGGGTTGTGCGAGGTGGATTTCTGTTCGATAGAGATGGCGGGCGATAAACCTTCGATGTGATCGACGTCCGGCTTCTCCATTAACGAAAGAAACTGGCGCGCATACGCAGAAAGCGATTCTACGTAGCGGCGCTGACCTTCCGCATACAGCGTATCAAACGCCAGTGAGGATTTACCGGAGCCTGACAGGCCGGTCACCACAATGAGTTTGTCGCGTGGGATGGTCAGGTTAATGTTTTTCAAATTATGGGTGCGGGCACCACGAACTTCGATCTTATCCATTCACCTTTCCCGGATTAGCAGCACTCACCGCGCCTTGCCGACACGGCCAGAATAAACGTGTCATTATGGCACAAAAAATAGACTGAATAAATATCCAGTACTCTGTGGTCCGGGCGCCCCAGAGATTAAAACCGGAACGCGGCTCGAAAGTGGGAAACAGTACGCAGGACGTGTTAGAATTGATGGATTAGACTGTATGCATTAACTCATCGGGAGACAGCAACATGGCCAGTCGTGGCGTTAACAAAGTGATTCTTGTCGGGAATCTGGGTCAGGATCCGGAAGTACGTTATATGCCTAATGGCGGCGCGGTTGCGAACATTACGCTGGCGACGTCTGAGAGCTGGCGTGACAAGCAGACCGGTGAAAATAAAGAGATTACCGAATGGCACCGTGTGGTGCTGTTTGGCAAACTGGCTGAAGTCGCAGGCGAATACCTGAAAAAAGGGTCGCAGGTTTACATCGAAGGTCAGCTGCGTACCCGTAAATGGCAGGATCAGGGCGGGCAGGAACGTTATACCACTGAAGTTGTGGTTAACGTCGGCGGCACCATGCAGATGCTGGGTGGCCGTCAGCAGGGCGGTAACGCCGGTGCAGGTGCACAGGGCGGTGGCAACAACAATGGCTGGGGCCAGCCGCAGCAGCCGCAGGGCAACAACAATCAGTTCAGCGGCGGCGCGCAGTCCCGTCCACAGCAGCAGCCTCAGAGCGCACCGGCCAGCAATAACAATGAACCGCCAATGGATTTCGACGACGATATTCCATTCTGATTCTATGGTCTGACGCGTTTAAAAAGCCCGCTATGCGGGCTTTTTTTATGTGCGGCCCCGGCTGTGTGGCTATGACCATTCTGCCAGCACGGCATCGGTACTCATCACGCGCGGCACGTTGCCCGGGATCAGGAGTGAGGCCCATACGTCATTGTGCTGATTAATCAGCGCTTCGGCCCCGACCCAGCGGCGATCGGCAGTGGTGTGCGCATCTGCCGCCACGGTAATCGCATAGCCCGCACTGGCGCCCACCTTAATCGTGGTATCCAGACAGTAGTCCGTCGCACAGCCGCACACGACAAATGCCTCCACCTCCAGACGCGTTAACAGCGCAGCCAGCTCTGTCTGCCAGAAGCTGTCGCAGGCGGTTTTCGTCACGTAATGCGCGCCCGCAGGCTGAACCAGTTCCGGCAACAGATCAAAGCTGCGATCACCCTCGCACATCGTGCCTTCGCGGTGCTGAATAAAAAGGACGGTATCGGCGTGTTCGGTCAGCCGGTTGATCCGGGCGATCCGACCTGCCTGATCGAAACGGGGTGTGCTGAACACGCCGTTCTGCATATCTATGACGATGACGACTCGCTGTGCCATGCTGACTCCCTCAGAATAAAAAAAGAGTGTTACCTGCGGCGCGACGGATAGCAATCTTTTGCATTTTCCCCCCGGTCGCAGGCATGCTAATCCGATATCGGATAAATAAGGAGAGAGAAGTGGAAGGTGTTCCGGCTGTTTTTCCCTGTGAAAAAGACCGCGCACAGTTTCAGCAACCGGCCGGCCTGCCCGGTGTGGAACTCTATCAGGCTCACATCTCCCGCTACGCTTTTGAACCCCATACTCATGAAGCCTTTGGCATTGGCACTATTGAGGCGGGGGCGCAGCGCTTTCGCTATCGCGGTACCCACTATACCGCGCCGATGAACTCGCTGGTGACCATGAACCCGGATGAACTGCATACCGGTGAGTCAGCCTGTGATGAGGGATGGCGCTATCAGATGATCTATATTCAGCCGCAGCTGATGGATGAACTGACCGGCGACCGTGGCTGGTGGTTCAATGAGGCGCTGCTGACCGATCCACGCGTGGCGCAGCCGCTTTCGCGCACGCTGGCCGCACTCTGGCAGGCGGAGTCTGATCTGGCGCGTCATAGTCTGCTTGCGGAACTGCTGCTGCACATCCGTCCGCGGGCACGCATGGCCTCGCCGGGGCAGGCCGGAACCGGCCACCGCTTTGACCCGGTGCGTGATTATCTGCGTGCAAACCTTGCAGAACCGGTACGGCTGGAGGAGCTGGCGGCGCTGGCTTCGCTATCGCCGTGGCACTTCTTACGCGCTTTTCGCCAGCATTATCACGTTACCCCGCATCAGATGCTGATGGCGTTCCGGCTTTACGACGCCAAACAGCGGCTGGCGCGCGGCGAAGCCGCTGCCAGCGTTGCAGCGGCGGTCGGGTTAACCGATCAGGCGCATCTGACCCGCGCCTTTGCTAACCGCTATGGCATTACGCCTGGCCGCTATCAGAAGCAGATCTTTCAGCCCTGATACAAGCGCAATCTGCTACAAGCATTCCCCGCCCGAACCCGCCAGACTGCACAAAAATGCCATACAGGAAAAAAATCATGTTTGCTGGCGTCATCTTTGCTATCACTGCCGGGCTGATGTGGGGGCTGATCTTTGTCGGGCCGCTGCTGGTGCCCGATTACCCTGGCGCACTGCAATCGGCGGGCCGTTATGTGGCGTTCGGGCTGATTGCGCTGCCGCTGGCCTGGTACGATCGTCGTCGCCTGCGTCAGCTGGTGCAGGCAGACTGGCGCGAAGCGATTAAACTCTCGCTGGTGGGAAACCTCTTCTACTATGCCTTTCTGGCAAGTGCCATTCAGCGGACCGGCGGACCGGTTTCCACGATGATTATCGGTACGCTGCCGGTGGTGATCGCCGTGACTGCCAATCTCTGTTACGGCCATCTTGAAGGACGGCTGTCATGGCGGCGGCTGTTACCGGCGCTAATCATGATGGCCGTTGGGCTGCTCTGCGTGAACGCGGCGGAGTTACAGAATCAGGGCGAGACGCTGGATCTCAGCCGTTACCTGACCGGAATTGTACTGGCGCTGCTGGCCGTGGTCTGCTGGACCTGGTATCCGCTACGCAACGCCCGCTGGCTGCGCACGCATCCCGGATTGCGGCCCTCGACCTGGGCAACCGCGCAGGGGCTGGTAACGCTGCCAATGGCGCTGGTGATGTATGGGCTGGTCAGTGTGCAAATCGCCTGGCAACAGCCCGCATTTTCGCTGCCCTTTGGTCCGCGTCCCGTGGTATTTATCACCCTGATGCTGGCGATCGGCCTGTTCTGTTCCTGGCTCGGCACCCTGTGCTGGAACGCAGCCAGTCAGCGTCTGCCCACCGTGCTGATGGGGCCGCTGATTGTCTTCGAGATCCTGTTCGGCCTGTTATGGACTTTTCTCTGGTATCAACGCTGGCCGCCGTCGCTTACCGTTACGGGGATTCTCTGTCTGATGGCTGGAGTCATCTGGGCCATGCGCATCAAACCGCAGCCGCGGGTGGTGTCGGTGAACGACTAAACCCCCACGCAAAGCAGCAGGTCATTGCCGCGCAGAGACGACGCTGCGCGGCATTTTAAGATTAAGTCCTATGCCGATTTGCATGCTCATCGGCAGATTTATGCCGCGAAATCGTTTTCATTGTGCCGTGGGCATGCGCCAACCCCTACTGTTGTCCCCTCTGTCGCCCGTCAGCAGGTAAAAAAACACCCCTTTTACTGTCTCCAGCCCCTGCTTTTTCAAAACGAAAAGGGATTCACTGTTCACATATCGGTCAGTAATCAGGGAAAAAAACGCATCATTGTGAACATGACGCTTTTATCCACGGCTTTTTATTGTGGTCTGGCCCTGAGAAAAGCAGGTTAAAAACCACGATTAACTTCATTCAGAGATAAGGGAGTAAGAAAATTCCGCCGCTGCGTTAATATTTAAATATTAATCTCTGGCATCAATGATGCGCAATGAAGAGAACCCGGTACACGTCAGATAACGATAGTGTTAAGGAGCAATAAACTATTTTTCATGGATTATTCCTGGTGGCGGTTAATGCAATAAACCGCGCCGACAACAATTAAAGCGAAGCCGGAAAAAATGCCGTCAGGTCCACTGTTAACTTAAAAAAGAGGTGTTTATTTTTTGTCCGGTGTTTAAGGCGGCTTAATCATATCCGGTGTATTTCGTTCTGACGATTAGCAGAGCTTATCGGAAAAAGAAGGGGCCCGGCCCCGTGTTAACGGAGCCGGGAGAGGAAGAAAAGGCGTAGAATGCGAGACTTTTGCTGTTGTGAATCAATTTTACCGCAAAAAAAGAAGCTTAGCCGTGAAGCCATTCATTAGTTATAAATGGAGCGGAAAAGGGGGCCGCAATTGTCCTGTTAAATGATCTTCATCTCTTCTGGTAAGAACAAATCTCAGCGTTAAGTCTAAAAAGCGCGGTAGCATTGGCTTCAGCGATTCTCCGTGCCTGACGGATAGTGGTACACGCTGCGGCTGATATCTAATAAGCGGCAGCTGCGGCGGGTGCCGATGTCAAAAGTACTCTGCAGAAAATCCACAGCCTGACGTTTTTCATTCGTCGTAAAGAAGTGCTTCAGCACGCTCTGCAGCATCTCTTTGTCAGAGTTGAGGGTCTGCAGTTCACGTGTAATGTTCTGCAGTTTATCTTCCAGATCCTTGATTTTCCTGCCTTCTTCCGAAGACAACCCAGAAAACTTCTTCTTCCAGCTGTAGAAAGTGGCTTCGGAGATACCTAACTCCTGACAGATTTCCCTGACTTTCACGCCTGATTCAGAAGCTTTAATGGCATTTGTGATTTGATCTTCGCTGTATCGTGACTTTCTCATAAATGCTCTTACCTTTCTTATCGATTAATGGATGAGAATGACTTTAATAATTTCTGGCACTGTAAGATTCTATTAAGGCAGTATTAAAGTGCGCGAGTTGAATTGCGAAGCCTAAATTAAGATATTTGAAATAAATATCATCATGGGATAAATCTTATTTTATTCTTATCGGCCGGGCGTACCTTCCTGGAGGCGGGTTTTTGTTATAAATTCATCGCATCCAAATTACGAAAAAAATCTACGTACATTGGATATTTAGTCTGTCCGACAAGATTAATTTGCTGATAAGGCTCTTTAGGGCTGTTCTGCTTTCAGCCTGAAATCGTTTCCATCTGAAGTGATTCGCACCATTTATAATAAGAATTATCCTGAATTCACTCTTCGGAATATGATCTGCTTCTCACTTTTTCGGACCAGTTTGGTCTGAAGTCTTACATTTTCGCCAGGCCCACTGCGCGCTTATTAATTCGTTACAGGGATGTTGTACCGAAGCGGTTGTAGTTGAGCATTACTAAGGAAGAGTCGATGAAATTGAGCGTAATGTCTAATGCCGCCTGGATGATGTCTGAAAAGATCATCTCTGTATTTGGCGTCATTTTTGTGACGTCTTACGTGGCGAAATCCTTTGGTCCGACCGTGTTCGGCCAGATGGCGTTTTCTACCTCACTATTTGCAATGGTGCAGACTGTTGCAATCTTTGGCACCGAAACCATTCTGTTCAAACGCGTCAGCAAAAATGCGGCCAAAGGTCTGCGTCTGATGACGATCGCACGCACGTTGCGAATGGTGCTGCTGCTGGCAACGTCGGTGCCAGTCTTAATCTGGGTCTGGTACAACATGCAGGAAAATTTCCTGGCATTTGCACTGGCCTCATTTGTGGCCTCGGTGTTTGTCACTCAGGACACTTTCAGCGTCTATAACAACGCCCGGCTTGCCTCACGGCTGAACACGATTGCCAACGCAACAGGCATGCTGCTGAGCTTTGCCATCAGCTTCACTATCGCCTGGCTGCGTCTTAATCCGCTCTGGCTGACGCTGTCGATTGTGGCTGTGACACTGGTGCCTTACCTGATTAAACGCCGCAACTTCTATCAGGACCATCAGGATCAGATGCCGCCGCGCGAAAAGCGCACCGCCTATCTGCGTTATCTGATGTACGCCGGTCTGCCGCTGGCCATCTCCAGCATCTTTATCTCGGTGCAGGTTAAAGCCGCTCAGATGTTTCTGGCGGGCACCGCGCCCGCGCGCGATCTGGGTCTGTTTGCGGCGGCCAATACCATTTCCGCTTCCTGGATTTTTATCCCGGTGGCGCTCATCACCTCCTGCTTCACTGAAATTTTCAGAGAGCGCGGTGAGGTCGCTATTAAGCTGGCTGCGCGGCTCAATGGCTATGTTATGGCTGTCTCGCTGTTGATGCTGCTGGTGATTTCGCTTTATGGCGAGCGGATCATCATTGCGCTCTACGGGCCGGAATACACACAGTCAGGCAGTCTCATTACGCTGCTGTCGATAGCGACCAGCTTTTCGGCAATGGGGACAGTCGCGTATCGCTACATGGTTAAAGAGGGAGGATTCAACTACCTGCTGAGGAAGATCATCTGTCTGATGGTCATTAGTCTGCCGCTCTCCTGGTGGTTGATTCAGGGGCACGGCATCATGGGAGCCGCGTGGAGCGTGTTCCTTTCAGAGCTTTTGTCCCTGACCGTCATGAATTACTTCTTTAAAAACGGCGTCATTCAAAAGATTCAGGTTTCCTCACTCAACTACAAAACCTACAAATGAGGTCAGATATGCTCAAGTTGAAAGAAGAACTCAGAAGAAGTGTGCAGTACTTTATCAAGAAGATGCCCTGGGCTTATCAGGACCGCATCTACTACTTCCACAAGTTCAGAAAGCTGCCCAATCTGCGTCAGCCAAAGGTGTTCAACGAGAAGGTGCTGTATCGCAAATTTATCTTCGGTGACTACCAGAATTACGGTCGCCTGTCAGATAAATACTCGGTGCGCGAATTCATTGCTGAGAAAATCGGTAATGAATACCTGATCCCGCTGGTTCACGAAACCACTGACCCGACTACGCTGAACAGCCTGCCCTGCTGGAAAGGCACAGTGATCAAGCCGAACCACGCCTCCAACATGGTGGAGATTCTGCTGGAAGAGCCGGATGCCCTGCGCAAGCAGCAGATCATTCATGACTGTTACCGCTGGCTGAAGACCGACTTCGCTAACGAAGCGCGTGAGATCCACTATCGCTACATCAAGCCACGCATTCTGGTGGAGAAGTACATTGGTGATGGCAAAAGCGCGCCAGTCGATTACAAGTTTCACATGTTCAACAAGCGTGATGGCAGGTTCGAATATGTGCTGCAGGTGATCTACAACCGCTGCCAGCCGCTGCTGTCGATGAATTTCTATGTGAACAACCTCAGCGAGGCGTATCACAAGATTCGTGATACCGGTCTGGATGTCTCGCCAATCATGCCTTCGCTGGAGCATGCGCTGGAACTGAGCAAGAAACTGGCCAGTGATTTCGACTATGTGCGTGTGGACTGGTATATCCACGACGAACAGATCTACTTTGGCGAGCTGACCTTCACCCCGGGTGCAGGGCTGGTGACCGGATTGGATCGCGGTTTAAATCAGATGATGGGAGATATGTGGATTCAGGACCGTCGCGGAACGCAGAGGCCGGGCGTGGCAGTGCAGGATGTCAATATCCCTGCCTTGTTAAAGAAAATTTAAGTACACACAGCAATATAAAAAACCCCGCTTCGCGGGGTTTTTTATGCGCAGAAATCAGGGCATCGGCCAGTCAGCTGGCGCCTGACTCATCGCTTCAATAAAGGCATGTTTTGAGATAGCCAGGAAGTTATGCACGTTGTCCATGCTCAGGGTAATGCCCATCAGCCCGGTCACAAACCAGCAGGTCATTCCTAAACCCACTCCGCCACACATAAAAGCCATCACATGACGGCTGTCCTGACGAAGTTTCGTTTTCAGAGTGCTGGCAAAAAACATCATGACTGCGCTCAGCAACTCCCAACGCATAACAAGAAAACTGGCGGTTAACGTAGCCATCGGCCGGACCTCAATATCAGTAAGTATCCCTGACAATCTGCGGACATCACCGGCGGCGGAAAAGCGTGTCAGGAAGACTTCTGCGCCGTCAAACCAGGTTCAAAGTGTGACTTGGGTCACATTATATCACTCGATTTGAAATTTTGAACAAAATTTGACTCACTGCGTGGGCAGGAAATGAACAGCGGCGGGATAACGAGGGAGAAATCAGAGAGATGCGCCGGGCCAGGCGCATCTCAGCATCAGCGAACCGGGCAGCATTCGCCAGTGGTGCGCTGGGTAAAGCTGTTCAGCGTGTCATTGCAGCCAAAACTCAGCAGGCGAGGGCGCTGAAGGGCCTGACGACGCATGGTGTGGCGGTAGGCCGTCGGCGTCTGTGAAAACTGACGACGAAATACCCGTGAGAAGGTCTGCTGCGAGTCATAACCATATTGCATTGCGATATCAAAAACCGGGCGCTGCGTCTGCGACAGGGCTTCTGCGGCCAGCGTCAGGCGACGTTCACGAATATAGCCACCCAGCGTCTGTTTCGTTACGGAACGGAACATACGCTGCAGATGCCATTTCGAATAACCTGACTTCGCAGCCACTTCGTCGATCGACAGGCTCTTATCGAGGTTCTGATCAATCCAGTGCGTCAGGGAATGAATGATCTCTTCTTGCATGATGGCCTCATCCTTCTGGTGTGTAATAAAGCGGTAACGGCAGTTTAGTCGTTGTGATGGAAAAGAAGTATAATTCCTCAAGTTAACTTGAGGTAAAGGCTGAGAATGAAAAAAGAACGCAACTATCCAAAACCGGTTTTAACACCGGGTGAAGTGGCGCGCCGCAGCGGTGTAGCGGTTTCCGCGCTGCACTTTTACGAATCGAAAGGATTAATCTTCAGCACCCGTAACAGCGGTAATCAGCGGCGATACAGTCGTGACGTCCTGCGCCGCGTCGCGATTATTAAAATTGCGCAGCGCATCGGTATACCGCTGGCGACGGTCAGCGAGAGCCTCGATCACATCCCGGCGAATAAACGCATGTCGACGCCGGAGTGGGATGCGCTGACTCAGCACTGGCGCGAAGAGCTGGACAAGCGGATCGAAACCCTGACCCGCCTGCGCAATGACCTGGATGGCTGCATCGGCTGCGGCTGTCTGTCGATGCGCGACTGCCCGCTGCGTAATCCCGGTGACCGGCTGGGTCAGCAGGGTTCCGGTGCAGTGCTGCTCGATCCTGAACAGGATGACAGACAGCCGGACAGTGAGTGACGTCTATACTCAGGGAAGGTCCAATACACAGGTAATCACGATGATCACCGTTCACCATCTTGAGAAATCGCGCTCGCATCGGGTGCTGTGGCTGCTGGAAGAGCTGGAAGTGCCTTATCAGATTAAACGCTATCAGCGTGAACCGACCATGCTGGCCCCGGCGGCGCTGAAAAAAGTGCATCCACTGGGAAAATCGCCGGTTATTACCGATGGCAACCAGGTGGTCGCTGAGTCCGGGGCCATTCTCGAATACCTGGAAGAAAAGTATGACCAGGCGTTCCGGCTGAAGGTGAATGATGAGGCGTCGCGGTTGCAATGCCGCTACTGGCTGCACTATGCCGAAGGGTCGCTGATGCCACTGCTGGTGATGAAACTGATCTTCGGGCAGATGGGGAAAAAGCCGGTGCCCTGGCTGCTGCGTCCGGTAGGCGCGGCCTTTGGTAAAGGGGTACAGAAAGCGTTTCTGGATAAACAGCTCAAGCCGCACATGGCGATGATCGAACAGCATCTGGCGACGCAGCCCTGGTTTGCCGGCCCGCATCTTACCATTGCGGATATCCAGATGAGTTTTCCACTGCTGGCACTGGCGCAGCGCGCCGGACTCGATCAGATGCCCGCCACACAGAAATGGCTCAATACCGTGCAGCAGCGTGCCGCCTGGCAGCGTGCGATCGACCAGGGCGGCGATCTTTCACTGCCGGGTTAACGCCTCTTCTTCGCCGCCGGAGCAGGTTCTGTTTCTGCGGCAATGCCTATCTCATGAATATTCCCCTGCGGTCAGGAGGGTCGCCACCCTTTCTGACCCGTCTGCGCGCTTGTCATCCCGAAGAATCTCCCTCTGACAGTTGAAAAGGAGCCGCTAAACGCCGGATAATCGCCTGCCTTTTTTATCTGGTCCCGTCTGGCGGGCCACTATCTGCGGCAAGGTAAACGTTTGCCTGTTGGCTTACACCGGGCAGTGACGCCGTCTACCCGCTTATTCCAGGGACAGCGATGGTCGCAGAGCGATCCACACAACAAAAATTTTTGAGGCTCAATTATGTCAACTGAATCACGCCCGGCCAGTGGAAAACTGGACGCCTGGTTCTCTATTACGGCACGCGGCAGTAGCGTGCGTCAGGAAATTCTGGCCGGACTCACCACCTTCCTGGCGATGGTCTACTCCGTCATTGTGGTGCCGGGCATGCTGGGAAAAGCCGGTTTTTCTCCCTCTGCGGTGTTCGTCGCCACCTGTCTGGTCGCCAGCTTTGGCTCCATCGTTATGGGGCTGTGGGCCAATATGCCGATGGTGGTGGGTTGCGCCATCTCCCTGACAGCTTTTACTGCTTTCAGCCTGGTGCTGGGTCAGCACATCAGCGTGCCGGTCGCACTGGGTGCCGTCTTCCTGATGGGCCTGCTGTTTACCCTGATCTCCGTCACTGGCATCCGTGCGTGGATTCTGCGTAATCTGCCGATGGGCGTCGCACATGGCACCGGTATCGGGATCGGCCTGTTTCTGCTGTTGATTGCGGCTGACGGTGTGGGCCTGGTGATAAAAAATCCGGCACCGGGCCTGCCGGTGGCGCTGGGTCACTTCACCACCTTTCCGGTGATGATGACGCTGCTGGGCCTGTCCGCGATTATTGGCCTGGAGAAGCGTCGGGTGCCAGGCGGCATTCTGCTGACGATCGTTGTTATTTCACTGCTGGGTCTGATATTTGACCCGGCGGTAAGCTATCAGGGGCTGTTTGCGCTGCCAGCACTGCGTGACGCCAGTGGTCAGTCGCTGCTATTCAGCCTCGATATTATGGGCGCGATGCAGCCTGCGGTGCTGCCCAGCGTACTGGCGCTGGTGATGACGGCCGTGTTTGATGCTACCGGCACCATCCGCGCAGTGGCAGGCCAGGCCGGTCTGCTGGATCAACGGGGCCAGATCATCAATGGGGGGCGCGCGCTGACCACCGACTCTGTCAGCAGCCTGTTTGCCGGGCTGGTGGGGGCATCTCCTGCGGCGGTCTATATTGAATCGGCGGCTGGCACGGCGGCGGGGGGCAAAACCGGACTGACCGCAATTGTGGTCGGCCTGCTGTTCCTTGTGATCCTGTTTATGTCACCGCTGGCGTATCTGGTGCCTGCGTACGCCACCGCGCCAGCCCTGATGTATGTCGGCCTGCTGATGCTCAGCAACGTGGCGAAAATCGACTTTAATGATTTTGTCGATGCGATGTCGGGCCTGCTTACGGCGGTGATCATCGTCCTGACCTGTAACATCGTGACCGGCATCATGATCGGCTTCGCCAGTCTGGTGATTGGCCGTCTCTTTGCCGGGGAGTGGCGGAAGCTCAACGTCGGCACCGTCATCATCGCTGTGGCGCTGGTGGCGTTTTACGCCGGGGGCTGGGCGATCTGACTGTACAACCGGACGTGCGGCTGCAGGTCCGGGATTTTTCACTGTTTTCCCCTCAGTCGCACGCGTAGCTGACAAACTTCACCGCGGTTTGTTTTACACTTTAGCGCTTAACCAATGACTGAAAGAAACGACGCCTAAGGAAAGCATGGAAATCTTTTTTACTATTCTCATCATGACGCTGGTCGTGTCGCTCTCTGGCGTCGCGGCCCGCATCCTCCCTTTTCAGATCCCGTTGCCGCTGGTGCAGATCGCTGCCGGTGCGCTGCTGGCCTGGCCCACGTTTGGTCTGCATGTAGACTTCGATCCGGAGCTGTTTCTGGTGCTGTTCATCCCGCCGCTGCTGTTCGCGGATGGCTGGAAGACGCCGATTAGCGAGTTCCTGCATCATGGCCGCGAAATCATCGGCTTAGCGCTGGCGCTGGTGCTGATTACCGTCATTGGTATCGGCTATCTGATCTACTGGATGGTGCCCGGCATTCCGCTGATCCCGGCCTTTGCACTGGCCGCCGTCTTGTCGCCAACCGATGCCGTGGCCCTCTCCGGCATTGTCGGTGAAGGCCGCATTCCCAAGAAGATTATGTCGATTTTGCAGGGTGAAGCCCTGATGAATGACGCATCGGGCCTGGTCTCCTTGAAGTTTGCCGTGGCCGTCGCGATGGGTACGATGGTATTTACCTGGGGCGGCGCGAGCATCGAGTTTCTGAAAGTGGCCATTGGTGGTCTGGTGGCGGGTGTGGCGGTCTGCTGGCTCTATGGAAAATCGCTGCGTCTGCTCAGCCGCTGGAGCGGTGACGATCCGGCCACCCAGACTGTGCTGCTGCTGCTGCTGCCGTTTGCCTCTTACCTGATTGCCGAGCATCTGGGCATGTCGGGCATACTGGCGGCCGTCGCGGCCGGGATGACCATTACCCGTTCCGGTATCATCCGTCAGGCGCCGCTGGCGATGCGGCTGCGTGCTAACAGCGTCTGGCAGATGCTGGAGTTCGTCTTTAACGGCATGGTCTTCCTGATGCTGGGCCTGCAGTTGCCGGACATCCTGCAGACCTCTGTCGACCAGGCGCAGGCCGATCCCAATGTCGAACTCTGGATGCTGTTTGCCGACATCGGGCTGGTTTATCTGGCGCTGATGGTGGTGCGTTTGGGCTGGCTATGGATTATGCAGCGATTCAGCAAACGCCTGCTGAAGAAAAAGCCGCTGGAGTTTTCGAACTACTCACTGCGTGAACTGCTCATCGCCTCCTTTGCCGGCGTGCGCGGTGCGATTACCCTGGCGGGTGTGCTGTCGATTCCCCTGTTCCTGAGCAATGGCGATCCCTTCCCGGCGCGCTATGAGCTGGTCTTCATCGCCACCGGCGTGATCCTCTTCTCGCTGCTGGTGGGTGTAGTTATTCTGCCGATACTGCTGCGCGGCATCGACAGCATCGACAAAGGCGCACATCGTCGCGAACTGCAGAGCGCCCGGGCGGTCATGGCCGGAGCGGCGATTGAGAGCCTGCACAAGATGGAAGAGCGGCTGGAAAAGGAGTCGGAAGAGAACATCGATCCGGAGCTGCTGAAAGAGGTCAGCCTGCGGGTGATTGGCAATCTGCGCCGCCGCGCCGAAGGGAAGAATGACCTGGAACATGCGCTGTACGCAGAGAATCTGGAGCGGCGCTTCCGTCTGACCGGACTGCGCGCCGAGCGTGCCGAGGTCTACCATCTGCGCGCCACCCAGCAGATCTCCAACGAAACCATGCAGAAATTACTGCATGATCTGGATCTGCTGGAAATCCTGCTGATCGAAAAAGAAGAGTAAGTTCAGGCTGGCACGCCTGCGTTCATGCAGCGTGCCAGCGTTTTATACCGACAGGCGCGGCGCTTCATCCGGCCAGTGCTCGCGACAACAGGCTATCCACGCCTGCGCACTGCGCGACAGATAGCTGCCCTCCCGCCAGATCAATCCCAGACTCCACTTCAGTTCCGATTCCAGCGGCAGCCACAGCAGAGACTGTTTGTCCAGGCGCTGACAGATCGGCTCCGGCAGAATGGCTAGCCCCATTCCGGCCTGCACCATGGCCGCCAGAAAATCCCACTGCCCGCTGCGCACCGCCACCGTGGGCGTCAGGCTGAGCCGCTGAAAGGCCTGCATCAGCTGACGATTCAGTGAGAACTCCTCATTGAAAATCAGCAGCGGATGCTGTGCGAGTTCGGTCAGGCTCATCTGCTGGCGGTCAAGCCACTCAGGATGGCGCGGCAGGAGCACACAGAGCGGATGATGCATCAGCGGCAGGGTATTCAGCGGTAACCCGGCATCTACCGGCAGGGCGGTCAGGGCGATATCAAGGCTGCCCGCCAGCACCGCCTGCTGTACCGTCAGGCCGCCAAACTCAGCGATCTTCAGCTTTACGCCGGGATAGCGGCGGCGAAAGGCGGAAATTGAACCCGCTATCTGCATACCGACCATCGGCGGAATACCAAGCCGCAGCTCGCCGGTTTTGAGCTGGTTAATGTCACCGATCTCCGCCTCCAGCTGGTGAAACTCCTGCAGGATCGCCAGACCACGCTGATAGACCGCCTCGCCACTGTCGGTAAGGTGCAGACGCCGGCCATCGCGCAGGAGCAGCGTACAGCCCAGCTCCTCCTCCAGCTGACGCAGCATCTTGCTGATGGTCGGCTGAGTCACAAACAGCTTTTGCGCCGCCCGGGTAAAGCTCTGCTGGCGGACCACTTCAGTAAAGTAACGCAGGGCACGAACATCCATCACTATTCCTTTCAGGCATGATTGCGATAATTTTAATTCATTTTTTTCACCTTCTGTGGGCGTTTTATACTGTTGCGGTCAATTTAATCGGGGGAGAGAGCAAGATGGCGTCAGTGCGGGTTTCACACAGTTACCGTGCCGCGCAGTGGTTCAGCCTGCCGCTGCAGCTGGGGTTCTATATCGGCCTCTACATCGCCTGCGATCGGCTGGTGAGCTGGCTCCATCTGCCGCTGCCCGCCAATATTGTCGGGATGCTGCTGATGCTGGCGTTAATCGTGACGCGAATCGTGCCGCTGAACTGGGTCAGAGTGGGATCGCGCTGGCTGCTGGCAGAGATGCTGCTGTTCTTTATCCCGGCGGTGGTGGCGGTGGTGAACTATGGCGATCTGCTGCGAATGGAGGGCTGGCGCATCTGCGTGGTGATTGGCGTCAGTACCCTGCTGGTGCTGGCTTCAACGGCCTGGGTGGTGGACCGGCTTTATCAGTATGAAGTCGCGCGTGCCGCGCGTAAGCAGGCGCCTGATGCGTGATCTCCTGCTCAGCCTGCTGTGTGTGGCGGTTACGCTGCTGGTTTATGCGCTGAATAAACGGCTCTATCGCCGCTGGCGGACGCTGCTGTTGATGCCCCTGGTAATGACGCCGCTGGTGCTGGTGGCGCTGCTGCTGCTGACGCACATCAGCTGGCAGGATTACATCGCAGAAAACCACTGGCTGCTCTGGCTGCTCGGCCCGGCCACGCTGGCCTTTGCGGTGCCGGTCTATGAGAACGTGGCGATCATCAGACGTCACTGGCTGTCGCTGAGCGCAGGCGTGGTCACCGCCACGCTGGTCGCCGTCTGCAGTTCCGTCTGGCTGGCGCGGCTGCTGACTCTGCCGGAGTCGATCCAGCGCAGTCTGGCCGTGCGATCTGTTACTACGCCTTTTGCGCTGGCGGCGGCAGGACCGATTGGCGGACAGCCCGATCTGGTGGCGCTGTTTGTGGTGATTACGGGTGTCTTTGGCATGGCGGTGGGGGATGTGCTGTTTCTGCGAATCGCAATAAAACAGGGCGTCGCGAAAGGTGCCGGATTCGGCGCGGCCTCGCACGGGGCCGGAACCGCACGGGCGTATCAGCTGGGACAGCAGGAGGGGGTGGTAGCCAGCCTGGTGATGATGCTGTCGGGCGTGGTCACCGTCGTGATGGCACCTCTGATTGGTCACCTGATGTGGACAATATAGTCTACACTGCGTTGCACGGATGACGACAGGCAGAAAGGGACACGGTTTTTTACGTAAAGTTTTCGCTATTTTGTTGTCTCCCCCTTTCAGGCTGTTACCCTTGCGGCCGGATTAATTGTCATGGAGTGGAATCATGTTTAAGCAACTTGTTGCCGGGAGCGCCCTCGGGCTGGTTTTAATGAGCGGTGCCGCGCAGGCGATTGAAGGCAGTGTGGACGTCAGCGAGCACAACACCAATCTTAATCTGGGTCTGGGCACGACCACCCCGGGTCTGTTTCTGAAGGGCAACTGGCTGCGTAGCGATCACGACGGCAGCACCTACGGTGCCGGTCTGGGCTACAACGTTGACTTCGGGCCTCTGCGTCTGGCGCCGACCGCAAAAGCGATCTTCACCCATCCCGAAGATGGAAAAGATGGATTTGCGGTGGCGCTGGGTGGTGCCGCGAACTACAGCTTCAACAGCATGTGGGGCGTCTATGGTGAATATTATTATGCGCCGGAGTCGTTTACCGATCATCTCGACAGCTATCAGGAAGCCGCTGGCGGCCTGAGCTTCACGCCGGTTTCCCTGCTGAACCTGCGCGTGGGTTATCAGTACATCGAACTGAACAACAAAGGTGGACGCAAAGATAACGTGCTGGTCGATGGCCCGTACGTAGGTGCCTCGCTGCGTTTCTGATTCTGTTGCATGCTGAAAAGAAAAGGGCGGCTGTTATCAGCCGCCCTTTTTTTGTTACACCTAAAAATCAGTGCGCTTTACCCTGCTGAATACCGGTGCCGGTCTGTGAACGAATAAACTGCGCCCGGAAGCGGGAACGCTCCTCTGCACCCTGCGGCGTATGGTCGGTAATGGAGAAGATCCAGATGCCGATAAACGCCACAACCATAGAGAACAGCGCCGGATACTCATACGGGAAAATCGGCGAGGCGTTACCCAGTACCTGCACCCACACGGTCGGACCGAGGATCATCAGGATCACCGCGGTCAGCAGACCGAGCCAGCCGCCCACCATCGCACCGCGCGTCGTGAGTTTCGACCAGTACATCGACAGCAGAATGATCGGGAAGTTACAGCTGGCCGCAATCGAGAAGGCCAGCCCGACCATAAAGGCGATGTTCTGCTTCTCAAACAGGATGCCCAGCGCAATCGCTACCATACCCAGCGCCAGTACGGTGATTTTGGAGACCCGCAGCTCATCTTTCTCGCTGGCCTGGCCTTTGCGGTAGACGCTGGCGTAGAGATCGTGCGACACCGCCGAGGCGCCTGCCAGGGTTAAGCCCGCGACCACCGCCAGGATTGTGGCGAAGGCAACCGCAGAGATAAAGCCCAGGAAGGTGCTGCCCCCCACGGCGTTAGCCAGGTGGACCGCTGCCATATTGGTGCCGCCAATCAGCGCGCCGCTGGCATCTTTGAAAACCGGATTCGCACCGACCAGCAGAATGGCGCCAAAGCCGATGATAAAGGTGAGGAAGTAGAAATAGCCCATAAAGCCGGTGGCCCAGAAGACGCTCTTACGTGCCTCTTTGGCATCCGCCACGGTGAAGAAACGCATCAGGATATGCGGTAATCCGGCCGTACCGAACATCAGCCCCAGCCCCAGCGACAGCGCCGAAATAGGATCTTTTACCAGTCCACCCGGCTGCATAATGGCGTTGCCTTTGGGATGAACCGCCATCGCCTCAGTGAACAGCGTATTGAAGCTGAAACCAGTCGCCTTCATCACCATTACCGCCATAAAGGTGGCGCCAAACAGCAGCAGCACCGCCTTGATGATCTGTACCCAGGTGGTGGCGAGCATACCGCCAAACAGCACATACATCACCATCAGAATGCCGACCAGCACCACCGCCACATGATAGTTAAGGCCAAACAGCAGCTGGATGAGTTTACCGGCGCCGACCATCTGCGCAATCAGGTAGAGCGCCACCACCACCAGCGACCCGCAGGCCGACAGGATACGGATCGGCATCTGTTTCAGACGGTAGGAGGCGACGTCGGCAAAGGTATAGCGACCCAGATTGCGCAGCCGCTCGGCGATTAAAAACAGAATCATCGGCCAGCCGACCAGGAAGCCGAGCGAGTAGATGAGACCGTCATAGCCCGAGGTGTAGACCAGCGCCGAAATGCCCAGGAACGAGGCGGCTGACATAAAGTCACCTGCCATCGCCAGGCCATTCTGAAAGCCGGTGATATTGCCGCCTGCGGTGTAGTAATCGTTACGCGACCGGGTGCGTCTGGACGCCCAGTAAGTAATCCCCAGCGTGGCACCGACGAAAACCATAAACATGATGATCGCCTGATAGTTGGTCGCCTGGCGCTGCACTGCACCGGTAATCGCATCGGCTGCCAGGGCAGAAAATGGCAGCAGCATGGCCAGCAGCCATAAGGTGAGACGGGTCATGATTTCACCTCGCTGAGGATCGCTTTAGTTAAACGGTCAAACTCACCGTTGGCGCGCCAGACATAGACGCCGGTCAGCACAAACGACATCACAATCAGGCCGACACCAATCGGTATGCCGCGCGTGACACTGGTGCCCGCGTGCAGCGGCGTACCCAGCCAGCCGGGTGCGAACGCAATCAGCAGGATAAAGCCGACATACAGCACCAGCATAATCAGTGACAGCAGCGTGGCAAACGCCTGACGTTTACGGACTAATTCATGAAAACGGGGATTGCGCTCAATCTGCTGATTGATGGCATCCTGATTTGAAAGGGCGTCATTCATCACATTTTCTCCAGAGGGCTTGCAGGCGAGAACCTCGCGTCAGGGCGCGGATTCAGCTGGTTTTAGTAGTTGTGACTCGCGAAACAGACTGCGTAGGGCGGGGGTGGCGGGAAGCGATCTTCCCGCCGGATTGTGTGCTCTTAAGGCATTTTGATCGACTGCTTCTCCTCAAGCAGTTTCTCCACCACGCCAGGATCGGCGAGGGTGGAGGTATCACCCAGATTACTGGTGTCGCCGGTGGCGATCTTGCGCAGAATACGGCGCATGATTTTGCCCGAGCGGGTTTTCGGCAGAGAGTCAGTCCAGTGCAGCACGTCCGGTGTGGCGATGGGGCCGATCTCTTTGCGGACCCACTGCCGCACTTCGCTGTACAGCTCCGGCGACGGCTCTTCGCCGTGGTTCAGGGTAATATAGGCATAAATGGCCTGGCCTTTGATGCTGTGCGGGATGCCGACTACCGCCGCTTCGGCAATTTTCGGGTGTGAAACCAGCGCCGATTCGATCTCGGCGGTGCCAAGCCGGTGACCCGAGACGTTGAGCACGTCATCGACACGACCGGTAATCCAGTAGTAGCCATCTTCATCGCGTCGGGCACCATCACCGCTGAAGTAGGCATTTTTAAAGGTAGAGAAGTAGGTCTGCTCGAAGCGGTCGTGATCGCCATAAAGCGTACGTGCCTGGCCGGGCCAGGACTCGGTGATCACCAGGTTGCCTTCACAGGCGCCTTCCTGCGGCTGACCTTCGTTGTCCACCAGCGCCGGTTGCACGCCAAAGAAAGGACGGGTAGCGGAACCGGCTTTCAGCTCAGTCGCCCCTGGCAGCGGCGTGATCATGAAGCCGCCGGTCTCGGTCTGCCACCACGTATCCACGATCGGGCAGCGGCTGTTGCCGATTTTTTTGTAGTACCACTCCCAGGCTTCCGGGTTAATCGGCTCGCCGACCGATCCCATAATGCGCAGACTACTGCGGTCGGTGCCTTCAATCGCCTTGTCGCCCTCCGCCATCAGCGCACGGATGGCCGTTGGCGCGGTGTAGAGCAGGGTAACTTTATGCTTGTCGACCACTTCCGCCATACGGCTCGGCGCTGGCCAGTTCGGCACCCCTTCAAACATTAGCGTGGTTGCTCCACAGGCCAGCGGTCCATAGACCAGATAGCTGTGGCCCGTCACCCAGCCGACGTCAGCGGTACACCAGTAGATATCATCCGGATGGTAGTCAAAGACGAACTTGAACGTGGTCGCGGCGTAGACCAGATAACCGCCGGTGGTGTGAAGCACCCCTTTAGGCTTGCCGGTCGAACCTGAGGTATAGAGGATAAACAGCGGATCTTCCGCGCCCACTTCGGCTGCCGAATGATTGGTGCTGGCGTTCTGCGTCAGGTCGTGCCACCAGCGATCGCGGCCTTCCACCCAGCCGATATCGTTACCGGTGCGCTGAAATACCACCACGTTTTTCACGCTGGTCACGTGAGGATTCTTTAAGGCGTCGTCGACATTTTTCTTCAGCGGAATGGGGCGACCCGCGCGTATCCCTTCGTCGGCTGTAATGACCAGCGACGCGCTGGAGTCGACGATACGCCCGGCGACCGCTTCAGGTGAAAAGCCGCCGAAGATAACGGAATGAACGGCACCGATACGCGCACAGGCCAGCATGGCCACGGCTGCTTCAGGCACCATCGGCATGTAGATCGCCACGACATCGCCTTTCTTCACCTCCAGCAACTCCAGCACGTTGGCAAAGCGACAGACTTCGGCATGTAACTGGCGGAAAGTCAGGGTTTTGCTTTCACTGGCGTCATCACCTTCCCAGATAATGGCCGGGTGATCGCCGCGTGTCGCGAGATGACGGTCAAGGCAGTTTGCCGCCAGGTTGAGCGTGCCATCTTCGTACCAGCGAATATCAATGTTACCTGGCGCAAACGAGCAATTTTTCACTTTGCTGTAAGGCTTAATCCAGTCGAGGATTTTGCCCTGTTCACCCCAGAAACTGTCTGGATCATCGACAGATTGCTGATACATCGCCTGATACTGCTCTGCGGTAATCAGGGTGTTTGCTGCAATATTCTCTGGAACCGGATGTTTGTGTATTTGACTCATGGCGGATCTCCTTGAAGTTGTTAATGATATGTCAATCAATAGTTAATTAAAGCCCGCCCGTGAGCTTTGTTTCTTTTTTGCGCCACAGATCACGGGATGAACCGCTCACCGTGAAGTGTGAAGCCATTCTGATATTTCCGTTGAACTCTCTGGGGTTGGTGGGGAATAAATAAAAGGTGTCAGACGGGAGTGAGCTGGATAAAAAGCAGGCAAACGCGCTGGCCGCGTTTTTAACCAACGCTGCATAGCTATGCGGAAATTCATCTAACTATTACTTTTCATAACAGCAGGTTAGGGATTTTTACTTCTGGCAGCACTTTATGCTACTCAGATGGCTAACTTTTAATCGGATCCGCCAGGGGTTGCATTTACCACAGCGAAAATGGTACTTATCTCGCCCCTGTTCTGCAGGTATCAACTCAGACAGCGTCTGAATATGGGTATGAGAATCATCAGATTTTCATACGAGGCGCTGTTTCAAGACACCCTCTAATTTACCGGGCTTTTTGCTCACTCCCTGTGTGTATTGTCTTCTGCACCTTCGCAGTAGAGAAAAACGGGTTTTGACTGAGGAAATTACGCGTTATGAAAGGTTTTAAAATCAGCCTGGCCTGGCAGATTCTGACAGCTCTGGTGCTTGGCATCATCGTGGGCGCTGTGTTGCATAATCAGCCAGACAATCGTGAATGGTTAGTCACCAACATTCTCAGTCCTGCAGGCGATATCTTTATTCATCTTATCAAGATGATTGTGGTACCGATTGTGATTTCATCCCTGATTGTCGGCATCGCTGGCGTTGGTGATGCAAAGAAGCTGGGACGCATCGGCGTCAAAACGATTCTCTACTTTGAAGTGATCACCACCCTTGCCATTGTGGTCGGTATTACGCTGGCCAACGTATTTCAACCCGGCACCGGCATCGATATGTCAACGCTGGCAACGGTGGACATCTCTAAATATGAAGCGACAACGGCAGAAGTTCAGGGTGGCCCACACAGCCTGGTGACTACGATTCTGTCGCTGATCCCGCAGAACATCTTCGCCTCCATGGCGAAGGGCGACATGCTGCCGATTATCTTTTTCTCGGTGCTGTTTGGCTTAGGCTTGTCGTCACTGCCGTCAGCGCAGCGCGATCCGCTGGTGAATCTGTTCCGTGGCGTTTCTGAAGCGATGTTTAAAGTGACCCACATGATCATGCGTTATGCGCCGGTAGGGGTGTTTGCGCTGATTGCGGTGACCATTGCGAACTTCGGCTTCGCCTCGCTGTGGCCACTGGCTAAGCTGGTGCTGCTGGTTTACGTGGCGATCCTCTTCTTCGCCTTTGTGGTGCTGGGTGGGGTTGCGCGCTTCTGTAAACTGCGGATCACTACGCTGATGCGTATTCTGAAAGATGAGCTGATCCTCGCTTACTCGACCTCCAGCTCAGAAACCGTGTTGCCGCGTATCATGGAGAAGATGGAAGCCTACGGCGCGCCGAAAGCGATTACCAGCTTCGTGGTGCCAACCGGTTACTCGTTTAACCTGGATGGGTCGACGCTCTATCAGAGTATCGCGGCGATTTTTATTGCACAGCTCTATGGCATCGACCTGTCGCTGACCGACGAGATCGTGCTGGTACTGACGCTGATGGTGACCTCAAAAGGGATCGCGGGCGTGCCGGGTGTTTCGTTCGTGGTGCTGCTGGCTACGCTGGGCAGCGTTGGCATTCCGCTGGAAGGCCTGGCGTTTATCGCAGGTGTTGACCGTATTATGGATATGGCGCGTACCGCGCTGAACGTGATTGGTAACGCGCTGGCGGTGCTGGTGATTGCCCGCTGGGAAAACCAGTTCGACGCCGAACAGGCGAAACAGTATGAGCTGCAGTTGCGGACACAGACCGCAGGCTGATTGCTGTTTTTGCGCAGAAGAGGGCTCAACGAAAGTTGGGCCCTTTTTGTTTGCCGCGTTTTTACGGGCGTCTGGTCAGGAAAGGTTGCCACTCATATTTAGTGATGTTTTTATCACTAAAATTCGCTGTCCATAACGCTTTAATTTCTTTTATACTCTTTTTACTCATTGTTTAAACGGATGAAATGAAGGCGCTTTGACAACATGGAGTGTTGACGGATGCCAGAGATCAACTGGACGAAAAAAGCACTGAAACAGCTCTATGGGCTGCCTCAGAAAGAAGGTAACGCCATTGAAGAGGCAGTAGAGGCACTGTCTGCGTGGCCGGATATTCCCCATCTGAAAGTCGAAAAACTCACGGATGACAAAGAAAAAAGAATGAAGCTGGTGGTGGGGCACTACCGCGTGCTGTGGAAAATAGAGAAAGGTCAGCCAGTGGTGATAGCGATTCTGGAAGTCGTGCGACGAACATCGACGACCTATAAAAAGCGTTAGCATGCGGCTGGGAGCAGCCTGCGGCACCACTGCTTTTATAACAGTTAAGAACATAGCGATGTCGCGCCAGCAGACGAGCACAGGTCTGACGCGACAGTAAGGAGTCATGACTCATGAATGCGATACAGTTTCTGACAGATGAGCGCGGGAACCGCACCGGTGCCGTTATACCCATCGAGCTGTTTAACCGGCTGATGGCCGACCGGCATTTAGAGGACGTATTTGAAGCTCTTCCCTACAAAGCAGGCCCGGACGATGACGAAACGATTCCCCATGACGTCATGAAAATCAGCCGAAGGCAGTCTGTTCCTTTGCATGTTGCCTGGCGTTTGTATCGTCAGATGTCGCAGGAAGAGGTCGCGAAAATATTAGGCATCACCCAGGCGGGCGTATCGATGCTGGAGTCGAGAAAGAAACCGCAGAAGAAGACGCTTGAGAAGCTGGCAGCCTTATATGACTGCAGAACGACGCAGCTTTACCTTGACTGAATTCCTCTGCTTTTCGCTCACAGGATGCCCGTTCCGCCGGAAAAGAGACCTGTGTAAATCCTGCCAGAAGCCTTGTCAGCAACCACAGAGCAACCTGAAACGGAAAGGTTCACCTGAAAAAGGAAAGTGTCTCACGCAGGCAGGGCGTGGGCCGGGCGTCATGGATGACGAATGCGTTCTGAGAATCCAGTGAACTTTTTCTGACCGGCCTCCGTTTCCCATCGACGCCACTGATTGCAATGCACAACACTCAAATCTCATGTGCCGGACAGCCTGCGTAATTGCGCCGCTGCCAGGCCCAACCTCTCCAACATGACTTACTCCACATCCATTAAAAAAAGATCTCACTCAATGAATTAATCATTCGCTATTATGAATTATTATTTGAATAATTTATTCTTTAGCGGAGCCCGCCATGAAACTCGATCTCAGCCAGATGATCACCGAAGGCCGCAACCCGGTCAGCCAGAACATTGACGAACTCTCTACAGAAGCGATGCTGCGCGTCATTAATGATGAAGACAAAAAGGTGGCGCTGGCGGTTGAGGCCATTGTGCCGCAGATCGCGCAAGCCGTTGACGCCATCTGCGCGGCGTTTCAGGCGGGAGGTCGGCTGATTTATTGCGGCGCGGGCACCTCCGGAAGACTGGGTATACTGGATGCCAGCGAATGCCCGCCGACCTTTGGCACCCCGCGCGAGCAGGTGATCGGCCTGATCGCCGGCGGCCACCCCGCCATCCTGCAGGCGGTTGAAAACGCCGAGGATAACCGTGAGCAGGGTGCGCAGGATCTGAAAGATATTCACTTCAGCCGCCACGATGTGCTGGTGGGGATCGCCGCCAGTGGCCGTACCCCTTACGTACTGGGGGCACTGGCCTATGCAAACGAACTTGGCGCAACGACCGTGGCGCTCACCTGCAATCCGGGCAGCGCGATGTCACAGGTTGCCGCGATTGCGCTTACGCCGGTAGTCGGCCCGGAAGTGGTTACCGGCTCGTCACGTATGAAAGCGGGCACGGCGCAGAAACTGGTGCTCAATATGCTCACCACCGGATCGATGATCCGCAGCGGCAAAGTCTATGGCAACCTGATGGTGGATGTGGAGGCGACTAACCAGAAGCTGGTGCAGCGTCAGGTTAACATCGTCATGCAGGCGACAGACTGCGATGACACCACCGCCCGCGCCGCGCTCTCCACCTGCGGCGGTCACTGCAAAACCGCCATCCTGATGGTGCTGGCCGATCTGGATGCCAATACCGCGAAAACGCTGCTGAGCCAGCATCAGGGCTTTATCCGCCAGGCGCTGCAGGCTGCGGGAGCACGCTGATGGCCAGCATCACCGAAGCACTGTTGCGTGAGATCCTGCAGGCGGTCGGCGGCGCGCAGAATATCACGGCCTGTGGTCACTGCATGACACGGCTCCGGCTCACGCTTAATCAGCCGGAGCAGGCGGACCTGAAGCGGTTAAAAAGCCTGCCCGGCGTGCTGGGCGTTATCGACAGCGATGCCCAGCTACAGATTGTTGTCGGCCCCGGTAAAGCGCAGACCGCCGCCGAAGGGATGCAGCGTCTGCTGGCGCAGGGTGATACGGCCCGGCCACCGCAGGGTGGCACACTGGAACTCAGCCAGCTGACGGCGCAGAACAAACAGCAACTGAAGGCGAAACAGACCGGCGGCGTACATCAGTTTCTGTCGCGCTTTGCGACCATCTTTACGCCGCTGATCCCAGGCTTTATCGGTGCCGGGCTGCTGCTGGGTTTTGCCACGCTGATTGAACAGAGTCTCCACCTCAATGCGCCCGGCGACCATGCGCCCTGGCTGCTGCACACCGTGGCCTACATGAAAGTCTTTGGTAAAGGGCTGTTCACCTTTCTCAGCATCCTGATTGGCTACAATGCTCAGAAAGCGTTCGGCGGCAGCGGCGTCAACGGCGCCATTATCGCCTCGCTGTTCATGCTCGGCTATGTGCCGACCGCCACGACCGGCTATTACAGCGGCATGGAAAACTTTTTTGGCCTGGCGATTGACCCGCGCGGCAACATTATCGGCGTGCTGATGGCGGCGATAATAGGTGCAGGGATTGAGAAACAGTTGCGCAGAATCATTCCTGACAACCTCGATATGATCCTCACCTCGCTGTTTACCCTGCTGATTACGGGGGCCATCACCTATCTGCTGATCATGCCGCTGGGTGGCGAACTGTTTAAAGGGATGTCGTGGCTGTTTATTCATCTCAACAACAACCCCTTTGGCTGTGCAGTGCTGGCCGGGCTGTTCCTGATTGCGGTAATGTTCGGCATTCATCAGGGCTTTATTCCGGTCTACTTTGCGCTGATGGAGACGCAGGGCTTTAACTCACTGTTCCCGATTCTGGCGATGGCTGGCGCAGGGCAGGTCGGCGCCTCCCTGGCCCTGTGGTGCAAAGCCGAAAAGGGCGCGCTGCTGCGCGCGCAGATCAAAGGGGCGATTGTGCCGGGTCTGCTCGGTGTGGGTGAACCACTGATTTATGGGGTGACGCTGCCGCGTCTCAAGCCTTTTATTACCGCCTGTGGTGGCGGGGCGCTGGGCGGTTTTTTCATCGGTCTGGTGGCATGGCTGGGCCTGCCGGTGGGGATGAACACCGTCTTCGGGCCGTCCGGGCTGGTCACGCTGCCGCTGATGACCTCCAGCCAGGGGATCTTCGCCGGTATGGCGGTTTACCTGGCCGGGCTGATCGTGGCGTGGACGGGTGGATTCCTGCTGACCTGGTGGTTTGGCACCCGGGATGTCGATCTGCGCTGACGGACGGCCCAAATCCTCCAGCCGGGCTAACCGATAACCTATCGGCGAAAGTGTGAAAGCCACTGCAGAGTGGCTTTTTTCGCGGTAGAAATTTAACAAATATACTAAAGAGAGCCCCAAATGATGCCGAAAACATAAAAAATGGTAATCGTTATCTCTCAGCCCGCCGTTTACACGCAGGCTCTCGCGTGCAAAAGCCGGGTTTTTAAGGACCCGTAATGCGTAACAATCAACCTGTCTCCCAGCATGAGTATCTGTTCGACGATCATGCGACCCTGATGTCGACCACCGATCTCAACAGCCATATTACCTATGCGAATGATGCCTTTATTGAGGTGAGTGGATTTACTGCCGACGAGATTAATGGTCAGCCGCATAACATTGTTCGTCATCCCGACATGCCGCCAGAAGCCTTTGCCGACATGTGGGCCACGCTGAAGCAGGGCGAACCCTGGACGGCGCTGGTCAAAAACCGCCGTAAAAATGGCGATCACTACTGGGTAAGAGCGAATGCCATCCCGGTGGTACGGGACGGCAAAGTACAGGGCTTCATGTCGGTGCGAACCAAACCCACAGCAGACGAAGTGCGTCAGAGTGAAGCGCTCTATCAGGATTTTCGTGAAGGGCGTGCCGGAGGGCGGCGTTTCCACAAAGGCCTGCTGATCCACAGCGGCTGGCGTCGTCCTTTCTCCCTTCTGAAAACGCTGCCCCTGCGCTGGCGGATCCGCAGCACCCTGCTGATGCTGCTCCCGCTCTCCATCGCCGGCGTCTGGGCGCTGGGAATGCCCCCAGCCGCGCTGGCTGGTTTTAGTGCGGGCATGGCTGGCCTGCTTCTGCTCAGCAGCCTGTGGCTGGAGCAGCAGATTTCTCGCCCCGTTGAACGGATGTGCCAGCAGGCGCTGAGCGTCGCCACCGGGGCGAATCACAAAGTAGAACAGATGGACCGGGTGGATGAGATCGGTGTGACGCTGCGCGCTATCGGCCAGCTCGGCCTGATGTTCCGCTGGCTGGTGGATGATGTCAGCGGCCAGGCAATCAATGTGCTCAGCGCCAGCGATGCCATTGCCCGCAGCAACAGCGAGCTGAGCCGCCGGACCGAGCAGGCCGCCGCCAATGTGCAGCAGACGGCTGCCACCATGAACGAAATGACCGCCACGGTGAAGAGTAATACCGAAACGGCCAGAGAAGTGAATATGCTGTCGGCCGACACCAGCAACGCTGCTATCAAAGGCGGCAGCGTAATGAACGAGATGATGGGCATCATGGGCGAAATCGCCGACAGTTCAAAGCGGATCGCCAACATTACCAGCGTGATCGACGGCATTGCTTTCCAGACCAATATTCTGGCGCTCAACGCCGCTGTGGAAGCGGCACGGGCTGGCGAGCAGGGCAAAGGTTTTGCCGTGGTAGCGGGTGAGGTACGCAGCCTTGCACAGCGCAGCGCCAAAGCCGCCAGCGAAATCAAAACGCTGGTGGAAACCAGCGCCAGCCGCGTCCAGTCGGGCAATAATCACGCCAGTGCGGCGGGCGTGACTATGCAGGATATCGTCTCGCAGGTGCAGAACGTGACCGCGCTGATTGCCCAGATCAGCGCCGCGACGGCGGAACAGGCGACGGCGCTCAGTGAGGTCAGCACCGCGGTGGAAGATCTGGATGATATTACTCACCAGAATGCCGCCCGCGTAACTGAAAGCGCCGAGGCGTCAGATCGTATGACCCATCAGGCTAACCGTCTGGTGGAAGCGATTAGCGTCTTTCGTTAACCGCAAAGCGTAAGCCGCCCGGTTAAGACGCCAGCGCCTGCGGGCCTTCGCGTCCGGCACGCAGTGCCCCGGGGGGCTGGCCGACAATCCGCTTAAAGGCGCGGCTGAACGCCGCAATGGAGCCGTAGCCGAGATGAAACGCGACGGCCTCCATCGCTTCACCGTTATTCACAATCCGCTGGACCGCCAGCCGCATCCGCAATTCCGTCAGATAACGCAGCGGCGTCATGCCGGTGGCGTTGAGAAACCGCCCGGCAAACACCGAGCGCGAACAGCCTGCTACGCTGGCCAGCCGCGCGACCGTCCAGTTCTGGCCGGGGTCGCGATGCATGGCCGCTATCGCCTGACTGAGACGGGGATCGCGCATCGCCTGCACCAGCCCGCTGGACTCACCACAGCCGTTCTCTACCCAGCCGCGCACGATCAGGGCGGCGACCACATCAGCCAGGCGGGACAGAATACCGGCGAATCCGGCCTGGCGGGTGCGGGACTCCCGCTCCATCGCCGCCAGAATCGGCTGTATCTCCGGATACTGCGACAGCAGTGTGCTCACCAGCATCACGTCCGGCATGGTGTTGATCAGCGGCTGCATCCCGCCCAGCTCAAACGCCATGCAGGCACTGAACAGCAGCACGCTGTGCTCATCATCGCAGGCGCCTTCCGGCGCGGCGATGGTGCAGACGCTGTCGCAGAGCGGCTTGCTTACCATGTTTTTAACACACTGGCAGGCCACCTCTTCACTTGAAATCAGGCTGTGCGGCTTACCGTGCGGTACCAGCAGCGCATCGCCACTGTTGAGCGGAATCAGCTCGCCGGAGGCGCTGCGCACCAGCAGCGAGCCGCGTCCGACAAAGTGAAACTGCGCCCGACCCGGCGTATCGTCGTAATGCAGCCCGAACGGTGCACTTACTGCGATACGCTGGTAGTTAACGCCATACAGGCGCATGCCCATCAGCAGCTCGCTGGTCAGGTCTCCATAGTGACTCATAACATTCCAGACGAATTATCAAAAAGGAAGGTGTAAGCATCATAGATCGTCCTGATGCGACACTCTATGCTCACACTCACTTTTTTATCTTCCGGAGAAGCAGCATGAGTCTGACAACCGAAGTGGCTGATGAGGTTTCCTCGCCCACCCGTCCCGCGTGGGGCGCGGTCTTTGCAATGGCGTTTGGGGTATTCAGCCTGATTACCGCCGAATTTTTACCTGTCAGCCTGCTGACGCCGATGGCCCACAGTCTGGGCGTCTCAGAAGGGCAGGCGGGACAGACCGTAACCGTGACGGCGCTGGTGGCGCTGTTTATCAGCCTGGTCATCGGCAGCGTCACCCGCCGTATCGATCGCCGCATCGTGATGCTGGTTTTTTCACTGCTGCTGATCGCCTCGGCACTGATGGTGGCCTTTGCGGCTGATCTGACGGTGATCCTGCTGGCGCGGGTGCTGCTGGGGATGGCCATCGGGGGATTCTGGACGCTCTCGACCGCCATTACTATGCGTCTGGTGCCCACTGATCAGGTGCCGCGTGCGCTTTCGATTGTCTTCAGCGGTATCTCACTGGCGACGATTATCGCCACGCCGCTGGGCAGCTATCTGGGCGGGCTGGTGGGCTGGCGCAACATCTTTATGCTGACCGCCGGACTGGGCAGCGTGGCGCTGCTGTGGCAGTTCTTCACGCTGCCCGATATGCCCGCAGAGAATAAAGATCGCAACGGCGGGGTGCTGGCGCTGCTTCGGATTGGCGTCATGCGCTGGGGTATGCTGGCTGTCATCATGATGTTTACCGGTCACTTCGCTTTCTTTACCTATCTGCGTCCATTCCTTGAAGGGGTTGCGCAGTTCAGTCTCAATCAGCTCTCGCTGGCGCTGCTGGCCTTTGGCGTGGCGAACTTTTTTGGCACCTCGCTGGCCGGTTATCTGGTGACCCGCAGCGTATCGCTGACGCTGAGCGGTATGGCGCTGCTGATGAGCGTCACCGCGCTGCTGCTGGTCACGTTTGGCGGTGTCGGCTGGATGGTTGGCGCGGGCGTGGCGATCTGGGGGATGGCGTTTGGTTCGATGCCGACCGGCTGGTCTACCTGGATTTCGCGCGCGGTGCCGGACGATGCAGAGTCGGGCGGTGGATTACTGGTCGCCACCATTCAGCTGGCAATTACCGTCGGCGCGGCCGCAGGCGGCTGGATGTTCGACCTGCGTGATGCGGGCGGCGTTTTTGTTGCCAGCGGGGTACTGATGCTGCTGGCCGCGCTGACTATTTTCAGCCGGGTCAGACACCACGGCTGATCGCATAAAGGCAGCGGGATATGCTGCCTTTTTTAGTGCGTCTGGATTATTAACCTTTTGAGCGAAAACTGTGCGAAATGTGCTTTTTATATTCAGTTTTACTGAATGAGTTAAGCAAATCACTCCGCTTTTTACTGACTGACTTCGGGGCTAATATATCTATCAACAAGGCAGCACGCCTTACCTGATAAAAATTAACCGAGGAATTGACCATGAAATCTATCAAAACTTTTGCAGCTGTTATCGCGCTCTCTGTTCTGCCATTCGCCAGCTTCGCGCAATCTGTGACCGCTGTCGACTCTACACTGGATGGTGCAGAAGCGAAAATCGCTGCTCAGGCGCAGGATGCTGGTGCTTCATATAAAATCACTGAAGCTTATACCAACAATGGCGTTCACATGACCGCTGAGCTGCTGAAATAAGTTGAGCTTTACCCTCTAAGCTGACAGGACGCCTTCGGGCGTCCTGGCTGCGTTTTCTGCAGATCTCTCTTTAAGCGCCTGATTCTCAGGTGAACGGCCAGCCATTCATTCATCCCGCGTTGTCCTCCATTTCTTTGTTTTCCTGCCCCGCTTCTATCCGGCGCAAAAGATGATCAGCAGCAGCCGGTAAGCTCAGGGCAGACGACGACCGTGCTGCTGGCCGCTGGTCACAAAAAAGCCCGCTTTCGCGGGCCTGACTATCACAGTTTTGCTGCCGGTATGATCGGCATTGAAAGTATCCTGCGACAGGACCGGGCATGACAGGCCGCGGCCCGGCCATCTTCTTTCCGTGGCTACACCTCTTCCGAGGCTTCGCGCATCACCTCATCATGCGGGACATCATCCAGGATCTGCTCAAAACTGCGCAGACGCTTGTAGATCGACATCAGTTCAATCAGCGTCGACCAGGAGGCAATCAGATACTGGAATGCGCCACGCACCTGATCAAACACGTTGGTAATCTGGTTGAGTAAACCCAGCGTGATGGTGCCGGCCACAATCGACGGGAACAGCAGGAACAGGCCAAATACGTTATCGACCTGCAGATAGAGAATGCGGGTGATGTTGAAATAGAGATAGTGGAAGTAGAGACGGAAGTAGTTCACCCGCACCTGACTGAACAGCGCCTTTACCGTCTGCGGCCTGGCGCGATCGGCATGATCTTCGCCGTAGACCAGCTCTTTACGGTAAGCCGCTTCCACCCGCTGATTGCGGAACTCCAGTCCCGGCAGCTTGATCCCGACCAGCGCCAGCAACCCGGTGCCAAACACCGACCAGAGCACCGCCGCAATCACCAGCGCATAAGGAATGTTGCCCAGAATCGGAATATCTTTAACGTGATGAGAGAGTGCCACCAGCACCGGTAAAAACGCCACCAGCGTCATAATCGCCTGGATAAAACTGACACCCCAGTTTTCCAGCGTGGTCGCAAACCGCATGGTGTCTTCCTGCACACGCTGCGCGGCCCCTTCCACATGACGCAGACGCTGCCAGTTGTGCATATAGTAATTGTTCATGGCGGTACGCCAGCGGAAAACCCAGTGACTGATAAAGAAGGAGTTCAGGACGCCAATGACCACCGCAATTAATGCGATGCCAAGAAAGGCGAAAATTTCATGGTAAAACGCCGCAATTTCCACCGATCCCGCTTTGGTCAGCGCCTTCTGAATTAAATCGTAGAACGGACCATACCAGGCGTTAATCGCTACACCGACCTGCACACCAAACCAGGTGACAAAGATAATCAGGGCGGAACCCCACACTGACCAGCGCTGCCACGGATGAGAATCGATAATCCGCCAGACCACGGCAAATATCGTGACCATGATCCAGTAATAGAGATAGAACCAGAGCTGGCTGGCGGCGATAAAACGTGTGGCCGTGGTGGGCAACGGCGCTTTGAGCGCGGCTTCAAATGTGGGCCAGATGCCCGGTAAATCGCTGGCAAAGCCAAACCAGGCAAAAATCGCAAGTAAGCTCCAGACAGCCGCAGAGCTGAAAAACAGCGCTGGCCGCGGAAAAAAAGATTTAAACATAGGCACTCCGCTGTTGTGTGTTGCCTGTTATAACGTTTTTGACCTGTCGCTGTCTGTAGTCTGTTGTTTCTGCTCATGACAGGCCGGGGAGGAATGTTAATGAAATTGTGCGATTTTGTTTCCTGGAACTAAATCTTTGTGAATGTCAGTGTTACAATATGGCGCTTTGTTACCGGTAACAACCCGGCTTCGGGCCGGTTTCTGCGGATTAAAATCATTACAACGCAACCACCACTTTTTTCATACCGCCAGTCAGCGCGGGAATGAGGCAATGTCATGTCAGAACAAAAAAAGGGTCATTCACGCAGGGATTTTTTGCTGAAGACAATTACCCTGGCGCCAGCAATGGCGGTAGGGTCCACCGCGATGGGGGCTCTCTCCCTGCCGCTGGCCGCACAGGCGGCAGAGACACCTGCGGCACCGCAGCAGGCGCGTGATTATCAGCCTGCCTGGTTTACGGCAGAAGAGTATGCCTTTATCACTGCGGCCGTCGCACGGCTCATTCCCAGCGATGAACGCGGACCCGGCGCGCTGGAAGCGGGAGTGCCTGAATTTATCGATCGTCAGATGAACACGCCATACGCCACAGGATCGAACTGGTATATGCAGGGGCCGTTTAATCCTGACCTGCCGAAAGAGCTGGGCTACCAGCTACCGCTGGTACCACAGCAGATCTACCGTCTGGGGCTGGCCGATGCCGATCGCTACAGTAAACAGCAGCACGGCAACGTCTTCGCGCAACTGAGCGGCGAGCAGCAGGATGCCTTACTGCAGGCGATGGAGAGCGGCAGCGCCGAATTCAGCCAGCTGCCGGCAAAAGTCTTCTTTAGTTTCCTGCTGCAGAACACCCGCGAAGGCTTCTTCAGCGATCCTATCCACGGCGGTAATCAGGGCATGGTGGGCTGGCGGCTCATCAACTTCCCTGGCGCACGCGCCGACTTTATGGACTGGGTAGAGCGCGGCGAACGGTATCCGTTCCCGTCAGTGTCGATTCGCGGAGAGAGAAGTTAAGCATGGCAAACGAAATGAAAAAAGTGGATGCGGTCATTGTCGGTTTTGGCTGGGCGGGCGCCATTATGGCGAAAGAGCTGACCGAAGCGGGCCTGAACGTCGTGGCGCTGGAACGGGGTCCGCATCGCGATACCTATCCGGATGGAGCCTATCCGCAGTCGATTGATGAGCTGACCTACAACGTCCGCAAAAAACTGTTCCAGGATCTCTCCAAAAGTACCGTCACGATTCGTCACGATGCATCACAGACGGCAGTGCCTTATCGCCAGCTGGCCGCCTTCTTACCTGGCACGGGTACCGGTGGTGCGGGCCTGCACTGGTCTGGCGTCCATTTCCGCGTCGATCCGATTGAGCTGCGGATGCGCAGCCACTACGAAGAGCGCTACGGCAAGCATTTCATCCCGGAAGGCATGACGATCCAGGACTTTGGCGTCACCTATGATGAGCTGGAGCCGTTCTTCGACAAAGCGGAAAAAGTCTTTGGCACCTCCGGCAGCGCCTGGAGCATCAAAGGCAAGGTGGTCGGCAAAGAGAAAGGCGGCAACCCGTTTGCGCCCGATCGTTCAGATAACTTCCCGCTGCCTGCGCAGAAGCGCACCTATTCGGCGCAGCTGTTTGCCCAGGCTGCCGAATCGGTCGGCTATCACCCTTACGATCTGCCCTCCGCCAACACCTCGGCGCCTTATACCAATACCTATGGCGCACAGATGGGGCCGTGTAACTTCTGTGGTTACTGCAGCGGCTATGCCTGCTATATGTATTCCAAGGCTTCGCCAAACGTCAACATCCTGCCCGCCCTGCGTCAGGAGCCGAAGTTTGAGCTGCGTAACAACGCTTATGTGCTGCGGGTGAACCTCAGCGACGATAAAAAACGCGCGACCGGCGTGACCTATGTGGATGGTCAGGGACGCGAGCGGGTTCAGCCCGCTGATCTGGTGATCCTCTCCGCTTTCCAGTTCCACAACGTCCATCTGATGCTGCTGTCCGGCATCGGTAAGCCTTACAACCCTATCACTAATGAAGGTACGGTGGGGCGCAACTTTGCCTATCAGAACCTCTCGACGCTGAAGGCGCTGTTCGACAAAAACACCACCACTAACCCATTTATCGGCGCGGGGGGTGCAGGCGTTGGCGTGGATGATTTCAACGCGGATAACTTTGACCACGGGCCGCTGGGCTTTGTTGGCGGTTCGCCATTCTGGGTCAACCAGGCGGGTACTAAACCGATCTCCGGCCTGCCGGTGCCAACGGGCACGCCCAACTGGGGCAGTAAATGGAAGGCGGCGGTCGCGGATACCTACACCCATCATCTGTCGATGGATGCGCACGGTGCGCATCAGTCCTACCGGGCGAACTATCTCGATCTCGACCCCAACTATAAAGATGCCTACGGGCAGCCTCTGCTGCGTATGACCTTTGACTGGCAGGAAAACGACATCAAAATGGCGCAGTTCATGGTCGGTAAGATGCACAAAATCGCGGAAGCGATGAATCCGAAGATGATCATCGGCGGGGCGAAAAAGCCGGGCGCGCATTTTGACTCCACGGTCTATCAGACCACCCACATCAGTGGTGGCGCAATCATGGGCGACGATCCGAAAACCAGTGCGGTTAACCGTTATCTGCAGAGCTGGGATGTCCCGAATGTGTTTGTACCGGGTGCGTCCGCTTTCCCTCAGGGGCTGGGCTATAACCCGACCGGCATGGTAGCGGCGCTGACCTACTGGTCAGCCAAAGCGATTCGCGAACACTACCTGAAAAACCCCGGCCCGCTGGTACAGGCATAAGGAGATGGCGATGAAAAATGGCATTCTGGCTCTGATTCTGGGCGCGCTGTCGTTCTCTGCACTGGCGGAAAGCGGTCAGGACGATCTGCTTAAACGGGGTGAATATCTGGCGCGCGCCGGTGACTGCGTGGCCTGCCACACCAGCAAAGGCGGCGCACCCTTTGCCGGTGGGCTGCCAATGGCAACGCCAATTGGCACCATCTACTCCACTAACATCACGCCCGATCCTGAGACCGGTATTGGTGACTACAGCTATGACGACTTCCAGAAAGCGGTCCGTCACGGCGTGGCAAAAAATGGCGATACGCTCTATCCGGCGATGCCTTTCCCCTCTTACGCGGTAGTCAGCGACGAGGATATGAAGGCGCTTTACGCCTGGTTCATGCATGGCGTCGCCCCGGTTAAGCAGGCGAATCGGGAGAGCGACATTCCGTGGCCGCTGTCGATGCGCTGGCCGCTGGCGATCTGGCGCGGAATTTTTGCGCCCGATGTGAAAGCTTTCCAGCCTGCACCGCAGGAAGATCCGGTGCTGGCGCGTGGTCGCTATCTGGTTGAAGGGCTGGGCCACTGCGGCGCCTGCCACACGCCTCGCAGCATCACCATGCAGGAGAAGGCGCTGACCAACGAAGAGGGAAGCGACTACCTGTCGGGCAGCAGCGCACCGATTGATGGCTGGACTGCCAGCAATCTGCGCGGCGACAACCGTGACGGACTGGGACGCTGGAGCGAAGAGGATCTGCGTCAGTTCCTGCGCTATGGTCGCAACGATCAGACGGCCGCGTTTGGTGGCATGACTGACGTAGTGGAGCACAGCCTGCAACACCTGAGCGAAGAGGATATCACGGCGATTGCGCGCTACCTGAAATCCCTGGGCGCGAAAGATCCGCACCAGGCGGCGTTCAGCGTGGATGATGCAACTGCAAAAGCGTTGTGGAAGGGCGACGACAGCCAGACAGGGGCCGCAACCTATGTTGATAGCTGTGCCGCCTGCCACAAAACCGACGGCAGCGGCTATAAACGCTTCTATCCGGCGCTGCGCGGCAATCCGGTGGTGATGGCGGACGATCCGACCTCGCTGATCCATATCGTGCTGGTGGGCGGGCAGTTGCCTGGCGTCAATGGCGCACCCTCGACCATTACCATGCCGGCATTTGGCTGGCGTCTCAACGACCAGCAGGTGGCAGACGTAGTGAACTTCGTGCGCAACAGCTGGGGTAACACGGCGTCAGAGCCGGTCAGCGCGAAGCAGGTCGCCGCGCTGCGTAAAGATGAGAAAGATCGGCTGGGCAGTGCCGATATCCGGGTGCTGGAAGGTAAGTAACCGGCAATCGTTAAGGCCGTCACCGTCAGGGTGACGGCCTTTTTTTCAGATGTTTTCCAGATCGCGTCCCCGCGTTTTCGGTCCGTAAATCCCTACCGACAGCATTACCATCACCATACTCAGCACGATAAACGTGATCACCCCCGGCGTTCCGGCGTACTGCAATATCACCCCGATCAGAATACTGCTGAAAACCGTCGACAGGCGGCTGAAGGAGTAACAGAAGCCGACGGCCCGTGCCCGGATATGGGTCGGGAAAATCTCTGTCTGATAGGCGTGGAAGCTGAAAGTCAGCCAGGCGTTGGACCAGGTGATCAGGAAGCCGCAGAGGATCAACAGCACCGGCTGTGTCTGAAAGGCGAACAGCGTACCGAAGACCACCGTCATCAGCGAGGACAGAACGATCTGCCACTTATTCTCCAGCCGGTCGGCGTAGCGGCTGCAGATCAGCGATCCCAGTGGATAGGCCAGCGTAATAAAAAAAGCGTAGAGCAGGCTGTGCGTGACCGTGGCACCGCGGCCCGACAGCAGCGCGGGCAGCCAGTTACCAAAACCGAAAAAGCCGATGGCCTGGAAAAAGTTCATAACGACCAGCATCAGCGTGCGCTGGCGCCAGGCAGGTGACCAGATCTCGCGGAAACGTCCCCGTGCAGGTAGCTGTGCGGCGGCATCGTCGGGCAGAACCGCAGGGCCGGCCGGGATACCACAGCGCTGCTCCATCGCAGACAACACCTCATGTGCCGCCTGATGACGTCCCTGCTGCGCCAGCCAGCGCGCCGATTCCGGCAGGTTCCGGCGCACCAGCCAGATCACCAGCGAGCAAACCGCGCCGGCAATGGCCACCCAGCGCCAGCCCTCCAGGCTGAGCAGGGTCTGCGGGATCAGCCACCACGACATCAGGGCGACCGCAGGCACGGACAAAAACTGCACGAAAAAGGCGAAAGCAAAGGCGCGACTGCGCAGATGGCTCGGCACCCATTCCGACAGGTAAGTATCAATCGTCACCAGCTCGACGCCCAGGCCGATACCGACCAGGAAGCGGAACAGGATGATCATCTCTGCACTCTGCTGAAAAGCCATCAGCAGTGAAAACAGTCCATACCACAGCAGGGCGCACATAAAGGTCAGACGGCGACCAAAGCGGTCCGCATAGGGGGCAAGCAGACTGGCTCCGAAAAACAGACCGAGAAAGGTCGCCGACGCGAAAGCTGCCTGATCGGAGAAGCCCAGCACGCCTGCGGTGCCAGTGTGAAACACGCCTGCCGACAGCAGCCCGGTACTGATGTAGCCGGTTTCAAAGAGGTCATACAGCTCAAAAAAGCCGCCCAGCGCCAGCAGGGTAATAAATCGCCACAACCCGGCGGAAGCGGGCAACGCATCGATGCGCGCAGCCAGGCGGTTTTGGGGTGCCGGTGAAGCATGGCCCGGCGATAGCCTGGTGGAAAGAGTGGTCATATCAGCGTGAACCTCAGGCAGTGTGGATAGGACTTGCAGCGGTCAGAGGTTTATTAAAAGAGTTAACCGTTAGCAAGCGAAGAAATAGCAGAATAATCAATTCATCTGCGGTTGCCGAGAGAGGCGTTGCTGACGATTTAGCAACGTACGTTGCAGGTTCTGCCATCCGTGGCACTAAGCCTTAGGGCAATTGCGGCCAGACGCCCGGTCCGATTGGCAGTCCCAGCCAGTACCAGGCCACCAGGAGTGCTATCCAGCTGATAAAGAACACCAGCGGATAGGGGAAGATCAGCACGTAATAGGTGCCGAGCTGCGCATCCTTCTGGTAACGCTGTAAAAAGGCCAGGAACAGCGGCAGGAAAGGCGACATCGGGGCCAGGGGCAGGACGGCCGAATCGGCGATTCGGAAAATCATCTGGGCAAAGGCGGGATGAAAGCCGAGCAGCATAAACATAGGCACGAAGACCGGCGCCAGAATCGACCAGATCGCGGAGCCGCTGGCGATAAACATGCAGAGAAACGCGGACAGGAACATCAGCCCGAGAAAGGCGGGCGCACCACTGACGCCTGCGCTCTCCAGTATGTCGGTCAGCCCGATCGCCATGAATTTGCCCATGTTGCTCCAGTTAAAGAACGCCACGAACTGCGACAGCGGAAACACCATCACGATAAATCCCGCCATGCCTTTCATCGGATCAACCAGCAGCTGCGGGATATCATCCGGTCGGCGGATCTGCCGGGTGACCACACCGTAAGCAATCGCGACCACAAAGAAGAACAGGATGATGATCGGCACGATACCCTTAATAAAAGGCGAGGGAATGATGGCCCCGGTGGCGGGATGGCGAAGCGGTGCATGTTCCGGCACCACCAGCAGCGCCATCACGGCGATAAACAGCAGGGCGGCGATCCCGGCGGCGCGCAGACCGCGGTTCTCCAGCGGCGTCAGGGCCGCCAGCTTCTCACCATTGCCCTGCCATGCGGGCAGGCGCGGCTCGACAAATTTATCGGTCAGCAGCGCACCGACGATTGTCAGTACAATCACCGACGTGGCCATAAAGAACCAGTTATCGATGACGCTGACGTGTACCGTATCGCTGACCGCTTTAGCCGCTTCGGTGCTGATGCCGGAGAGCAGCACATCGGTGGTGACAATCAGCAGGTTAGCGGTGAAGCCTGAGGCGACACCGGCGATAGCCGCCAGCAGGCCCGCCACCGGATGACGCCCCACCGCCAGGAAAATCAGCGCGCCCAGCGGGGGCATCACGACCAGTGAGGCATCCGAGGAGATATGGCTGAAAAAGGCGATAAACAGCACCATATAACTGGCATAACGACGACTGACGCGTGACGCCATTTTCACCATCAGCGACTGCAGCAGTCCGACTTTTTCTGCCAGTCCCGCTCCAATTACCAGCGCCAGAATCGATCCCAGCGGGGTAAAGCTGCTGAAGTTCTTTATGATGTTGGGCAGAATCCACTGCATGCCTGCGACGCTCAGCAGGTTGTTTACCCGCACGATTTCGCCGTTAGCGGGATTCTTTACCGCCAGGTCCAGCGCGCTGATAATGGCGGTGGCAACCATCAGCACCCCGATCAGATAGACAAACAGTAAAAACGGATTGGGGACTTTGTTACCTATACGCTCTATCCAGCTGAAGAGCCGGCCAGGCGTGCGATTCCCGGATGTTGCTTCCATGGTATTGATTCTCGTCTTGTGTTCCCTTTATCCGCAAAGGCCCGGTCTGGCGCCGGTCCGGGTACGCGACAGGCGGTGAGTTCAGAAACGGCTTCGCTGAGTCAGGGAAGTGTTTGCAATATTGTTATTGTGGTTCGCGTCAGAGACGCGGCTATCGGCTTATCCGGCCAGTTTTGTTGGGGTAATCCCTGCCGGAATTGGACACTGATAAGGCTGCGCGGCGCGTATACGCTCAAACTCGGCCCGGCACGCAGCCAGCGCCTGCGGATCGGTCAGCAGGGTCAGCACCGTGGCCGCTATCACTTTGCCCGCAAGAAACATCCCTTTATGCCCGATACTGGTGCGGCCCTGCGCCACCAGTTGCCAGGTGTGCAGCGGCGTGCCAAACGTAAAGCAGGGCGCAAAGCACTGTGCGGTCGGCGTCACCCAGCTGACATCGCCGACATCGGTGGAGCCATAAAGCAGCTCACGCGTGACCGTATAAGGCGCAACCTCATCCATAAACAGCTTATCGCCCAGTTGCTCAGCCCAGGCGTAACCGGCTTCGCCGCCGGTACGGGCGGCATTAAGCCGCGCATTGCGCAGATCGTCATCGGTCAGGGTGGCACGCAGTTCGGCCGCAAACGCGCGCTCTTCGTCGCTGTAGTCGGGCAAACCAAACGCATGCAAATAGCGCTCCATGACGGCTTCCAGTGCGCGATTAGGCACGTAGTCCGAACAGGCTTTGTCGAAGCGCACCGTCAGGGTTGTGTCCGTCATCAGTGCGGCCCCTCTGGCAATATTGATCACCCGTTCGTAAATCGCCTGGGCCTGCGGCAGTTCCGGGGCGCGGATCAGGTAGAGCACTTCCGCATCGGCCTGCACCACATTCGGTGAAACGCCGCCGCTGTTGGTGATGGCGTAATGCAGACGCGCCTCCTGGACGATGTGCTCGCGCAGAAAGTTGGCGCCAGTGTTCATCAGCGTAACGGCATCCAGTGCGCTGCGGCCCAGATGGGGTGAGTTGGCGGCATGGGCAGCGACGCCTTTAAAGCTGAACGCCGCCTGAATATTGGCCAGTGTGCGCAGATTGAACATGCCGCTGAAACCTTCGGGATGCCAGGTCACGGCGGCATCCACGTCATCAAACAGTCCTTCACGCACCATAAAGGTTTTGCCCGATCCCCCTTCTTCGCCGGGGCAGCCATAAAAGCGTACCGTGCCGCCGGGGTGATGCTGCGCCATCCAGGCTTTCACGGCGCAGGCCGCCGCGACACCCGCCGTGCCGAGCAGGTTGTGACCGCAGCCATGTCCGTTTCCGTTCGCCTCCAGCGGCTGTGGCCGGGCGCAGCCCGACTGCTGGCTCAGTCCGGCCAGCGCATCAAACTCGCCGAGAATGGCAATCACCGGCTTGCCGCTGCCCGCGCTGGCGATAAAGGCGGTGTCGATACCGCCCACGCTTCGTTCCACGGCAAATCCCTCTCCTTCCAGCGCATCGGCCAGCAGGGCGGAAGAGCGGGTTTCGGCAAAGCGGGTTTCGGGCGTGTCCCAGATGGCGTCGCTGAGCGTGCTGAAGCGGAGCTGATGGCGATCGATATAATCGGCAATAAAGGCTTCCATCATCGTGTACCCCCGAACTGTGTCTGATTCAGAGCGAGGGTGGCCAGCAGCGTGATGGCGTCCGGCATCACCCGCTCGTCAAAGTCGAATTTCGCATTATGATGACCCGCCGCCAGCGCACAGCCAAAAATAACGTAAGAGGCCTGACCGCCACGCGCGATGACACGCTCCATCATATAAGTCGCATCTTCCGAGCCCGCCGCCTGCGCTTTGCGATCGACCACCGAGTCGAAGAGACCGAGTGCCTCCGCCTGCTGGTGGATGAAATCGACCCACGGCTGGGTCGGGGTACAGCTGCGTGCCGCCCCCATCAGCGAAACCTGCTGTTCAACGCCATACATCGCCGCTGCGCCCGCTATCACCCGCAGCGCCTGCTGATAAACATCGTCGTTGACCTGATTAGTGACACCGCGGGTTTCAACTTTCAGCAGGGCGCAGTCGGCCACCACGTTACGACCGGTTCCCGCCTGCAGCACACCTACGTTAACCCGTGCCACGCCGCCGCTGTGCTGGGTTAAACCGTGCAGCGCCAGCGTCGCCTGAGCCGCGGCCAGCAGGGCATTGCGTCCCTCTTCAGGGCGGCCGCCCGCATGGGCACCGACGCCGGTAAAGTGGACATCCAGCTTGGTGGTGGCGAGGAAGCTGTCGCTGCCGCACACCAGTTCGCCTGCCGGCACGCCGGTGCCGATGTGAATTGCCGTAAAGTGCTCAACGTCATCGACCACGCCCGCCGCGACCATCGCTTTCGCCCCGCGCACCCCCTCTTCGGCAGGCTGAAAAATCAGTTTAATCGTGCCGCTAAGCTGATCTTTCATCGCCATCAGCACCGTGGCGAGCCCCAGTCCGATGGTGGTGTGACCGTCATGCGCGCAGGCGTGCATCATGCCGGGGTTGCAGGAGGCGAACCCTTCGCGCTGCGGCAGGTGATCCTCGGCCTGGCTTTCATTGAGATCCAGGGCGTCCATATCGACGCGAAAGCCCATCACCGGACCGGGACGACCGGTTTCCAGCGTCGCCACGATGCCGCAGAACCCGCCGGAGAAGTGGCTGATCCACTGCGGCAGCGCGCCCTGTTGCAACGCGCGTGCCTCCTGCTGCTTCAGCGTCGCGTCGTCGGGCAAGCCCATTCGCGCATCGGCGTCGATGACGTCACGGCCCAGCTTCAGCTGATAACCGAGCTTATGCAGTTCTTCCGCCACCAGGGTGGCCGTACGGAACTCCAGCCAGCCTGATTCGGCATAGTGATGGAAGTCGCGTCGCCACTGTTGCAGCCTGGGCAGCAGGGCGCTGACGTGCTCTGAAAGGGGTTTCATCGGCTTTTTCCTCGCTGTTGATTTTTTATGCACTGCGTCGAATCTACACAATGGTGCTGGCGGGCATAAGATGCGAATATCTTGTGACTGATAAACAACGGTTATCGCAAAACTATGTCTGCCAATCTTAAACTTCATCAGCTGCGCGCCTTCGTTGACGTGGCGCGACAGGGCAGTATCCGGGCCGCGAGCCGTCTTTCCGGGCTGTCGCAACCGGCGTTAACTAAAGCGATTCAGGAACTGGAGCGGGAACTGGGCGCAAAGCTGTTTAACCGTCGTCAGCAGGGCGTCGTGTTAACTGATATCGGTGATAACTTTTTTCGTCATGCCAGCCTGGTGCTGGCAGAGTTGCGGGTCGCCGAAGAAGATATTCAGCAGCGGCTGGGACTGGGTGGCGGACAGGTGAATATCGGGGTTGGCGGCAGCGTGGCCCGCACCATCATGCCGCAGGTGATAAACCAGTTTCATCGTGAGTATCCGCTGGTGAAGGTGCGCATCGTTGAAGGCCAGCTGGTGTCGATGGTGCATGAACTGCGTCAGGGCGCGCTTGATTTCACGATCAATACGTATGATCAGAGTCATCTCGACCAGGAGCTGACGTATGAGCGGCTGATGGAACGCGAATACAAAGTGGTGGTACGCAAAGGTCATCCGCTGGAACAGGCCCGTTCGCTGGCGGCGTTACAGCAGGCGGACTGGACGATGCCCACCCCGAAAGGCAGTTATTACCGCCTGCTGCACGATCTGTTTGGTGAGCGCGGCATGGCACCCAAAATTGTAGTGACCTGCGAAACGTTTATGGCCTGCACCAGTCTGGTCGCGCAGAGCGATTTCATCAGCATTCTCTCGGTTGACGTCATTGACGATCCCATTCTGGGCCGCTCTCTGGTGGCGCTGACGCTCGACGATCCTCTGCCGAAAGCCACCTTCTATCTGATTCAGCGGAAAGAGACGACGCTGACCCCGATGAGCAGTTATATGGCACAACTCTTTCGCCGGTATTGTCAGTAAAATCATAAGGTAAAAGCGATCGTCTACACTCTAAAGGTACTGTAAAAAATCCAACCGATAAATAGAGGTGAAGATGCAAGTCAGTCCTTATCTGTTTCTCTATGGCCGTTGTGAAGAGGCTATCGACTTTTACCTGCAGGCAACCGGGGGTGAGCTACTCGGCAAAATGACGTTCGGCGATATGCCGGATCAGGGTGAGCAGGTTGGTGACCAGTCTGCCGCGCCGCAGCCGCCAGAAAAGATCATGCATGCGCAGCTGCGCATCGGTGATGGCGAACTGATGCTGAGTGATGGCGATACCGCGAAGCCGCCAGCGTCTGAGCATGCCGGTTATGCGGTCAGCCTTTCCACCAATGATGTCGAAGAGGGTAAAGCCTGGTTTGAAAAACTGTCAGCAGGCGGCAAGGTAACGACGCCGTGGCAGGAGACCTTCTGGTCAGCGGGCTTTGCGATGTTTATCGACAAGTTCAACATTCCATGGCGTATCAACGTCGAGAAGTCGCAGGAGTGATGGCCGTGAACGGGTCGCGCTTAACTGCATGGCCTGTTAACAGACGCGCTGACCGGGAAGGGTAATGTCCTGCCAGCGCGGCAGCACAACAGGCGGCACGTTGCGCCTCCTGTTGTTATCAGAAGTTGTAACCCGCTACCAAGTAGTAACCCCAGCCGGTTGATTTTACTTCAAATGGACCTTTGCCAAAGTTCAGCTCCTGACCATCTGCCCACTGGCCGCCGTTGTGGAAATAACGCGCCACCGCAGAGATATGCCAGTGATCGTAACCCAGTGACAGAATGTGGCTGGAGGCGATGGAGTTGCTGGTGCGTGATGCCCCACCTTTTTCGTTCAGGTCAGAGCCCCAGTCGAAGTTGGTGAAGCCGACATAGCCCAGGTTACCGCCCCACAGCGTGGTGAGTGGTACGAAATATTTCACCTTGAAGCGATAGCCATCCCAGCTGTTTTCGTTGGCCGCACCGTAGTTTTCCCACTGGTATTTTGCGTAAACGTTCAGCGACAGGCCAACATCGCTGTGCGTATCAATATCGGTGCCCAGACCCATATACCAGGTATTCTGGCGATTGTCGCTGTTACGGCCCATATCGTAGATGTAGTTGTTGGCGAAGTACCACTCTTTGAACGGGCCAAAAGCCAGACTGGTGCCGGTCAGCTTATCGATAGAGAAGCGCGGCTCGATTTCCATGAACATCGGTGAGCCGTGGTCGAACACGCCGTTGGCGTTGCTGTTGCCCACGCCAAAGAAGTTAGGCACGTCGAGGTAGCCGTAAAAATCGAACCACTCTTTCTTCGCAAACGCTTCATATTCCAGATAAACGTCGTTATTGAACTGCGGTCCGAAGCGGGTGTGGTAACTGCCTACCACGTTAACGCTCTGATGCCACCAGTCTGAAACATACTGCGGATCGCTTTCTGCGGCCTGCGCAGCACCGGTCAGTGAACATGCCAGCGCGGCACCTGCTATCAACGTTTTATATTTCATTATCATCAGCCACATGCTTTTGACCGCCGCCCAGCAGAGGCAGTCAGAGAGATATCGGTCCCCTGAAAGGGAATGAGAGGTTCAGTAAAAACAGCCCGTTTTCAGCCCGCGTAGCGTGCCTGTAACAGTCCGATAGAAAATAGATTTTGCTCACGTTTGTCAAAAAGTGTTGCATTACAATTCAGCGAAATTGTGATTTGCTTCACAATAATGACCAGGATCGAACGGAACCAGGCAACCGTTTACGTTGTCTGGTTCGTGATCAAACGGGCGGGATCAGGGAAGGGTAACGCGAACCTGCAAACCACAAACGGTGCCCTGTGGCGTCAGGCAGTTGGAAAGGGCGACCTGCATCTGATATTTCTGTGCGACGTTGCGCACGATCGATAATCCGAGGCCGCTGCCCTGCGCTTTGGCGTCGGGCGAACGGGTAAAACGATCAAATGCGCGGTCGATGAAAGCGTCCGGCATGCCCGTGCCGTTATCAACAATATCGACCACCGTCCTGCCCGCAACCCGATGCAGCAGAACATCCACCAGACTGCCTTCCGGCGTGTGCAGCATAGCGTTACCAATCAGGTTGTCGAACAGGCTACGCAGTTCAGAGCGGCTGGCCTGCAGGCGGTACTGCGTGGTGCCGTTAAAGCCGATATCGATGCCGCGTTTATCTGCCACCACCATCAGCTGCTCAATGCTCTCTTTCAGCAGATCTTCCAGTTCAATATGCTCAACGCTGGCGACCACACTCTGGTCATCCTGGCGCGAGACGTTGAGCAACTGCGTAACCAGATGACGGGTGCGCGTGACGCCCGCTTCCAGCTGGCTGAACTGACGGCTCGCTTCACCAGGCTGAATATGCTGGCGCAGGTTTTCCAGCTGCAGCGTCACAGCCGTGACGGGCGTGCGCAGCTCATGGGCAGCATCCTCCAGGAACTGGCGCTGGGATGACCAGGCTTCACGCAGCTTGCTCAGCAGCGAGTTATAGGCCGCCACCAGCGGCAGGATCTCATCCGGTAACCCTTCCGGTGAGACGATATGCGGATGATGGGTTTCCTGGGCCGCAATCTGCCGCGACGCGACCTGCAGATCCCGGGTGATCTTTCTGACTACCAGCCAGATCACCAGCAGCGAAAGCGGCATCATCAGGATCATCGGTACGATCGCCGACAGCGCCCGCTTGACCATTGAGGCCTTCATATAGCTGAGATTGTGCATGACCTGAATGGTCCTGATTTCACTGCCAGGCATGCCCGGTCGGGTATAGATGCGCCATTCACAGTCGCCGCAGTGTCCCACATAGACGTCGCGATAGCCGCGCTGGTTTTGCAGCGGCGCCGCCAGTTCCGGCCATGAGCTGGCCCGTAACTGGTCCTGATCGTCCCAGAGCTGGACCACAAAGGCGCTTTTCGCCTTATCCGGCGCGATAAGCATCGGCATCAGGGCGGGCATCTGTTTATTGGTGGACCAGGCATCGGCGATTTTTGCCAGCTGATCGTCCTTCATGGTGCCGACCATATCGCCGTAGCAGCTGAAGAAATACCAGGTTACGCCGCCGATCATCAGCAGATGAATAATCAGCAGCGTAGAGAGTAATTTATTGCGCAGTGAGCGCATAAACGTGAAGGGTTTCATATTGCCGGCACCCGCCAGCCCAGCCCACGCACGTTGCGGATCACATCGTTATCAAGCTTGCGCCGCATACCGTGAATCAGCACATCCACGGCATTGCTGCTGACTTCATCGCCCCAGCCGTAGATACGATTTTCCAGCTGCTCACGCGACAGAATTGCGCCCGGCCGTTCCAGCAGTGCGTAAAGCAGCGCATACTCCCGCGCGGTGAGCTGTTCGCGCTGGCCTTTGTAGAGCACTTCGCGGGTCATCATATCCAGCTGGACATCGCCGCTGCCCAGCACCGAGTCCGCTGCGCCGTGGCTGCGTCGGGTGATGGCGCGCATCCGGGCCATGACTTCCTGTAAATCGAAGGGTTTGAGCAGGTAGTCGTCAGCGCCGCTGTCCAGCCCCTGTATGCGCTGCGCCACCGTGTCGCGGGCGGTCAGGATCAGTACCGGCGTCGCATCGCCGCGCCCGCGCGCCCGGCGCAACACCTGCAGGCCATCATCGCGGGGTAAGCCGAGATCCAGCAGCACACAGCTGTAGCCCCCTTCGCTCCACGCATTCTGGGCATAGACGCCATCGCGCACCCAGTCCACCGACCAGCCCGCGCCCTCCAGCGCCTGCTGAAGGTTCGCGCCGATCATTTCATCATCTTCAACCAGTAACACGCGCATGGCTGATCTCCTCTGCAAAGATGAGAAAGAGTGTACTCATCAATTGTTAGGTCAGAATTATCTGCCGTCATAGCTTGTGCGGCCGCCGCACGGAGGAATCCTGATTAGCTGTCTCTGCAGGTCCTGCCACTCTGCCGCCCGTCATCCGTCCCGCCTGCCCGCCGCCAATGCCCTTGTTGCTAATTCTGCGCTAATTTTCCGCTAATTAAGGGATAAATTTAAGCGGGTAGAGTGGTTCCACTGCACATCAGCATCAACGGGAGGAACCATGAATCAGCGCGAGTTTATTCGGAGTCTGCTGGACTGGATTGAGAATAACTTAGGACACGATCTGCATCTTGATGAGGTGGCGCGCCGCTCAGGCTATTCGCGCTGGCATCTGCAACGCCTGTTTCGGCAGCATACCGGTTTTTCACTGGCCGAATATATCCGTCAGCGCCGTCTGACGGAGTCTGCGCTCACGCTGCTGAGCAGCAATGAAGCGATACTGCAGGTGGCGATGAACTACGGCTTTGATACGCAACAGGCCTACACCCGTACCTTTAAAAATTACTTTATGATGACGCCGGGTCAGTTGCGCCGTCAGCGTCGCGTCGAGCCAGACCGGCTGCTGTTTCCCCTGGCGATGGCCAGTTGAAGCGCACTCAGGCCTTGCCGTCACCCCTTGCAGACGGGAAGGCCGGCCCACGCGCCATTGTTTCTCCGCCTCGTCGTCCTGCCATTTTTTACCTTTGATCCGCCGTGACACATCCGGACGTGTTAGCGTGTTGCCAGCCTCTCTTTCTGCCTGGAGTCAGGAAACATGGAAAACGGCGCGAATTTAACCGCCATGCTGGTCTTTGCGCGTGTTGTGGAATTACAGAGTTTCAGTGAAGCGGCCCGTGCGCTGGGCTGGTCAAAATCCCATGTCAGCCGGGAGATTGCCCGACTGGAGCTGCGCCTCGGTATCCGGCTGCTGCAGCGCACGACCCGTCGACTGGCGCTGACCGAGCTGGGTCAGGCGTACTATCCCTACTGCGTACGGATGCTGGCCGAAGTGCAGCGCGCCGAGACGTTTGTCCAGCAGCTGCATCAGCAGCCTGCGGGTCATCTCCGGCTGCAGGCACCTGTTACGTTCGGCTGTCAGTGCGTGGTTCCGGTGCTGAATCGCTTTCTGCACCGCCATCTGCATATTAACGTCGACCTCGATCTGACCGATCGCAATCATGATCGGCTCGACGATCAGACCGATCTGGCGATTGTGATCCGATCCCGATCGCCGCAGCAGGGCCATTTTCGGGTGCTGAGTGAGATCGAGTGGGGACTCTATGCCGCCCCTGCATACCTGTCACAGCGACCCACCATCACGCATCCGGAGATGCTGCCGCGTCACGACCTGCTGCTGTTTCATGGCCCGGCGCACACCGCCGCGTTGCCGTTCCGCCGCGACAAGCAGCGGCTGGCGCTGGATGTGCGTAGCCGGTTTCGCGCCAACAACAGTATGGCGCTGCTGAATGCGGCGCTGGCGGGCAGCGGTATCGCCTATCTGCCTTCCTACATGGCGCAGGAGGCGGTCACACGTGGGGAGATACAGCAACTGCTGCCGGAGTGGCAGATGGATCGGCTGCAGAGCTATCTGCTGCTGCACGACGCTTATGAACCGGCATCGCCGGTCACCCTGCTGTGCGATACGCTGGTTGCGGCGCTGAATCCGCGCTGATTGTTGCCTGCTGACAACAATCAGCGCCATGGAGTAACTATCGCGTCATGACTGTTGTTATCCGTTGCGCCTGGTTAGCCTGTCTCCCTGATCATTCAACGGACATTACTATGCAACAGTCACCCGATATGGACGAATTTCAGCACTGGCGACGTAACTTAGCGGTCTGCATCGCCGGCTCATTTACCACCATCGTAGCCATGACGCTGCTGCTGCCCTTTCTGCCGCTCTATGTGCAGCAACTGGGGGTAGAGCAGCCCGCCGCCATCGCCCGCTGGTCCGGTCTTGCCTACGGAGCAACCTTTTTCAGCGCGGCCCTGACTGCGCCGTTGTGGGGCAGGCTGGCCGATCGTTATGGTCGCAAGCTGATGCTGATCCGGGCCAGTCTCGGCATGGCGATGGCTATGTCGCTGATCGGCATGGCGACGGCGCCATGGCAGCTGGTGGCGCTGCGCCTGCTGGCAGGGTTACTGGGTGGCTACGCCTCAGGATCCACCATCCTGGTCGCGGCACAGACGCCAAAAGCACATACCGGCTGGGCGCTGGGGATGCTCGCCTCTGGCATTATGGCCGGTAATGTGGCCGGGCCGCTGCTGGGCGGTGTATTACCGCCACTGATCGGTATCCGTCAGACATTCTGGCTGACCGGCGCAGTAATTTTTCTGGCCTTCCTCGCCACCGTCTTTTTACTCAAAGAGCAGCCACGGTCTGCTGCGGCAGCGCGCGCCAGTCAGCCAGCCTTGCCCGATGCGCTGCCGGTAAATCGTCGCCTGGTCCGGCTGATGTGGCTCTCCGGCATGTTGCTGATCTTCGCCAGTATGTCGATTGAGCCGATCATTACACTTTATGTGGGGGAATTCGTGCAGGGGGATCACCAGATCACGCTCACCGCCGGGCTGGTGATGTCTGCGGCGGCACTGGGTACGGTCATGGCGGCTCCCCGGCTGGGACGGCTGGCCGATCGGGTGGGGCACTGGCGGGTGCTGACCGGCGGGCTGCTGGTGAGCGGATTGCTGCTGATTCCGCAGGCGTTTATTACTGCGGCCTGGCAACTGATACTGCTGCGTTTTCTGATGGGGATGGCACTGGGCGGGCTGATGCCCTGCATCACGGCGATCATCCGCCACAATGTGCCGGGTTCGCAGGTCGGACGGATGCTGGGCTATTCAACATCGGCGCAGTATATCGGTCAGGTGAGCGGGCCGCTGTTCGGCGGGCTGGTGGGGGGCGCGTTCGGGATGCGGCCGGTGTTTCTGGCCACCTGCGCGGTGATGCTGTTTTGTAGCTGGCTCAACTGGCGCGCAATGCGTCACTAGCGCGATCAAAAAAGGCGGACCGGAGTCCGCCTGAGTTTGTTCACTGTTACGTGAATTACTTCTGGTCTGGCAGGGCGTAGGCAATCACATAGTCGCCCAGCTTGGTCCCGAACGAACCATGACCGCCTGCTGCGATAACAACGTACTGCTTGCCATTCGCTTCATAGGTCATCGGTGTCGCCTGGCCGCCTGCTGGCAGACGTGCCTGCCATAACAGTTCGCCGGTATCGGTGCTGAACGCACGCAGGTAGTTATCTGCGGTTGCGCCAATGAAGAAGACCTTGCCTGCGGTGGTGATAGGACCACCCAGCATTGGCATACCCATTTTAAACGGCAGCGGAACCGGTGCGCTGTCGCGAACGGTACCGATACGCTGTTTCCACACCACGTCATTGGTCTTCAGATCCACCGCAGAGATGTAACCCCACGAAGGCTGTTTACATGGCAGACCAAACGGTGACAGGAACGGATTCAGCTCGACGCCATAAGGTACGCCATACTGCGGCTGGATACCGGTTTCGGTACCTGAACCGCCTTCAGCGCCTTTCGGCGGCTCAATCGGGTTGCCCGGACCGCGTGGCACCAGTTTAGAGACAAACGGCAGCGCCATCGGGTTAGCAATCGCGATCTGACGGTTAGGATCGACAGCGATGCCGCCCCATTCGAACATACCGAGGTTACCCGGGAAGACCAGGGTGCCCTGCTCAGAGGGTGGGGTGAACGGACCTTCATAGCGCAGGCGCTTGAAGATCACGCGGCACACCAGCTGGTCAAACATCGTCGCGCCCCACATGTCCTTGTCCGTCAGATTCTGTTTCGGACGGAAGGTCAGCTCAGAGTAGGGCTGAGTAGCGGCAACGTGATCGCCTTTCGCTGCACCCTGTGGCACTGGCGTTTCTGGCGCAGGAACGACAGGCTTACCGGTACGACGGTCCAGCACGAAGATGTTACCGGTTTTCGCAGGTGCATAAACCACCGGCACGGTATTGCCATCTTTGTCAGTGATATCGGCCAGGGTCGGCTGCGACGGCAGGTCCATATCCCACAGGTCATGATGCACGGTCTGATAAGACCAGACCAGCTTACCGGTGGTGGCGTTCAGTGCCAGCACGCTGCTGGCGTAACGCTCCTGCTCTGGTGTGCGATTACCGCCCCAGATATCCGGTGTGGTCACACCCATTGGCAGATAAACGGTATCCAGTTTTGGATCGTAAACCGCCGGTGCCCATGAGTTAGGTGAGTTCATGGTGAAGGTGTGTTCATCCGCCGGAATCGCGTTGGGATCTTTCGCGCCTGGATCAAACACCCACAGCAGTTTACCGGTGTTTACGTCAAAGCCACGGATGACGCCTGACGGCTCGCGCGTTGAGTAGTTATCGGTAACTGCACCCGCCATCACGATAGTGGTGTTGGTGATCACCGGCGGTGAGGTCGGCTCATACATACCCGCGGTGGTCACAGGCTGTTTGTGCTGCAGATCCAGCTCGCCATTGATACCGAATGTCGGGCAGCGTTCGCCGGTTTCTGCATCCAGCGCGAACAGACGGCCATCGTTGACAGGCAGGTAAATACGACGTGAGCAGAGCGCAGGCTGACTGTTTGCAGCATCAGCGGCAGCCGGCACTTCGTGATAAGAGACACCACGGCAGGTCACGTGCTGGAAGGTAGGGTTAACCTTCATGCCGGGATCGAATTTCCACTTCTGTTTACCCGTTGCTGCATCCAGTGCAAACAGGATCTGGTGTGGCGAGCAGAGGTAGAGTGTGTCGCGGATTTTAATCGGCGTCACTTCGTCGGTGATTTCACCCGGATCGTTAGGGGTTTTCAGGTCGCCGGTCTGGAACTGCCAGGCAACCTGCAACTCTTTCACATTCTCGTGATTAATCTGCTTCAGCGGAGAGAAACGGGTTCCCTGCTGGTCACGCGCATAAGCGGGCCAGTCAGCATCCGGAATGGTGCTCAGTGGCGTAGCCTGCGGGGCATTGTCGGCCGTTTCCGGCACGGAACCGTTGATGACCTGTGGATCGTTGAAGACGGCATAGGCCAGGACAAGGGCGCTGGCAATCAGCGCGACGGCCATGGTCCCCAGCGCGGCTTTGCTGCCAGCGTTAAAGCTGCGGTAAACAAACGGCAGAATAAGCCAGACACCGAAGATCACCAGCACGTCGGTGCGCGGTGCCAGTGCCCAGAAATCAGTTCCCACTTCCCAGACACCCCAGATCAGGGTCCCGATCAGCAGCAGCGCATAGAGAACCAGCGCGGTACTTTTACGACGGGAAAGCAGATAAGCGGTGATAAGCATAACCACACCGCCGAAAACGTAATACCAGGAACCACCAATGGCGGCTAACCAGCCACCGCCAATCAGCATAAACGCGCCTGTCAGCACTGCGAACAGTACGGTCAGGAAACGAACTACGCCAAAAGATGAGGAGTTTGTCCCCATAATATCGACCTCGTTTTGTTGCCATAAAACACGCGAAAACAACCAGATAGGCTGTTTCCAGTTATCAAGTACAAATGATTAAAGGTGTTCTTAAGTCTCTCTTCCGTTAAGACAACTGATCCGTTTGTGTTAAATGTTATAGCAAAATCAGATCGAGGTTTGATTTTTTTAGCTCAAAGCGCTTAACAAATGAAGTAATACGACATTTTATGGGGGATGGAAGGACGTTAAGCGCACCGCCGTGTGCCCTTAACGCCGGAAGGCAGGATTTGTGAATCAGCAGCTAATAAGATCGCCATCCGAACGTTGCTGTTGCCAGCCACTGATATTTATCTCAGCAAACTGCTCAGCCGTTAATGGGGGAGTCTGACTCCGCACAATAACCTCTGCCCCTTTATCCCGGAATGTCGCCATAAAAAAGGGAAAGGTAAATTTTTCATAATTGTCTTTGAAGAACGCTTCGGTTAAAACAATCCCTGAAAAAGGAAAGGATTCCAGTAGTCGCCAGTCAGCGCCCGGCGGCGCGAAATCATAAAGCCAGAAATCAAATTTATCTGTTAATTCAAGCAGTGACGCACTGTGTGCGGCTAAGCTGGAATAATTAATGCCTATACGGACGCGCCCATTCTGTAAATGCGACCAGGCCTCTGGCACAGCAATAATACCCCGTAGCCGAAAATCTTCGACCGGAATAATCATTAAGGCTGCTTCAGTGGCAAGTTGATTGTGCAGTGAAATAATGTTGTTTGTATTAAGTATATTGCGGCTTTCCTGGTTTGGCTGAAGATAAGGCACGCTATAGCAAATGCCGGTGACATTGCGTTTAACATGGTGAATAGGTTCAGTAACATAAGGGTTATATAAACTGTTTTTCATTATCTCTATGCAATGCAATAAAAAAGAAAGTGTTGATAATCAATCTTATAAAAAGTCGCACTTTTTTAAGCGCGTGAATAAATATAGATCAACTCGTTAATCCAAATCACCTCTTTATTGCGTGAAAATCTGAATCAATCATTAATCGGGCAACGATAATTCCTTTGGCATCTGATGATGTGCTGGAATATATTCAAGATTCGGGATCAGTAGGCTGATAATAATCAGTGGCGGACTGAACGGTCTGCTTCGGGAACGGAGGCGCAGAAGGCGCAGGCCGTCAGGGCAGACCGCTGGCTGCCGTGCGTCTGAGATTAACCCCCTCATTCACCACGCCGATAACACCCCGCGAAAAGGCGGCTTTCCTTACCTGAATCTGGAATGAGAGATGAAATTTATGACACTGGCAACGGAAGAATCGCTGTGGCGACATCGGACATTTGTCGCTTTCTGGACAGCGCGAACCTGTTCCTCCTTTGGATTCCAGATGTTCTCGGTCGCGATTAGCTGGCAGATCTATGCGCTGACCAACAGTGCGATGGCATTGGGGATGATTGGTTTAATGCAGTTTCTGCCGTCCGTGTTGCTGGCACTGCCTGCAGGCCATCTGGCTGACCAGTATGACCGGCGGCGCATTGTCCTGCTGGGACAACTGGTGGAATTTGCTGCCCTGCTGGCATTAGTGTTGCTTACTTTATTCCAGACTGCTGACAGGACCGCGCTATGGGGACTGGTCTTTATGATTGCGGTGGCAAAGGCGCTGGAGTGGCCTGCGATGTCTTCGATGCTGCCGTCGCTGGTGCCGCCTTCGATTCTGACGCGCGCGATGGCGATGAATTCCGTAGGCGGTCAGGCAGCGGTTATTGTCGGGCCGACGATTGGCGGTTTGCTCTATGTCGCCGGCCCCCAGGTGGTCTATGGCGTATCCGGGCTGTTTTATCTGATCTCGCTGATTCTGGTAAGTCTGTTGCGTTACCAGCGGCCGGCGCAGAGTCGCCTGCCGATGAATATGAAGAACCTGTTCGCCGGGATTCATTTCATTCGCGAGCGCAAAGATGTGCTTGGAGTCATTTCACTCGACCTGTTTGCCGTGTTGCTGGGTGGCGCAACGGCGCTGCTGCCGATTTTTGCCAAAGATATACTGCATACCGGACCCTGGGGGCTGGGGATGTTACGCGGCGCGCCATCGGTGGGCGCGTTGCTGGTCGGCATCTGGCTGAGCCGCCACAAACTGGAAAAGCATGTCGGGATGATCATGTTCGGATCGGTGGCGGGATTTGGTCTTGCCACGCTGGTATTTGCGCTCTCCACACAGTTGTGGTTATCGCTGCTGGCGCTCTGTGCGCTGGGCGGTTTTGATATGGTGAGTATGGTGATCCGGGGGGCGCTGGTGCAGCTGGATACGCCGGATGCGATGCGCGGACGGGTCAATGCGGTTAACGCCATCTTTATCAATACGTCGAATCAGCTGGGTGAGTTCGAATCAGGCCTGCTGGCGGCCTGGATGGGGGCGGCCCCGGCGGCGGCGCTGGGCGGCATTGGAACACTGATTGTGGTGGCGCTCTGGATGAGGCTGTTTCCGCACCTGCGGCGGCGTCAGACGCTGGAGAATGAGGCGGAAAAGGTTTAGCAGGGCAGACGCAGGGGGCTGGCAGGGATACATACGACGCGGGTTACGGGGCGTGCAGCATAAAAGTAACTGGCCCGGAGGCCAGTTGAGCAGAGAGCCAGTGATACTGCCAGTTCATGCCGGGGTCAGAGGGGGAGTCTGACCCACAGGCGGGAGGCCATCAGGCCCCGGTTTTTCCCAGGTTGGCGTCAAATGTCTGCCAGCTTTCACGCATATCCACTACGCTGCGGGTTTTGCGGGCTTCATCGATTTTGATGGCAGTGAGGCCTGCTTCCAGCGCGTCCACCACTGAAACCTTCAGCGGTGTTCCCTGTTTAATATGTTTAACAATTTCTGCGGCCATCAGCGCATCCGCCCCGTAATGGCCATCATAGGCGTTGCCGCTGTAGGCGGTATCGACCTCTTTTGCGCCACTGCGGGCGTTGTGTACGCGGAAGTAGTTGCGAACGAAGTCGCCTTCCGCCATGCCATCGGTGCCTATCACGCAGAAACGGCGGAACTCATCCGGCACGTTCAGGTTGGCGTGGAAGGCGAGCGTCGCGCCACCTTCGTATTCGATCAGGGCGGTCTGGTAATCCACAATATCGGCATCGCTGTCGAACACCGCATCAGTACTGGACCAGCCGCTGGGTTTCTCATGATAGAGGGCGGAATCAGGCGTGACAGCGCCCTGCGGAGCATGAGCGGGCGTAAAGGATTTACGGCCACCGAAGCTGGCGACGCGGCTCGGGCGCTGCTGCAGCAGGCCCTGATAAAGATCGATGTCGTGGCAGCACTTCTCCAGAATATAGGGGCCGGCATACTTCTCCAGCCGTCGCCAGTCGCGCTGGAAGAAAGCACCGTGATAAGGCTTAATGTGCTCTGTCGCCTCAATAGAGGTGATCTCGCCCAGTTGCCCGGCGTCGCGCGCTGCCAGCAAATCGTGATAAAGCGGTGAATAGCGCAGCACCAGACCGACCAGGATACGCGCCTCGCCATACTCGCGCACCAGCTTCGCCATCGCCATGGTCTGCTCTTCATTGATTACCACCGGCTTTTCGGTAAAGACCGTATAACCGGCCGCCAGCGCCTGACCGACATGCTCCAGATGCAGAAAGTTGGGTGAGCCCACCAGCACCACATCCATTCCCCCCTGTTCCAGCAGGGCATCGATGGAGTCAAAGGCCTGACCCGGTGCGATACCAAAACTGTGCAGATTAGGCAGTCCGGCGGGGGCCGGATCGTAATAGCCCACAACGGAGAAGGTGTCGTCGGCTTTGCTGAACTCTTTGATCACGTGGGACAGACGAAAGCCGAGACCGATAATGCCTACTTTCATGTTAAACCCCTGCTTCTGAAATCGGAGGATACCTGGCCCGCCATAAGCGGCGTGGCTGTTGATAATCTGACCATCAACTTATTACGACAGAAAAACTAATGTCAACAACATGCTGCGCGTTTTGCGAAAGGGTTTTTTGTTATGATTATGTAAAGTAAGGAAAAAAAGCCAATATCTTTTTGCCATATTTATTTGTGATTGCGATTTAAGTTTTTTTATCCTATCGTTCGCTCATTATGGCTATAACCCTTACTCAGGGAAGGAATCGCGTGCAACCACACTATCTTCTTGGCATTGATGGCGGCGGTACACAGTGTCGCGCGCGGTTAACCGATCTGCAGGGACGTCTGCTGGCTGAAGCCACAGGCGGCCCAGCCAACGTCTGGTCAGCCTATGACGCGGCGCTGACCAGCGTCGATCAGCTGATCGACCTCGTTTTCTTACAGGCGGGATTAAACGCAGAGGCGCTGGCGCAGACCGCGCTGGTTGCCGGCTTAGCTGGTGCTAATGTCGCCTCGGTGCAGGCACGGCTTGCCAGCTGGCAGCCCGCCTGTGCGGCGTTGCAGGTGGTCAGCGATGTGGAGATCGCCTGTGCGGGCGCTCACACGGGCGCGCCCGGTGCCGTCTTTATCATCGGCACCGGCAGTCAGGGTGCCGCGTGGGATGGCGAACGCTTTACGTTGCTTGGCGGCTGGGGTTTTGCCCTGTCGGATCAGGGGTCGGGCGCGGAACTGGGTCGTCGTGCGCTGCGCCTGGCGCTGCTGGCGCATGAGGCGATTATTCCGCCGGGTCCACTCACCCGTCAGTTGATGGCGCAGTTTAGCGACAGCCCGGAAACCATGCTGCTCTGGACCCGCTCAGCGACGCCCGCGGACTGGGCCCACGTGGTGCCGCAGATCTTTGCGGCAGCCGACGCGGGCGATCGTCACGCACAGGATCTGCTGCGGCAGACCGCCGCCGATATCGGCCTGATGGTCCGCCGTCTGACCGCCCTGAGCAGCGGACCGGTGGCTCTGATGGGCGGAATCGCTACTCCGATCCAGCCCTGGCTGGATGAGGCGACTCAGTCGCGGCTGGTGACGCCGCAGAGCGATGCCCTGAGTGGCGCGCTGATCCTGGCCCGGCAGCTGACGCCTGTCCGATTACCGAGCTGAAGCAGGCTCTCCACTTTCAGCCCGCTAACCCGAGGAATTTATGACCGCTCCCAACGTAACCGCGCGCATACTGCGGTTGATTGTTGAAAATGCGCCAATCAGCCAGTCAGATCTGAAAGTTCGCAGCGGACTGAGCATGTCAACCGTCTCACAGGCAACCAATCGCCTGCTGGCGCAGGAGATTGTGCAGGAGCTGGGGCTGCGTCGCGTGTCGATGGGGCGGCCAAAAACCCTGCTGGGACTCAATCCCGATCGCGCCAGCGTGATTGGCATTCAGCTCAATGCCGAACGTAACCTGATCGTGATGACCGACCTCAGCGGCAACCTGCTGGGCGAGCAGCAGATGCCAAAAGGCACGCTGACGCCGCGTCAGCTCGGCGATGCGCTGGCAAAGTTCCTGCGCGGTGTGGAGGAGAAGCGGGTCGGTGCGATCGGCCTTGCCCTGTCAGGTCTGGTCGACGCCGAAAATGGCTACTGCATCCGCTCTAAGGTGCTCGACTGGGACAACGTGCCGATTGCGCAGCTGCTGGAAGATCGCTTCTCTCTGCCGGTATTTATTGAAAATGATGCCAACGCGATGGCGATGGCGGCGATGGTCTTTGGTCAGCTCGGCAACGCCCAGTCGGCGGTGATCGCCACCTACGGCAAAGGGATCGGGGCAGGGATTATTCTTAACCGTCAGCTCTACCGCGGACGTCACGGCAAGGCGGGGGAGATTGGCAACGGGCGGGTGGCGGACGGTTCGCTGCGGCTGCTGGAGGATGTCGCCTCGTCACGCGCCATTCTGCAACGGCTTGCGGAGCCGGAGCCGGATGAGGGCATCACGCTACAGGCGCTGGATCAGCGGCCCACACCCGAGGTGCTGGCGGTGCTGGAAGAGGCCGGTCGCGAACTGGGGATTTCGCTGGCGAACCTGTCGGTGGCCTACGATCCGGATGTGGTATATCTGGCGATGGAGCCGCACATGGCGTCGCGCATCCTGCTCGACCACATCACCCAGAGTTTTCAGGCCTACCGGCTGAAACTGACGCCGCACATGACGCCATTGCAGTTCCTGACAGAATCGAACCGGATGTGGGCGCTGGGCGCGGCAGGCTTTGCCGTTAACCGGCTGCTGGATCTGCTGGCGGCGCAGGCTGATGAAGAGCCCGTCACCTGAGTAAGGTCCTCAATAGAAGAACGGGCGCCGCGGCGCCCGTTTTTTGTTTCTGCGCCTTCCCTAGCGCAGGCGCATTCCCTGCTCATCAAATAGCAGGCAGTGCGCAGCGGAAAAACCCAGTTCAACCTGGGTGCCCAGATCGCGCGGTGTCGCCTCGCGCTCCTCCACCACCAGCATCTGCTCACGCCCGATATCCAGATAGAGGTAGTTGGTGTGGCCCAGCATCTCGCCATAGGCCAGCTCACCACGGAAGTGCACAGCGTCTGGCGTCCGTGCAGCAGGCTGAAAGTGCTCAGGACGAATGCCCAGCGTCACGGTCTGCCCCTCGCGGCAGCTGGCGGCGATATTCAGGGTCAGCGCCTCTATCTTCAGTTCCGGCACCCGCAGCTGTACCTTACCCGCGCCCATCGCGCTGATTTCTGCCCGCAGAAAGTTCATTTTTGGCGAGCCAATAAAACCGGCGACAAACAGGTTATCCGGGTCGTGATAGAGCGTCAGCGGGGCGCCAGCCTGCTCAATGCGACCCTGACGCAGTACCACAATCCGGTCAGCCAGCGTCATCGCCTCCAGCTGATCGTGAGTCACATAAATCATGGTGTTGCCGAGTGAGGCGTGCAGGCGGGCGATCTCAATCCGCATCTGCAGACGCAGCTCAGCATCCAGGTTAGAGAGCGGCTCATCGAACAGGAAAATCCGGGGATGACGGATAATCGCCCGGCCAATGGCTACACGCTGTCGCTGTCCGCCGGACAGCGCACGCGGCAGGCGGTCAAGCAGTTCAGTGAGGTGCAGGCGGTCGGCTGTCTGTGCAATCGCCTGGCTGATTTCAGCTTTCGACTTTTTCATGACCTCCAGCGGATAAGCCAGGTTCCCGCGCACCGTCATGTTGGGGTAGAGCGCATAAGACTGAAACACCATGGCGATGCCGCGTTCAGTGGCGGGCTGCTGCGTCATATCCTGTTCATCAATCAGTAACTGACCGCTGCTGATCTCCTCCAGCCCGGCGATCATCCGCAGCAGCGTGGATTTGCCGCAGCCGGATGGCCCGACAAACACCACAAATTCACCGCTGTTTATCGTCAGATCGATGCCATGAATGACATTCACATGTTCATAGGATTTCTTCACATTCTGCAGGCGCAGGCTGGTCATCGGCTACCTCACTCAGAGTAACTGGCCCATGTAGATGGCATTGCTGCGCAGGATTGGAGTAAATCCCATGCGCTGATAAAAGGCACAGACCTGCTCATTCTGCAGGCTGACCCCCAGATGAACGCCGGTCACGCCGGCAGCACGCAGAGCCGCCAGCTCATGCTCAATCATCCGTCGGCCCCAGCCCCCTTTCTGAACCGCAGGCAGCAGGTTGATATGCAGATGCGCAGGCCACTGCGTGACCAGATTTTCTGCGGCCTGGTCGGGATGGCGGATGGCGTCGAGAATTTTGCTGTCGAGCGGGGCACTGGCGTGGCGGTCGCGATATTTCGCCTGCAGCTCAGGCCACCATTCGGCCGCCAGCCGCGCTTCAAACGCGCGGGTATCAGGTACTGCGACCACGTAACCCTGCACCTCGTCTTGCCGCTCCAGCACAAAGGCAAAGTCCGGCGCAAATCGCGCGTAGGGCACGGCAAAACGCTGGCCAGGGTAATCAGGATCGGAGTAGAGCGCACGGGCATCGCCGCCCGCATCGGCTGTTTCCAGGCAGATGCGGTAGAGCGCCGGAAAGTCCGCCGGTGTGGCCGGACGGATGACACCTTGATTCGCCATGGTGAATTCTCGTGAGTGAGTGAACCGGGCAGAGCGTGAACCGCTTCGCAGATGAAAGTTACGTTAATGAAAGCGGACTTAGTTTTCAAGATAGAATAATTACCTTATCGCACTAACCCGGTCGGTTCGGCAATATTTACCGGTGTCAGGATCCACAACTGTGATCGTCAGCACGCCCGGTCAGGGGCGGCTGGCAGTGAATTCACAGGCCCGCAAAAGGAAAAAGTGTGAGCGTGATAGGATTTTCGTATGTTTTATCAGCGCGTTATTTTGCGATTATCGCTCAGGTATCTTCTGCCGGATAACCGGAAGCAGGCGGGACGCCGCGCCAGATGATGGACGCAGACGCCGCGCAGCATGCTGAAATTTTCGCTTTTTTGTTGTTTATTTGCGCGTGCTCACAGCGTTGGAATTCCGCCTGCGGGCTGTTTGACTTTATTTTTTCATTAAAGTAAGTATGAGTGAGTGCGTTTGTGTGCGGCTGCAGCCTGCAGGATGTCAGGCGGTGAGATGCAAGGATGCCGATCCTGGTCTGAAGAAGGTGAGCATAATGTCTGTTTCCTCCGTTCGTTCGTTCCGAATTCGTAATGTGGGTCGGCTACTGGCCGCAAGCCTGCTGGCGGGCAGCGTCTCGCATGTGGCCCACGCCGCCGTCACTCTGAATGAGTGGGATATCTACAACTACCCGCAGCAGACGGCCGCGGTGGATGAAGGGATCAAGGAATTTTCGCAGCAGAATCCCGGCATCGTGATTAACCGCTCGGTCCACTCCTTTGAAGATACCCGTATTCCGCTCAAGCTGGCGCTGACTGCCGGGGATGGCCCACAGATCGCCCAGGTGAATCAGGGCGGTGGCGATATGGGCTCTCTGGTGAAAGATAAGCTGCTGCTGCCGCTCGACAGTTATGCCGCCAGCAACGGCTGGACCACCCGCTTCCCGGACTCGATTCTGAAGCGTAACCGCTGGTCAGACAGCGGCGAGTTTGGCAGCGGTAAGCTCTACGGCATCGCCAGCTTGGGTGAAATGGTGGGGCTCTATTACAACAAAGCGGTGCTGGACAAGGCGGGCATTGCGGTGCCGAAAACGCTGGCTGAGCTGGAGAGCGCCATGGCGAAGCTGAAACAGCAGGGCACCGCCCCGATGATGCTGGGTCTGCTGGATGGCAACATGGGCCAGCAGCTGCTCAGTACGCTGTGGCAGGCGCAGATTGAAAGCCACGACCGCAAGACGCTGGACAACCTGATTTACGATGTGGGCGGGACATTTAAAGACAGCAAGCTGGTGAATGCCGCCACCATGATGAAGAGCTGGACCGACAAAGGCTACTTCTTCCCGGGCTTCCAGGGCATCGGCCATGACGATGCAGCGACCCTGTTCCAGAACGGCCAGGCGGCCTTTTTGGTCAGCGGCACCTGGTATCTCGGCCAGTTTAAAGACAACAAAGATATACACTTTGCCGCGATGCCTGCCGGGGAAGGCGTGAAACAACCGCTGATGGTGGGCGGAACCGATCTGGCGTTCTCCATCACCAGCACCGCCAAAGGCAAGGATCAGCAGGATGGCGCGGCGAAGTTCATCAACTATATGGTTTCCGATGCGATGGCGGATCGCTGGCTGAAGGTGGGCTTCCTGCCGGCCAGCACCAACAAAGCGGCTAAAATGCCAGCGGATAATCCGCTGCTGGCGGAAGCCTATCAGGTCTGGCTGACGCTCAATGATTATGACGGTCTGGGCCACTACGTCGACTGGGCGACGCCGACCATGAACGCCGAACTGAACCAGAATGTCCAGCTGCTGCTGGCGGGCCGTCAGACCGCCGATCAGATGGTGGTCAACTTTGATAATAACTACCAGCGTTACCTGAAAACCCTGAAACATTAAGCCGGAGGCCCGGCGACCGGCCGGGCCTGAGCATCGTTCCGAACCACGGGTAAGGTTATGTTGAATTTAAGCGGCTGGCGTAATTTTCTCTATGTTCTGCCTGCGGTGCTGGTGTATGCGGTGTTTCTGCTGTTCCCGCTGCTGGCATCGCTGGGCATCAGTTTCACCGAATGGGATGGTACCTCGCTGCCGGTGTTCAGCGGCGTCAGCAACTATCTGCGGATGTTCAGCGACCCGGTGTTCTGGATTGCGCTGGGGAACAACGCCATCCTGATGCTGTTTTACACCCTGCTGCCGATTGGCGTCGGCCTGCTGCTCTGCAGCTTTCTGTATGAAACGCGCAACAACAGCGAACGCAGCGTGCTGCGCATTCTCTTTTTCCTGCCCTACATCATGCCAATGGCGGTGCTGGGCGTGGTGTGGCGCTGGCTCTACAACCCGGCCTTCGGGCCGATCGATCAGATCCTTCGCGCGATAGGACTGCCGCAGCTGGCGCTCTCCTGGCTGGGGGATTTTACCTGGGCGCTGCCCGCCGTGGGGCTGGTCGCCACCTGGTACTTCTTTGGCTTCTGCCTGGTGCTGTTTATGGCGGGCCTGCAGCGCATGGATCCCTCGCTGCTGGAAGCCGCCGACCTGGATGGCTCATCGCGTCGCCAGAAGTTTATGCGGATTACGCTGCCCGGCCTGCGGCCTGAACTGCGGATTGCGCTGCTGCTGACGGTGATCGCCAGCCTGAAAGCCTTTGACCTGGTCTATGTGATGACGCAGGGCGGGCCGGGCACCTCGACCATGGTGACCAACATCTTTATGTATAAGCAGGGTTTTGACCTGCACTACTTTGGCTACGCCTCGTCGGTGGCGGTGTTCAGCATGGTCATTGTTTTAGGCATTAACTATCTGATCCATCTGGCCTTAAAGGAGCGTTACTGATGCGAAGCACGCCGGTCATTTCACGCGCGCTGATCTGGATTGTGGCGCTGATGACGATTCTGCCGTTTCTGATGGCGCTGATGACCTCGTTCAAAACCCAGATGGAGCTGTTTCAGGGGGTTTTCACGCTGCCCGCCTCGCTGAATTTTAAAAACTATCTGACCGCCTGGCAGCAGGGACATTTCAACGTTTACTTTCTTAACTCGGTGCTGGTGGTGATCCCGGTGGTGTTGTTCAGCGTGCTGCTGGGGATCCTGGCCGGATTTGGCTTTGCCTGGCTGAAGATTCCGGGGAAAAAAGTGATTGCCGCCATGCTGGCGCTGGGCATGGTGCTGCCAAGTGAAGCCTTTATCATTCCGCTCTATCACGAATTGCGCTGGATGGGGCTCACCAACACCTATCTGGCGCTGATCCTGCCGCAGATTGCGCTGTCGCTGCCCTTTACCACGCTGATGATCGCCAGTGCATTTCAGCAGGTGCCCAAAGAGCTGGTAGAAGCGGCGGTGATGGATGGCGCGTCGCGGGTCAAAATCCTGTGGGGCATCCTGGTGCCGGCCATCTGGCCGACCCTGTCGACACTGGGGCTGCTGCTGTTTATCTGGACCTGGAACGAGTTCCTGATCCCGCTGATTCTGGTCAACAAAGATGAGCTGCGCACGCTGCCGATTGGCATGATGTTTTTCCAGAATAAAAACACCATCGACATTCCGGTGCTGATGGCCGGTGCAATGATTGTGATTATGCCACTGATCGTGGTGTTCCTGATTTTCCAGCGCAAGTTTATCAGCGGCGTCACCGAAGGTGCCGTGAAGTAATCTGTGACAGCCCGCACAAAACGGCGCAATGGCGGCCAGACGAAGGTTTGCCGCGCCGCAGCGTGCTGTCATTCCTCCTTCTCAACCTGCGGGAGACGCATGATGCACCTTTCCCTTGCTGATTTTCATCCGGTCGCCGATGGCGAAACCGCCGACACCGGGGTGCTGCAACGCGCGCTGGATCAGATTGCCGCAGCGGGTGGCGGGCGTCTGACCCTGCCCGCCGGACGCTATCGCACCGGCTGCCTGACGCTGCCCTCTGATTTTGAGCTGCACCTGGAAGCGGGCGCGGAGCTGATCGCCAGTCACCGGCTGACGGACTATCAGGCCGTGCAGACGCTGAGCTGTGCGGAGAAGTCTCACAACGTGCTGCTCTATGCGCTGGGCCAGCGCAATATCACCATCAGCGGCAGCGGGCGCATTGATGGCGAGGGTGAAGCCTGGTTTGCCGCTGAGCGTGATGAGCAGGGCTACCGCCTGCCGCGCGTTGATCGGCCCCGAATGATCGTGTTTGAAGATTGCGAACAGGTGACGCTAAAGGCTTTTACTATCGTGCAGGCGCCGATGTGGACGGTGCATCTGGTGAGCTGTCGCCATGTGCATATCGACCATCTCACGATCGACAACAGCATGACGATGCCCAACACCGATGCGCTGGATATCGACAGCTGTGAAGCGGTGTTTGTGAGTAACAGCTACTTCAGTGCCGCCGATGACGCGATCTGCATTAAAACCACCTGCAAACCCACGGCGCTGCGGCGTGCGGCCCGGCAGATTATGATCACCAACTGCCTGCTGCGCAGCTACAGCTGCGCGTTTAAAATCGGCACGGAGACCTGGGACGATATCGAAGATGTCACGGTGACCGGCTGCACGCTGTTCGATTCCAACCGTGGCATCGGCATTCTGTCGCGCGACGGCGGGGCGATGCGGCGTCTGCTGTTCAGCAATCTGACCTTTGCCTGTCACCATGCGCCGCCCTGTCACTGGGGCAAAGCCGATCCGCTGCATATTTCCGTTCGCAGCCGCGATCCGGCAATCCGGCCCGGCATCGTCGAACTGGTGCAGTTCAGTAACATGACCGGCGTGGCGGAAGGGGCAATTAATCTGCATGCGGCAGAACCGGGCTGGATACGCGATGTGGCGATCAGCCAGCTTCAGATGCGGCAGACGGTGTCAACGATGGCCCAGGGACAGTATGACATTCGTCCGCCCTGTAATCCGGATGCCCCGACCGGTATGGGGCTGGACAACGCCTATAAACTGGATCCGAATACCGGCGAAGCCTTTGGCGTGGAACCCTATCCCGGCGGGTTGCCTGGCCTGTTCGCGCGTGGCGTGGAGAATCTGCAACTGCACCACCTGACGATCCACAGGCCCGCGCCGTTACCGGCGGGCTGGCATCCTGATTCGGTGGTGCAGTTACCGGCGTGATTTACAGCGCGGCGGCGATGGCGGCTCCCAGCTCTTCCGTGGTGGCGCTGCCGCCGAGATCGCGCGTGAGATGCTGACCCGCTCCCAGCGTGCGTTCAATCGCGTTCAGCACGGCATCGCCAGCCGCTTTGTAACCAAGGTGTTCCAGCATCATCGCCCCGCACCAGATCTGCCCGACAGGATTAGCAATCCCTTTTCCGGCGATATCGGGCGCCGAGCCGTGCACCGGCTCAAACAGACTGGGGAACAGCCCTTCCGGGTTGATGTTGGCGGAAGGCGCGATACCAATAGTGCCGGTGCAGGCCGGGCCGAGGTCGGAGAGGATATCGCCAAACAGGTTGCTGGCGACCACCACATCAAACCAGTCCGGATGCAGCACGAAGTTGGCGGTGAGAATATCGATATGATATTTATCGACGCGCACCGCCGGAAACTGGCTGGTCATCGCCTCAACGCGGCTGTCCCAGTAAGGCATGGTGATTGCGATGCCGTTGGACTTGGTGGCGGAGGTCAGGTGTTTCTTCGGCCGGCTCTGCGCCAGCTCATAAGCAAACTTCAGAATGCGGTCGACACCGGTGCGCGTCATTACCGTCTCCTGAATAACCACTTCACGGTCGGTGCCGGGGAACATTGTCCCGCCCACGCTGGAGTATTCGCCTTCGGTATTTTCACGCACCACGTAGAAGTCGATATCGCCGGGCTGGCGGTTCGCCAGCGGCGCTTTCACGCCAGGCATCAGCCGCACGGGGCGCAGATTGACATACTGATCGAACTCACGCCGGAACTGCAGCAGCGAACCCCATAGCGACACATGATCGGGCACTACCTCAGGCCAGCCGACGGCGCCAAAATAGATCGCATCGAAGGCTTTCAGCTGCGGAAACCAGTCGTCAGGCAGCATTTTGCCGTGCTGCTGCCAGTAGTCGGCGCTGGCATAATCGAACCACTCCCAGCGCAGAGGGATATTAAATTTTTCTGCTGCTGCATTCATCACGCGGACGCCTTCCGGCATCACCTCTTTGCCGATGCCGTCGCCAGGGATTACGGCAATACGGTGTATTTTGTCAGTCACAGGGCACCTTTCCGGTTGATGTTCGAATTGTGTACGCAGTATAACTGTCGGTTCCGGGAAGATAATGAGTCTGGAACGCAACCCAGTGTTGAATAAAAGTAGAGAATCCCGCACCTCGACAGATGACTTAGCCTTCTTTGTCCGGCTGGCCGCGCTGGATAGCCTGACGGCGGCGGCGCACGAACTGGGCCTGTCGCTGGCGGCGGTCAGCAAACGTCTGAGCCAGCTGGAACAGCGCCTCGGCGTGCAGCTGCTGCGCCGCACCACGCGACGGCTTGAGCTGACGGCGGAAGGCCACCGTTATCTGGCGGGCGCCCGGCCACTGCTGGATCAGCTGGCGGCGCTGGAGGAAGCCGTCAGCGGGGAAACTGCTCAGCTACGGGGCACACTGAACATCAACGCCTCATTCGGCTTTGGCCGTCGCCATATCGCGCCCTGCGTATCGGCTTTTGCCGCACTGCATCCGCAGCTTTCGCTGTCGCTGCAGCTCAGCAGTCAGTCACTTAATTTTCCGGATGCGAATATGGATATTGATATCCGCGTCGGCGAACCGCCCGATTCACGGCTGGTGGCGCGCAGGCTACGAACCAATCCGCGCATTCTCTGCTGCTCGCCCGCCTATGCTGCCCGGCACGGTCTGCCCGCCACCGTGCGCGATCTGGCGCAGCACAACTGCATTTTACTGCGCCAGCACGACAGCGATTTTACCCTGTGGCGGCTGACCTGCGGCGATCAGAGCCTCACGCAAAAAGTGCGTGGTAACCTGATTACAAACGATGGCGAAGTGGCGATGCGCCTGGCGATGGACGGGCATGGCATCCTGCTGCGTTCCTGGTGGGATGCGCAGCACAGCCTGGCGTCAGGCGAACTGCTGCCGGTATTACCCGACTGGCAGGCACCGGATGGCGATATTTTTGCTGTCTGGCAGGCGCAGCGTCAGCTTCCGGCACGGATTTCTGCGTTTGTCGCCTTTCTGCAGCAGCATCTTCAGTCGATTGATTAATGCGATGTCAGAACCCTCTTTAGCAGGGCTGAACACGTTATATACCGCATAATGCTGATTTGCGCGTTCGGACAGGCCGATGCATTTACACCGTTTTTGCCGATGCGTATGATTCTCATTCTTTTTATTTCAGCCTGCCGGGTCTGCTGCAGCCCGCCCGGAGCAGCAGATCGACAGAGGTGTTAAGCATGAAAGCGTTGTTCAGCCTGCATAAGCTGGCCCTTGCCCTGGCGGTGGTCAGCGTCTTCAGCCTGACCGGATGTCAGACCACAACGAAAAAAGTGGATGGCAGCGGTGCGGTGGTGATACAGCCCTCCAGTCCGGATAATCTGATCCAGCGTGAGCTGGAAGAGGGCGTGCAGAAGATGGTCTATCTGGCCGCAACCAACGCGCTTTACATCGCCAGTGCGCAGGCGTCAGAAACGATCAGCGGCGGCATGATCCATCGGCTTGATGCGACTACGCTGCAGAGTCGTGGGGCTGGACACTTCGATCTGAAAAATGTGGGGCTGATCGGCGAGCCGGACGGCAGTACGCTTTATGCCACCAACGCCTTTGATGGCGCGATCACCGCGATCGATCCGGCAAACGGCAGGGTGCTGAAACGCCTGATTCTGAATGAGAAAGATCAGAATGGTCAGCCCTGTCATCCGCATGAAATTTTGCTGCATGAGGGCCTGCTCTATGTGGGTGATGCCGGTGATTCGGGGGTGATCTGGGTCGTGCAGGCGAAAACCCTGAAACTGAAGGCCCGGATTACCGCGGCCGGAAACGCGATCGCCGGGCTCCTGTTTTCACCGGTCAGCGACCGGATTTACGCGACAAATGGCAGCGGAGAAATCCTGGTCATCAATCCGCGTAATCACCGGATTGAGCAGCGTCTGACGGCGGGTAATGGACAGGCCGATCCGTTCCTCCACATGGCCGAAGATCCGGCGACGGGCCGGTTGTTTGTCACGGCGCGTTCCCGGACCGGACAGGTACAGGTATTTGATGAGCGGAGTGGTCAGGTGATCCAGAGTCTGGTGCCGGGCGATTCATGGAGTATTAAATTTAACGGTAAGCGCAATGAAATCTACATCAGCCAGCGCGCGTCGAAGAAGGTACTGCAGCTGGATGGCACGACTTATGAGATTAAAAACAGCTGGTCATTCGAGGGGCATCCTGAAAATCTGCTGGTTACACCGGATGGGCAGACGCTGTTTGTTACCCTGAAACAGGAGCGCAGTGAGGATAACAGCGGCCGGGCGCAGGATGGCGTGGCGCGAATCAATCTGCAGTAAAAAAAGGCGGCGCGGCGGCCGCCCTGTTTTCTGCTACTTACTTATCGACACCTTCAACCAGCACGACGCGGTAGTTAGCGCCTTTCAGACGATGCGCTTTGGCCGCCTGATATTCCGGGCTGTCGTACCAGGCGTGTGCAGCTTCACGGCTCGCAAACTCCAGAATGACCACGCCTTCTGCTTCCTGACCTTCCAGCGTCTCCAGCTCGCCATAAAAAGCGAGTGGATTGATCTGATGATCACCCCGCGCCTGGCCCGCTTTTTCGGCGTAGATCGCCATTTCATCCTGGTTCAGGGTGTTATCACGAATAAAAACAACGTATGCACTCACAGATTTCTCCTTAGGCTTTTTTATCCTGAGTCCGGGTATCGAAGTCAGCAGCATCATGACGCTCATGCAGCTGATCGGCCGGATCACCCATCACACGGTTGACCTTGCGGCCACGTATAACGGCAGGGCGCTGCGCGATCTCTTTCGCCCAGCGCACCACATTTTTATAGGACTGCACATCCAGGAATTCGGCAGCGCTATACTGATCGTTCAGCACCATGTTGCCGTACCACGGCCAGGTGGCGATGTCGGCGATGGTGTAATCCTCACCGGCCAGATAGCGGTTGTCTGCCAGCTGACGATCCAGTACGTCAAGCTGACGCTTCGCTTCCAGCGTAAAACGGTTGATGGCGTACTCAATTTTTTCCGGCGCGTAATGATAGAAATGACCGAAACCACCACCCAGATAAGGTGCGGAGCCCTGCAGCCAGAACAGCCAGTTCAGGGTTTCGGTGCGGGCAGCAATATCTTTCGGCAGGAAGTAGCCATATTTTTCTGCCAGATAAAGCAGGATATTGCCCGACTCAAATACCCGGACAGGAGGCGTAGCCGAGTGGTCGCTCAGCGCCGGAATTTTCGAGTTCGGGTTCACGTCGACAAAACCACTGGAGAACTGATCGCCATCGCCGATACGAATCAGCCAGGCATCATATTCTGCATCGTTTACGTTCAGCGCCAGCAGCTCTTCCAGCAGGATCGTCACTTTCTGGCCGTTTGGTGTGCCCAGTGAGTAAAGCTGCAGGGGATGTTTACCGACCGGCAGCGCTTTTTCATGGGTAGGCCCCGCGAACGGACGGTTCGTCTTCGCACCGTTGCCTTTAGCTTCAGGATCCCAGGTCCAGACTTTTGCGGGCTGATATGCATTTTCCGACATAATGAAAGTTCGCCTTGTGATGTGAGGATTGGTCTGGAGTGTAGCAGGTGCTGCGAAGGCGGTTTAACTCTGCTGGCTGCGCGCAGGCGTGCCGCGCCGCGCCGGGGTCAGGCGGGCTGCGGCGTCAGAGAAAAGTGCATAAAAGTGTGTCAGGCGGAGGGGTGATGGTTCTGATCAGGCTATACCGTGCAGCAGGCGACCACTGCACGGCAGGCAGGTTTAAAGCAGTTCCCGCTCAATCCGTTCGCGGGTTTCAATAGCCTGTACCTTCATTTTTTCCGGGTAGCCAAACAGAGACGCGGCGATAATCGATTCACCGCCCACTTTATGTGTCCGGGTGGCAAAGCCGGTGTCGCGCAGCGTTTTAAACAGAGTGCTGAAGTCCACTTCGCCTTCACCCACACCAACATGCTGGTGAACGGCGGCGTCCACCCCTGGTGGGTTTACGATGTAGCGGCAGTGCCGGGTGTGATTCATGGTATCGGCGATCAGCACGTGAGACAGATCGTCTCCGGCATACTCCAGCATCGGCTTCACATCCCCTTTACCTTTGTCATAAAAGAAAGTGTGGGGCGCGCTGTAGATATATTTAACATTGTCGCTGCGGAACGATTTAACGATATCGACCGTTTCATTGTTCTGTTCGCAGAAATCCCACGGATGTGCCTGAATTTCGACGCGAATACCTTCACGTTCGATGATCGGCAGCAGTTCCTCCATTGAACGATAGAACATCTCTTCACAGATTTCTGGCTCGTTAGGATTGCCGGAGAGCTCGGTGTTTATTACCTGCACGCCCATTTCAACCGCAATCTCTATCATCCGTTTCCAGTTTTTGACCGCGGCCTGACGACGCAGCTCATCCGGACCCGACCAGCGATAGACGACGATAAATGAGGAGATCTCCAGACCGGTGGAACGCAGGGCATTTTTGTACTCGGTGATGATTTCACGGCTGGCTTTAGGGTGCTTATAAAAGGGATTGATCTGCGGATGCGGCGATTGCTCGATATATCGGTATCCCCATTCCGCAACCTGATGAACCATTCGGGTTATGCCTGACTCTTTAATCACATCCACATCAAAAGCGATTTTCATCTTTCTGCTCCGGCAAGGTTGAAGAAACGGTCCCTGACTGAAGAGGACGCCTGTCTGTGCGCCGCTTTTGCAGGAGCCTTTCACCGGTTTTAGCAAATGACTGTTTTAAAGAGAACGCAGAAAGAAACAGATGTTTCATTTTTGCGAAAGCGATCAACTTTATGTGATATTTTCTATCAAATTAATGAGAGGAAAAGGTGGCGCCGCGATAGAGTGTTACTGCCACTAACCATAACAGAGCGTAAAGAGGGAGAGGGGGTATGCCAAAAGTGACGATGGCCGCCGTTGCACAGGCGGCGGGCGTAGGGGTAGCTACGGTGGATCGGGTGCTGAACCGTCGCGCACCGGTGCGCAGCACCACAGAGCAGAAGGTAATGGCGGCCGCCAGGTCGCTGGGCTATCAGCTGACACAGGCACACAGCCAGCATGTCGCGCCGCCCGCCGCGCAGGCGTTACGCTTTGGCTTTATCCTGCTGCCCGCGCGCTATTCGCTCTATCAGCAACTGGGCGAGGCGCTGAAACAGCAGGCGAAACAGCAGCAGCCTGCGGGCAGTGAACCGGCCTTCTGCTGGCATGACATCCATGACGTGGAGGCGGTTGCTCGTTCACTACGGCAGCTGGCGCAGTGCTGCGACGTGATCGCGCTGGTGGCACTGGATCATCCGCTGATTCGTCACGCGATTCAGGATGTTTCGCGGCTCGGCGTGCGGGTTTACGCTCTGTTCTCTGACTTCTCCGCCTGTGAACATGCGGGGTTTATCGGCATCGACAGTCAGAAGGCGGGACGCACTGCTGCCTGGATGGCCCGCCACCTGCTACGCCGGCCAGGATGCGTTGGCGTGCTGATCGGCGACCATCGCTTTACCTGTCAGGAGAGCAGCGAAATCAGTTTTCGCTCCTCCCTGCGTGAGTCGGGCATCAGCCAGCGCGTGCTGGAGCCGCTGAAAACGCACGAGACGGCAGAAGGGGGCTATCAGGCTACCCGGACGCTGCTGGAGAACCATGACGATCTGGTAATGATTTATGCCCCCTGCGGCGGCATTGAGGGCGTGGTACAGGCGCTGCGGGAGAGCGGACGCACGCAGATTGATCTGGTGTGCCACGGTCCGCTGCCCGGCGACGAGCTGGCGCTGATTGACGGCACCATCACGCTGATGCTGCGCCACCGCATTAAAGCGATGGCCGAAGCGGTGGTTGCAACCTGTGTGAACGGGCGGATAGAGCCGCGTGATCACTTTGCGCAGATTATCGTGCCCTTTGAAATTGTGACGCGGGAAAACCTGTAGAAATAAGAGGTTAGTTTTTGAGTGATAGAAAGCTATCATAAATTGATATTTTTAAAAGCGATCTTTATCAAAAAATGAAACTTTCATCGTTGTCTGAGATGAAATTTTTGTTTGATACTGCCAGCAGTTCTTACTGCAGAGGCAGACACCATGACCTTTCATATTGCTAATGCGCCCTGTAGCTGGGGCGTGGACGATCCCGCCAATCCCTGGCTGCCACCGTGGCAGAAGGTCCTGTCGGAGGCCGCGCAGGCGGGCTATCCGGCTATCGAACTGGGGCCGTGGGGCTACCTGCCCACCGATCCGGCTGAGCTGACCCGGCAGCTCAATGCGCATCAGCTTTCGCTGGTGGCAGGCACCCTCTTTGACGATCTGGTCAGCGAGGCCCATTTCCCCACGCTGGTGACGCTAACCCACAACCTCTGCCGCACGCTCGCCTGTGTCCCGACAGCGTCGAAAACCCCGGGGGCCAGCGCACCCTATCTGGTGATTATCGATTTCGGGAATCCGGTGCGGGCGAAATATGCCGGACAGTCAGATAAGGCCCCCCGGCTCTCTGCGGATGAGTGGCAGCGCATGATGCAGCACATTACCATTCTGAGCGAGATCGCCCGGCAGGAGTATGGTGTGCGGCCGGTAATCCATCCGCACGCCGGTGGCTGCATTGAATTCGCCGATGAGCTTGCGCAACTGGTCAGGGATATTCCACATCAGGTCGCCGGTTTATGCCTGGATACCGGCCACCTCTGTTACGCCGGGATGGACCCGGTTGCTTCACTGCAGCACTACTGGGACCGCATCGACTATCTCCATTTTAAAGACATCAATCACTCTGTCTGGCGGGATGCCCTTTCTCGCGGGCTCGACTTTTTCGCCGCCTGCGCACAGGGGGTAATGTGCCCGCTCGGGCAGGGCGCGATTGACTATCCGGCGGTGCAGAGGCTGCTAAGTGAGCGTCATTATCAGGGCTGGATCACCATTGAACAGGAACGCGATCCACGTCATGCCGACACCAGTCTGCGCGATGTTAAGGCGAGCCTGGACTATCTCCGATCAACCGGATTCTGAGGACAACAGGATGATTAATGGTAAAAAGGTTTTGAACCGTTCACTGCGCTGGGGCATGGTCGGCGGCGGCGGTACCAGTCAGATAGGCTATATTCACCGCTCTGCGGCACAGCGCGACGGTAATTTTACGCTGCTGGCCGGCGCGTTTGATATCGATGCGGCGCGCGGCGAGGCGTTTGGTCAGGCGCTGGGTGTGGAGCCTGAACGCTGTTACCCCGATTATGCCAGCCTGTTCGCCGGAGAAGCCGTACGCGATGATGGGATCGAAGCAGTGTCGATCGCCACGCCGAACAATACACATTTTGCGATTTGCCGGGCGGCGCTTAATGCCGGGTTGCATGTGGTGTGCGAGAAGCCGCTCTGTTTTACGGTCGAAGAGGCTGACGAGCTGGAAAAGCTGAGCCGCGAGAAGCAGAAGATTGTGGGCGTTACCTACGGGTACGCCGGGCATCAGCTGATTCATCAGGCCAGAGAGATGATTGCTGAAGAGGCGCTGGGTGAGATTCGTCTCGTCAACATGCAGTTTGCGCACGGTTTTCATCATGAAGCGGTAGAGCTGCAGAGTGAAAGCACCCGCTGGCGGGTCGATCCGCGCTTTGTCGGCCCGAGTTACGTATTAGGCGATCTGGCGACCCATCCGCTGTTTATCGCCGAAACCCTGCTGCCAAAACTGAGGATGACGCGCCTGCTCTGTTCGCGGCAGAGTTTTGTTGCCTCGCGTGCGCCACTGGAGGATAACGCCTTTGTGATGATGGAGTATGACAATGGTGCCGTCGGTACGCTCTGGGCATCGGCGGTCAATGCCGGATCGATGCACGGGCAGAAGATTCGGATTGTCGGGTCGAAAGCCAGCCTGGAGTGGTGGGATGAGCAGCCTAACCAGCTCCGTTTTGAAGTACAGGGCGAACCGGTGCGGATTCTGGAACGCGGTATGCCCTATCTCAGTCCGAAAGCGCTGGCAGAGGATCGTATCGGCGGCGGACATGCTGAAGGTCTGTTTGAAGCCTGGTCGAATCTTTATCGCCGTTTCGCGCTGGCAATGGACGCTACCGATCGCCGCGACCTCGCTTTTCTGCAGGATTTCTGGTATCCCGATGTCCATGCAGGGGTAATGGGCGTGCGCTGGGTCGCCAGGTGTGTGGAATCAGCGGATGCCGGCGCGACGTGGGTTGCATGCTGAAGGCGCTTAAGCCAGCGTGGAGAGGGAGATGCCCGCCGGACAGGGCATCCGGCGTTCACCTGTGACCAGTTATAAAGGCGCGGGCTTCGATTTTAAAAGCCCGCGATAGCCGGTCTGTGCGCACTGTTTACTGATAGGAAAAAGTAATACTCGCCAGAGCATTTGCGGTGCCGGGAACCAGGTCACCTGTACGGATATAGTGCGTCTGGAAAGGCAGTGACAATACCTGTTTTGCTGACGACGTGGTCTGGATAAAGAACTGGTTAAGCGTACCTGAAGCCGAACTGTCGGGGCCCATATTCAGCGGGCCGATACCATTGTAGAAAAACTGGACCCCCACGCCTGAGGCCGTTGAATCGCCGGTCAGTGTGACCACCGACGAGCGATTAGCGGGCGTCGTCTGGTCAGTCATCACCGCATTGACCGCAATCTGCTGGTCACAGGTCAGCGTGACATTGAATGCCCCGGCCGGTGAGGTACTGCCAACCGCAGACAGTGTACGGATGTCGAGCGTGCCCAGATCGACATTGGCACTTTTAGTATTGACCGTACAACCGCTGGCAGCCACCGTAATAGTGGCAGAATTAATAATGACCTGCGCCGTTTTGAATTCACTATTGTAATTGTAAGCAGTCAGAATGGCGGCATGGATAGTTGGTGTGGTGTACACGCCCGATTTCAGTGCGGCTCCCGTTTTAATAAAGGTTACTTTTGCTGACCAGCCCAGATCCTGCGCAAGGCCTGCTGTTCCTTGCGCGGGATAACTCTGAGTAACGCCCGATTGCAATGGAACATAATTCGAGCCGTTAAAATCTTTCAGGCCAATAATGTAGCCTACGCCAGGTACGCCTGTTTCAAAAATCGTGTAGTTAACGCCATCGACAGTCACTGTCGCACCGCTCAGTATTGCCGAAGGAGAAGGCTCAAGCGTGCCCTTTGTACAGACCCATAAAAAATCGCACCAGAAAACCTGATTGACATCAGCGGTCGCGCTCCAGGCAGAGCCAATGATCTCACCGGGTATTACGGAGTCTGCTGGCCCGGAATATTGCATGGGTTTGGGGGAGAGGATGATGTCTGATTTCCACTCCAGCGCCATCGCACCGGCTGAAGTGAGAAAGCAGGCAAGCAGCAGTAAAATACGCATTATTGGTACTCCGTGGTCCAGGTGGCGATAGCAGAAACGTCGCCAGCGGTAACGTCAGGGCCTGTAGCGGCGAGTCGGGCATAGAAACTTATCTGGACGCTGTCACTTCCTGCGACACCATAAGTTGTCGTCTGTGTGCCCAGCGGGACAAGTGCCCCCTCTTTATTCAGAATTTGCACGGCCACGCCGGTTGCGCCGCCTTTTGCCGTTTTGAGCAGTCGCGGATCAGTATCATCCGGTGTGCCGCTGAAGCGGATCTTCACCCCGGAAAACGTCGGCCCGCACGCTTCCAGCGTCAGGGTAAAAGGCGTCTTGATATTGCTTACCGCGCCCGCTTTGTTTAACTGTCTGGTACCGATGGCGCCAAGCGGAACATTTTTTTCCAGCGAATCCGCAGCGACCACGCAGGTATTGGCGATCAGATTGCCCGTAACGGAAACCAGCACATCGTAGCCACGGACCGGCATCGTGCAGGTCAACAGCAGGGTAAGGCACACCAGGCGGCGGATTACTGACATGTTCCCTCCAGGGTATAGAGGCCCGTACGGACATTGAAATCCTGCTTACTGAGCTGATAGTGCACAGTACAACGTGCTGCGTTATCTTTTCCCCAGACCGCGTTAAGAGTGCCTTTCAATGGCAGACCCGATAAATAGACGCTGCCGCCATCACCCACGATGCTGCTAATTTCGCTGTCTGCTAATGCAACGACGCTACCAAACGGTAAATCTGTACCCTGCTGCCGCAGAATAAACATCGCTTTTGCACCACGCTGAGTGGCGATAGTTGCTCTGACCAATGCGCCGTCAGTTGGCGTTGTGCTGATCATGGCGTTATCAAGTTCCACATCACTGCCTGCAGTTGTGGCATCGAGTCCGACCCGATTCACACGATAGGCTGTGGCATAAGGAATAACGGCATAACCTCTGCTGTCGGTTTTGATACTTCGATGGTTGAGAACGGAAACGTCGCTGGCACCGGGTGCTTTGATCAGAATATTCGTGTTGCCCAGCGGCTGGCTCAGCGTCAGGCCATCTTCGTGCAGTACTGCTCCTCCGCTGATGCCGTAACTCAGGTTGCGGGCATCATGTCCATAGCTGTAACCCAGGTTGTACTGGCCACGCTGGTTTTTATATTGCAATGCAGCATCGCCGCCATACTGTTGCTGTGCGTTGTAGCGCTGACTGACGCTGTAATAGAGCTCATTGGTGCCGGGCACATAGCCGCTGACGCCACCGCTGTAGGTGGTGCCTGCTGATTTTCCCTGCGTGGTAGAAAAATGCGCGCGTGTCGAATTTCTGGCATCGCCAAAAGGTAGCGAAAGCGAAAACGCCACAATGTTATCCTTTTGGTCATCGTACAGTGTGGTACTGCGCTGGAAACTGACGCCCAGCGAAGCCATACGGAAGGTTGTATTCCATGCAAACTGGATGCTCTGAGTTGTTTGCGGGGTACGACAGTAGGTTTGCTGGTTCCACGACAGAGACAGCGAGCCATATTCGTCCACCGGCTGGGTGAGCTGTAGCTGATTTCTGGTCTTGCGTGACATGCGGAGGTCATAGACTTTTTCATAGCGGGTTGTGACCGTGCCATCCGCTGCCACGACCTGCTCGGGTCTGCCACCATACATTCTTTTATAGGCAGTATCGCTGAGGCTATAGAATCCCTGTGTGGAGTAACGCAGTGAATAGAAGTTAATGCGTGTTCCGATATCATTGAGCAATTTGCTATAGCGCAGACGCAACGAGTCCCCGCTATAGCGTCTCTCATCAGCAAGCTGACTCAGGGCATGAGTGACATCCAGCGAATAGGCCCCCAGATGCCCCAGGTTCTGACCGATACCCGCTGCAACGCCGCGATAGCGTTCAGATAACTGCGCACCGCCATAAAAAGTCAGTCCATATTTCCAGCCATAAAACAGTTCACCCTGGGCAAAGGCTGGCGCGTCCTGATTATTTACCGGCTGGAATTTTCCCGCACTGAGGGCATATTTAGTCTGACCGGGTCGGATCAGATTCGGAACGCTGGCGAAAGGTACGGTAAACCGGCTTTCGTAACCGTCACTCTCTTTGACCGTCACCGAGAGATCGCCACCTGAAGAGGTGGGGTAGAGGTCACTGAGAACAAAGGGGCCGGGTGACACGCTGGTCTGATAGATAATATTGTCATTCTGCCGCACGGTGACGACAGCACTGCTACGCGCAATTCCCCGGACTTCCGGTGCGTAACCACTCAGACTGGCAGGCAGCATATTGTCATCGGTTTTCAGTGTCAGTCCGCGAACCCCTACGGTGTCAAACACCTGCGATGAAGTGTAGGTTTCCCCGGCATAAAACTGTGCGCCCAGCGCCGGAATATCGCGCTGCAGCCAGGTCTGAACGTGGTTGAGTTTATGCGTATCTTTGGTCCATGTGGAGTAGTCGCGCAGCCGCCATGCGCCAAGATTTATACCGCTGTTCAGGCTGGCAAACAGCTGTTGATCGCGGGTTTCAGTCCTGCCTCTGTAAGTGTTATCTGAGCCATTGATGACATAGTTCAGCCATCCGGCGCGAATGCCATATTCCCAGCTCTCCGGGCTGACATAGCCACGTGGCAGATTGTGCATCCTGCTCTGAGGCAGAGTGATATCAAGGGTAAGGGTTTGCGTCCTGTAGTCGGTACTGCTGTCAGGGAACAGTGTTTTAAGAAAATAGCACTGCTTAGCCAGCGGCAGCGTGACCCCCTTTGCTTGTGACATATCTACACCCAGTGCATCAAGCTGGCTGGCTGTCAGACAGGGAGCCGTGACATCTTCCCCATTGGATTTATCCACTGCAAAGGTGACATTACCGGTGAAGGCATAATTCTTATTGATGTAAACATTGATATTATATTTGCCTGGCGGTAAATCGCTGCCTGTATTGACCCAGGATAAGTCAGCCGCTGAAGCATTCTCGCCATTCAGAAAGGCGGGATTAAAGTGTAAATCGCTCTCCGCGGCGGTGGTATATCCGATAGCATGGCAAGCCACCACCGCACAAACGATTTTCTTTTTCACGCATTTCTCCCTTAATGAGTCTGGTTACGGTTCAATGGAGCGCGGGTTTCAGGTGTCCATGCACCGTAGTCATTGATGGTCTGAAAAGTCAGTGAGGCTGGCTGGCTGAATTTTTCCGCCAGTGTGAGCGTTGATTCTGGCGGCAACATCACAGGCTTAACCGCCTTACCATCTACTTTCATATTTATAGTGGTGATGAAATAGGGCGTTGGGTTGCGGAGGACGACATTTCCCGCCCTGTATTCGGCAGTGACTTTTTTCCATGCCTGGTTAGCATCTCCTCGCAATGAAATGGGACGGTAAAATACCTTAATGCGATTTGCAGAGGCGAATTGCAGAGAATTGCCTGCACTATTTTCCATTTGTTGCGGAATCGCCTTAACCGTCAGCCAGTAGAGAGATTCACGATCCTGTGGCAAAGACTTACCGTTGAAAATAATTTTCACCACGCTTTCAGTTGATGGTTTCAGAACATAAAGCGGCGGGGTAATAACAAAATCCTGTGTACGCGCACCGCTGGATGTTTCCATCCAGGACTGAATTAAAAATGAGGCGGTCGTATGGGTATTTCTGACCTGAAGGGTGGATTGCTTTGAATCCGAGGAGTAGACCATCCGTGTCGCACCTAATCCCACACCACCCGCCTGTGCTGTGGATGAAAACAGTATGGCAGTCAGAAAAAACCAGATAAAAGAACGCATTTTTTCTCCGGAATTCTATTCATGCCCGGTTGTTAAGCCGGGCATGACGATTACGAGTAGGTTACGGTATACGTGGCGACGGCACTGGCATCACCTGCAGTCGCCCCACCGGTTGGTGAATAGTATTTAGCGCTAAAGTTCAGTGTGTTAGAGCCTTTACGCAGAGGAATCGCTGCCGCCGACTCACCCAGCTTCACGACATTGCCCTGCTCATCATAAAGACGAATTGCCACGTTCTGCGCGGATGTTGAGCTGCCGTTTACCCCGGCAGCCAGGCTGTTGGCGTCATGAATGTCTGGTGTTCCTGAAAAGGTCACTGCGACTGTTGTAGCGGCAGCAGAATTCGCACTGGCAGACGCTGAAGTATCAGCAATGGCGCAATCTTCAAGCGCAATAGAGAATGTTTTACCCACCTTTGCTTCACTGCCTGCAGCGGCCAGCGTAGCCGTGCGGACCTCACCCATATCAACATCGATGTTTGCGCTGTTGGCACTGATGGCACAGGCTGATGTCACGACGCTTCCGTTAAAATTAACAGAGCCACCACTGGTGGTTGCCGCCAGGGCTGAGCTCATTGGAACAAGCGCTGAAATACCTAATGCCAGGAGATGTTTTTTATTAAATTTCATTTTCATAAGATTACCTTTATTGTTGGGCTCGCTTTATTTTTAAACCGCAATCGACAGTAAACAGAGAGAGTATTTTTACTGTAAATATATGAGATAGCCGTGCTGAAAGAGTTACGCATTACTTTTCGGCATTGATTATTACTGTCTTGCAGAACATTAAAGGATGGTGTGTGAGGGCTGGCTTCCTCCTGTTAATGAACAAGACGGAGGCATTATATAATTTATTTACTAAAAAAAGCATCTGCGGGTTTAATTATGTGCTAAGACAGAGAGTAAATAATCATTCTATATTTAAGTTTAATGTTAAAATTTTATTTATTTTTCTCCCTTTCTGGCAGGTAAATAAATCTTTCATTAATGTCAGTCGTCAAATTGGAATTTTAGGGTCTGTTTGCAAGAGGTTTAATCACCGTTTAATTTAAAGCTGAAAATAAGAATGTTATCTCTCGCCTTGCGAGTCTGTTCTGACAACGATCAGAAATAATCGTTTTAACTGTTAATGCGAAGCTTTCCGGATCTCCGGACAAAAGGTCCAGACCACAAAAGGCGCAAACAGCAGCATCCTTTGTAGAACAGATAGGATTATCGCTTGATCTGTGTAGCCAGAGAGGCTGACGGAATAAAGAGGCTGAGTGAGGGGAAAGAAAGCGAATTGAAACGTCAGAGAATGAAAAGATTGTTATGCCAGATATGCAGTCTGGCCAGACAGGGCAGGCTGCATATCTGACTAAAAAGAGGAGTGATATCACGTTGCCGGGGAAGGCAGATTTGCAAGGCCGCAAAGAAATCTCAGGAAAACGCTTTGTCGGATGCTGTTAGTCGAATTCGTCAGGAGCAGCACTTTGCCGCATGCAGCGGAGGTCGCAGGACGACTGAAAAGGGGAGTGGCAGCAGAAAAGCAAAAACCCGCCAGAGGCGGGTTCTTTAAATATGGTGCCCGAACCCGGAATCGAACCAGGGACACGGGGATTTTCAATCCCCTGCTCTACCGACTGAGCTATTCGGGCAACGGGGCGCATTAAACCGTAAAGGCCGCGGGTCGTCAACGGCTTTCACGAAAAAACCCCGGAAAACGTGACTGATTGCCTGATTTTCAGTCAGACTCCGTAAAACCTCAGGCCAGCGCACCCTGTTTCCGGCACAGCGCGATGCTGTAAACATCCTCCGCCAGACGCTGCGCGGTGGCGACATCCTGCACATTTCGTTTCACCAGCAGCTTGCTGAGACAGCCCTCCAGGATCAGCTCCATCTGGTCGGCGACCATGCTGGGGTTATCGAGCTCCTGCGCCAGCAGAATGTCATGGGTGAACTGCCAGGAGCCGCGTTTCTGCTTTTCCGCCAGTTGATGGATGGGCTGGTCGGGCTGCGGATAGAAGCTGCAGGCGGCAATAAACAGGCAGCCAGGGAAGCGGCCTTTGCTGACCTGCTCAGCCAGAACTTCGTAGCGTGCCATCAGCTTCTGATCCGGCGACAGCGACGTATCCAGCAGGATCTGACGTCGCCAGGTCTCAATCTGCTGCCCGTGATAGCGCAGCGCATCATAAAGCAGGGCGTCACGGTCGGGCCAGAAGAGCTGAAGCTGTTCTGACGATAATCCGGAACCCGCCAGGGTTTCCAGTGAGAGGGTGGCGGCGAGGCCGTTCTGTTCAAGCACATTCAAGGCATGCTCGAGTATCTGTTCACGCTGCAAGTGTCTCTCCTCTGGTCTGCAGGCCCGGCTATATCACCGGGCAATAATCTGACTCCAGTGTTGTTTATGGGGAAAGTTTCTGCAAATGCGCCCGGAAGTCGGCGGCATTGAGAAACCCGGTGAGACGCGATCCGGGTATTTCGTGGCCCTGCGCATCAAAGAATAATAGGGTCGGTAATCCCAGCACCTGAAGATGCTGCAACAGCGCGTTGTCGCTGGCACTGTTGGCCGTAACATTGGCCTGGAGTAACTGAACCTGACTCAGGCTATCGCGCACGGCGCTATCGCTAAAGGTATATTTCTCAAACTCTTTGCAGGCCACGCACCAGTCAGCATAGAGATCGACCATGGTAAGACGGCCCCCGGCTTTCTGCAGCGCGCTGTCGAGCTGCTGCGGCGTCTGAACTGGCTGAAACGGCAGCGCGGCCGCGGCCTGCTGCGCGGCAGAAGCGCCAAAGGCCCAATCCTGCAACGGACGGGCGCTGATCAGCGCAGCGGCCAGCATGATGATCTGCACCACACGCCATTTACCGCTGCTCGTGCGCAGGCTGACGCTGAACGCCCAGCCGAAGAAGGCCACGCCCAGCAGGCTCCAGAGACGTAATCCCCAGACATCGCCGATGACCCGCTCCAGCAAAAATACCGGCAGGGCCAGGATGACAAATCCGAACCCTTCTTTGACGGTCTGCATCCACGGGCCGCTTTTCGGCAGCAGACGGTTACCAAAGAGGGTAACGGCGATCAGGGGTAATCCCATCCCTACCGCATAAAGCCACAGCGTACCGGCACCGGCCCACAGATTGCCGCTCTGGGCGATGTAAAGCAGGATGGCGCTGAGCGGGGCAGTGGTGCAGGGCGAACAGATTAGTCCGGCCAGCGCCCCCATCAGGAAGACGCCGGGCAGCGATCCTCCCTGCTGACGATTGCTCCACAGGGTCAGGCGGGTTTGCAGGCTGGCAGGCAGCTGCAGCGTAAACAGGCCAAACATCGACAGGGCCAGCACGATAAACAGCACGGAGAGCGTCACCAGTACATAAGGGTGCTGCAGCGCCGCCTGAAAACGCAGACCGGCGGCCGCGACGATCAGCCCCAGCAGCGTGTAGGTCAGCGCCATGCCCTGCACATAGACCATCGCCAGCGCAAACAGCCGGCCCAGCGAATAGTGGCGCTGTCCGCCAAGGATAATGCCGGAAATCAGTGGATACATCGGCAGCACGCAGGGCGTAAACGCCACACCGATGCCGATCAGCAGCGCCCAGAGCGGAGAAAAAGGCAGCGGGCTGGCGGGCACGGGCTGAGCGTCAGTGGCAGTGGTGGCTGCCTCCGGCTTCGCTTGCGCGGGCACGCTGCTGGCGGCCACCGCGTTCAGCGGAACGGTGCGGGTTTCTGGCGGATAGCAGAACCCGGCGGCCGCACAGCCCTGATAGGTCACGCTGAGCGAGGCGCCGCTGGCGGCCTGTTGCAGCGTGACCGGGAGCGTCAGATCCTCAGGATAGATCTCACTTTTGCCAAAGAACTCATCTTCATGCGGCTGCCCCGCAGGCAGCGTCAGCGGCGCAATTGTCGCGTTCTGCGGCGTAATGTGGATCTGCTGACGATAGAGGTAATAGCCTGATTTGACCCTCCAGTGCAGGTTGAGCTGCGCGCCCTGCTGGTCGAAGTCAAACGTAAACGCCTGGTCGACCGGCACGAAGCGGCGGGTCGACGGATCAGAGAAGAGGGATGCGTGCGCCTGCAGGCCGATAAACAGCGCCAGCAGGAGCGTAATTAAGCGAGAGATGCGTGCAGCCATGACAAGTATTCACTGTCTCCATATTGAACCGGCAGAGCCAGCAGTTCGGGTACGTCGTAAGGATGAGCCGCTTTGAGCAGGTCACACAGCGCCTGCAGACGATCGCTGTCGCACTTCAGCAGCATCTGAACCTCGCGGCTCTGCTCGATCTTTCCCTGCCAGCGATACCAGGAGGTCACCCCCGGCAGCAGAGTTACACAAGCCGCCAGTCTGGCATCCAGCGCCAGGGTCGCGAGCTGTTGCGCCGTGGCCTGATCGGGCGTTGTGCAGAGGATAACGACAGCATTCATCCGAAAACTCCTGTTTAAAAGAGCGTCGATGATAGCACGCTCCTTCGCTAACACGATGCGGCGCTACAGCAGCAGCCCGCCGAAGAGAAAGCCCGCCAGCACCGTCAGCGCAATGGCGATCACGCCCGGGATAATAAAGGCGTGGTTAAAGACAAACCTGCCAATCCGGGTGGAGCCGGTGTCATCCATTTCCACCGCAGCCAGCAGGGTCGGGTAGGTCGGCAGGACAAACAGCGCCGACACCGCCGCAAAAGAGGCAATCGCCGTCAGCGGGCTGACGCCCAGCAGCAGCGCGGCGGGCATTAACGCTTTGGTGGTGGCAGCCTGCGAGTAGAGCAGCATGGAGGCGAAAAACAGAATCAGCGCCAGCATCCAGGGATAAGTTTTCAGCGTGTCGCCCGCCAGGGTCTGAATATCGGCCAGATGCGCCTTCACAAAGGTATCGCCCAGCCAGGCGACGCCCATCACGCAGATGCAGGCGCTCATGCCTGACTTAAAGGTACTGGCGCTGAGAATTTCGCTGGTATCAAGTCTGCAGCTCAGGCTGATCAGCGTGGCGATGGTCAGCATAAACACCACAATAGCTTCATTGCGCGGCAGAGGCGGATTAACGATCAGGCCGACGCTGGCGCTGGTCGCGGTGGCATAGAGCACCACAGCCACAATGCCCGTCAGGAACAGCAGCACCGATCGCTTTGCGCCCGGTTTTGTCTGATAGCGCGTGGCACCGCGCAGGGTGGTTTCCCCTTTGGCAAGCCGGGCCTGATAAACCTCATCATCTTTTAACTCTTTGCCGAGGAAGTTTGTCACCAGCGCCGCCAGGAACAGACCTACCATCGTGGCGGGAATGGTGATCGCCAGCAGGGTGATGTAGCTGACGCCACGCGGTTCAAGCAGCGTCGCGAAGAAGACTACCGCCGCTGAAATCGGTGAGGCAGTAATCGCAATCTGTGACGCTACGACTGCAATCGACAGCGGCCGGGAGGGGCGCACCCCTTGCTCTTTTGCCACTTCAGCGATCACCGGCAGCGTCGAAAATGCGGTATGTCCGGTGCCAGCCAGCAGCGTCATCAGGTAGGTCACCAGCGGGGCCAGCAGAGTGACGTGACGCGGGTGACGACGCAGCAGGCGTTCCGCCAGGCTCACCAGATAATCCATCCCGCCCGCCACCTGCATGGCCGCTATCGCCGCGATCACCGCCATGATGATTTCAATCACATCAAAGGGGATCGCGCCGGGTGCCATGCCAAACCCCAGCGTCAGGATCAGCACACCCATGCCGCCTGCAAATCCGATGCCTATACCACCAAGGCGGGCACCTAACCAGATCGCCATCAGGACGATCAGTAGCTCAACCACAAACATGAATCACTCCTGAAAAGTAAACCGGTAATGACTGCGGCGTTATGTATCAAAAAAAAAGGCACACCGTGTTGATCGCGGTGTGCCTTTTGTTAACCAGCGCAGGTCAGACCTTACTGCTCATTTTCGTCGGTATAACGTTTCGCTTTATAGACGGGATACATCAGGTTCTGCACCGAGAAGATATCATCCAGCTCACTTTCCGTCAGCAGACCGCGCTCCAGCACCACCTCGCGTACGCTTTTGCCGGTTTCAGCACAGATTTTACCAACGATGTCGCCGTTGTGATGGCCGATGTAGGGGTTAAGATAAGTCACGATACCAATGGAGTTAAAAACATAGGCTTCGCACACTGCGCGGTTGGCGGTGATGCCGTTGACGCACTTCTCCAGCAGGTTGTAGCAGGCGTTGGTGAGAATGCTGATTGACTCAAAAAGTGCCTGGCCAATTACCGGCTCCATCACGTTAAGCTGCAACTGACCGGCTTCAGAGGCCATGGTGACCGTAATGTCGTTGCCGATCACCTTGAAGCAGACCTGGTTAACCACCTCCGGCACCACCGGGTTGACCTTGGCGGGCATGATGGACGAGCCTGCCTGCAGTTCTGGCAGGTTGATTTCGTTCAGACCCGCGCGCGGACCGGAAGAGAGCAGGCGCAGGTCGTTACAGATCTTGGAGAGCTTCACCGCCAGGCGTTTCAGCGACGAGTGAACCATCACATAGGCGCCGCAGTCAGAGGTCGCTTCGATCAGATCTTCCGCAGGCACCACCGGCAGGTTACTCACTTCCGCCAGACGCTGAACCGCCAGATGCTGATAGCCATCCGGTGTATTAAGGCGGGTGCCGATAGCGGTCGCGCCCAGGTTGACTTCCAGCAGCAGTTCGGCGGTGCGCAGTATGCTTTTCGTCTCTTCATTCAGCAGCACGCTGAAGGCGTGAAATTCCTGACCAAGCGTCATCGGCACCGCATCCTGCAGCTGAGTACGGCCCATTTTCAGGATGGTCTGAAACTCATCGGCCTTATGCTGGAAGCCTTCAGAGAGCTGGCTGATGCCATCCAGCAGTTTCAGCAGTGAGCTGTAAACCGCGATACGAAAACCGGTCGGGTAGGCATCGTTGGTTGACTGGCATTTGTTCACATGGTCGTTGGGATTCAGGTACTGATATTCCCCTTTCTGGTGGCCCATCAGCTCCAGGCCGATATTCGCCAGCACCTCGTTGGTGTTCATATTGACCGAGGTTCCCGCACCGCCCTGATAGACATCCACGGGGAACTGGTCCATACAGCGGCCGTTGTTCAGCACTTCATCGCAGGCCTTGATGATGGTATCGGCAATGCTGCGCGGGATGGTCTGCAGCTCTTTGTTGGCCATCGCGGCCGCTTTTTTCACCATCACCATACCGCGGACAAATTCAGGTATGTCGCTGATTTTACTGTTGCTGATATAGAAATTCTCAATCGCACGCAGAGTATGAACGCCATAATAGGCATCCGCCGGAACTTCGCGCATACCTAACAGGTCTTCTTCGATACGAATGTTGTTCGCCATGATAACCTTCTTGTTGTTGCCGCTAACCATCACAGAGGATGTGTTTATTTTGTCGTGGTGCACCCGTGCCAACATATTATCCGTCTTCACAGAGGCGTGTGCGATCATATTCTGATGCCAGTGAAAATCATGCATGCAGATCACTTAATGCTGCAGCCTGGTTAACGATATGTGAAGTGGATTACAAAATTAACCCCGCAGGATAAATTTGACAGAATCGGTTGAAAATGTCGGCGCGGGTGCCCATCTCTTTTCTTATCATCTGTAGGATGAACGCTTTCTGCTGACCGGCACGCTGCCGTTCAGCCCCTAAATACAGGAGAGTTCGGTGCGCTGGATACCGTTAGTCGTCTTTTTTGTTCTGGCCTGGATTGAGATTTCCCTCTTCATTCAGGTTGCACACGTCATGGGCGTGCTGCTGACCATGCTGCTGGTGATCTTCACCTCCTGCATCGGGGTTTCGCTGGTGAAAAACCAGGGCATGAAAAACTTCATGCTGATGCAGGAGAAGCTGGCGCGTAATGAAAGCCCGGCCAATGAGATGATCAAAAGCGTCTCGCTGATTATTGCCGGTTTTCTGCTGCTGCTGCCGGGCTTCTTTACCGACCTGCTGGGTCTGCTGCTGCTGCTGCCGCCGGTTCAGAAGCATCTGACGCTGAAACTGATGCCGCATCTGCGCGTGTGGCGCGGCCCGGGGGCCGGTCCGGACAGCGGCTATACGGTGGATGGTGAGTTCGAACGTAAAAACAGCGATCGCCTTGAGCACCGCGACGATCATCAGGATCGTTAACGGTCATCCCTGACTGTGAAAAGCGCAACCTTCGGGTTGCGTTTTTATTTGCTCTGCCGACTGTTTAAAAAAACGCCACCTCTCCTGTCGGGATAAAAAATTTGTTGTCCGCCCCCTTGAAAGTGGACGGGTGTGGCCCTATCTCTCAGGTCACGAGGCCGGAAGCCATGCAGCCCGGTGTTCAACCCCAAAACTGAATGATTGGACTTCTCAAAGGAGAGCTATCAAATGAAAATTCGTCCATTGCACGATCGCGTTATCGTCAAGCGTAAAGAAGTTGAAGCTAAATCAGCTGGCGGCATCGTGCTGACCGGTTCCGCAGCCGGCAAATCCACCCGTGGTGAAGTACTGGCTGTCGGCAACGGCCGCATCCTTGAGAGTGGCGACGTTAAGCCGCTGGACGTGAAGGTTGGCGATGTTGTGATCTTCAACGAAGGTTACGGCGCGAAAACCGAGAAAATCGATAACGAAGAGGTGCTGATCATCTCTGAGAGCGACATTCTGGCGGTTGTTGAAGCGTAATTTTTTTCGCGTAATTCACTGAACGAAACGAATTTAAGGGATATTTAAAATGGCAGCTAAAGACGTAAAATTCGGTAATGACGCACGCGTAAAAATGCTGCGTGGCGTAAACGTACTGGCAGATGCAGTAAAAGTTACCCTGGGCCCGAAAGGCCGTAATGTGGTTCTGGATAAATCTTTTGGTGCACCGACCATCACTAAAGATGGTGTTTCAGTCGCACGTGAAATCGAGCTGGAAGACAAGTTCGAGAACATGGGCGCGCAGATGGTTAAAGAAGTGGCCTCTAAAGCGAATGATGCAGCAGGCGACGGTACCACCACTGCAACTGTCCTGGCACAATCTATCATCACCGAAGGCCTGAAAGCGGTTGCAGCGGGCATGAACCCGATGGATCTGAAGCGCGGTATCGACCAGGCCGTTCTTTCTGCAGTTGAAAAACTGAAAGCGCTGTCTGTGCCATGCTCAGACTCTAAAGCGATCGCGCAGGTGGGTACTATCTCTGCTAACTCCGACGAAACCGTGGGCCAGCTGATTGCTCAGGCGATGGAGAAAGTCGGCAAAGAAGGCGTGATCACCGTTGAAGAAGGCACCGGCCTGCAGGACGAGCTGGATGTGGTTGAAGGTATGCAGTTCGATCGCGGCTACCTGTCACCGTACTTCATCAACAAGCCAGAAACCGGCGCGGTTGAACTGGAATCTCCGTTCATCCTGCTGGCTGACAAGAAAATCTCTAACATCCGCGAAATGCTGCCAGTGCTGGAAGCCGTTGCGAAAGCAGGCAAACCACTGCTGATTATCGCCGAAGATGTTGAAGGCGAAGCGCTGGCGACGCTGGTGGTCAACACCATGCGCGGCATCGTCAAAGTGGCTGCGGTGAAAGCACCAGGCTTCGGCGACCGTCGTAAAGCGATGCTGCAGGATATCGCTATCCTGACCGGCGGTACCGTAATCTCTGAAGAGATCGGTATGGAGCTGGAAAAAGCAGCGCTGGAAGATCTGGGCCAGGCAAAACGCGTTGTCATCAACAAAGACACCACCACCATCATTGACGGTGTGGGTGAAGAGGCGACAATCCAGGGCCGTGTGACCCAGATTCGTCAGCAGATCGAAGAAGCAACCTCTGACTACGACAAAGAAAAACTGCAGGAGCGCGTAGCGAAACTGGCAGGCGGCGTGGCCGTTCTGAAAGTAGGCGCAGCGACTGAAGTTGAAATGAAAGAGAAGAAAGCCCGCGTTGAAGATGCGCTGCATGCAACCCGTGCTGCCGTCGAAGAAGGCGTGGTTGCTGGTGGTGGTGTGGCGCTGGTTCGCGTTGCCGCTCAGCTGGCTGAACTGCGTGGTCAGAACGAAGATCAGAACGTCGGTATCAAAGTTGCGCTGCGCGCAATGGAAGCACCACTGCGTCAGATCGTTTCTAACGCGGGTGAAGAGCCATCTGTTGTTGCTAACAACGTGAAAGCGGGCGACGGTAACTACGGTTACAACGCACAGACTGAAGAGTATGGCAACATGATCGACTTCGGTATCCTGGACCCAACCAAAGTGACCCGTTCTGCACTGCAGTACGCGGCCTCTGTTGCCGGTCTGATGATCACCACCGAATGTATGGTCACTGACCTGCCAAAAGGCGATGCACCTGATTTAGGCGCAGGCGCTGGCGGTATGGGTGGCATGGGCGGTATGGGCGGCATGATGTAATCGCCGTTGACGCCTTAAGTCAGCTCAGAGCCCCCGACCGGAAACGGTCGGGGGTTTTTCTTTTGGGCAGGAAAATAGTATAAGTAGTGGCGCAATCGTTCGTCTTTTCTCTTGATATCTCCCGCTGTCTGCACGCTGGCTGTTGCCTTACCGGATGACCTGCTGTGGTAAGTTCATCGGAACGCGCCAGTCTGCCAGCCTGAGCACAGTATGAAATATTAAGGTGATATAACGGGACCAAGGCAATGAATGGTCAGAAAAGAATGATCTTTTTCTGCTACGCTGCCACCCGACTCTGATGATAATAAATGGGGATTACAATGCGGATTAACCTCTTGCCCGGACTGATCGCTGGCGCGTTATTGCTGGCGGGCTGCAGCAGCTCTACGCAACTCTCTTCAGCCGGACAGCGCGTGACCTTTACCGATCAGCAGCCTGGCAGCACCTGTCAGCTTCTGGGTAACATCACCGGCTCACAGAGCAACTGGCTGAGCGGTGCGGGCGGCGAAACCAGCGCACTGCGCGGTGCGGCCAATGACCTGCGCAACCGCGCAGCGGAGATGGGCGGCAACGTGATTTACGGCGCGACCAGCCCGACGCAGAATCTGCTGTCCGCGTTTGCACCACTCGACAGCAAAATGAGCGGCCAGGTCTATAAATGCCCGTAATCTGAAGCGGGCATCCTGTCCCATCGGCCAGCCTGTTGCTGGCCGTTTTTATTCCTGTCGCAGCTGCAGATCTAACGGCGTTTTGCTGGGCTCGCCACCAATCTCACGCGCCAGCTTCGGCACCAGATAGCCGGAAACCTGAGACAGAAGTGTCCGTACCAGCTGACGAGCCTCATCATCGGAGACAAAAAAGTGCGCGGCACCCTGAACCTTATCCAGCACGTGCAGGTAGTAGGGCAGAATGCCGGCATCAAATAAGGCGTTGCTGAGGCTGGCCAGCGTCTGCGCATTATCGTTGATGCCGCGCAGCAACACGCTCTGATTCAGCAGGGTGACACCGGCCTGCTTCAGGCTGCGCATCGCCTCACGCAACGCTTCATCGATCTCCTGCGCATGGTTGATGTGCGTTACCATCACGACCTGAAGACGCGTCTCGCACAGCATCTGACAGAGCGGGTCGGTGATGCGCGCCGGTATCACCACCGGTAAACGGCTGTGAATACGCAGGCGTTTCAGATGCGGGATCCGCTCCAGCGCGGCAATCAGCCAGGCCAGTTCATGATCTTTCGCCATCAGCGGATCGCCACCGGAAAAGATGATTTCATCCAGCTCAGGATGGGCGGCGATATAGTCCAGCGCCGCCTGCCAGCTGCGCTTATTGCCGGGGTTATCCTGATAAGGAAAATGGCGACGGAAGCAGTAGCGGCAGTTGACGGCACAGCCGCCTTTAACCAGCAACAGTGCCCGGTTCCGGTATTTATGTAGCAGTCCAGGCACAACGTTGCTTTGTTCATCGAGCGGATCGGTGCTATAACCGGGCGCATCGATGAATTCCTCGCGACGGGTTAACACCTGAAGCAGCAGCGGGTCGTGCGCATCGCCCTTTTTCATCCGGCGGATGAAGGCGTGCGGAACACGCAGGGCGAAAAGACGTCGCGCATCCGCCCCTTCAGCCAGCTCTGTGTGCTGATCAAGGGCTAAAATTCGCAGTAATTCATCAGGTTCGGTGACAACATCCGCAAGTTGCTGCAACCAATCTTCTCTGGAAGGTGTTTTTAGGGTTACAATGTGTGCCATTTTTTTGGCTTAGTACCAGTGTCAATTTTCGTAGAGGGCCTTCATGGCGACTTATTCTAGCAACGATTTCCGTCCCGGTCTTAAAATCATGTTCGAAGGCGAACCTTATGCCATCGAATCCAGTGAGTTCGTTAAACCGGGTAAAGGCCAGGCCTTCGCACGCGTTAAAATGCGTCGCCTGCTGACGGGTTCTCGCGTTGAGAAAACCTTTAAATCGACCGACTCTGCCGAAGGCGCAGACGTGGTTGATACCAACCTGAACTACCTGTACAACGACGGTGAGTTCTACCACTTCATGCACCCGGAAAGCTTTGAGCAGTTCCCGGTTGAAGAGAAGACCGTGAGCGAAGCAGCAAAATGGCTGCAGGACAACGCGGAGTGTATCGTTACGCTGTGGAACGGCCGTCCAATCGCTGTTCAGCCGCCGAACTTTATCGAAGCTGAAGTCGTTGAAACCGACCCAGGCCTGAAAGGCGACACCGCTGGTACCGGCGGCAAGCCCGCTAAACTCTCTACCGGCGCGGTAGTGAAAGTGCCACTGTTCGTACAAGAGGGCGAAGTGGTAAAAGTTGACACCCGCTCTGGCGAATACGTGTCACGCGTAAAATAAGTTTCGCAGGCGCATCTTCGGGTGCGCCTTTTTCTTGTCTGAGAGAAAAAAATGTTCAAGCTGGCAAAATTAATCGCGTTCGCGTTGCTGGTCTCCTCTGCATTAAGTGCCTGCAACACATTCCACGGTTTTGGTGAAGATGTCTCCCACCTGGGCGGTGCCATTTCGCGTGCGGCAAAATGACCTTAACGGATAGTCCTTTTTAGCGTTCTGACGGCAGCAACCGACGGAAATCCGGCTATGCTTAAAACGCTGTACTTTACATCCATCAAAAAGGACATTGTCATGTTAAAGAAAAGTATCGCCGCAATCTTCTCTGTACTGGTGCTCTCTTCTCTGCTGACGGCGTGTAATACCACGCGTGGCGTCGGTGAAGATGTCGAAGCGGGTGGCCAGGCTATTCAGAACAGCACGAAGTAACCTGTTATCCCAACCGGTACGAAAGGCTTTTCGTACCGGCTTGTCAGTCCGCTCACTCTTTCTGTTTTACCCAGATTAACGCTTCGACCGGGAAACCCTCCCGACGCGCCTGTTCAATCAGCTTCTCTTTAACGCCCGGCTCCAGTTGAGGTGTACGTGACAGTATCCAGAGGTAGTGGCGATTCGGGCCACACACCATCGCATAGCGGTAGTCGGGGTCAAGGGCAATGACGTTATAGCCGCCGTAGAAGGGGCCAAAGAAAGAGACTTTCAGCGAGGCGCGCTGTGGATCACCGGTAAAGTATGCTTTCCCGACGCTCTCCTGCCAGCGCTGTTTTTTAACGTTATAACCACGATTGATCACTTTCAGGCCGCCATCCTCACGCGGGCTGTAGTTCGCCGTGACCTGTTCCAGGCCGCGCTCAAAAGGGTGATTGAGGCGGGCAATCTCATACCACTGACCGAGGTAACGCTGGCTGTCAAAGTTATCCACGACCGTGACGTTCTTAGGGGGCGTGTTGCTACAGGCGACAGAGAGGAAAGCACTCAGGCTGGCAACAACGGTTTTCCATGGAGACATAGCAGGATTCCTTTGTGATTTAACCGCTTAAGTATAGAAGCCGAAACGCGGTTTTTGGCTGCGCAGGTGCGAGATTGTTTGCCGCAGACATTGCAGGTAGACTGCCTCCCCTCATTTGCATCAGGAGTCATCACCATGAGCGAAACGGCAAGCTGGCAGCCAAGCGCATCCATCGCCAATTTGTTAAAACGCGCCGCTATTTTAGCAGAAGTGCGTCGTTTCTTTGCCGATCGCGGCGTGCTGGAAGTGGACACGCCGGCAATGAGCCAGGCCACGATTACCGATATCCATCTGGTGCCTTTCCAGACACGATTTGTCGGCCCTGGCGCGGCCCAGGGACGCGATCTCTGGCTGATGACCAGCCCGGAATACCACATGAAACGGTTGCTGGCGGCGGGCAGTGGCCCGATCTATCAGATGGGGCGCAGCTTCCGTAATGAAGAGGCGGGACGACATCACAATCCGGAATTTACCATGCTGGAGTGGTATCGGCCGCACTACGACATGTACCGTCTGATGAATGAAGTCGACGACCTGCTGCAGCAGGTGCTGGAGTGCGACAGCGCAGAGTCGCTCTCCTATCAGCAGGCCTTTATCCGCCATCTGGAGCTGGATCCGCTTTCTGCGGATAAAGCACAGTTGCGTGAAGCGGCAGAGAAGCTGGGTGAAGGCGAACTGGCGCGAGCAGAAGAGGATCGCGATACGCTGCTGATGCTGCTGTTTATGCTGGGTGTCGAACCGAAGATTGGTCAGGATAAGCCGTGCTTTGTGTACCATTTCCCGGCCAGTCAGGCCGCTCTGGCCGAGATCAGCACCGAGGATCACCGCGTGGCCGAGCGCTTCGAGGTCTACTATAAGGGTATTGAGCTGGCCAACGGATTCCGTGAACTGACCGATAGCCGTGAGCAGCGGCAGCGTTTTGAGCAGGATAACCGTCGCCGTGCGGCGCGGGGTCTGCCCGTTCATCCTATCGATACCTATCTGCTGGATGCACTGGCGCACGGCATGCCCGCCTGTTCCGGCGTGGCGCTGGGCGTGGACCGCCTGATTATGCTGGCGCTGAAAGCGGAGTCACTGAGTGAGGTGATCGCGTTTCCGGTGGATCGCTGCTAATCAGTTATCTGCAAACGATGACGGATTACGGGGGGAAGGGATGGCCCGGCTGAAGAGCAAAGCGTCCGAGCCAGGATGGCGAGGCCGATAGCCAGGGATGGCGGCTTTCTTTGCGATCGGCCGGGCCATCCCTGACCTTGCACGGATGTTCAGTTAGCTGCTGCTGTCCGGAAACTCCTGAATGGTCACCGGCAGCGTCAGCTTCTGATCGTTGCGCAGCACCTGCACATCAATCACCGACCCCGGACGAATCTCCGCTACCTGATCCATCGTCTCCTGCGCGGAGATAGCCGGTTTACCGTTCACGCTAAGCAGGACGTCGTTGGTCTGAATCCCGGCTTTATCCGCAGGCCCGTCTGGCGTAATCCCACTGACAATAATGCCCTGAACCCGATCCAGATTGCTGCCCTGTCCATGCAGGGGCGGAATTTCACGCCCGGTAATGCCGATATAGCCACGGATCACGCGGCCATCGCGAATCAGCTTATCCATAATTTTCGAGGCCAGAACGGTAGGGATAGCGAAACCGATTCCTTCCGGCGTTTCGCCGTCGTTGCTTTTATCGAAGGTCAGGGTATTAATGCCCATCAGCTCACCCAGCGAGTTGATCAGCGCACCGCCGGAGTTGCCCTGATTGATTGACGCATCCGTCTGCAGGAAGTTCTGCCGGCCTGAAGAACTGAGCCCCACCCGGCCTGTTGCACTGATAATACCCTGGGTGACTGTCTGACCGAGGTTGTAGGGATTGCCAATCGCCATGACCACGTCCCCGATATGCGCCTGACGATGTGGATTGATCGGAATCACGGGCAGGCCGGAAGCGGTGATCTTCAGCACCGCCAGATCGGTCATGCCATCGGAACCCACCAGGGTTGCCTCAAAGAAGCGGCCATCCTGCAGCGCCACAATAATCTGGTCAGCATTATTGATGACGTGCTTGTTGGTCAGGATGTAGCCTTTTGCATTCATGATCACCCCGGAACCCAGAGTGGTGATGCCGCGATTGTTGTTGCCGTGGGCGCTGCGATTATACACGTTAACCACGGCGGGCACGGCGCGGCGCACCCCCTGATTAAAGCTAAAGGGCGTTTCGTCGTTGATATCTTCGTGGTTATAGAGGGCGTCGCTGCCCATACGCAGTGCAGGCAGTGCTGCGAGTAAAATACCCGCTACAATCAGGCCCAGCACCACGGAACGCAAAAGTTTAAGAAACATGGTGTTAAATCACGCCAGGGGAGATCGCAGGGGAGAATAGCATGAGAGCGGCGGACACACACGTGCTTGTGTCCGCCGTAATGCGAGGCTTATCTCAACAACAGATAGATACTTTCATCGCCGCGTACCACATTCAGTGCCAGGACCGGCGGTTTGCCTTCCAGAATTTTGCGCATTTCAGCGATAGTCTGCACCCGGCTGCGGTTAACGCCGATAATCACATCATCTTTCTGCAGACCAACCTGTTCAGCTGGCGTGCCTTTTTCGATGGTGTCGACCTTCACACCTTTGTCGCCGGTTTTGGTCTGTCCGTCACTCAGTGTGGCACCCTGAAGGGCCGGTGACATCAGCTGTGCGCTGGCGGTGGACTGTGCGCTCTGCTCCAGCGTTACGGTTACGGTTAACGGCTTGCCTTCACGCAGCAGGCCGAGCTTGACCTGTTCGCCTGGCGGTGTGGTCCCTATTTTTACGCGCAGCTCAGCAAAGCTGGTAATTGGCTTGTCGTTGATCGACGTAATGATATCGCCAGACTTCACGCCCGCTTTCTGTGCGGCAGACTGCGGTAACACTTCTGAAACGAACGCACCACGCTGTGCATCGACATTGAACGCTTTGGCCATGTCCGCCGTCATTTCAGTGCCTTTGATGCCCAGCTGTCCCCGCTTCACTTCGCCAAATTTGATCAGCTGCTGCGCCAGGTTCATGGCCATATCGCTCGGAATAGCGAAGCCAATGCCGATGTTGCCACCGCTGGAGGCGAGAATGGCCGTGTTGATGCCGATCAGTTCACCGTTGAGGTTCACCAGCGCACCGCCTGAGTTACCGCGGTTAATGGCGGCATCGGTCTGGATAAAGTTTTCCAGCCCTTCCAGGTTCAGGCCACTGCGACCCAGCGCCGAGATAATCCCGGAGGTCGCCGTCTGACCCAGACCAAACGGATTGCCGATCGCTACCGCGAAATCACCCACTTTCAGCTGGTCAGAGTCTGCGACTTTAACCTGTGTGAGGTTTTTCGCGCCCTGAATCTGGATCAGCGCGATGTCGGTCTGCTCATCATGGCCGATCAGTCTGGCTTCATATTCGCTGCCGTCGCCCAGCTGGACGTTGATCTTGTCTGCGCCATTAACCACATGATTGTTGGTCAGCACATAGCCTTTGGCGGCATCAATGATGACGCCAGAACCCAGCCCCTCGAAAGGCTGCGGCTGGCTGTTTCCGCCGGGCATCTGACCGAAAAAGCGTTTCAGCGGCTCTGGAATATCCTGCGCCTGCGCACCGGTATCGGTGCCTTCAACGTGAACACTGACCACGGCAGGCAACACTTTTTCCAGCATCGGTGCCAGGCTTGGCAGCGGCTGATCCGCGACCTGTGCCGGCAGCGTGGCCATCGCGCCTGGTGCGGCGGCAAGGCTCATCCCGATACTCAAGGCTAATGCGCTAAACAGGCGTGCTTGTTTTTTCATTGCTACAACGCTCTCGCTGCAAAATGTGGGAGGAAGTAATGAGTGTGACAGTCGTTTGTGGTCAGGGTTCGCAAAAACAGCGGGCGCAGACGGGCTGCGCCCCAAAAAGATTAGTCGCGGGCAGGGCGTTCGCCGCGCAGTAAGCCGGAGGCGCCTTCAGAATAGTCGCGCGGCATCTGCACCGGGGCCTGGTCGTTATCCGCTTCGGCCTCAGTAAGCTGATAGGCAAACGGATTTTTCTGGCCAGGCAGATTTGGCAGCAGATCATTTGAGCCTTTTGCCATGTGTTGATAAAGCTGGCGATAGTCGCGTGCCATGTTATCCAGCAGCTCTGCGCTCTGCGCAAAGTGGTTGGTCAGCTCTTCGCGATAATCGGCCAACTCCGCTTTCGATTTTTCCAGCTCATACTGCATGCTGCGCTGCTCACGCAGCTTTCTGTTGCCAAAACGCATGGCGACTGCGCCGACAATAATACCTACCACTAAACCAATTAGCCCGTATTCCCAGGTCATAATGACTCCCGTGTTATTTCCATTGTTCCGTAGGGCATTGCACCATTTCAATAATAGTCACTATACCCGTTAATCTTATGGTTGTGGAACTCCGGAGCAGCATCGCTTAGTGTAGAACGGCCTTTTTTTCAGCAACCGTGGTATGAATCAGACACCATTCAGGGACTTTGAAACAACAATGCAAACCTCAACTCCGCTTGCACGCTATGAGCAGGCGCTGTCGCAGGGCGAATTCAGGCCCGATGACGTACAACGCGAAGCCATTACCCGTTTAGACGCGCTGCAGCAGGCGCTGGTCGCCCGACAGCAATCTGCTGTGCCAGCCGCCTCCGGCCTGCTGGGGCGCCTGTCGAAATTGATTGGCAAAGAGAAAAACGCGACGCCAGAGCCGGTGCGTGGGCTCTATATGTGGGGCGGGGTCGGCCGCGGAAAAACCTGGGTTATGGATCTCTTTTTTCAGTCAATTCCTGGCGATCGCAAACTGCGTCTGCACTTCCACCGCTTTATGCTGCGTGTGCATGAAGAGCTGACGCAGCTTCAGGGGCAGAGTGATCCGTTACTGATCATCGCGGACCGGTTTAAAGCCGAAACGGATATTCTCTGTTTTGATGAATTTTTTGTCTCGGACATTACCGATGCGATGCTGCTCGGCACGCTGATGGAAGCCCTGTTCGAGCGGGGGATTGCCCTGGTCGCAACGTCGAACATTCCGCCGGACGATCTCTACCGCAATGGTCTGCAGCGCGCGCGCTTCCTGCCAGCGATTGAACAGATCAAACGGCACTGCGATGTGATGAATGTCGATGCCGGAATTGACTACCGTCTGCGTACGCTGACCTCCGCGCATCTCTGGAACTATCCGCTGAACAGCGAAACCCACGCTGAAATGGCGCGGATGTTCAGTGCGCTGTCCGGCAGTAAGCCTGACGCGGCGCCAGTGCTGGAAATTAATCATCGCCAGATGGCAACGCTGGGCGTCAGCGACGGCGTGCTGGCGATTAACTTCACAACGCTGTGCGGAGAAGGGCGCAGCCAGCATGACTACATTGCGCTGTCGCGCCGTTTTCACAGCGTGCTGCTCTATGATGTCCCGGTGATGATTTACAAAACGGAGGATCAGGCGCGCCGTTTTCTGGCGCTGGTCGATGAGTTTTATGAGCGCCATGTGAAGCTGGTCGTGGCGGCGGAAACCTCCCTGACCGAAATCTATCAGGGCACGCGGCTGAAATTTGAGTATCAGCGCTGCCTCTCCCGGCTTCAGGAGATGCAGAGCGAAGAATATCTGCGTTTACCGCACCTGCCGTGAGAATAATCGGGATAAATACCGAAATAGGGTTCGATTTTTATTATCGACTTCTCTATAATCTTGCGACCCCACGTTACAGCAAAGGATTTTTTTCCCAAATCCTCTGTGTTCCAGTAACTCTATCCGAAGGGGTGGCTTGCTGGTCAAAATGGTCGTGTGAGCCTCATTCGTTTACTTAAGCGTTTGGGATTTCACCAACGTGTAACTTAATTTGGGTAAGCTTTTCGATGAAAACTTTTACAGCTAAACCAGAAACCGTCCAACGTGACTGGTTTGTAGTTGACGCAACGGGCAAAACTTTGGGTCGCCTGGCGACTGAACTGGCGCGCCGTCTGCGTGGTAAGCATAAAGCGGAATACACTCCGCACGTTGATACGGGTGATTACATCATCGTTCTGAACGCAGAAAAAATTGCTGTTACCGGCAACAAGCGTACTGACAAGATCTACTATCACCACACCGGCCACATCGGTGGTATCAAACAGGCGACCTTTGAAGAGATGATTGCTCGCCGTCCTGAGCGTGTGATTGAGATCGCGGTTAAAGGCATGCTGCCGAAGGGCCCGCTGGGTCGTGCTATGTACCGTAAGCTGAAAGTTTACGCAGGCAACGAGCACACCCATGCGGCACAGCAACCGCAAGTTCTTGACATTTAATCGGGATTAAAGGCAATGGCTGAAACTCAAAACTACGGCACTGGTCGCCGCAAAAGCTCTACCGCTCGCGTATTCATTAAGCCGGGTAGCGGTAACATCGTAATTAACCAACGTTCTCTGGAACAGTACTTCGGTCGCGAAACTGCCCGCATGGTCGTTCGTCAGCCGCTTGAGCTGCTGGACCTGGTTGGTAAATTCGATCTGTATGTCACTGTTAAAGGTGGCGGTATCTCTGGTCAGGCTGGTGCGATCCGTCACGGTATCACCCGCGCGCTGATGGAATACGACGAATCACTGCGTGGCGAGCTGCGTAAAGCTGGCTTCGTAACGCGTGATGCGCGTCAGGTTGAACGTAAGAAAGTCGGCCTGCGTAAAGCACGTCGTCGTCCTCAGTTCTCCAAGCGTTAATTGTTTGCAGCTCCGGCTGCATCAGTTGGCACAAAAAACCCGCTTCGGCGGGTTTTTTATTTTCTGCTTTCCGCCGGACGCCACGCAAAAATCGTAACGCCGCGCTCAATTTACCTGCAAAGATACATTCCACGCCCACAAGCAGCCTAAAATCTGGTAAACTCTGTGTCACTTTGCGCCCGCAGGCCGGTGCGTTATGCGCCTCCCCACTGTCGGGGCGTCAGTATCTGTGGGGCAGCTAACCAGGTTGCGTGCGAGTTCGATGAGCAAGTGAGTCGCCGTGTGGTTGGCCATTCGCAGTATCTTTTTGTGAACAAACTTGGAGGTTTTCATGGCTGTCGCTGCCAACAAACGTTCGGTAATGACGCTGTTTTCTGGTCCTACTGACATTTTCAGCCACCAGGTTCGTATTGTCCTGGCGGAAAAGGGTGTCAGCGTAGAGATCGAGCAGGTCGAAATGGATAACCTGCCGCAGGATCTGATTGACCTCAATCCGTATCGCACGGTACCGACACTGGTAGATCGTGAGCTGACGCTGTATGAATCACGCATCATTATGGAATACCTTGATGAGCGCTTTCCGCATCCGCCGCTGATGCCGGTTTATCCGGTTGCCCGTGGTGACAGCCGTCTGATGATGCACCGCATCGAGCAGGACTGGTACAGCCTGATGCGTAAAGTGGAGAACAGCAGCGGTCAGGAAGCGGAAGCTGCGCGCAAGCAACTGCGTGAAGAGCTGCTGGCCATCGCCCCCCTGTTTAGTCGTACGCCTTACTTCATGAGCGAAGAGTTCAGCCTGGTAGATTGCTACCTGGCACCGTTGTTATGGCGTCTGCCTTCTATGGGCATCGATCTGATTGGCTCTGGTTCAAAAGAGCTGAAAGGTTATATGAACCGCGTATTTGAGCGTGACTCTTTCCTCGCTTCATTGACTGAAGCTGAACGTGAAATGCGCCTGCAAGCCCGGGCTTAACGTATGGAAATGTCGCAACTGACTGCACGTCGTCCCTATCTGCTGCGCGCCTTTTATGACTGGCTGCTCGACAACCAGCTGACGCCGCATCTGGTAGTTGATATTAATCTGCCAGGTGTGCAGGTGCCGCTGGAGTATGCGCGTGATGGGCAGATCGTTCTGAACATCGCGCCACGCGCCGTGGGCAATCTGGAGCTGGCCAACGATCAGGTGTCGTTTAATGCCCGCTTTGGCGGCGTACCACGCCAGGTGAATGTGCCAATGGCGGCCATTCTGGCTATCTATGCGCGTGAAAACGGCGCCGGAACGATGTTCGAACCGGAACCGGCTTACGAACTGGGTACGCAGGAGATATCAGAAGGGCAGGAAGAGACTATGATGTCTGTGATTGATGGCGATCGTCCTGACGATGCCAGCGATGACGAGACACCGCCTGACGACGATCCGCCGCCGCGTGGCGGACGACCTTCACTGCGCGTCGTGAAATAGTCTTCATCTCATCGTAAATACCCGTCTGACCGACGGGTATTTTTTTTGCCTGTCAGCCATAAAAAAATCCGGCTGCCTGCGCAAGCCGGATTTTCTCAGCGGACCCGTGCGATTAATAGACGTCGCGCAGGTAGCGTTTTTCCTTTTTCAGCTGATCGACGTAGTCTGCCGCGCGCTCGGTAGAGAGCCCGCCAAACTGCCGGACGACTTCATACAGCGCGTTGTCCACATCCTTCGCCATGCGCGAGGCATCGCCACAGACATAGAAGTAAGCCCCTTCCTGCAGCCAGGCGTAGAGTTCGGCACCCTGCTCAAGCATCCGGCTCTGCACGTAAATTTTCTTTTCCTGATCGCGTGAGAACGCCAGATCCAGACGGGTCAGGAGGCCGCTATCGCGCCAGGCCAGCAACTCATCCTGATAGATAAAGTCATGTTCCTGATGTTGATCGCCGAAGAACAGCCAGTTTTTCCCCTGTGCGCCGGTTGCCTGGCGCTCCTGCAGGAAAGCGCGGAAGGGGGCGATGCCGGTGCCCGGTCCCACCATGATCAGTGGCGCGCTGTTGTTGGCCGGCACACGGAAGGCTTTGTTAGGTGAGATAAAGATGGCAGGCTTCTCGCCGCGACGTACGCGCTCGGCCAGATAGGTCGAGCAGACGCCACCGCGATTACGGCCACCGCTGTGATATCGCACCGAAGCGACGGTCAGATGAACCTGATCGGGATGCGCTTTAGAGCTGGAGGAAATTGAGTAGGCGCGATGCTGCAGCGGACGCAGCAGGGCCACAAACTCAGGCACCGTCAGCGTGCGTGTCAGCTCAAGCTGCAGCAGGTCGAGGGTATCTTTGCCCCACAGCCAGACGCCCAGCGCATCTTTATCATCATGCTGTAACACATGACGCAGTTCCTGATTAGTGGTGTTCTGGCCGACCCATTCGATGAGCTTGCGTGACGGCTCGGAAATCTCAAACTGGTAGGTCAGCAGGTCGCCGAGACTGCGATCAAAGCCCGGTACCGGCGTCTGGTAGTCAGCGTTGAGCTGAGTCAGCAACAGGCTGACCAGCGATGGCTCGTTGACCGGGATGACACCCAGCGCATCGCCTGCTTCATATTTCAGGCCGCTGCCAGCGAGATCAAACTCGAAATGACGAATATCTTTGGCCGACTGCTCGCCCGACAGCCGCTTATTGGTAATCAGCGCGGCGGCATACGGATTAGATTTGTTGCTGCCCGGGATCACCGGCGCTTCTGGCGCGCTCTCCAGCACGGTGCCGCTGCTGCCCGCGCTGGCGGCAAACTGTGGCATGGAGCTGCTCAGCCACTCACTGGAAGGCTCCTCAAAATCGATGTCGCAATCAATACGATCCACCACGCGTTTCGCACCCAGCTGCTCCAGACGCATATCAATAAACTTACCCGCCTGACAGAAGCCGTCGTAGCCGGTATCACCAATCGCCAGCACGGCGAAGTGCATCTGCTCCAGACGCGGGGCAGTACTGGCCGAGATGGCATCCCAGAAGAGCTGCGCGTTGTCCGGCATTTCGCCTTCACCATAGGTCGAGGTAACGATGAGCACATGACGCATGGTGGCGAACACGTCGAGGTCGACATCGCCCATCGCCTGAACTACCGGCACCAGGCCTTTTGCACGGGCTGATTTCGCTGCGGTCTGCGCCAGTGCCTCAGCGTTACCCGTCTGTGAGCCATAAAGGATATGCAGTTGCGTAGTGGCAGCCGCGCCGGTGCCTGCGGCAGGTTGCTGTTTGTCTTCCAGCACCAGCAGCCGGGAGTGAAGGCCGGCAAGAAAGCCCGCCAGCCAGTATTTCTGATCGCCGTTAAAAGGTGCATCTTCTGGAATATATGGAATTTTCATGGGTACTTTTACTCAATCCCGTTCTCGCCCGGCATCAATGGCGTTGTCCGGTGTGAAAGCGGTTCCGCTTTCCCGCGCCGCAGCGTTTGCAGCAGGGGAGAGCGGTTCGGCTTCTGTCCGGTACAACGATTAACCCGGGCTATGATCATTAATAATATTCAGTTCCGCCTGGCCCGTATCACGGTCAGGAGAGTTTACCCACTGCCGCTGCGATTTCCGGCAGTGCCGCACGTGCAAACAGCTCTTCAAAGTCTGGCAGGTGGCCCAGCACTTCCCGGTTACAGGCATCCTGATACATGATCCAGCCATAGGTTGCCAGGCTGTCCATGGAGCGGATATTACGCTGCGTCAGGGCGGCTTTGTAATCTGACATGCGTTTGGAGCCAATCAGACTGGCCAGCTCATCATCACTGTAACTTTCGATGGCGGAACGGGCATGGCGCTGCAGTTTGCTGACCAGCGCAAAATCTTCAGTCATCAGCAGATTACGCACGGCTTTTTCCACCGCCGGATCTTCGACCGGCGTGCCTTTCGGCAGCTTCGCCAGGGCCAGTTGCTGGGCAAAGCTCAGCACGGTGTAGTTGTTCAGCAGGACAAACATCTCCAGCGTGTCGGTCGCACCATAGGCCGGAACAGCGCCGTTGGCGATGGTTTTACCCTGACGCCATGCCGCTTTAAACTTCGCAACCTGATGCGCTGCCAGCGCCGTCGACAGCTCTTCGAGCAGGTCTTTGCGGCTTTTGGCTTTCAGGATCTCGCCGCCATCCTGGTAAAGCAGCAGCGAACGCGGCATCACGTAAACAAAGTGGTGACACTCGGTTTCCCAGTTTTCCAGCAGCCATGCGGCGCGTGGCGACTGTGTCGCCGCCAGATGCCAGTGCAGCATGGTCAGCACCGCCTGTTTATGCACCTGCGCCATCTCGTCCTGATCGGCAATCGAGCCGAACCGCACGGAATCACCGGCTGCATGGCTGGCCAGTGCGCCATACGGGTCGTACTGATAGGCAAAGCCACCGCTCATGCCATTACCAAAGCCTTTACCGAACGTTCCCAGGTTGAGGATGGCACCGTTAGTCATATATTCGCAGCAGAAGTCACCGACGCCTTCAACGACAGCCGTTGCGCCGGAGTTACGCACCGCGAAACGGTCACCCGCCTGGCCCTGCACGAACAGCCGGCCGCCGGTTGCACCGAACAGCGCAAAGTTGCCGATCAGCACGTTGCCATCGCTATCCTGCGCGCCACCGCCGGGCGACATCACGATCAGTTCACCGCCGCACTGACCTTTGCCAACACCATCGTTGCAGGTGCCGTAGTGGGTCAGTTGCATACCATCGTTGCAGAATGCACCAAATGACTGCCCGGCGGATCCGGTCGTGGCGATCTTCACGCTTTCCGGCGCCAGATAGCGGCGGCCGCGATCGTCGGTCAGCACGGCAGGCATCGCCTGCAACTGCTCCGCCGTCAGCTGATGGTTAAGCATGCGCTCGATATCGATCGCCAGCTGGCCGCCAACGCTTTTGTTGCGGTTATTCAGCACGATGTTGTCACCCAGGGCGACGTCAGGATTCCCCTGATCCACCAGCGACAGCTTCAGCTGCTCAACCCAGCCATCATCCAGCTCAAAATCTTTTTCCAGATAGACTGGTTTGTCGATTTTCAGCTCCGGCACCACGGTAAGCATGGCGCGTAAGTCGAGTTTGCCCACTTCCAGCGGGTGATCCATCAGGTGCAGCAGGTCAGCGCGTCCGCGTGCTTCACGCAGAGAATGCAGACCCATACGCGCCAGAATCTCACGCACTTCATGCGCAACGTTGAGGAAATATTGTGCCAGCTGACGCGGATCGCCATCAAAGGCTTCGGCATTGGTGGTTAATCCGGCCGGGCACTTCACATTACAGTTCTTCGCCATCACGCATTTCAGCATCATCAGCGCCGTGGTGCCGAATTCGAAGCTGTCACCGCCCAGCAGTGCCGATTTCACTACGTCGCTGCCGGTCTGTTGCGCGCCTGAGCAGCGCAACTGCACTTTCTCGCGCAGGCCGTTCGCACAGAGCGCCTGGTGGACTTCGGCGATGCCGATCTCCGCCACACGTCCGGTATATTTCAGGCTGGTCACCGAGGCTGCGCCGGTGCCGCCGGTGTTACCCGCGACGTTGATTACGTCAGCACCCGCTTTCGCCACGCCGACCGCGATGGTGCCGATCCCTTCCGACGAAACCAGCTTAACAATCACGCGTACCCGTGCGGCTTTGCAATCGTGGATCAGCTGCGCCAGATCTTCGATTGAATAGGTATCGTGATGCGGTGGTGGCGAAACCAGCTCGACACCAGGCGTACCGCCACGCGCCGCCGCAATCTCGACGGTGACTTTGGCAGCCGGTAGCTGACCGCCTTCGCCGGGCTTCGCGCCCTGGCCGATTTTAATCTCCAGCTCTTCCAGCATCGGATCGGCCAGGTAAGCGGCCCAGACGCCGAAGCGGCCAGATGCCAGCTGCTTAATCCGTGAGGCGCGGATGGTGCCGTGACGCGAGTAGTGTTCGCCACCTTCGCCGCAGTTACTCATGCCGCCGACCATATTGGTGCCGTGGGCCACCGCTTCATGCGCGGGCGCGACCAGCGCACCGTGGCTCATCGCTCCGGAGGCAAAAGTCCGGGTAATTTCACAGGCTGGCTGCACTTCGCTCAGCGGCAGTGAGGGCAGGGTGGTGAAAATACGGGACAGATAATCTGCCGCTTTGCCGTATGCGGTCACCTTCAGGCCACCCGTGATCACCTCGCTGCTCTCGATGTCGTCGCCAAAGCGCGATTTCAGCGCGCGGGAGAGGTTCTGCAGGCGTTCGCTTTCAGGTTTCAGCCCCTCAATGGCATCGGGCAGACGCAGCATAAAGTGGTTCAGGCTGCCATCCACCGCCTCACACACCATGCCACGAATGGCAAAACCGTTGTTGGTCAGTGAGTAGCGGCCCAGCTTGCGGCGGAACTCCGCTTCGCTGTCGATATGGGTCAGATCCGCCGGGAAGGTCAGAATGTCGCGCAGCGCCGCCGGACGACGTTTGCGCTCTTCATACATCAGGCTTGAGAACTGACGGTAATCGGCCGTGATGGCAAAATTATTGATGACTTCATCCGGGATGCGCTCGAAGCTGCTGTCTTTAAACGTCTCTGGCTTGATGCCAAAGGCGTTATCGAGTCGGGCCAGCGTCATCAGCCGAATAAAGTTGTCCTCTTCGCGGGCTTTGTCAGCAAAGCGAATCGGCTCTTCGGTCATGTCGATAAAGGTGCGCACGGCAATAGTGCCGTAGGAGTGGCCGGCCCCTTCCGCACGCTCTTTAAACAGGCCCAGCAACGGCACGTCAGACTCACCCTGAATCCTGAGCGCGCTCTGGTGCCAGTCGACGGCCATCTGGGCGATAGTGGCGAAGCCTGCGCCGCCCACTGGCGTTTTAATGTTCGGGAAATACTTTTTCAGCACCGGATCGTCGGTGTTGAGGAAGTTAGGCTCAAAGAACTCGCCGCAGCTGTAGCTCTCTACGGTACAGAGGCCCACTTTACCCATGGTTTTCATCAGTGCTTTTTCGGCGGCTTTGGCATAGCGTTTAAAGGCTTTGTTGCCCTCTTCGCCTTCACCATATTTCTCCTCTGCACGCATCTGAACGCCCAGCGGATAAATCGCGGAGGCCCCGAAGCCAAGGGTCGCAGCGATGTGGTGCGAGGAGATGCTCTGGCCGCTTTCCACCACCAGCGAAACATCCAGACGCAACCCTTCCTGAACCAGACGCTGGTTGATGGCAGAAACCACCAGCAGCATCGGGATTGCGGCGTGTTTCGAGGAGATGTGGCGATCGGTCAGTACGGCGATGCCGCCCTGAGCGCGGGCAAAATCCACCACCTGCTGTGCCAGGTCATCGATCGCTTTTTCCAGCGCGTTGGCGTTTGCGGTCATGCTCAGCAGATCTTTGCCGACCACGGGCTCATAGAGCATCTCAAAACGGGCATACGGCGCAAGGGTCTGCTCGCGTAAGCGCAGCATATCCAGATGGCTGAGGATTGGGGTGGGCACCACAATCTGACGGCCTTTGCTGCGGCCCAGATGCGGTTTCGCGCCCAGCGCGACACGCAGCGTCATGCCATCCGCTTCACGGATGGAGTCCAGCGGCGGGTTAGTGACCTGTGCAAAGCGCTGAGAGAAGTAGTGCGCCATGCCACCTTCGTGATCGGATAAGCCATTGATGGCGTTGCCGTAACCCATCGCAGAGATCTTCTCTGCGCCGGTATTCAGCATCGGGTCCATCATGAACTTGAAGCTTTCCTGGTTGTAGTAGTAGGCAACAAAACGCTGATAGGTTTTCAGATCGCCACGATAGCGCAGCGGTGAACCCTGCTGTTCTGCCGGGATCTCGGGCAGGTCATCCAGTCCGACGCGGGCTTCATGCAGCAGCGCCAGATAATCTTTTTCCGCAGCCAGTTTTTCCAGCGCCTGCAGCGTGGTGTAGCTGCGTTTTTCACGATGATCGAAATAGAGCATCCCGCCCGCTTCGATACGGCCACGACGCAGCACGCTTTCCGGTGGGAAAGCGATCTGGCCCGCTTCGGACATCGCACCGATATATTCAGCGGTTTCGACGGAACGCAGAGGACGCAGGCCAAGGCGATCAAGACGCGCACCGATCACTTCGCCGTTGCCGAAGATTAACGCGGCAGGGCCGTCGTTTTTCTCTTCGTACAGGGAGAAATACTCCAGCATGGCTCGCACCTCGGGCGACAGCTCGCTGTCATTTTCCCAGGCGGGCGGCATCATGGAAACCACGGCGGTGATCAGATCGAGGTTGTCCTCCATCAGGCGGCTGTGGATGCTCTGATCCAGCCGTGAGCTGTCTGACTGACCTTTTGGCCGCACGATTTTCTTGCCACGGGCCAGCGCCAGCGCGGCTTCCGCGATGCGGTTTTTACGGTCCGTGTTCAGCTCACCGTTGTGCGCCATCAGCCGGAACGGCTGCGCCATCGTGGTATGCGGATCGGTGTTGGTTGAGAAGCGGGTATGGAAAAACAGCCCGCGCACCTGATGATCGGGATCGGTCAGATCTTTGAAGTAAGGGATGACTTCATTGGAGTTCAGGCGGGCTTTAAACACCTGTGTGCGCGAGGAGAGCGACAGCGGGTAAAGTCCGCCAAATTCGCTGTCGGTAAACGCACGGGCCTCAATGGTTAACAGGGCGCGATAGATGCGTTGTTCGAAGTCGTTCTGATCGACCACGTCCTGTGGAGCAGTGAAAATCCATTGCAGAATCGGTAACTGGAACTGCACGGCGGCCGGGCGTGTTACGCTGCTGTCCAGCGGCATATCACGCTTCATGATGACTGGCAGACCAAAGCTGCTCAGCGTCTCATCCACCAGGCGCTCGGCGTTTGCCCGCAGCTCCGCATCTTTCGGTACAAAGAAGTTGCCGACGCCAAAGCGACCCGCTTCCAGCGGCTCACCGGTAATCTTGCGGAAGAAATGCAGCGACAGGTCGACGTTGACCCCCGCGCCGTCACCCACGCCTTCTGCTGACATACCGCCGCGGTGAGGGACCGTACACAGGGCGCTGTGCGCCATCTGCAGAATCTCATGGGTCTGCTCGCCGTCCTTACGCGTAATGAAACCTACACCACAGCTGTCACTGCCTGCTGTCGGATCATACAAGCCATAGGATTGAGGTTTTTTAGTGGACATTGAGGGTCTCCTTAAACTGCTTTGACATTACCTGCACTGTTTCGGGGTCTGAGCGCAACCAGGGCGCAGCTTCATTTTCCCGCCATGATCTGTCGGGCACGCGTCACAGCCCTGAGCATTTCTCTCCAGACATCGGTAAAACGTCTTTTATTGAGCTGCTCTGATTTCCGGTCTCATAAAGGAGATGACTTAAACCACGCGGGAGTCTTCTTGTTGCATAGATATGCCGAGACAATGACCCGTCTGGAAAGCTTTCAGCGGATTTCCAACTTATCGGGAAAGCGTAATCAGGTCAAATAGAGCGGTCAGGCGAGGTAATCAGACGTTTTATTTATGTAATATCATGAATAATAAAGAGATTAAGGTTTAAAATGTCTCACTCTGGCATCAGGTGATCGGCTGATAAATGTGAACTGACTCACTGTAGGGCAGGCATCAGATCTCTGCACCATGCTGGCGATAGGGGGATAAACAGCATGAAATGCTGTTAAGCACAGATGATACATCGCATGTATCTGTTTTTCTTATGTCCGGTTTTTTGAATGAAATCAGGCGAGGTTATAAGAAAAATTAATCGGCACAGGTATGCTTAAAATATCATTAAAGGTGAATGAGTATTCATATAGGCGGGGTAGTCCTGCGCAACAGAACGTTGCCAGGATATTGAAAAGAGGCCGTACAGAGAAATCTGAGATTCGCTGGCGGCTTTACAGATTATTCATTTGGCACAATCAGTCAAGGGTTTTAACCGTTTTGTCCTTAACGTCGCCGAACGGCTATGCGAATGCACCATAATAGCGCATCTGCGTCCTGATCTCCGCGTGACGGGCTGCGACGTCGTCGGGCTAACTGCGTTATAGTGAGGCGGTTTCTCTTTCAGGGAGTGGGTATGAAGCAAATTCGGCTATTGGCGCAGTACTATGTTGATTTGATGGTCAAGCTGGGACTGGTGAGGTTCTCGCTGCTGCTGGCATCGGCACTGGTGGTGCTGGCAATGATTGTCCAGATGGCGGTCACGATGGTACTGCGGGGTCATGTTGAGAGTATCGACGTGGTACGTTCGGTTTTCTTCGGGCTGCTGATCACGCCCTGGGCGGTCTATTTCCTTTCGGTAGTGGTCGATCAGCTGGAGGAGTCGCGGCAGCGGCTGGCCCGGCTGGTGGATAAGCTGGAGGAGATGCGCACCCGCGATCTGGAACTCAACCAGCAGATGAAAGAGACCATTACGCAGCTGAATCAGGAGATCAGCGACCGTAAAAAAGCGGAGCTGGCACGTGAACAGGTGATGGATAAGCTGCGTGAAGAGGTGACGCGCCGCGAACAGGCGCAGATTGAGCTGGAACAGCAATCCTCTTTCCTGCGCTCCTTCCTGGATGCCTCACCCGATCTGGTGTTCTACCGCAATATCGACAAACAGTTCTCCGGCTGCAATCGGGCGATGGAGCTGCTGACCGGCAAAAGCGAAAAACAGCTGATTGGCCTGACACCACGCGATATTTACGATGAAGAAGCGGCAACCAAGGTGCTGGAAACGGATGAGAAGGTGTTCCGCCACAACGTCTCGCTGACCTATGAACAGTGGCTGCAATATCCCGATGGCCGGAAAGCCTGTTTTGAGATCCGTAAAGTGCCTTACTACGATCGCGTCGGAAAGCGTAGCGGGCTGATGGGCTTCGGCCGCGATATAACCGAACGTAAGCGCTATCAGGACGCGTTAGAGAACGCCAGCCGGGAAAAGACCACCTTTATCTCAACGATCAGCCACGAGCTGCGTACGCCGCTTAATGGCATTGTCGGGCTGAGCCGGATTCTGCTGGATACCGATCTGAATCAGGAACAGCTGAAGTATCTGAAAACTATTCATGTCTCGGCCATCACGCTGGGCAACATCTTTAACGATGTGATTGAGGTGGACAAGATCGAGCGCCGCAAAGTACAGCTGGATAATCAGCCGCTCGACTTCACCGGCTTCCTGGCCGATTTAGAAAATCTATCCGGCCTGCTGGCACAGCCTAAAGGGCTGAAGTTTGTGCTCGCGCCGCAGCTGCCACTGCCGCACATGATCTCCACCGACGGCACACGTCTGCGCCAGATTCTGTGGAACCTGATTGGCAACGCGGTGAAGTTTACGCAGCAGGGGGAAATCCTGGTGCGGGTCACCTATGAGCAGGATGAGACGCTGCGCTTCGAAGTGCAGGACTCCGGCATGGGGATCCCGCAGGATGAGCAGGATAAGATCTTTGCGATGTACTATCAGGTTAAAGATCAGCACGGTGGTAAACCGGCGACCGGTACCGGTATCGGCCTGGCGGTGTCACGCCGTCTGGCGCAGGCGATGGGCGGCGATATCCGCGTTCACAGTGCGCCAGGTCAGGGCTCCTGCTTTACCGTTGAGATCCATGCGCCGCGCATTGCGGAAGAGGTGGAAAACGAAGGCGTGGAAGACAGCCTGCCTCTGCCCGCTCTGCACGTCTTACTGGTTGAAGATATTGAGCTGAATGTGATCGTGGCGCGCTCGGTTCTGGAAAAGCTGGGCTGCAGCGTAGAGGTTGCCATGACCGGCCAGGAGGCGCTGGCGATGTTTGACCCGCTGGAGTTTGATCTGGTGCTGCTGGATATTCAGCTGCCGGATATGACCGGGCTGGATGTCTCACGCGCCATCCGCCAGCAGTATCAGGGCAACGATCTTCCGCCGCTGGTGGCGCTGACCGCTAATGTCCTCAAAGACAAAAAAGAGTATTTCGACGCAGGAATGGATGATGTCCTCAGCAAGCCTCTGGCGGTACCGGCACTGACGGCGATGATCAAAAAGTACTGGGATTATCAGTCTGAACCGGCAGAAGAGGCATCCGCCGCGCGCGACGATAAAAGCCGGATGCTGCTGGATGTCGCCATGCTTGAACAGTATATCGAGCTGGTTGGACCCGGCCTGATTACTCAGAGCCTGACAATGTTTGAAAAAATGATGCCGGATTATCTGGCTGTGCTGGAATCAAACCTGATGGCGCGTGATCAGAAAGGGATTGCTGAAGAGGGTCATAAGATTAAAGGCGCGGCGGGTTCAGTCGGGTTACAGCGTTTACAGATGCTGGCGAAACAGATCCAGAGTCCGGAGCTGCCGGCATGGTGGGATAACGTGACCGAGTGGATCGATGAACTGAAGCACGAATGGCGACACGATGTGCAGGTATTGCGCGACTGGGTAGCAGAACAGAAAACCTGATACGCCAGAAAAAAATGACCCCAGCCGAGGCCGGGGTGCGCGAATACTGCGCCAACACCAGGGAAAACGTTGCGGCCGCTATGATCTGAATAATTAATGCAGCCGCAGGGTATTGGTTAACACTGTCATCACCTTAGCAAATCCATCTTCACATGTGACAAGATTCATTAAAAATTGTGATATTGAGCAGCGTTTAAATACAGAAAACATTAATTTGGCAACACAGTCAAGTAAGGAATCAATTTACACGCTGCATTGCTGTAAATTTAGCCAGAATTGCCCTTTTTCGCCTGGTTTTAACGCGGCTGTGGAAGGAGAGAGAGGCGCAGAGGAGGCGGGTGACGCCACCGTTAACGTCCGTGTCACCCGCATCGCTAAGACGCTGATATTGCAAGTAAGCGCCATAAAATGACACGAATAATTCAAAACAATCCGGAATGGTAAAAATGAATCTGACGCTTTCTATTTTTAACCGGAGGGCTAAAGTACAGTGACTCAGCAAAAACAGGGCCAGCCCAGAGATGACGGCCGTCATCAATCGCTGTTTATTTAAACGTTATAACGATAATTCTGATTAATATATAGACTGCGAAAGAATCAGGAAAAAATCAAACTTAAGACAGATGAATGTTTTTATCCGACGCTTATTACCCATTATTAAGTGTTTATCTGGAAAGGATAAGGAAGATCCTGACGAATGGAACCGATTCCTTTTTGCCGGAAGTCTTTGAACTATTTCGAACTGTTGCGGCATGTTGATGCAAAATGTTTGAATAAAGTCTGGAAACTGTCGATTGGATTTCATGAAAAATTGAAAAAGTCCTGCTTTTCGGGCAGTGATTACATGTGTGATTGATTAATGTCTGAAACAGGTATGGGAAGATTGCATGAACAAGCATAAAGGAAGCGTCGGGCAGCGTATCAGGCGGATAGCAGGCCGTATTGTGCTGGTATGGCTGGGCCTCTGGCTGGCAGGCATTTTACTCTTTGCTTTCCTGCCGGTTCCGTTCTCCGCAGTGATGGCGGAACGGCAGATCGGGGCCTGGCTGCGGGATGATTTTGATTATGTTGCCCATTCTGACTGGGTCGGGCATGACGAGATCTCGCCCTGGATGGGGCTGGCGGTCATCGCCTCAGAGGATCAGAAGTTTCCCACGCACTGGGGTTTTGATGTGGCGGCGATTGAGTCTGTGCTGGATAAGAGGGATAGTCAGATGCGTGGCGCCTCCACGCTGTCACAACAGACGGCGAAAAATCTTTTTCTTTGGGACGGACGTAGCTGGTTACGAAAAGGTCTTGAAGCGGGCCTGACGGTAGGAATGGAAACGGTCTGGACGAAACGACGCATTCTGACCGTCTATCTCAATATCGCCGAGTTCGGGCCGGGGATCTTCGGCGTAGAGGCGGCATCACAGCGCTATTTCCACAAACCTGCCAGCCGGCTCACTGCCGCAGACGCGGCGTTACTGGCGGCAGTGCTGCCTAATCCGATTCGTTATCGTGCGGCGGCGCCCTCCGGCTATGTCAGAGAGCGGCAGCAGTGGATCCTGCGCCAGATGCGCCAGCTGGGTGGAGAAGGCTTTTTGCAGCGTAATCAGCTCGACTAGGCCTTAATCTTCATCAAAACCCGCTTCGAACAGTTCGATGACCGCCGCCAGCGCCGGAACCTCTTCCGGGCCGCTGGCTTCAATCTCAATGTGCCCGCCTTTTGCCGAATCGAGCATCAGCAGCGCGATCACGCTGCTGGCTTCGGCTTCAGTACCCGTTTCGTTGCGCAGTAGCACTTCAGCGTCAAAGCTCTGCACCAGCTCAAAGAGCTTCATTGCCGGGCGGGCGTGCATGCCCAGCTTGTTTTTGATTTCTACAGTTTGTCTGACGGTCATGATTTGCGCTTTTCCAGCGTGCGATGGCGTGACTGCACATTCTTACCGCGCGAACGAAAGTAATCGGCCAGCTGCTCGGCGATATAGACTGAGCGATGTTTACCACCGGTACAGCCAATCGCCACGGTAAGATAGCTGCGGTTATTGGTCTCCAGCATCGGCAGCCAGAGTTCTAAATAGCTGCGCGTCTGGTAGATAAAATTATGCACTTCAGTGTGACGATCAAGGAAGGCCGCTACCGGACGATCAAGTCCTGTCATCGGTCGCAGCTTGGGATCCCAGTGTGGATTGGGCAGAAAGCGCACGTCAAACACATAGTCCGCATCAATAGGGATGCCATGTTTGAAACCGAAGGATTCAAACACCATGGTCAGCTCCCGCTCCCGCTTACCCAGCAGGCGGGTACGCAGCATCTCGGCCAGCTCATGTACCGACATCTCAGAGGTGTCGATGATCAGGTCAGCGCGGGAGCGCAGCGGCTCCAGCAGATCGCTCTCTTCATCGATCGCGCTCTCAAGCGACAGGTTTTTGCTGGAGAGGGGATGCAGACGGCGCGTATCACTGTAACGCCGAATCAGGGTATTGCGATCCGCATCGAGAAAAAGCAGCTGCGGTGAAAAGGAGTCAGGCAGGTTATTCAGCGCGGTTTCAAAGATTTCAGGGGATTCAGGCATGTTTCGGACATCGATACTGACTGCTGCGGAAATATTGCGCTCAGCCAGCGAATTCGCTAACTCAGGCAGCAACACGACCGGCAGGTTGTCGACGCAGTAGAATCCCATATCTTCCAGCGCACGGAGCGCCACCGACTTCCCCGAGCCTGAACGACCGCTAACGATCATCAGCACCATGACCTTTTCTCCCGTTTTAAAACCGGCACCCGGCCGGTAAAGACGCGTTACTGCTCTGTCTGGATTTCCGTAATAATGGCATAGAGCTCTTCGTCACTCTGCGCTGCACGCAGGCGGCGGCAGACCGTTTTGTCTGCCAGACGTTTTGCCACCAGCGAAAGGGTATGCAGATGCGTTTTGCACTGGTCAGCCGGCACCAGCAAGGCAAACAGCAGATCGACCGGCTGGTTGTCGACGGCATCGAACGCAATGGGCTGTTCGAGGCTGATAAAAACCCCGACTGCACGCAGCGTATCCTCTTCCAGTTTGCCGTGCGGAATGGCAATGCCGTTGCCGATACCGGTACTGCCCATACGTTCACGGGTCAGAATCGCTTCGAAAAGCGTCTGGTGCGGCAGGTTGAGCTGCTTAGCGGCCAGTTCGCTGATAATTTCCAGCGCACGTTTTTTGCTCTGGCAGTGTACGCCGCTGCGGGTGCAGTCTGGCGAAAGCACCGTGCTCAATTCCAGTGTAAGATCGTTGTTCATCATCGTTTCACTTGCGAGTTCACCAGGCCATTCACCGCCAGCGCGTTCAGACGCGGCAGACAAACGGCGCCTCTGCTCAGATGACAAAACGGGGCGGATTATCCGCCCCATCCTGTCGGCTCTGCGCGGCAGGCGCGCGTAGCTGGCGTGAAGGTTAGTGTTTTTTCAGTTTGTCTTTATGTTTGGTCAGCTGACGGGCGAGCTTATCGATCAGTCCGTCAACGGCCGCATACATATCTTCCGCTTCCGATGTGGCGTGCAGCTCGCCACCGTTCACGTGAAGCGTTGCGTCCGCCACCTGAGTGACTTTCTCAACTTTCAGGACAATATAGACCTGATTGATATGTTCAAAATAGTGTTCCAGTTTGGCAAATTTACCGCTGACGAATTCACGCAAGGGTTCCGTGATTTCAACGTGTTGCCCGGTCAGGTTCAGCTGCATAGGTCTTCCTTCTCATTTCTGTCAAACCAGCTGTTTACGCTGGTTCGATGGCGGGATGGATAAAGACTCACGATATTTGGCGACGGTTCGCCGTGCCACCATAATGCCCTGATCAGATAACATGGAGGTCAGTTTACTGTCGCTCAAGGGTTTGGCTGGGTTTTCCGCCGAAATTAATTTTTTCACCAGTGCACGAATCGCGGTGGAAGACGCTTCACCGCCGCCTTCTGTATTGACGTGACTGGAGAAAAAGTACTTCAGTTCGAAAATGCCCCGCGGGCTGTGCAGATACTTCTGCGTCGTCACACGGGAAATGGTCGACTCGTGCATCTCAACGGCCTGGGCGATATCGGCCAGCACCATCGGGCGCATAAACTCTTCGCCCTGCTCGAAAAAGGCCTGCTGCTGTTCAACAATGCAGCGTGTCACTTTCAGCAGCGTATCGTTACGGCTTTCCAGGCTCTTAATCAGCCAGCGCGCTTCCTGCAGATTACTGCGAATGAACTGACTGTCGCTTTCGTTTCGCGTAGCGCCACCCATGGCGGCATAGTGCTGATTGATTTTGAGGCGCGGCACGCTGTCGGCATTCAGTTCAACCGTCCAGCGGCTGCCCGCCTTGCGTACCAGCACATCGGGAATGACATATTCCGGTTCGCTGGTGTTGATCGACTGGCCCGGACGCGGGTCCAGCGACTGAATCAGCAGCATTGCCTCTTTCAGTACCTCTTCTTTAAGGCGCGTGACCCGCATCAGGCTGCGAAAATCGTGATTAGCCAGCAAATCCAGATGTTCACTGACAATCAGGCGCGCCTCTGCCAGCATCGGCGTTTCAGGCGCATACTGCGAAAGCTGTACCAGCAGGCAGTCACGCAGATCGCGTGCGCCGACGCCGATCGGATCAAAACGCTGGATGCGTTTCAGCACCGCTTCTACTTCATCCACTTCCAGCTCATCGTTGCCAATGCTGTCAAGGATCTCATCAAGCGAAACGGTAAGATACCCGGTGTTATCAATAGCGTCGACGATAGAGGTCGCAATCGCGCGATCGGTGTCACTGAACGGCGTCAGCCCGACCTGCCACATCAGATAATCCTGCAGGGACTGGGTGGTTTCGCCCTGATAAACCGGTAACTCATCATCCTGATAATCGGTGCCGGTGCCTGAAGGCGTACCCGCCGTGTAGATCTCATCCCAGGTCGCATCCAGCGGCAGCTCATCGGGCATCTCTTTCTGCTCAAGGGCTTCACGCGTGTCCAGCGCCTCGGCTTCAGACGATTCCCGGGCGTCAATCTCTTCGTGCAGTTCGGTCTGCTCAAGCAGCGGGTTGCTTTCCAGTGCAAGCTGTAACTCCTGCTGGAGTTCAAGCGTAGAGAGTTGCAGCAGGCGAATGGCCTGCTGCAGTTGTGGCGTCATTGCCAGCTGTTGGCTGAACCTGAGTTGTAAACCTTGCTTCATAGACAGGATGATAGTTCCCAGGTAAACATCAGTATTAACGACACCTTATCAGAGTCTGAACTCTTCACCCAAATAAACCCGCTTCACCTGCTCATCGGCCAGGATCTCGTTCGGGGTGCCGTGCGCGATAAGATGACCCTGGCTGACGATGTAAGCGCGCTCACAGACCGCTAAGGTTTCACGCACGTTGTGGTCGGTAATCAGCACGCCCAGACCACTGTCACGCAGATGTTCAATAATCTTTTTGATATCAATAACGGAGATCGGGTCAACACCGGCAAAGGGCTCATCCAGCAGGATAAACTTAGGATTTGCCGCCAACGCACGCGCGATCTCGACGCGACGGCGTTCCCCGCCCGACAGCGCCTGGCCCATACTGTCACGCAGGTGCTCAATATGAAACTCTTCCATCAGTTCGCGGGCACGATCCTGGCGCTGCTCTTCCGTCAGATCGTCGCGGATCTGCAAGACTGCCATCAGGTTATCGTAGACACTCAGGCGACGGAAAATAGACGCTTCCTGCGGCAGATAGCCGATACCGCGACGCGCACGAGCATGCAGCGGCAGGATACTGATATCTTCATCATCGATGACGATGCGACCCGCGTCGCGGGGCACGATACCAACCACCATATAAAAGGTGGTGGTCTTACCGGCACCGTTCGGGCCCAGCAGGCCGACAATCTCGCCGGATTTTACCTGCAGACTGACATCTTCTACCACGCGACGGCCTTTATACGCCTTCGCCAGGTTTTCTGCGATTAATGTGGCCATAGCTATCAGTTACTCTTCTTTCCGCTGGTGGACGAACCTTTGTCCTGAAGTTGCGACGGCACCAGGACGGTGGTGACGCGCTTGTTCTGACCCTGACTGTAAGCCTGCATTTTCTGCTCTTTCACCAGGTAGGTAATACGGTCGCCTTTGATGTTGCTGTCCTGCTGCTCAATAAACGCATTGCCGGTCAGTTCAACGAAGTCATTCGCCAGTTCATAGTGCAGTTTTGCGGCATGACCCTGTACCGGCTTACCGCTGTCCTGCATCTGATAGAAGGTGGCAGGATTGCCGTAGGCGTCGACGATGGTTTTCTTACTGTCGCCGCCCGGACGGGTTACCACGACTTTATCAGCCGTAATTTTGATTGAGCCCTGGGTCACGATGACATTGCCGGTAAAGGTCGCAACGTTGCCCTGCAGGTCCAGCGCCTGATTCTGTGAGTCAATATTTACGGGCTTGTCCGAGTCACCGGTCAGGGCCAGCACAGGAACACTGGTTGCCAGCAGTACCGAGGCCAGCAGGAGCTTCAGGCTATTTTTGTTCATTTTGAATTTCATAAGAGGTTTTGACCTTCTCGATTAACTCGGCGTTTTTCGTCCGTAAATTGCCGCGCATTTTCATGCCAGTGGAGTTAAAGCTGCGGCCATACAATGTCACCTGATCATCAGAGGTAACGTCCTGAGTGACAAGATTGATCTGCGCATTATCTGTTTTGATGCGCTCAAGTTGAGAATCCTGCGTCAGGGTATTCAGCTCAACATGGCCATAAAGATAAAGCATACGATCTTTAGTGAGCTTTGCTTTATCTGCCTTTAGAGACCAGGTCGGAATTTTGTTCTCATCAAAGGTGATCATCACCGGATTGTCGAACCAGCTCAGTTCGTCGTCCGAGAAATAGGTCACTTTGTCAGAAGTCAGTTTATAGGACAGCGCGCCCTGCGGGTTATAGACCACCGTCTGTGAATCGGCACTGGTATAAGTCGGCGACTGCGTGCCATTACCGACCAGGGTGCCATCATCATCCTGGTTAGTAAGATTCCAGCCGATCAAAACCAGTGCAATCAAGGTCAGAATCAGCGTTATCCAACGCCTGCTTTTACTCATACTGATTGCCCTTTGGCATCCTCAAATTTGTTCTGCGCCATTAAGATCAGATCACACACTTCACGTACCGCGCCGCGTCCGCCGGCGATCCGCGTGACATAGTGCGCGCGCGGCAGCAGAATCGGATGTGCATCCGCCACCGCCACGCTTAATCCGACTTTCGCCATTACCGGCCAGTCGATCAGATCGTCCCCAATATAGGCGACCTGGTCGTCGGAAAGAGACAGTTTATCCAGAAGTTCACGATAGGCCAAAAGCTTATCTGATTGTCCCTGATAAAGATGGCGGATGCCGAGCGTTTTGCAGCGATCTTCCATCAGTCGGGCATTGCGGCCGGTAATGATAGCCACTTCCACATCGGAGGTCAGCAGGCAGCGGATGCCGTAGCCATCCCGCACATTAAAGGCCTTGAGCTCTTCGCCATTGTTCCCCATGTAGATCACGCCGTCGGACATCACGCCATCGACGTCGCAGATCAGCAGACGGATCCGGCTGGCGCGCGCCATAACGTCGGCGCTAACCGGACCGTAGCAGGTGTCAATCGGGGGAGTTGCCTGTTGCATTTTCTCTTCCTGTTCAGACTACGCCAGCGCGCAGCATGTCATGCATATGTACCACGCCGAGCAGATGGTCGTCATCGGCCACCAGAATCGAGGTAATGTTTTTCGTCTGCATCAGATTCAGGGCTTCCACCGCCAGCATATTCGGCCGGACGCGGATGCCGCCCCGCGTCATCACTTCGCCAATCGTGGCGCGCTGAAAGTCGATGCCCATGTCAAAGATGCGGCGCAGGTCACCATCGGTAAAGATCCCCTCAATTTTCATCAGGTCATCGACGATAACCGTCAGTCCCAGATTTTTGCGGGTAATCTCCAGCAGCGCATCGCGCAGTGAGGCGTCGCGGGTAACGTGTGGCAGTTCGTCGCCGCTGTGCATGATATCCGCCACATGCAGTAGCAGCTTGCGACCCAGCGCACCACCCGGATGAGAAAGGGCAAAATCTTCCGCCGTGAAGCCGCGTGCTTCCAGCAGTGAGACCGCCAGCGCGTCCCCCATGACCAGCGTTGCTGTGGTGCTGGTGGTCGGAGCCAGACCCAGCGGGCAGGCTTCCTGCGGGACGTGAACGCACAGATGCACATCCGCCACCCGCCCCATGGCGCTTTCGGGCCGTCCGGTTATGCAGATCAGCGCAATGTGCTGACGTTTCAACACCGGAATCAGCGCGAGGATCTCGTTTGATTCTCCGCTGTTGGAGATGGCGATCACCACGTCATTTTTGCTCACCATACCCAGATCGCCATGGCTGGCTTCTGCCGGGTGAACAAAGAAAGCGGGCGTACCGGTGCTGGCGAAAGTCGCCGCCATTTTTTTACCGATATGCCCGGACTTGCCCATGCCCATCACCACCACTTTACCCTGGCAGCCATAGATCAGGGCGCAGGCGCGGGCGAAGTCATCATTGATATATTGATCGAGCTGTTCCAGTCCTTCACGCTCAATGCGGAGCACAGTCTTGCCCGCTTGCTGGAAATCAAAGGCCGTTGGTTGCTGATATGACATAGTGCGTCTGTCCTTGTTAACCGTTCATGAATGCCGGCTGTATCCACAGCAGCATCACCCAGACGAAGAAACCACAGAGTAAAATCAGGCCCGCCGTACGGCCAACACGTCGGCGACGAAGCAGGCAGAGCAGGGCAAACAGCACGCTGACGCCCAGCATGACCCAGTAATCACGGGCAAAGGCATGATAATCGACGCTGCCCGGATGAATCAGTGCCGGCAGTCCCAGCACGATGGCAATATTATAAATGTTGGCGCCAATCAGATTGCCGATCGCAATATCATCTTCGCCTTTCAGCGCGCCAGCAAGTACCGTTGCCAGTTCAGGCAGACTGGTGCCTACAGCAATCAGCGTCAGGCCCATCACCAGCTCACTGACGCCAAAATAGTCGGCAAAGGCTGTAGCATTGTCGATGACCATGCGTGTCGACATTGGCAGAATAATCAGCGCGACCGCCAGCCAGAGAAAGGCCACGGTGTTTCCGCTCTCTTCACGCGGCAATTCAGCCAGCTGCTCGCGTGTCAGGGTGTCGTTGTTATCCTGTTCCGCTTTACGCGCGATGCGAATGACCACCATCAGATAAATAGCGGCTATCGTAATCAGGCCAATTCCATCAAGTCGGCTAAGCTGATTGTCAAACAGCATACAACCGCTGAGCAGGGAGACCAGTAACATCAATGGCAGCTCACGGCGTATCAGATTGGAATGCACAGTGAGCGGATGTATTAGCGCAGCGGCACCCAAAATCAGTAAAATGTTGGTAATATTCGAGCCCAGCGCCGTGCCGACAGCCAGATCCATCTGGCCATGCTGCGCCGCAGAAAAGGAGAGGATCATCTCTGGCAGCGAGGTGCCAATGCTGACAACGGTCATGCCGATAATCAATGGCGGAATGCCCAGTGAACGACACAATATAGAGGCGCTAAACACCAGACGATCGGCACCATAAGCCAGTAAAAGCAGACCGATAATCAGCAGTGCAGAAGCTACAAACATGAAAAATCCTTGCATAAAAACCTGGGCCGGCAATGCCTTTCCCGGCCGGTTTAAAATTCTGTTTGGCGAGACAGGCGCTGATTTTGACCGTCTGAGCGGCAAAAGTAAATTTAATGACCATTTTCGGCAAATCTTAGCGGTAAGTTTCTGTAAAGCTATCGTGAATCATGACCGGACAGGCTACCATCGTACCCCATGTTTACGCCCGATCCTGACAAGAGGTGACAATGATCCAGCAGCAAACGAATCTGGTTGAGGTTCGTGGCGTGAGTTTTTCGCGCGGAGATCGCACAATCTTCGATGACATTTCGCTGACCGTGCCGAAAGGCAAAGTGACGGCGATAATGGGACCTTCGGGGATAGGAAAAACCACTCTGCTACGCTTGATTGGGGGGCAGCTTCAGCCGACCCAGGGTGAGATTCTGTTTCGTGGCGAAAATATTCCGTCATTATCCCGCGCCAGACTGTACGAAGCGCGTAAAAAAATGAGCATGCTGTTCCAGTCCGGCGCACTCTTCACTGACTTGACGGTCTATGAAAATGTGGCCTGGCCACTGCGCGAGCATACACAGCTGCCTGCGCCGTTGCTGCACAGCACCGTGCTGATGAAGCTGGAGGCGGTGGGCCTGCGTGGCGCCGCGCAGCTGAAACCGGCTGAGCTGTCGGGTGGCATGGCTCGTCGTGTGGCTCTGGCGCGTGCTATCGCACTTGAACCGGAACTGATCATGTTCGACGAGCCTTTTGTCGGTCAGGATCCCATCACTATGGGGGTGCTGGTGAAGCTCATCGACGAGCTTAACCATGCGCTGGGCCTGACCTGCATTGTGGTTTCGCACGACGTACCGGAAGTACTGAGTATCGCGGACTACGCCTATATCGTGGCCGGACAAAAAATTATCGCACAGGGCACCACGCCCGCACTGCGGGAGAATAACGACCCGCGTGTTCGCCAGTTTATCGATGGCGAAGCCGATGGTCCGGTTCCCTTCCGTTTTCCTGCCGGCGACTATCTCGCAGAGTTAACTGGCTCAGGGAGTAATTAAACAGATGGTCTTGAAGGCACTGGCGTCGTTTGGTCGTCAGGGAATTGAAACGTGTGCCAGTTTTGGACGCGCAGGCTTAATGCTGTTTCACGCGCTGGTCGGAAAACCGGCATTCCGCAAACATGCGCCGCTGCTGGTTAAGCAGCTTTATAGCGTGGGCGTGTTGTCGTTACTGATTATTGTTGTGTCGGGCCTGTTTATTGGCATGGTCCTCGGCCTGCAGGGGTATCTGGTACTGACCACTTACGGCGCTGAAACCAGCCTGGGTATGCTGGTGGCCCTGTCGCTGCTGCGTGAACTGGGTCCGGTGGTGACGGCGCTGCTGTTTGCCGGACGGGCGGGCTCCGCACTCACTGCTGAAATCGGCCTGATGAAAGCCACTGAACAGCTCTCCAGTATGGAGATGATGGCGGTGGATCCGCTGCGCCGCGTTGTTTCGCCACGCTTCTGGGCTGGATTTATCAGCATGCCGCTGCTGGCACTGATTTTTACCGCCGTCGGCATCGCAGGTGGCGCGCTGGTTGGCGTGAGCTGGAAGGGGATTGATCCGGGCTTCTTCTGGTCAGCCATGCAGAACGCGGTCGATTTCCGGACTGACATCGTTAACTGCATTATTAAAAGCGCCGTATTTGCCGTCACGGTGACCTGGATTGCCCTCTTTAATGGCTATGACGCGATTCCCACCTCTGAAGGGATCAGTCGCGCGACGACGCGTACCGTAGTACATGCTTCACTGGCGGTACTCGGATTGGATTTTGTGCTGACAGCACTGATGTTTGGGAATTGATGCAATGCAAAGCAAAAAAAGCGAAATCTGGGTTGGCATTTTTATGATTATGGCGTTGATCGCCGCACTCTTTCTCTGTCTGCGCGTCGCCGATCTCAAGTCAATGGGCACCGAACCGACGTGGAAACTCTACGCCACCTTCGACAACATTGGCGGTCTGAAAATCAGTTCGCCGGTGAAAATTGGTGGCGTCGTCATTGGCCGGGTGACGGACATCGAACTGGAGCCGAAAACGCTGCTGCCACGGGTCACGATGGATATCAGCGATCGGTATGCTGATAAGATTTCTGATACCAGCTCGCTGGCGATCCGCACACAGGGCCTGCTGGGTGAGCAGTTCCTGTCGCTTAACTTAGGATTTGACGATCCTGAACTGGGTTCGGCGATGCTGAAAGATGGCGATACGCTGCGCGATACGAAATCAGCCATGGTGCTTGAAGATCTGATCGGCCAGTTCCTTTATAAGAGCGGCGATAGCAAGCAAAACAGTGACAACAAGGATGCGCAGGAGGGCAGCAGTGCTGCGCCTGCGGCACCTGCTCAACCTTAAAGAAGAGGGTATACCATGTTTAAACGTTTACTGATGATCGCCATGCTGGCGGTGACCGTGCCGCTGACGGCAACGGCCGCCGATCAGAGCAATCCTTACAAACTAATGAATCAGGCGGCAGAGAAAACCTTTACCCGTCTGAAAAATGAGCAGCCAAAAATTAAGCAGAACCCTAACTATCTGCGTGAGATCGTGCGTCAGGAACTGCTGCCCTATGTCCAGATCAAATATGCCGGCGCGTTAGTGCTGGGTCGCTACTATCGCGATTCAACACCGGCTCAGCGTGAAGCCTACTTCAGCGCCTTTGCTGACTATCTGGCGCAGGCTTATGGTCAGGCTCTGGCACTTTACAACGGGCAGAGCTATCAGGTGCAGCCTGAACAGCCGCTGGGCGATGCCAACATTGTTGCCATTCGCGTCTCTATTATCGACCCGAATGGCCGTCCGCCGGTTCGTCTCGACTTCCAGTGGCGTAAAAACAGCCAGAGCGGTAACTGGCAGGCTTATGACATGATCGCTGAAGGCGTCAGCATGATCACGACCAAGCAGAATGAGTGGAGCGATCTGCTACGTACCAAAGGGATCGATGGTCTGACGGCGCAGCTGAAATCCTCCGCCGCTCAGCCTATCACGCTGGATAAACAACAATAATGCATGAATCGTTACGCTGGGAGCGGCAAGCCAGCACGCTACTGCTGAAAGGCGAACTGGATCGCGATACGCTGATGCGTCTCTGGCAGCAACGTGAGACGGTCATCCGGGATGTCGACACTATCGACGTCTTGGCGCTGGAGCGTGTGGACTCTTCCGGGCTTGCTCTGCTGGTGCACCTGCGGGAAATTGCGCGTGCACAGGGTAATACCCCACGTTTTACAGGCATCAGCGACAAACTGCAGTCGCTGATTACGCTTTACAATCTGCAACAGATTATTGTTTCTGCGGATAAAAGCGCCTGATTTCCGCCTGTTATGCTAAGCCCCTGTTTTTGACAGGGGCTTTTGCGTATTTAAGAGTCAGCCGCTTTCCTCTACTATGTCAGCCTTATTATTATTAAGCGAAGTTAAGACCAATGGAAAACAGTGAAATTCAGGCTGTGCTGATGGCAGCACTGCCTTTAGACGAAGTGCATGTAATGAGCAATGACGGCAGTCACTTTCAGGTCATCGCCGTTGGCGAACTGTTTGGTGAACTGAGCCGCGTGAAAAAACAGCAGGCTGTCTATGCGCCGCTGATGGAGTTCATTGCAGATAACCGCATGCATGCTGTCTCTATCAAAACCTACACTCCCGCTGAATGGGCGCGTGACCGTAAACTCAACGGTTTCTGATCCCCGGCGTGGTGAACTCGTCGTGAGCGAGTCCAATTTTTAGCTAGTTAATTGAGAGCCGTGTTAATGGACAAATTTCGTGTGCAAGGCCCCACCCGCTTAAGTGGTGAAGTGACCATTTCCGGGGCGAAAAACGCCGCGCTGCCTATTCTGTTTGCGGCCCTGCTGGCCGAAGAGCCGGTAGAGATTCAGAATGTGCCAAAACTGCGTGATATCGACACCACTATGAAGCTGCTGAGCCAGCTGGGTGCGAAGGTGGAACGCAACGGTTCGGTGCACGTTGATGCCAGCGCGGTCGATGTTTTCTGTGCGCCTTACGATCTGGTTAAAACCATGCGTGCCTCTATCTGGGCGCTGGGGCCGCTGGTGGCACGTTTTGGCCAGGGTCAGGTTTCCCTGCCCGGTGGCTGCGCTATCGGCGCGCGTCCGGTTGACCTGCACATTACCGGTCTGGAACAGCTGGGTGCAGAGATCAAACTGGAAGAGGGCTACGTTAAAGCCTCCGTCAATGGCCGTCTGAAAGGCGCGCTGATTGTCATGGATAAAATCAGCGTTGGCGCAACTGTCACCATCATGAGTGCGGCAACACTGGCAACCGGCACGACGGTTATTGAGAATGCGGCGCGCGAGCCAGAAATTGTTGATACTGCGAACTTCCTGAATACCCTGGGCGCTAAAATCAGTGGTGCAGGCAGCGACAAAATCACCATCGAAGGCGTAGAGCGTCTGGGTGGTGGTGTCTATCGCGTACTGCCCGACCGTATTGAAACCGGAACTTTCCTCATCGCGGCGGCCATCTCAGGCGGCAAAGTGATGTGTCACAACACCCAGCCTGATACGCTGGATGCGGTACTGGCTAAGCTGCGTGATGCAGGTGCCGACATCGAAACCGGTGAAGACTGGATCAGTCTGGATATGCACGGTAAGCGGCCAAAAGCGGTCAACGTGCGTACTGCTCCGCATCCGGGCTTCCCGACCGATATGCAGGCGCAGTTCACACTGCTGAACATGGTGGCGGAAGGCACAGGCGTGATCACCGAGACCATCTTCGAAAACCGCTTCATGCATATTCCGGAACTGATTCGTATGGGCGGCCATGCAGAGATCGAAAGCAACACGGCGATCTGTCATGGCGTTGAAACCCTTTCGGGCGCGCAGGTGATGGCGACCGATCTGCGTGCGTCAGCCAGCCTGGTTCTGGCAGGCTGTATTGCAGAAGGCACGACGTTCGTTGACCGCATTTATCATATCGATCGTGGCTATGAGCACATCGAAGATAAACTGAAAGCGATGGGCGCGAACATTGAGCGCGTCAGCGAAGAGTAATCCCGCCGAAACGCCAATAGCCAGCCCCCCGGGGCTGGTTTTTTTTCGTCTGGAGAGCGTGTGCGACCTCAGGCTTTACCGGAATGATCGGCCGGTGCACGGATACGTTTTTTGCGCTCCAGCAGGCAGTGGGTTTCAGGATCATAATAGCGACTGGGCCAGATTTCACAGGGATGAACCTTGAGTGCATCCGCGATCAACCATTCTCCTTTAGGCCATGGGCGGGTCAGTGCGTTGGCCAGCGTAGACGAACTCAGACCGGCCGCACGCGAAAGCGCCGCCAGCGTCATACCGCGCTTATGCAAGGCAGCGATAATATCAGCGGTGTGCCAGTCTTCCCTCTTTTCATGCATAACCTGTTCTCCTTTTCCTTGTTATTGCGCCATCCAGCGAAACGCCGGGTTCCCTTTTTTATTACCTGAAAAGGTGACTTTTTATAGCAAATAGTTTCCGGTAATTTCCAGTAAAATTTGCCTCTGGTGTCCGGTCCGTGTGACAGGGCGCAAAAGCGATGCAACCGCATCGCGGTAACAAAAAGAAGTGAGAGAACGGATGTAAAAACGGAGCCGGCTGGCTCCGTGAGGGATTAGAAATCGCGCTGAACAGACATGTGCGCCAGCGACTCCAGTGCGCTGCGCCAGGGGGATTCAGGCAGGATGCGTAACGCCTCAATGGCTTTATCCGCTTCCTGTTCTGCGCGACTGCGCGTCCATTCCAGCGAACCGCACTGATGCATTGCTTCCAGCACCGGCTCCAGCAGATGACGACCGTTGCCCTGTTCAATGGCTTCCCGAATCATCTTCGCCTGCTCTGGCGTACCGTGCTGCATCGCGTGCAGCAGAGGCAGCGTCGGTTTGCCTTCGCTCAGGTCATCGCCGGTATTTTTACCCAGCGTCTCACCGTCAGCACTGTAATCCAGTAAATCGTCGATTAACTGGAAAGCCGTTCCCAGATAGCGCCCATAATCCTGCAGTGCTTTTTCCTCTGCCGGGGTCGCGTCAGCCAGTATCGCAGAGGCCTGGGAGGCGGCTTCAAACAGGCGCGCCGTCTTGCTGTAGATGACGCGCATATAGCTCTCTTCGGTAATATCGGGATCGTTCACGTTCATCAGCTGAAGGACTTCGCCCTCAGCGATCACGTTTACCGCTTCTGACATCAGCGCCAGGATACGCAGCGAGCCCATGCTGGTCATCATCTGGAAGGCGCGGGTGTAAATAAAGTCACCGACCAGCACGCTTGCCGCATTGCCAAACGCCGCGTTCGCGGTCGCTTTGCCACGACGCATATCGGATTCATCCACGACATCGTCATGCAGCAGCGTGGCGGTGTGGATAAATTCGATCAGCGCCGCATTGGTCACGTGCAGGTCGCCCTTATAGCCCATGGCGCGTGCGGAGAGCACGGCGATCATGGGACGGATACGCTTACCCCCACCACTGATGATGTAGTAGCCCAACTGGTTGATGAGCGAGACATCTGAATTCAGCTGGTCGAGGATGGTCTGGTTAACGGCAGCCATATCCTGTGCGGTTAATTCGTTGATCTGTTCTAAGTTCATTCGTCTTTTCAGCTATGACTCGTTATCTCTGCCATGGTAAGTGCTTTTACCCAGCCAGCGTTCAGGTAATCTGTTACTGATTGTACTTGAATTTTCAGCCTGAGAAACGGTTGCATTCAGCCTGTGTTTTTTTTCTGCAAGAGTGTGCAAAGTGCTCTTGTCTTCTTCTGGAGTTTTGCGTAGAATTCGCGCCCTATTGTGAATATTTAGCGCGCCGCCTGATGAACTAAAAGGCAAGCGCAGAAGCGGAGTTTTATATGTACGCGGTTTTCCAAAGTGGTGGTAAACAACACCGAGTAAGCGAAGGTCAGACCGTTCGCCTGGAAAAGCTGGACATCGCAACCGGTGAAACCATCGAGTTTGACCAGGTTCTGATGATTGCTAATGGCGAAGACGTGAAAATCGGCGCGCCACTGGTTTCAGGCGGTATGATCAAGGCAGAAGTTGTTGCTCACGGTCGTGGCGAGAAAATTAAGATCGTTAAGTTTCGTCGTCGTAAGCACTACCGTAAGCAGGCTGGCCATCGCCAGTGGTTCACTGATGTGAAAATCACTGGTATCACGGCGTAAGAGGAGATCTGACAAATGGCACATAAAAAGGCTGGTGGTTCGACTCGAAATGGTCGTGACTCCAATGCAAAACGTCTGGGTGTTAAGCGTTTTGGTGGTGAATCTGTTCTGGCAGGTAGCATCATCGTTCGTCAGCGTGGCACCAAATTCCACGCAGGCAGCAACGTAGGTTGTGGTCGTGACCACACCCTGTTCGCTACCGCAGACGGCAAAGTAAAATTCGAAGTTAAAGGTCCGAACAACCGTAAATACATCAGCATCGTTGCTGAGTAAGGTTGTCGTGACGCAGACGTTTAACGTCTGAACGCACGAATTAAAGGCCCCGCAGCTCCTGCGGGGCTTTTTACATTCTGCGCTCTGTTGCGGCTACGTAACGCATCACAAAAGATTGCTGTACACTTTATGTACGCACTGGCGAAAGCCAATTCTGATTTATCCGCCGCTGGTCAGCGCAGAAGACCCTGGCGGACCCGCCTGCAGAGTGCTGCAGGCGATTGTGTGACGGAGAGTTAAAATGAAGTTTGTTGATGAAGCGACAATTCTGGTCGTCGCCGGTGATGGCGGTAATGGTTGCGTCAGCTTCCGCCGCGAAAAATATATCCCGAAAGGCGGCCCTGACGGAGGGGATGGGGGTGACGGCGGTGACGTTTATCTGATTGCCGACGAAAACCTCAATACCCTTATCGATTATCGTTTCGAAAAATCTTTCCGCGCCGAGCGTGGGCAGAACGGCCAGAGCCGCGACTGTACCGGCAAACGCGGTAAAGATATCGAAGTTAAAGTGCCGGTCGGTACCCGTGTTATCGACCAGGGAACCGGTGAGACACTGGGCGACATGACGCGCCACGGCCAGAGACTGATGGTCGGCAAAGGCGGCTGGCATGGCCTGGGTAACACCCGTTTCAAATCGTCGGTGAACCGCAGCCCGCGTCAGAAAACCATGGGTACGCCAGGCGAGAAGCGCGATCTGCAGCTGGAGCTGATGCTGCTGGCAGACGTCGGTATGCTGGGCCTGCCAAATGCCGGTAAATCGACCTTTATCCGTGCCGTCTCAGCGGCCAAACCTAAAGTGGCGGACTATCCGTTTACGACACTGGTGCCGAGCCTGGGTGTGGTGCGTATGGACAGCGAGCAGAGCTTTGTTGTTGCGGATATTCCTGGTCTGATCGAAGGCGCGGCCGAGGGCGCTGGCCTGGGCATTCGCTTCCTGAAGCACCTTGAGCGTTGTCGTGTATTACTGCACCTGATCGACATTGATCCTGTCGATGAAAGCGATCCGGTTAAGAATGCCCGCATCATTCTGAGTGAGCTGGAAAAGTACAGCGAGAAGCTGTTCAACAAACCACGCTGGCTGGTCTTCAACAAGGTTGACCTGATCGGTGAAGAAGAGGCGCAGGCGCGGGCGAAAGCGGTGGCTGAAGCACTGGGCTGGGAAGATAAGTATTACCTGATCTCTGCCGCAAGCCGCACCGGCGTCAACGAACTCTGCTGGGACGTGATGAGCTTCATCAACGCTAACCCGAAAGAAGCGGAGCTTGAAGAGAAGCAGCCGGAGAAAGTGGAATTCATGTGGGATGATTACCACAAGGAAACCCTCGAAAACGCGGCGGAAGCCGAAGATGAAGAGTGGGATGACGACTGGGATGATGAAGACGACGAAGGTGTTGAAATTATCTATCAGCGTTAATCCGTACGCTGCGTTAACGTGAAATCCGATGCCCCCTTTCAGCCTGAAAGGGGGCATCGCTGTTTTCGGCGCCTGTCACCGCTACGTACATGTTCATCAGCGGCCAGAGTGCGCGAAAAAACGCAGCAGGGCAGTGGCCCACTGCGTGCGTCAGCGTTGCCAGTCAGTTGTTCTGATTGATATCGCGATAGAGCCGGCTTTCAAAGCGCACCAGCGGAATGCGACGGGTCCGTTGATCTTCCGGCGGAACCGCATAGCCGGAGAGAAACTGGACAAAGGCGACCCGGGTACCGCTGGAGGTCGTGATAAAGCCCGCCAGGTTATAAACGCCCTGCAGAGAACCGGTTTTTGCCGAGACTTTGCCATCGAGCCCTGCCTCATGCAGCCCGCCACGATACTGCAGCGTGCCATCATAGCCCGCCAGCGGCAGCATCGAAATATAATCCAGCGTGTTGTCATTCTTCGCAATGAACTGCAAAACCTGCATCATGGTCTGCGGCGAAATCAGATCGTGACGCGACAGCCCGGATCCATCGACCTGAATGCTGTTACCCATGTCGATACCGGCTTTCGCTTTCAGGATGCGCCGAACGGCATCCTGTCCGGTGCGAAATGTGCCAGGCACATTAAAGTAGTGATGGCCGATGGTGCGAAACACGGTGTCAGCAATCATGTTGTCTGATTTCTTCAGCATGGTGTGCAGCAGCGTATGCAGCGGTGCGGACTGCGTCGAGGCCAGTACGGTGCCCGGTTCAGTCACCTGAGTCTGGCGCACCAGATGGCCGCTGTAATCGATCTCTGATGAGCGCAGTTCTGCTTTAAGTATCTCGCCCGCCCAGGCGGCGCCATCCTGCACGGCAAAGGCCAGCGGCAGCGGTTCAGCACGCTGGCGCATACAGCCGGTCAGGGTGTAGCGGTTCAGTTCACCTGGTACCACATCCAGCTCACAATACTGTCCTTCGCCGCTGTTGCGCCCGATGGTGCGCACCTGGCTGTACATGTGGGCCGGATAATAGGAGGCGATGCGCACGAAAGCGTTCTCGCCCGGGGTATTTGCACTGTAAAGCGACACTGAGAAGCAGTTTTTATCCACGATAGCTGCGCCCGGCGGGGCGCTGAAGCACTGGGTCAGATCGTTCCACGGCCAGCCCGGCGCCATATCGTGACTGGCAAAGACCGAGGTATCGACAACCAGATTGCCTTTAATATGGTTGATGCCCTGCTTTTTAAGTGCCGCCACCATATTGCGCAGATCCTGACGGCTTAAGGTCGGATCGCCGCCGAAACGCGCCACTAAATCGCCGTTCAGGGTGCCATCAATAATGGCGCCGCGGGTTTCAAACGTCGTCTGAAAACGGTAGTCGCCACCCAGTTCCAGTAACGCCGCCAGCGCCGTCACCACCTTCATGGTACTGGCGGGCAGGGCCATCTGTTTGCCGTGGTAATCAATGATTGGGGTGGAAGCCCCCACTTTCTGCACCATCAACGCCAGATTGGCGCCGTCTGGCAGGTACTGCATGTATTCATCAACTGGCGCTGCGTGCGCCTGCAGCATAAATGCGCAGCTTAATCCGGTAACAAGTCGTGAAAATCGCATAATCTCGCGGTAACTGGCAGGTGAGGGCGTCAATACTACGTCGCTGGACGGGTCAAAGTAAACGATGACCCGCAGGGAACTCTGGGGTAAAATACGTATCAAATTGCAAAACCCTTTTCTGGCCTGGAAGCAACTCCGGGTCAGGTTTCTTTTATTTGCAAAACGGGCTAATGCGCTGCAGAAGCGTTTTTCTGCAGTCACCGGTCAGGATGACATCGTAAAACAGGAAAGATGGCGAGGAGCTTAAATGAATCAGATTCCGATGACGTTAAGAGGCGCTGAAAGATTGCGCGAAGAGCTGAACGAGCTGAAAACCGTGAAGCGTCCGCGCATTATCGCCTCTATCGCTGAAGCACGCGAACATGGCGATTTAAAAGAGAATGCGGAGTATCACGCAGCGCGCGAAGAACAGGGCTTCTGTGAAGGCCGTATTCAGGAGATTGAAGCCAAACTCTCCAACGCGCAGGTCATTGACGTGACGCAGATGCCGAAAACCGGTCGGGTGATCTTTGGTGCCACCGTTACCGTCCTGAACGTTGAAACCGATGAAGAGGCGACCTATCGCATCGTGGGCGATGACGAAGCGGACTTTAAGCAAAATCTGATTTCGGTCAATTCGCCAATGGCGCGAGGCCTGGTGGGCAAAGAGGTCGATGATGTGACCGTCGTGAAAACCCCCGGCGGCGACGTAGAGTATGAGATCCTGAAGGTGGAATACATTTAAGATGTTGCTACGCTTTGAAAAGCGTTAATACACAATGTAAAGAAAGGAAAAAGGCCGCGTTGCGGCCTTTTATCTGAGGTAAGAGCATGTCACTTTCTTTGCCCACCTAGCGTGGCAGAGAAATCTTGCTCTCTTTAGACGGGCGATACAGCACCAGCGTTTTGCCGATCACCTGTACGTTGCTGGCACCGGTCTCACGCACGATAGCCTCAACGATCAGCTGCTTCGTTTCACGATCTTCTGAGGCGATTTTTACCTTGATCAGTTCGTGATGTGACAGAGCCTGCTCGATTTCGGCCAGCACGCCTTCAGTCAGGCCATTACCGCCCAGCATAACGACAGGTTTGAGCGGATGGGCGAGGCCCTTGAGGTGCTGTTTTTGTTTGGTACTTAGATTCATCGTAGTTTTTTACTTACTCAGGGATTGAAAACGGTTCATTCTACCGCCATCTCGGGTATATCACCAAATCGACGCAACCCATTGCGTGCAGGTTTATCGCTACGATGACGATTTAGTTGGAAATATTATGACGGGTAAAAAGCGTTCGGCCAGCTCCAGCCGCTGGCTTCAGGAACACTTTAGCGATAAATATGTGCTTCAGGCGCAGAAAAAAGGGTTGCGTTCGCGCGCCTGGTTTAAACTTGATGAAATACAACAGGGTGACAAGCTTTTCAAACCCGGTATGACCGTGGTAGATCTGGGGGCTGCACCGGGTGGCTGGTCGCAATATGTTGTACAGCAAATCGGGAGTAAAGGGCGCGTTATTGCCTGCGATATCCTGCCAATGGATCCGATTGTCGGTGTCGATTTCCTTCAGGGCGATTTTCGTGAAGAATCGGTGATCAATGCGCTGCTTGAGCGTGTTGGTGATCAACAGGTTCAGGTCGTCATGTCTGATATGGCACCGAATATGAGTGGTACACCTGCCGTAGATATTCCCCGGTCGATGTATTTAGTTGAACTGGCGCTGGACATGTGTCGGGACATTCTGGCACCTGGCGGTAGTTTTGTAGTGAAAGTGTTTCAGGGAGATGGCTTCGATGAATACCTGCGGGAAATTCGCTCCCTGTTTACGAAAGTGAAAATTCGTAAGCCGGACGCTTCACGTTCACGTTCACGTGAAGTGTACATTGTGGCGACTGGGCGCAAACTATAACCAAATTGCTGGAGAAGTCCGCAGCGTTGCTGCGATTCCATGTATGCAGGATCTATAGTACCCTACGCTATCTGTTAACACCGTTGTAATATGAGGTTAATCCCTTGAGTGACATGGCGAAAAACCTGATTCTCTGGTTAGTCATCGCGGTCGTG
>Ga0209371_1000082_pt1 | contig 184560 bp, 160 predicted proteins | sample AgamicAtAmrz_FD_187165 | JGI IMG/M metagenome (GOLD analysis project Ga0209371, IMG submission 187165) | Agave microbial communities from Guanajuato, Mexico - At.Am.rz (SPAdes) (version 2) | ecosystem: Host-associated > Plants > Roots > Rhizosphere | place: Guanajato, Mexico | collected... | reverse complement strand
TTCAGCATTTGCTGGCGGGACAGGAACTGAGACCTCATGAGCGTTAGCAAGAGTCAGATGAAAAATTATCTCAACACTCAAGGCTGTTTGGCAACCGATTATATTGCCTTCAGCACATCCATTTCTGGATTGGCCTGTGTTCGCGAAACTGTAACGCGCCAGCGCTGCGTCTTTATAACGCGGCTTACAGAGGAGTTGACTAATCTGCTTGCCAGGTTTTACCCGGCATAGACGGTTACACCGTATTGAAAATCGCTAAACCTTGTAAGCTAATTCCTCTCCTGCGTCAACGCAGATGGCTTTAAGGAACACATTTTCCGTTTTATCCACCCGTAAGCGCTGATTCCCTGACCAATCGCGGTGTAATGAAGATGACCAGCTCTCTTTTTTTGCGCTGTTCCCTATGCTGGCGGAACAGTCCGCCAATTAACGGCACATTCCCCAGTAGCGGCACCTGATTCTGTCCACGCGTGCGCTGCTGCTGAAAGATACCGCCTAACGCCAGTGTTTGCCCGTCACTGACTGTGACCTGAGTCTCAATTTCCTGTTTATCAATGGATAATATGTCGCTGTCGCCGGTTCGGATGCTGCGACCCGGCATATTCTGACTGATGTGAATTTTCAGCTGAATGCGACCATGACCAGAAATAGCGGGCGTAACCTCCATGCCCAGCACGGCTTCTTTAAACTCAATGCTGGTAGCCCCGCTATTTCCCGCCGACACTTCGTAAGGGATTTCGGTGCCCTGCTTAATCGAGGCGGTCTGCTGATGAGAGGTAAAAAGGCGCGGACTGGCGATGATTTCGATCTGGTTCTCCTGCTCCAGCGCACTGAGTTCCAGATCCAGAAGCCCACCGCCGATGCGCGACAGCGCCATTCCCACGCTGATGCCCGGTGAACTGACCGCCAGCGGAATCTCCAGCCGGGGATGATGCAGGAGGCGGGTCACTGCCGCCTCGCCCGCCTGTAATCCCCACTTCACCCCCAGTTCCTGCAGATGCTCCTCACTGATGGTCACGATATGCGCCGAAAGCTCAATCTGCTCCAGCGGTCGATCCAGCGCCCGTATCCAGCGTTCTGTCTCATTTAACGCAGCCGCCGTATCGCGCAGCAGCAGTGCATTGGTGCGTTTGTCGATCGTCGCACTGCCACGCGGGGTCATTAATGTCTGCCGCTCATTCAGCAGACTGGCATGAACTTCACTGGCGCTGGCATAGCGCAACATTACGCTACGCTGCTGCAAAGGGCGCTGTTGTAAGGCTGCCTGCTGCTCAGCCTCGCGCGCCTGCTGCTGTGCCTGCTGCCAGCCAGCCGGATAGACCATCAGGACATTGTCCTGCTCGATAAGCGTCAGCTTTGCCATACGCGCGACCAGATCCAGCGCCTGATTCCAGGGCACGTTATCCAGCCGCAGCGACAGCGTTCCTTCCACCTCCGGCGCAATCATCAGGTTGACCTGCTGATAATCCGCCAGCGCCTGCAGAATACGCGCAACCGGCGCATGGTCAAACGTCAGGCTGAGCGGCTCCTCATCGGCGGCGTAAACCGGCAGCAGGCCACCCAGGGCCATCAGCAGCAGGGCTATCCTTGTCATATAAACGTCCTTTTAAAGAGAGCCGGGTCTGTTGTGCTTCACAGCTATCCGGTACTGCGAAAGTGATACTGTGGCGACTGACAGCCACAGGCTGCCAGGGATCCACCAGAAATGGCTTGCCGCTGAGGACCCTCACGCTCTGCCCCTGCGGGGTCAGCAGCCAGGCATGAAAATGCGCCTTGCGTCCAACGATTCCCTGTAGCCGCCAGCCAGTCAGGGGCGCAACCGCCGCCCTGCAGAGCGACGGCGCGGCAGGCCGGAACGGGTCCCGCGCCAGTACTCCGCCACAGCAGAGCAACAGGATCAGCAGGCTACGGCGCATCGTCAGGCTCCAGCCAGAGCTGCGCGACCAGAAACTGCGGCTGTGAGCGCAGCTGAAAATGGTGCGGAAAAGGCGCATCACTGCCGGCAAATCCGGCAAACAGTGACTGAAATGCCGGCCACTGCAGATGCAGCGTCAGCGTGCGCGAAGCAGCATCGGGCTGCCACGCTTCAAGCTGGTTATGATACGTCGCCAGGATCGCGTCGACGGCGCCGTCCGGATCGGGCCTGGTGCGCTGCATGGCCTGCAGTTGCGTCTGCAACTGCGCAATAGCTGGATGCTGTTGCCACTCTTTCTGGCGTTGCTGCAGATTAAGGGTTAACCGTGACAGCGCCTGCTGTTCCGCGAATAGCGCCTGCTGCCGGGGCCGTAACCCAGCCAGCCCGAAGAGCAGCAACAGCCCGGCAGAGAAGACTGCAAGCAGGGCGTAACGTGGAATGGCAGCCATCTGCCACCAGCGATTCCACCACTCAATCATCTTTTACCTCCCTCACTGCAAGCCGCAACGAGAACTGATAAAGGCCATCAGACTGGCGCTTTACCGCGCCCTGCGTCACCTGATCAAACAGGGCGACGGTCGTTAACTGCTGCCGGAATTGCCGGATCGCCGTCATCTCCTGCGCCATTCCTTCCAGCGTCAGACGCTGGTCGCGCTTCTCCAGCCAGGTCAGCCAGACGCTGTCGGGCAGTAAGGTGGGTAAAGCCTGCCAGAACAGCTGCCAGGCAGCCAGCTGTGCCCGCTGCCTGCGCTGCTTCCCCTGCTGCTGCTGCACGACCGCGAGCTGCGCCAGCAATGCTTTCTGCTCCGCCTGCTGCGTTATCAGATGATCCAGGGCTTGCTGCTGCACACTGACAGCCTGCGCGACATGCTGACGTGCCAGCTGAATACGCCAGATCTGCTGCATCCCCCACACCAACAGGCTGACAATCACCAGTAACAGCACCGCCAGGCTCTGTCGCTGCTGCTGCTGCAGACGCCGCTGCCGCCAGGGCAGCAGATTGACCGCCCTCGTCACCGCATGTCCTCACGCAATGCCAGACCCGCTGCCAGTGCAAATATGCCGGGATTTTGCGGCAGAGGCGGCTGCTGATAGCGAAACAGATCGAAAGGCGAAAACAGAACAGCGTCAGCCGGCAACACTGACTTTTCGCCTGCACACCAGACGACAGCGGGTGCGTCAGGAAAGGCCTGCTGCTGAAGTGCGCCGGGCGTGGCGAACTCGGCGGTATCGGCAGCAGTATGCGCATCACTCCAGAGCCAGCGGTCATCCTGATGCAGGGCCAGCACTGCGCCCGGCTGCCATGCTGCCTGCCGGACCAGCCGCCTGAGCGCGTCGGTCGTGAGTTCAAAAATCTGCGGCGTTAACCCCGCCTGCAGCAGGGGCGCCATCCACTGATCGATGATCTCCAGCCGTGCCGCCGTTACGCAGAGCTGATCGCCCTGTGCATCCGGGCAATAATCCAGCGCCAGCGCAGCAGGCTCCAGCGGGAAGAGACGGCGCGCGGCCGCCCGCACGTAGTGTCCCAGTGCGGGCTCCTTCAGCGGCTGAGCAGGCAGCGGAAGCTGACGCTGCAGCACCAGCCGGGCGGGCAGTGCGACCCGTAATGAGTAACGTCGTGGCAACCGCTGACGCCAGGCAATTAAGGCCGCCACTAATTCAGGTGAAGATTGCAGCACGCCGTTTCTTAACGTATCTTGCGGCAGCCGCTGCTGCCACCAGTGGCGTAGCTGCCAGCCATCACGACGAGGCTGGAGGGCCAGGGCGCAAATCTGCCTATTCTGAATATCCAGCCCAATTTGCCAGGTATGAAAAGCCATCCGCGCGATCTCCTTATCGTCCGGGAAAATGGACATATCAAAGCGTCTGGCTTGCCTTTATACTACCGCGCGGTTGTTTATAAACTGCTCAAACGACAACAGATGGGAAATTCCAGGTGAAGTTCGTAAAGTATTTATTGATCCTTGCAGTGTGTTGCATCCTGTTGGGAGCTGGCTCGATTTATGGTTTATACAAATATATTGAGCCACAGCTGCCTGACGTCAATACGCTGAAAGATGTGCGTCTGCAGACCCCTATGCAGGTTTACAGCGCCGATGGCGATCTGATCGCGCAGTATGGCGAAATGCGCCGTATTCCTCTGACGCTGCAGCAGGTTCCTCCTGTGATGGTAAAAGCGTTTATTGCAACCGAAGACAGCCGCTTTTATGAGCATCATGGTGTAGATCCGGTGGGGATTTTCCGTGCGGCCAGCATTGCGCTGGTTTCCGGCCATGCCTCACAGGGTGCCAGTACCATCACGCAGCAGCTGGCCCGTAACTTCTTCCTGAGCCCGGAACGCACCCTGATGCGTAAGATCAAAGAAGCGTTCCTGGCGATCCGCATTGAGCAGTTACTGAATAAAGATGAGATCCTTGAGCTTTATCTGAACAAGATCTATCTGGGCTACCGTGCTTATGGTATCGGCGCCGCCTCACAGGTCTATTTTGGTAAGCCAGTTGATCAGCTGTCCCTCAGTGAGATGGCAATGATTGCCGGTCTGCCAAAAGCTCCATCAACCTTTAACCCGCTTTATTCGCCGAGCCGTGCCCTGTCACGCCGCAATGTTGTGCTGGCACGTATGCTGGATCAGCATTACATCACCCAGCAGCAGTATGACGAAGCCCGCAACACGCCGCTGGTCGCGAAATATCACGGTCCGGAAATCGCCTTCTCTGCGCCCTATCTCAGTGAGATGGTGCGCCAGGAGATGGTGAAGCGATACGGTGACAACGCCTACACCGACGGCTACAAGGTCTATACCACTGTGACCCGTCGTCTGCAGGAAGCGGCCCAGACATCAGTGCGCAATAACGTCATGGCCTACGATATGCGTCATGGTTATCGCGGTCCGACCCGTGTGCTGTGGAAAGTGGGCGAACCGGCCTGGGATCAGACAAAGATTGAGAACACGCTGAAGACGCTGCCGGTTTACGGCCCGCTTCATCCGGCCGTGGTGACGGAAGCGCGTAGCGATGAAGCCACCGTGATGCTGAAAGATGGCAGCAACGTGTCACTGGCATTAGCCGGTGTACGCTGGGCGCGTCCTTACAAGTCTGACACCGTGCAGGGCCCGACGCCAAAAAGCGTGACGCAGGTGCTGCAGGCCGGCCAGCAGATCTGGGTGCGTAAAGTGGGCGACGACTGGTGGCTGGGCCAGGTGCCGGATGTCAACTCGGCGCTGGTTTCACTGGATCCCAATGATGGTGCGGTGCGCGCACTGGTAGGCGGTTTCGCCTTTAACCAGAGCATGTTTAACCGTGCAACCCAGGCGCTGCGCCAGGTCGGTTCTAACATCAAGCCCTTCCTCTACACTGCCGCAATGGACCGTGGGCTGACGCTCGCCTCAATTCTTAACGATGTGCCGATTTCCCGCTGGGATGCCGGTGCCGGTGCCGACTGGCGTCCTAAAAACTCACCGCCAACCTACGACGGTCCGATTCGTCTGCGTCAGGGTCTGGGTCAGTCGAAAAACGTGGTCATGGTGCGTGCGATGCGTGCGATGGGTGTGGATTACGCCGCAGAGTATCTGCAGCGCTTCGGTTTCCCGGCGCAGAACATCATTCACACCGAGTCGCTGGCGCTGGGCGCCGCCTCGTTCACGCCGCTGCAGGTGGTACGCGGTTACGCCGTGATGGCGAACGGTGGTTTCCTGGTGGATCCCTACTTCATCACCCGGATTGAGAATGAACAGGGCAACATCGTGTTCGAAGAGAAACCGAAGATCGCCTGTCCGCAGTGCAATCTGCCGGTAATCTACGGCGAAACGAAGAAAGCGCTGGCGCTGAACGAAGAGAGCGTTGAGAACGTGGCCGCCTCAGACAGCAATCAGAATCAGGCGTTGCCACAGCCTGCACTGGAGCAGGTGCCAGCTCAGTCACAGCAGGGCGGACAGGCGTATGCGCCTCACGTCATCAACACCCCGCTCAGCTTCCTCATCAGGAGTGCGCTGAACAGTAATATCTTCGGCGAACCGGGCTGGATGGGTACCGGCTGGCGTGCCGGCCGTGACCTTAAGCGCAATGATATCGGCGGTAAAACCGGTACGACCAACAGTTCGAAAGATGCCTGGTTCTCGGGTTACGGCCCGGGTGTGGTGACCTCGGTCTGGATCGGTTTTGACGATGCGCGCCGCGATTTAGGCCGCAGTACGCTCTCCGGGGCCATTCCCGACCAGATTTCGGGCTACGAAGGTGGCGCGAAGAGTGCGCAACCGGCATGGGATGAGTTCATGAAGAGCGCGCTGGAAGGCGTTCCGGTACAGCCGTTAACGCCACCGGATGGCGTAGTTACGGTCACTATCGACCGCAGCACCGGCAAGCTGGCCAATGGTGGGGGGAATACGCGTCAGGAGTACTTCATCAATGGCACCCAGCCAACCGAATATTCGGTTCATGATGTGGGCACCACCATTATGGATAATGGCGAGAGTCACGAGCTGTTCTGAAGTAACCGCTGAGATGTAAAATAACCTAAGCCGATCGCTCTGACGATCGGCTTTTTTTACGTCACGATTTCATGGCGCATGAGTTTAGAAAAAAGCTATGCCACGCTACTTTTCGCCGCTGCCCCTATTCTCTTCTGCCGATAGCAGGAGATATCAGAAAAGCGATAACACGCCTGTGGCGTGTCACGGGATTCAGGGGAAATTGCAGGCGAAAGAAAGAATAAAGGCTGAGGTTCAGCGACAGCACGCATAAAAAAATGCCGCCCACCTGAGTGAACAGCATTTTTTCAGCCTTACATTATAAGGCAACAGGCGTCCTGCTTAATTGTGGTGACCACTTTAAAAGCCAGGCGCATTTTATTATATTGCTGAAATATCGCATTTCCCTGGTGCCAGCTGATTAAAAAAAGTGCATGGCAACACAATACGTCTGTCCAGCATAATAGTTACCGCTTCGGATAACAGGGGTGAGATTGGCTCTTGCGCCTCGCTTTTTATCGTGATAAGAATCCTCTCAAATTGGTGTTGTTTAATTATTTGCGGAAACTATTTATATATGGAAATTAAAATTGGCGACGTGCCTGACCAGAAGAGTGAAGAATATATTATTCAGCAGCTCTGGCAGCATAATAGCGGTTTCGCTGACATCAATATGAAAACACTGAATGTTCTCCTGTATGACGATGAAAAAAATATTCAGGGCGGCCTGTTAGCGCATACCTGGTGCGGTACGCTGGATATTCACTACTTCTGGATAGCTGAAGCGCAGCGCATGCATGGCACAGGACGTCAGATGATGCAGGCAGCGGAAGAGGAGGCACGAAACCGGCACTGCCATATGGCAGTGGTAGACACATTAAGCTTTCAGGCTCGCGGTTTCTACGAGAAATTAGGTTATCGCGTCTACGGTGAACAGGAAGGCTACGCAGAGCGCTATGCGCGCTACTATCTGGCAAAAAGATTATAACCTGAAGCATTTCAGCGAGGTGCCATGGATAGCCCCTACCGTAGTATTGATGAGTTTATCGGCCCATTTGCCACAACAATGGATCTGTTACCGACCCCGTGGGGTTTTAAGGATGCGACGTCACAGCATCTTTATATGAATGAAGCGGCCAGGATGTATACGGCGACACCTAAAAACTATCGCTTAGAGGGAAAGAAGGACAATGAGTTTCCTACGCCCTGGAGCGACTGTGCCGATCAATTCTGCGAGCACGATCAGCAGGCAGAAGCGGCAAAAGGCAGTGTCGCCGTGATAGAAACGCATTACTGGTATGGAAATAACTACCTCTCCCCTTTTATCAGCGAAAAATACCCGGTATTTGACCACAATAAGCAACTGCTGGGCTGTATCTGGAATGCGCGTCCGATCGATAATCTCTCCGCGATGCGCCTTATCGATCAAAAGAAGTCGTCCGTGCTGACCACGCGGCTGGCGCATCCCCTGTTTACCTCCGCCGAACTGGACGTCATCTTCCTGCTGCTGCGGCGGTTTAATGCCAAAGAGATCGCGCGTATCTATAACCTCAGCGTAAAGACCATCAGCAATCGCATCACGACGCTTTATCAGAAAGCCGGGGTGCATTCGCTTCAGCAATTTGAGAGCTACTGCTATGCAGAATCGCTGGAAAGTTATCTGCCAGAACGCTTTCTCAGCGCTGGCGTTATTTTTATTTAAATCGGTAAGGAAACCCCGTAGTGAGTAAATTTGACGATTATCCCCTGAGCCGTGTGCCTGAAAACAAACGACTTTCGCTGCTCAGCGTCGCGATTGTACACATGGGTATGTTGACGGCGCTGGACCAGTTTATGCTCGGGGCGGTGCTGGGCAACGGAATGTCCACGGGTGAAGCCTTTACCGCCATTACCCTGGCCAGTCTGCTGTTCGGTGTGCTCACCTTCGCGCTCGGCTACGCCGGTATGCGCGAAGGCCTGCCCGGCAGCCTGCTGGCGCGCTGGTGCGGCTTTGGCCGTCACGGTTCGGTGCTGATTGGTCTGCTGGTGGCGATTAGCCTGCTGGGCTGGTTTGGCATTCAGAATGCGGTCTTCGCCCGGTCACTGAGTTATGCGCTGGACGGTAAACTCAGCTTTGCCGAGGCGGCAGCACTGTCGGGTGGGGTTCTGACCCTGCTGGTAACTTTTGGCTTCCGGGCGCTGCGGTTTACTGCCCGTATTGCCGTGCCACTCTTTATTGCGCTGGTGGGCTGGATTTTCTGGCACGCCTTTCACGGTCAGGCTGGCCCTGTTGCCCAGCCAGTGGTCGCCGCTGATCCCATTACCGTGAGCGCCGCGATTACCATGGTGATTGGCGGCGCAATTCTGGCCAGCCTGATGACCCCCGATCTGACCCGTTTCTCACGCAACGGCAGGGATGTGTTCGCTATTACGCTGCTGACTATCCTGGCGGGTGAATATGGGATCAATGGCCTGGCGATTCTGGTCGCCAGGGAGCTACAGACCTCAGACATTATCGCCATCATCACGCAGACCACCAGCACCCTGGGGTTGTTTGCGGTGGTCTTTTCTACCCTGCGCGTCAACGATCTGAATCTCTACTCCTCTACGCTGGGCATCACCAATGCGATCGAGGGCGTGACCGGCTACAAGCCGCGCTATCAGGTGATTACGCTGCTGCTGGGAATGCTGGGAACGCTCTGTTCAATTCTGGGGATCCTCGACCGGTTCGTCGATTTTCTGGAGCTGCTGGGCGTGGTCTTCCCGCCGGTGCTGGGGGTGATGATTATTGATTACTACGTGCTGAAAACCAGCCGCCAGACGCTTGAGCTGGGCCGCGCAGAGCATGCCCTGCCGCCCGTTTCGGTGGCAACAGGCTGGCCGGCGCTGATCGCCAGCCTCGCGGGCGCGGCCACTGGCCTGTTTATCGAGCGCGGCGTACCGGTCTTCAACTCATTGATCGTCGCCTGCCTGATTTATCTGGTCGCGGCGCCCCTGTTCAGTCGGTTATCAGCGCAGCAGGCACGCGCGCTGACGGACTGATTCCGCGCCTTCTCTGCTGATTGCGCCGGTTGCTGACTGGCGCAATCAGTAACTCAGTCGTCCCTGTCTGACCAGCCACTCGCGGGCCATAAACAGCGCACTGACGTTGCGCGCCTCGCGGAAATCGGGCTCTGCCAGCAGTGACAGCATATCGCTCAGCGGCCAGCGGTGAACAATCAGCGGCTCCGGCTCATCGCCTTCCAGCCTTTCGGCGTAGAGGTCTTCCGCCACCACGATGTTCATTTTACTGGAGAAGTAGGAGGGGGCCAGCGTGAGTTTGCCCAGTGTCGTCAGCTTGTGCGCGCCAAAACCGACCTCTTCCTTCAGTTCACGTACTGCGGCCTCATTGACGGTTTCTCCGGCATCAATCAGCCCTTTTGGAAAGCCAAGTTCATAGGTTTCCAGGCCGACAGCATATTCCTGAATCAGAATCAGATGATCATCGATAATCGGCACAATCATTACGGCTTCCCGTTCTGAGGGCTTCATGCGCTCGTAAACGCGACGCGCGCCATTACTGAAAGCCAGATCGACAGATTCAATCGTGAATAACCGCGAACGCGCTACGGCGGTGATATTGAGGATGTCAGGTTTTTTTGGAATTTTCATATCAGCCTCAAATTATTCTGCGCCTCCTGGCGGGAGCAAATTAGCATACCTAACCACAGGCAATTGTGCGACAGTCATACAAGGGCGTTATCGTTACATAGATTCCGGCGATTGAATAACAGCCTTTAGTTATCAGTTAAGACTAAATTTGCATTAGTCAATATGCTGCGATAAGTTTCAGACAATACCGATATTTAATCCAGTCTGAGCCGGTTACCATTCGGACAAGGCATGGTTTAACAAATGCTAATCAGCTATACGCTGGCACTATTTATCAGGTGCCTGACACCCTGGGGTTATATAATCTTCCGCTGTGCCGCGTTTACCGTGTGCATAACCGGGAGCGTAAGTTAAAAGTGAAGGCAGCATTTTGGCTGAATTGAGCAGAGCATGAGCACAATCTTTATGATCCTGGCCATAGTGCTGACCTGTTCAATCCTGGCAGGTATTGGGTTCTGGTACGCTATGCGGCATCGGCCGCCGTTGGCGAAACCCTTGCCATTTATCAGTCCGCCCTGCCGTAAACTCTCAGCTCAGGAACGTGAAGCCGTCGACAAATACGTTGCCGCGATGGAAAAGCAGCCGCGTACGACGGTAACGACCGATAAACGCAGCACATCTGATCGTCTGACGCTGACGGCCCAGAGCAACAATGTCTATCCGGTTACCCGGGCCATTACCCGCTATGGCCTGTCAACGGACGATCCGCACAAGTGGCGTTACTATCTGGATGAAGTCGAAGTTCATCTGCCGCCATTGTGGGAGCAGTACATCACTGACGAAAACTACGTCGAGTTAATCCGTACCCAATCCATTCCGCTGGTCATCTCGCTGAATGGCCACTCGCTGGCTGATTACGCCGTAGACCAGCAATCGCTGCCCACGCTGATGCGTCCGATGTCGACCAACGCCTCCATCCGTAAGGCGGAAACAGAAAATATTGAGCTGCTGAAGGTGCGTAAAGAGACGCCGGAAGAGTATCGTCTGTCACGGCCCGACGGCGTCCGGGAAGCGGTGATGATTTCGCTGGCTTTTTTACTGTTCTTCTTCAGCCTGCTAGTCCCCGCTACCCTGATGATCTGGCTGGTGCTGATTGGTGCCCTGATGATTGCGGCCAGCCTGTGGCTGCTCTATCGCATCCCCGGTGAGCGCGGCCTGCGTGATATCCACTGCCTGCGTGGTGCGCCGAAACGCTGGGGCCTGTTCAGCGAGTCGAACCAGGAGCAGAGCAATATTACCCTGGGCATTATCGACCTCGCCTATCCACCGCACTGGCAGCCTTACGTCGCACACGATCTGGGTCAGATTACCGATGTGGAAATCTACCTCAACCGTCAGGTGGTGCGTCAGGGTCGCTTCCTGTCACTGCAGGATGAAGTGAAAAACTTTCCGATCCAGCGCTGGCGGAAAAACGTGGTGCTGGCCTGTGGTTCGCTGATGGTACTGACCCTGCTGGTCACCTGGATCCCGCTCAGCATGCCAGTGAAGCTCAGCCTGGCCTGGGCCAGGGGCACCGACAGTCTGGAAGTCAGCAGCGTCGATAAACTCAGTGGTGTGGCCCTGAACATTGGCGACAGTCTTAAAGTCAGCGGCACCGGTATGTGTTCAGTGCCGGATAATTATCAGAGCAACCGCAGTTATGCCTATATGCCGTTTGACTGCTCTGCAATTTACTGGAACAACGCCACACCGTTGCCGCAGCCGCAGTCAGACATTATTGATAAAGCCGCTGCGCTGCTGGATACCACCACAAAGCAACTGCATCCGGAAACCAATACCGATCCCAAACTTAACCCGCAGCTGGCCTCGGCGATTCAGAAGTCCGGCATGATCCTGCTGGATGATTTCTCCGATCTGGTGATGAAGACACAGGATCTCTGCAATCAGCCGCAGGATTGTATGCGCCTGAAGAATGCGCTGGTGAATCTGGGTAATGCCAAAGACTGGGAGGCGCTGATGCGTCGGGCGGACTCCGGCCAGCTCAACGGTATGAATGTGCTGCTGCGCCCGGTCAGCGCGGAAGCGCTGGAAAATCTGGTGAACACCGCCACCTCGACCTTCTTTTTCCGCGAAACCCGCCGGGCGGCTGAGAATCTTAACAGCCCGCCGCCGGGCGGCTTCCTGATCGTCAGCGACGAGGGCCGTCAGCTGGTGAATCAGCCTCAGCCGACCGTATCGCTATTCGATCTCGATCCGCCGTCTCAGTGGCACGAGCTGCAACATCTCTCCGCTATGCTGCTGCACACGCCTTTCAGCGCCAGCGGCATTATCACCAGCCTCTCGACCGATGCCAACGGCACGCGTCATATCGCGCTGCACAACGAGCCGGATGCAATGGCGCAGTGGCGTTATCTGGGCACCGTATTGCTGCTGCTGGTGCTGCTGATCTGCGGCGTCTTCAACGGGCTGCTGGCGCTGCGCCGCATGCACCGCAACCGTCAGCGCATGATCGATATCCAGCACTATTACGACAAATGCTTTAACCACAACCTCGGGACTTTACAGGGCGTGCGCTCGATATTCTGAGCCCTGCCCTTCTGTGCTACCCTGTCGCCCGGTTTTTTAAGGGTGAGATCCCCCCGATGCTTAACTGGTCTGAGATTGATACCGTGCTGCTCGACATGGACGGCACGCTGCTGGATCTGGCGTTTGACCGCCACTTCTGGCTGGAGCATGTGCCCGAACAGCTCCGCCTGCAGCGCGGCATCCCTCGGGCAGAAGCTGAAGCAATCGTCGCGGAAAAGTATCAGGCCGTCGCCCATACGCTAAACTGGTATTGTCTCGATTACTGGGCAGAAGCACTGGCGCTGGACATCCGTGCCATGACCTGGGCGATGCGCAGCCGGATCGCCCTGCGTGATGATACGCTGCCTTTTTTACAGGCACTGCGTCGCATGGGAAAGCGCACCATCCTGCTGACCAATGCGCATCCTTACAATCTTGACGTCAAACTGGCGCAGACAGGTTTAGCGCCGCACCTTGATTTATTACTTTCCACCCATACCTTTGGGTATCCGAAAGAAGACCCGCGATTATGGCAGGCGGTACAACAGCACACCGGATTTTCTGCGCCGCGTACGCTGTTTATCGATGACAGCGAACTCATTCTGGATGCCGCGACGCTATGGGGCATCGGCAGGTGCTTAGGCGTAAAAAATCCCGATTCGGGTCGTCCTGAGCAAATCTTTCGGCGTCACCGCGCTACCCGCGATTACCGGACGCTGATCTGAGTCAGGAGCAGCAATGAAAGAGAAAAGCAGCGAAGAGGTCCGCCTCGACAAGTGGCTGTGGGCCGCGCGCTTCTACAAAACCCGGGCGATTGCGCGGGAAATGATTGAAGGCGGCAAAGTGCATTACAACGGTCAGCGCAGCAAACCCAGCAAAGTGGTGGAGCTGAATGCGGAGCTGACGCTGCGTCAGGGAAACGATGAACGCACGGTAATCGTGGCAGAGGTCAGTAATCAGCGCCGTCCCGCCAGCGAAGCCCAGCAGCTCTATCGGGAAACCGATGCCAGCATTGAAAAACGCGAGAAAGTGGCGCAGGCGCGCAAGCTCAATGCGCTGACTATGCCCCATCCCGATCGGCGACCTGATAAAAAAGAGCGTCGCGATTTGATGAAGTTTAAATTATCGGGTGATGAATAACGTCGTCTTAGCAGACGCGCCATCACCCCGTTCCAGTGAGAGAAAAAATATGTCAGTCCAGGATCAACTGCACCGTTATCTGTTTGAAAATGCCGCTGTGCGCGGTGAGCTGGTGAACGTCTCAGACACCTGGCGTGAAACCGTGAAGAACCATGACTACCCGGCGCCGGTTAAAACCCTGCTGGGTGAGATGCTGGTCGCTACCAGTCTGCTAACCGCTACACTGAAGTTTGATGGCGAAATCACCGTGCAGCTGCAGGGCGATGGCCCGCTGTCACTGGCGGTTATTAATGGCAACAACAACCAGGAGCTGCGCGGCGTAGCGCGTCTGAAAGGCGACATTCCGGCTGACAGCACCCTGAAAAGCATGGTTGGCAATGGCTATCTGGTGATCACCATCACCCCGGAAAAGGGTGAGCGTTATCAGGGCGTGGTCGGTCTGGAGGGGGATACCCTGGCGGCGTGCCTGGAAGATTATTTCATGCGCTCAGAGCAGTTGCCGACGCGTCTGTTTATCCGCACCAGCGACAAAGGCGCAGCCGGGATTCTGCTGCAGGTGCTGCCCGCGCAGGATACGGAAAAAGAGGCGTTCGAACATCTGGCCACGCTGACCGAAACCATCAAAACGGAAGAGCTGATTGACCTGCCCGCCAATGAAACGCTGTGGCGTCTCTATCATCAGGAAGAAGTGACGCTCTATGATCCGCAGCCGGTGGTTTACAAATGCACCTGTTCGCGCGAGCGCTGTGGTGAGGTACTGACGACCCTGCCGCAGGAAGAGGTGGATGAGATTATTGCAGAAGATGGCAAAATCGAAATGCACTGTGACTACTGCGGTTCAGACTACGTCTTTGACGCCGTCGATATCGCTGCGATTCGCAGCCACTCTCATGAGAATAGTGATCAACTGCACTAATCGATCGGGCGGCCTCTGCCGCCCCCTTTCTCCCGCCCCGCTATCCCCATAATTTTTCAGACAAATTATCTTTTTTTACTTTCATAACATCTTTTAAACGTTCGAAACGTGGCCTTAACGCGCCCTGAGTCGCATTTTTAGATCACTGCCCTTTTTCCCGAAACGCAGAGGAGTAAACTGCGCGCGATCGTGCAAACGCCCGGAAGCCCGGGGCCGATGCCTGAACTGCCCGGTTCACTATGCGGAGTCCTGCAGCTGCGCGCCGGGCGGTTCAGCCATTCGTCGTATCCGATGCAGCAGCTGGCGGCACGATCCCAACCTATCTCTGCTGTGCAGAACAGACACCGATTTAAGGAGCAGTAAAATGCGCGTTAACGGCCTGACCTCGCAAGACCTTGCCGCTTTGGGCATCGTGGATACCACGGAAGTGGTTTACAACCCTGATTACGACACGCTATTTCAGGAAGAGACGCGCCCGGACCTCGAAGGTTTTGCTCGTGGCACCCTGACGCAAAGCGGTGCGATTGCCGTAGACACCGGAATTTTTACCGGGCGATCGCCAAAGGATAAGTACATCGTACGCGATGACACTACGCGCGATACCCTGTGGTGGAACGATCAGGGCACCGGCAAAAACGATAATCAGCCGTTGTCGCAGGAGACCTGGAACGCGCTGAAAAGCTGCGTCACCCGCCAGCTCTCCGGCAAACGCCTGTTTGTGGTGGATGCCTTCTGCGGCGCCAATGCCGATTCGCGTCTGAGCGTGCGTTTTATCACTGAAGTGGCCTGGCAGGCGCACTTTGTGAAGAACATGTTCATCCAGCCGGACGACGCCGAGCTGGCCAACTTCACGCCCGATTTTGTGGTGATGAACGGCGCCAAATGCACCAACCCGGACTGGCAGGCGCAGGGGCTGCACTCTGAAAACTTCGTCGCCTTTAATCTCACCGAACGCATGCAGCTGATTGGCGGCACGTGGTACGGCGGCGAGATGAAAAAGGGTCTGTTCGCGATCATGAACTACCTGCTGCCGCTGAAGGGCATCGCGTCGATGCACTGTTCAGCCAACGTCGGCAAAGCGGGCGACGTGGCGGTCTTCTTTGGCCTCTCCGGCACCGGCAAAACCACGCTCTCCACCGACCCCGATCGTCAGCTGATTGGCGATGATGAGCACGGCTGGGACGACGATGGCGTGTTTAACTTCGAAGGCGGCTGCTACGCGAAAACCATCAACCTCTCTGAGCAGGCTGAACCGGAGATCTACCGCGCGATTCGCCGCAACGCGCTGCTGGAAAACGTCGTGGTGCGCGAAGATGGCAGCATCGATTACGCAGACGGCAGCAAAACGGAAAATACCCGTGTTTCCTATCCAATCAATCACATCGACAATATCGTGCAGCCGGTGTCCAAAGCGGGCCACGCGAAGAAGGTCATTTTCCTGACCGCCGATGCGTTTGGCGTGCTGCCGCCGGTTTCCCGTCTGACGCCGGAGCAGACGCAGTATCATTTCCTGTCTGGCTTCACCGCTAAACTGGCCGGTACGGAACGTGGCGTCACGGCGCCTACCCCGACCTTCTCCGCCTGTTTCGGCGCGGCTTTCCTGACGCTGCATCCGACGCAGTATGCGGAAGTGCTGGTGAAACGGATGGAGGCGTCCGGTGCGCAGGCTTATCTGGTCAATACCGGCTGGAACGGCAGCGGCAAACGCATCTCCCTGAAGAATACACGCGCCATTATCAATGCGATCCTGGCGGGTGAGCTGGATGATGCGCCAACGGACACCCTGCCGATCTTTAACCTGCAAATGCCGGTAACGCTGGGTGAACTGGACAGTGACACGCTTGATCCGCGTCGCAGCTGGGAGAGTGAAGAGAAGTGGACCGCCGCCGCCAACGATCTGGCGCAGCGCTTCATTGATAACTTCGCGAAGTACACCGATAACGCCGCAGGCGCTGCGCTGGTGAAGGCTGGCCCGCAACGCTAAAAGAGACGGCGCGGCAGTGTGCCTGCCGCGCCGCTTTTATCATCCCGATACACTGTTGCTGCCGTTGTTATGACTCAGCGCCATATTCTCTGTCAGCGGCAACCAGGCGCGAATACGTAATCCTCCGCGTTCGCTCTCGCCAATCTCCAGCGATCCCTGATGCGCATCGATAATACGCTGGACAATCGCCAGGCCCAGACCCGTGCCGCTGGTGCTGCGGGCGCTGTCACCCCGCACAAACGGCTGGAAAAGATGCGCCAGCTGATCCGGCTTAATGCCCGGGCCGTCATCTTCCACCTGGAACCAGGCACGATGCAGCTCACGTCCGCTGCTGACCTTGATCCAGCCATTGCCATAACGCGCGGCGTTCACCACCAGATTAGCCAGCGCCCGTTTAATCGAAAGCGGATTGATATCGAGCATCAGCTCTTCCGGCATCACCGCATTTTCGATCTCACGCTCGTAGCCACTTTCCGCGGCGACCACTTCGCCCAGTACGCTGTTAAGGTCGGCGCGCTCCGTCTGCATCTCCTGACCGGTGCGCAGGTAGTCGATGAACTGCTCAATGATGGCGTTGCACTCTTCGATATCTTTATTTATCGATTCGGCCAGATAGCCATCCTGCTCGCCCATCATCTCGGTCGCCAGACGAATACGGGTCAGCGGCGTGCGCAGGTCGTGACTGACGCCCGCCATTAACAGCGTACGATCGTCGGCCAGCTGCTTCACCCCGGCTGCCATCTGGTTAAAGGCGCGGGTCACCGATCGCACCTCGGACGCGCCATATTCGCGCAGTGGCGGCGGAATAATTCCGCGCCCGACCTGCAGGGCCGCGTGCTCCAGATCCACCAGGGGTCGGTTCTGGATGCGGATAAAGAGCCAGGCCCCGCCAATCGCCAGCAGCATAATCGCCAGGGTGTAGCGGAACAGCGGTGAGAAGTCGCCCTGATGAATCTCCGTCAGCGGCACCCGCACCCAGATATCGGGCGACAGCCAGGTTTTCAGCCAGACCACCGGGGAGTTCTTGTTGACCTCCACCCGCACATCGGTCGGCCCGCCCAGCTGCTGACCCATCTGCTCGCTCAGGAATTCGTAATGCTGCGCCCAACGCAAGCCGTTCTCTTCTGCTGCCGCATTGGTAAACAGCGAAATCCCCAGTTCACGGTAGATCTCCCGGCGAAAGGCCGGGGGAACTTCCAGCTGTGTGCCATCTTCCAGCTGCAGCCGGTCGGTCATCAGCATACGGACCTCGTATGCGAGCACCTTGTTGAACTGCTGCAGGCTGGGAAGGATGGCAAAGTTCAGCACCACCAGATAGGTCGTGACCAGGCTGACGAACAGCAGGGTCACGATCAGCAGCAGCGTGCGGGCGAATGAACTGCGTGGCGAGAAGCGCAGCCGCTTCATGCTTTACTGCCGTCCGGCACAAAGACGTAGCCCAGGCCCCAGACGGTCTGGATATAACGTGGATGCGCAGGATCTTCTTCCACCATGCGACGCAGACGGGAGATCTGCACGTCAATCGAACGCTCCATCGCGCTGTATTCACGGCCACGCGCCAGGTTCATCAGCTTATCGCGTGAGAGCGGCTCACGCGGATGGCTCACCAGCGCCTTCAGTACCGCGAACTCACCGCTTGTCAGCGGCATCGGCTCCTCTTCACGGAACATTTCACGGGTGCCAAGGTTCAGTTTGAACTTACCAAAGGCGATGATCGCCTCTTCCTGTGACGGCGCGCCCGGCAGTTCATTGGCCTGACGACGCAGCACGGCACGGATACGCGCCAGCAGCTCACGCGGGTTAAACGGTTTAGGAATGTAGTCATCCGCACCGATCTCCAGCCCGACGATGCGGTCCACCTCTTCACCCTTGGCGGTTACCATAATAATCGGCATCGGGTTGCTCTGACTGCGCAGACGGCGGCAGATAGAGAGGCCATCTTCGCCTGGCAACATCAGGTCGAGCACCATCAGATGGAAAGATTCACGGGTTAACAGACGGTCCATCTGCTCGGCATTAGCGACGCTGCGCACCTGAAAGCCCTGCTCGGTGAGATAACGTTCCAGCAGTGCACGCAGACGCATATCATCATCGACGACCAGAATTTTGTAGTTCTCTTGCATTTTCAACTCCCAAAGGCGCTATTGCCTGAGCCAACATTGTTAAAAAAAGATGCCTTATAGTGACAGTCATTAATGGTTTATATTCTAGCCAAAATTGTTACAAAGCATATTAAACAGGAGCTTATATTTATTCTGCGCCTGTTTTCGGGCGGGAGTCGCACGTTTTAACGTCTGCGCGCGACGGTTACGGCAAATCTGAAAAAAGAGCTGAATTTCTCTGAATGGCTGGCGTCAGAAACGTACCAGCATTTATTCAGTGAATAAATTCAGCGCGTTAGCAGATAATTTGACTTATAAACGAGCCATCACGATGACGACCCTCCAGATAATCTACCTTATCCGCACAATGACAGCATAATATTCTGGCCAAACCGATTAATGCCCCATGCTTCTCTCGGATTAATTTGAGCCAGGCTTCCGGCAAGACCACCCGGTATTAAAGTCCATTAAATCAATCAGTAAAGCCAACTTTTCGCCCCCTGAATTTTGAACCAGACTGCTCAGGCACCATTCGATGTCTCAACGGGGATTACACACAATGAAAAAAACAATTCTACTGCTCAGCGCGCTGGCTTTCAGCACCATCAGCCCGGTGCATGCCGCAACAGCGACCGGTGAAGCGGCCGGAGCCGCAGCCACCACCACCGCTAAAGGAAACTCCGACGCCATCGGCGTGGGTGCTGTCGCTGCCCTGCTGGGCGTCGCGCTGGCCACCATGGGCGGCGGCGGCGGTGACGGTCACGGAACCGGCACCTCAACCACGACGGCGACCCACGCCGGAAAATAAGTTCGCGACCTGTCAGTCCGGCTTCAGAACACGGTTTTTATTTTGATAGCACGCTCCAACCTTTCGCCGCCGGGGAAGTCAACGTGGGTTTTTAGCCTTTAAAAACCCTTTCCCCGACTCTTTTTTGCCGCCACCTGTTTGTCTTACACTGAGCCTCTTTCGATCTCTCTGGCCGGTATAGCATGAAAACCCGACTGATTACCCGCGAAGGCTTTGACAGACTCAAAGCGGAACTCGACTATCTGTGGCGTGAAGAGCGTCCGGAAGTGACCAAAAAAGTCACCTGGGCTGCCAGCCTGGGCGACCGCAGTGAAAATGCGGACTACCAGTACAATAAAAAACGGCTGCGTGAAATCGACCGGCGCGTCCGCTATCTGACGAAAAGTCTTGAACAGCTGCGTATTGTTGACTACTCACCGCAGCAGGATGGCAAGGTTTTCTTTGGTGCCTGGGTGGAAATTGAAAACGATGAGGGGGAACTCAAACGCTTCCGCATCGTGGGCTACGATGAGATATTTGGCCGCAAAGATTACATCTCCATCGACTCGCCGATGGCGCGGGCGCTGCTGAAAAAAGAGGTCGGCGATGCCGCAACGGTGGAGACGCCGCTGGGGCCGGCGCTGTGGTATGTCAACGCGATTGACTACGCCCAATAACCCTTCAGATTATCGCTGAAAGCGGCCCGCCTCTCTGGCATTTTTAACCATCAATCCGTATAACTGTCGGCTATTTCTCAACCCGGAAAGCAAGACAGTCCTGATGATGAAAGTTCTGAGCCAGATAATTGCCAGCGAGCTTCAGGCGCGTCCCGATCAAGTTGACGCCGCCGTTCGCCTGCTGGATGAAGGGAACACCGTGCCGTTTATCGCACGCTATCGTAAAGAGGTGACGGGCGGGCTGGATGATACCCAGCTTCGCCAGCTTGAGACCCGCCTCAGCTATCTGCGTGAACTCGAAGAACGGCGTCAGTCGATTCTGAAGTCGATCGGGGATCAGGGCAAACTGACTGACGACCTCGCCCGCGCCATCAACACCACCCTCAGCAAAACCGAGCTGGAAGACCTCTACCTGCCCTATAAACAGAAACGCCGTACGCGTGGACAGATCGCGATTGAAGCCGGTCTGGAACCGCTGGCAGAGACGCTCTGGCAGGATCCGTCCCATCTTCCTGAGCAGCTCGCTGAGCAGTATGTCGATGCCGACAAAGGCGTCGCCGACGTGCGCGCCGCGCTGGATGGTGCCCGTTACATCCTGATGGAGCGTTTTGCTGAAGATGCCGCGCTGCTGGCGAAAGTGCGTAATTACCTGTGGAAAAATGCCCACCTGGTATCGCGCGTGGTCGAGGGCCAGCAGGAAGCCGGCGCGAAGTTCCGCGACTATTTCGATCACCATGAAGCCCTGAGTACCGTGCCGTCGCACCGGGCGCTGGCAATGCTGCGTGGCCGCAACGAAGGCGTGCTGCAACTGTCGCTGAATGCCGACCCGCAGTTCGATGAAGCGCCGCGCGAAAGTTACGGCGAAACCCTGATTGCCGAACACCTGAACCTGCGCCTGAATAACGCACCGGCCGACAGCTGGCGCAAAGCGGTGGTGAGCTGGACGTGGCGTATCAAGGTGATGCTGCATCTCGAAACCGAGCTGATGGGCACGGTGCGCGAACGCGCAGAAGATGAAGCGATCAACGTTTTTGCCCGCAACCTGCATGACCTGCTGATGGCGGCCCCTGCCGGGATGCGCGCCACCATGGGGCTGGACCCTGGCCTGCGCACTGGCGTGAAAGTGGCGGTGGTGGATGCGACCGGCAAGCTGGTGGCGACCGATACTGTCTATCCGCACACCGGCCAGGCCGCTAAAGCCGCTGCCGCTGTTGCCGCACTCTGCATGAAGCATCAGGTTGAGCTGGTGGCAATCGGCAACGGTACCGCCTCACGCGAAACCGAGCGCTTCTTCCTGGAGCTGCAGCAGCAGTTCCCGCAGGTTACGGCGCAGAAGGTCATTGTCAGTGAAGCCGGGGCCTCCGTTTACTCTGCCTCGGAACTGGCGGCGCTGGAGTTCCCGGATCTTGATGTGTCGCTGCGCGGCGCAGTGTCGATAGCCCGACGCCTGCAGGACCCGCTGGCCGAGCTGGTCAAAATCGACCCGAAATCGATCGGTGTCGGCCAGTATCAGCATGACGTCAGCCAGAGTCAGCTGGCGAAGAAACTCGATGCGGTGGTGGAGGATTGCGTGAACGCCGTCGGCGTCGATCTCAACACCGCCTCGGTGCCGTTGCTGACCCGCGTGGCGGGCCTGACGCGCATGATGGCGCAGAATATTGTCAGCTGGCGTGATGAGAATGGCCGCTTCCAGAACCGTCAGCAGTTACTGAAAGTGAGCCGTCTGGGGCCAAAAGCCTTTGAGCAGTGTGCGGGCTTCCTGCGCATCAATCATGGCGATAACCCGCTGGACGCCTCCACTGTTCACCCGGAAGCCTATCCGGTGGTGGAACGTATTCTGAAGGCTACTGAGCAGGCGCTGAGTGACCTGATGGGTAACGCGGGCAGTCTGCGCAATCTTAGCCCCCGCGAGTTCATTGATGATCGCTTTGGTCTGCCGACCGTAACCGACATCATGAAAGAGCTGGAGAAACCGGGCCGCGATCCCCGTCCTGAGTTTAAAACCGCGCAGTTTGCGGAGGGTGTGGAAACGCTGAATGACCTGACGCCAGGCCTGATCCTCGAAGGGGCCGTCACTAATGTCACCAACTTCGGCGCCTTTGTGGATATCGGCGTGCATCAGGATGGCCTCGTCCACATCTCCTCACTCTCCGATCGCTTCGTTGAAGATCCCCATCAGGTGGTGAAGGCGGGTGATATCGTCAAAGTGAAAGTGATGGAGGTCGATCTCCAGCGCAAACGTATTGCCCTGACCATGCGTCTTGATGAGCAGCCGGGTGAAGGCAATGCACGCGGCGGCGCACGAAGCACCGCGCCGCGCGACGAGAAACGTCAGGCCAGCCCGAAAGGCCGTCCGCGTCAGGCTGCCGCCACCGCCGGTAACAGTGCGATGGGCGATGCACTGGCCGCGGCGTTCGGTAAAAAACGCTAAACTTTTCAGGGGCCATCCTCTGGCCCCTTTTTCACACCGCATCATCCGGTTGAAAATCCCCGCCATAACGCTACGCTAAAAAGACGCCTGTCATAAAAACAACACCTGCTGCGGCATCCAACTTACGATGGAAAAAATTAGCGATCTTATCGATAAGATTTATGCTGGCACATTCCCGGCCGCGACCCTGACGCGCCTGCTGGCTGATATCGCCGCCGCCCGTGACACCATCAAGCTGCCACGCAAGGCACACTGGGATGAACAGGATGTGGTGCTGATTACCTACGCCGATCAGTTTCGCGAAACCGATAAACCGACGCTCAGCACCTTTTCCCGCTTCTATCAGCAGCATCTGCAATCCATTTTTCCGCTGGTTCATCTGCTGCCGTTCTATCCCTGGTCCTCTGATGATGGTTTTTCGGTTATCGATTACCACCAGGTCAATCCGCAGTATGGTGACTGGCAGGACATCGCACGTCTGCATCAGGAAACGCGGCTGATGTTCGACTTCGTCTGTAATCACATGTCGGCTGACAGCGCCTGGTTCAGTCACTTTCTGGCGCAGGACCCCGGCTGGGACGACTTTTTTATCAGCATGCCGCCCGCAACCGATCTCAGTGCCGTAACACGTCCACGCACCTCGCCGCTGCTGACTCCCTTCACCCTGGCGAATGGCGAAACGCGCTTTATCTGGACCACTTTCAGCGCCGACCAGATTGACCTTAACTTCGCCAGCCCTGAGGTGCTGCGGCGCATGGTGAATGTGCTGCTCGACTACCTGATCCGCGGCGCCGACTATGTGCGGCTGGATGCGGTCGGCTATATGTGGAAAACGCCCGGCACACGCTGTATTCATCTGGAAAAAACCCATCAGCTGGTCAAACTGTTTCGAGCGATTGCCGATCAGGTTGCGCCGGGCACGGTGATTATCACTGAAACCAACGTGCCGCATCAGGACAACATCAGCTATCTGGGCAACGGGCACGATGAAGCGCAGATGGTTTATCAGTTTTCGCTGCCGCCGCTGGTGCTGCACGCTATCCACACCGGATCAGCGCGTGCGCTGCGGCAGTGGGCCAGCACGCTGGATCTCAGCAACCGCGATACGACCTTCTTTAACTTTCTGGCATCACATGATGGGATTGGGCTGAATCCGGCGCGCGGCATCCTGTCTGAAGTCGAGATCGTGGCGCTGGTGCGCGATCTGGCGCTTGAAGGCGCGCTGGTCTCCTATAAAAACAATCCTGACGGCACCACCAGCCCTTATGAAATCAACGTCACCTTTCTGGATGCGTTAAATCGTGAAAGCGATGACGACGCCACGCGGCTGAAACGCTTTCTGCTGGCGCATGCGATTCTGCTGGTCTTTCCCGGCGTGCCTGCCATTTATGTCCAGAGCATTCTGGGTGGCCGGAATGATTATGCGGGTGTGCGCGCCGCCGGACATAACCGGGCGATTAACCGTCAGAAGTATGACCTGAAGCAGATTGAAGCGGCGCTGGCGGGCGATGAGTGGCTGCGTCAGCAAATCTATATTCAGCTTGGCCAGCTGATTCAGCTACGCCGCCGGCAGCCCGCTTTCCATCCGGATAATGCGATGACGCTTTATGAGAGCGAAAATGCCGTACTGGTGCTGCGTCGCCATCAGCCGGAAAGTGGTGAGGGTTTACTCTGCGTCTTTAATCTCAGTGGACGAACGCTGGAGACGCGATTACCGGTGACGCATACCCTGCAGGATGTGGTGAGCGGAGAGAAGGTTGATGGCACCCAGCCGGTTAAGCTGGATGCCTGGCAGTTCTTATGGCTGCGATAATTACTTGTAAACTTCAGCGGTGGCGCTGAACTTACCGTGTTCGCGACCGGCGATCACGCGGTAGTATTTGCCGCCTTTTTCGTCAGCAAGTTTAGACAGCACTTTTTTAGCATCCATTGGCGACGTGGTTTCCGCTGTGGTGTTCACGGTACCAATCTTCTCCAGTTTCATTGTCTTAACTTCTTCATTAGTGACTTCTTTCGCTGCCATCGCAGAAAATGAAATCGCGCCCATCATCATTGAAGCCACAACCCATTTTAAAACTGTCATTATGTTTACCCTCATTCATGATCCATTGTGAGATGTAAGCAGCCGCTAAACGCGTAAGGCAGTATGGAACGGCATAGTCATTTCCGTGACTAATCACATAAAATTGCAGCGGCCTTGCTCACCATGAGAAGTATTACTGCTGTCGGCAATTTTGCCACTATAAAGCCCGATCATCCCGGCAATCCATTGATAAAATTAACAATATGCTGGCAGAAGGTCTCCGGATGAGAAATAAAAGGCGCATGTGCTGCCTTTTCGATAATCACGGACGGCGATGCCGGTAACCGCTCATCCAGTTCTGCCGCGATCCGGCGCGGCACCAGGCCGTCCAGTGCGCCATAGAGCCGCAGAAACGGCAGCGTGATCTGCGGCAGCGCGTCGCGCAGATCGACCTCGCGCAGAATTTCCAGCCCGGCATCCAGCACCGCGACCTCCGGCATTGGCTGCGACAGCACCACCTCTTTCAACTGACGCGCATCAGCGCGCGCCGTTTCGGTGCCCAGCGTCTGCAGCGCCAGGAAACGCTCTACCGTGCGCTGGAAATCGTTGCTAAGCATCTGCTGAAAGTTCTGCAGTGTCTCCGGTTTTATGCCGGGCCAGCCCTCTGTCGCGGTGAAGCAGGGCGAGGAGGCGACGGTGATCAGGGCCGTCAGCCGGTCGGGCGCTGCCAGCGCCAGCTCCGTTGCCACCAGTCCGCCCAGCGACCAGCCCATTACGATCGCCTGCGGCGGCAGCGCAGGCAGCAGCTGTGCTGCCATCTCTTTCAGCGTGCGCGCGCGACGATCCTGACTGCGGCCATAACCCGGCAGATCGACCAGATGCAGGCGACAGTGTGCGCTGAGTCGCGGAATAAGGGTTTGCCAGACTTCGGCATTCAGTCCCCATCCGTGCAGCAGCACAAGATCGCGTTTTCCTTCCCCGCAGGTGTGCCAGTAAAGCGACGTCATCAGTTACTATTCCGAAATTGATAAGGAGGTCACTATGCTAGCAATGCCCGCCCTGTGTTGGCTATGCCGGATGCCGCTACGGATCGCCCGCCATGGCCTCTGCAGCTTCTGCCTGCGCGGCTTACCCCCGCTTCCCTTGCTCTGTCCACGCTGCGGATTACCTGCGGGCTCCGCGCAGACCATCTGTGGCCGCTGTCAGCTTAAACCGCCGGCCTGGCAGGCGCTGGTCTGCGTCAATGACTACTGTCCGCCGTTCAGCCAGTGGGTTAACCAGCTGAAGTTTTCGCACATAACCGCACTCAGGGTGATGCTGGCGCGGCTGCTTTTGCTAAGCTGGCAGACTGTTTACCGGCGCGGCGGCGTGCCACGTCCCGATCTGCTGCTGCCGGTTCCGCTGCATCAGCGGCGGCGCTGGCGGCGCGGCTATAATCAGGCGGGGTTGCTGGCCGCCCCGCTGGCGCACTGGCTGGGATGTGAATGGCGCGAAGGCGTTTCCCGGCCATACCGGGGCGCATTGCAGCATCAGCTCAGCGCCCGCCAGCGCCGTACCAACTTACGCGGGGCCTTTCGCCTTGATATCGCGGTTCAGGGCCGCCACATCGCGCTGCTGGATGACGTGGTGACCACCGGCAGTACCGCAGATGAAATCAGCCGTCTGTTACTGGCGCAGGGCGCGGCCAGCGTGCAGGTCTGGTGCCTGTGCCGTACCTTGTAGAGCGTCTTTGATGGGCGTATTATAACCAACTAAATTAGTCAACTATTGAGCAATCGACATGATCCGAATTACTGACTCTGCCCAGGAACATTTTTCTAAACTGCTATCCAAACAAGAAGATGGCACCCAGATTCGCGTATTCGTGATTAACCCGGGTACGCCAACGGCTGAATGTGGCGTCTCTTACTGTCCGCCCGATGCCGTTGAAGCCACCGACACCGAGCTGAAGTTTGAAAAGCTTTCAGCCTACGTGGATGAACTCAGCAAACCCTATCTGGAAGATGCTGAGATCGACTTCGTAACCGACAACCTCGGTTCACAGCTGACGCTGAAAGCGCCGAATGCCAAAATGCGTAAAGTTTCGGACGATGCGCCCATGGTCGAACGCGTGGAGTATCTGCTGCAGGCGCAGATCAACCCACAGCTGGCCGGTCACGGCGGCCGCGTATCGCTGATGGAGATCACTGACGACGGTTACGCCATCCTGCAGTTTGGCGGCGGCTGTAACGGTTGCTCCATGATTGACGTGACGCTGAAAGATGGTATCGAGAAAGAGCTGCTGGCCGCCTTCCCGGAACTGAAAGGCGTGCGGGACATCACCGAGCATCAGCGCGGCGAACACTCCTTCTACTGATGAACAAAGCGCGGCAGCCTGACTGCCGCGCTATTTTTTACGTCTGTTTCTGTCCTGACTGACGCTGCCCGCTGACCACTTTCAGTAGCGCATTCACCTCCTTGTCCGCAAACATCTCCTCCAGCGTTTTACTCAGCTTGCGTCGCCAGTTAGGGTATTGATCTACCGTGCCCGGCACGTTGACCGGCGTGGTCATGCCGAGCCAGTCCTCCGGCTGCAGACCCAGCAGCGCACTGTCCGTGTCCGCCAGGAAACGGTGTATCGCCCGGTTCAGCGCAGGCGTCATCGCGAGCTTCTCTGCTTTTTTCTGGCTGCGAGCCGGTAAGGCACCCGCCTGATGCAGCGCATCCAGCAGCGCCTGTTTCTGCGTGGCACGCTGCTCATGCAACGCTTTTATCGCATCACCCGGATAGAGGCCCAGTTTCTCGCCCAGCGTCAGGTCGCCCTGCTCCCAGAAGCCGGTCAGCGTAGGCAGATCGTGGGTGCTGGCGCTGGCGATCGACTGGCGCGGATAGTCCTGCGGTGCGCGATAACGCTCATCTTTCTCCTGCTCAAACCAGAGCACCTTCCATGAAAAGACGCCGCTCTTGCGCAGCAGAGTGACGATCTCCTGCGGCACGGTACCCAGATCCTCACCAATCACCATGCAGCGCAGCCGGTGGCTCTCCAGCGCCAGGATGCCGAGCAGATCGTTCACCGGGTAAGCCACATAGGCGCCTTTATCGGCGGTTTCTCCGGCGGGCACCCACCACAGGCGCAGCAGTGACATCACATGGTCGATGCGCAGCGCACCGCAGTCGCGCATATTGGCGCGCAGCATATCGATAAAGGGCTGATAACCGCGCGCCTGCATCACATGCGGGTCCATCGGCGGCAGCCCCCAGTTCTGCCCCAGCGGGCCGAGGCGGTCCGGCGGCGCCCCGACGGCGGCCTTCAGGCGATAAAGCTCCGGGTCGTGCCAGGTTTCCGCGCTGCCCTCCGCCACGCCCACGGCCAGATCCCGATAGAGTCCGACGCTCATCCCCAGCGCCTGACTGTGCGCCCAGCAGCCGGAGAACTGCTGCTGCGCCAGCCATTGCAGCCACTGCCAGAAGGCAATTTCCTCTTCATGCTGTTCACACCACTGCTGTACCTCCGGCGACTGGCTGTTGCGCCACGCCTCCGGCCACGCGGGCCAGCCGCCCTGCTGGCTCTTGTCCGCCTGCCGCTCAAGCTGGATGCCGTCATAGGCTGCCTGGTAGCGCAGGCTTTCGCCGCCCTCGCGCACAAACGCAGCCCAGGATTGATGCTCCTCGCTCTGGCTGTCCCGCGCCCGGAAGTGTGTCCAGGCGTGGCGCAGCGCCGCGAGTTTCAGCGTCATGACCGCCTCATAATCGACATGCTCTGCCTCACGCGCCCGGCTTAGCGCCTTCTGCGTTCTGGCGCTTTTCCACCACTTCTGCGCCGCCGCACTTTCCCGGAAATCACTCACCTGATCGACGTCGATATAGATGACGTTCAGCCAGCGGCGCGACGACGGGCTGTAGGGGCTGGCGAAACCGGGGCTGGCGGGATAGAGCGCATGCAACGGATTAAGCCCGACGAAATCGCCGCCGCGCTCAGCCAGCTGCACCAGCAGCCGATCAAGATCGCCGAAGTCGCCGATCCCCCAGTTCTGCTCAGAGCGCACGGTATAGAGCTGCACCAGCGCACCCCAGCGTTTTTCGCCCGCCTCCAGCGCCGGCGGCAGATAGCAGCGGCGTGGTGCGACGACAATCCGCGTCTGCCAGCTTTTCCTGCCTTTGGTGAGCGTCAGCTGGTGATACCCCTGGGTCAGCGGACCCGGCAGCGTAAACGGCTCGCCTGCGGTGAGTTCGCCGCTGTGCTGCTTGCCCTTTTCCGTCTGCAACTGCCAGCTGTAGATGCCGCTGCCCTCTGGCGTCAGCTGGCGTTTGCCGCTGCCGCTGAAGACCGCAACCGGCGGCAGCGGCGATTTTTTCGCCTTCTGCGGATTGCTCATCACCGCCAGCAATGCACGCTTGGTTTCATCGCTGATCTCTGCTTTTTTGCCGTTTACATCGATATAGTTCAGTGAAATACCCGCAGCACGGGCGGACTGATCGAGTGAATCCTGTTTCATTGCTGCTCCTTAACGCGGTGCCTGCCAGATACGTTGCTGATAATCACGAATGGATCGGTCCGAACTGAATATGCCGGTTCGGGCCGTGTTGAGAATTGCGGCGCGGGTCCAGCCTTCCGGGTCGCGCCACAACGCTTCAACCCGCTGCTGCGCGTCGATATAGGCCTGGAAATCGGCCAGCACCAGCCAGGGATCGCCCTGCTTAGTCAGGCTCGCCAGCATCAGGTCAAACGCCTGTTTGTCGCCGTTGCTGAATTTGCCCTTCTCCAGTGCTTTCAGCAGATCGTCCAGTGTCCTGTTCTGCTTGCGCACCTTTTTCGGGTTGTAACCTTTCGCCCGCAGTGCTTTCACCTCCTCCACGGTGTGCCCGAAGATAAAGATGTTCTCTTCTCCCACCTGCTCCGCAATCTCGACGTTTGCGCCATCCAGGGTGCCGATAGTCAGCGCGCCATTGAGCGCCAGCTTCATGTTGCCGGTGCCGGAGGCTTCATAACCGGCAGTGGAGATCTGCTCTGACAGATCGGCCGCCGGGATCATCTGTTCGGCCACCGTGATGCGGTAGTCGGGGATAAAGACCACCCTGAGCCGATCGCCGACGCGCGGGTCGTTGTTCACCACCGCCGCCACCCGGTTAATGGCGTAGATAATGTTTTTCGCCAGGTAGTAACCCGGCGCGGCTTTGGCCCCGAACAGGAACACCCTTGGCGTCACACTCTGATCGTCGGGCTGGCTGATGAGTTTCTGATAGCAGTAGAGAATATGCAGCAGGCTGAGGTGCTGGCGTTTGTACTCGTGCAGGCGCTTGATCTGCACATCGAACAGCGCAGCCGGGTTGACAATAATGCCGGTGTGCCGGGCAATGTAGCGGGTAAGCTGCTCTTTGTTCTGCTGCTTGATGCTGCGATAACGCTGACGAAATGCCGGATCGTCGGCATACGCCTCCAGGCCGCTCAGCGCCTCAAGGTTATTGGCCCATTCGGTTTTCAGCGTCTCGTCGATCAACCCGGCCAGCGCCGGATTACACTGCTTCAGCCAGCGGCGCGGTGTGATACCGTTGGTGACATTGTGAAACTTCTGCGGCCAGAGCTGGTGATACTCCGGAAAGAGATCGCTGACCACCAGCCGCGAATGCAGCGCCGCCACGCCGTTGACCGCAAATCCGCTGACTACGCAGAGATTGGCCATCCGCACCTGCCCCTCAGCGACGACCGCCAGCTTGTGCCACATCGCTTTGTCATCCGACCAGTGCTGCTTCACCCGCTTTTTCAGCCGCCGGTTAATCTCTTTAATAATCATCAGATGGCGCGGCAGCAGCGAACGCATCAGCTTCTCATCCCAGCGCTCCAGCGCCTCCGGCATCAGCGTATGATTAGTGTAAGCAAACACCCGGCTGGTAATCTGCCACGCCTCATCCCAGCCCAGCTGGTGCTCATCCAGCAGCAGACGCAGCATCTCCGGGATGGCTATGGTGGGGTGGGTATCGTTAAGCTGGATCACCTCAAAATCCGGCAGCGTATGAATGCTACGCCCCGCCAGATGGTGACGCCGCAAAATGTCTGCCACTGCACAGGCGCACTGAAAATATTGCTGCATCAGGCGCAGCCGCTTGCCCGCCTGATGGTTATCATTCGGATAGAGCACTTTGGTCAGCTTCGCTGCCTCAATGCCCGGCTGCTCGGCCTGCAGAAAGTGGCCATCATTAAACGCTGTAAGATCAAACGGCTGCGCGCTTACGGCCTGCCACAGGCGCAGCGGCAGCGTCACCCCGTTGCGGTAGCCGATGACCGGCAAATCCCAGGCTTCGCCACGCAGCGTAAAATCGGGATACCAGCGCACATCGCCCTCTGCCAGCTTTTCGACCCGGCCCCCCATTGCGACCTCGACATCCAGCGCCGCGTTGTGACGAAACCAGGGATAGTGCTCGCGCTGCCAGTCATCGGGCGCTTCCTTCTGCTGACCCTCTTCGAAAGACTGACGGAACAGACCGTACTGATAGTTAAGACCGTAACCGGTTGCCGACTGGCCCACCGTGGCCATGGAATCCAGATAGCAGGCGGCCAGCCGCCCCAGTCCGCCGTTGCCCAGCGCCGGATCGACCTCCTGCTCCAGCAACTCAGATAAGTCGAGCTGCTGCTCAGCGAGCGCAGCACTGACCTCGTTGTACCAGCCGAGATTCAGCAGATTGTTGCCGGTCAGACGGCCCGTCAGAAACTCCATCGACAGATAACTGACGTGCCGCTGCCCCTCTGCCGGGCGCGGTGTTGGTTGTGCGGCCAGCAGCTCCGCCAGCGCCGCGCTGACCGCCTGCCACGCCTGATGCTGCGTCATCTGTTGGGCAGAATGGAGATTCAACTGCTGCCACTGGCGGGTCAGCGCGGCATTAAAACGGGCTTTATTAAATTTTTGCTGCGGCATATCACTCCCTTCCGTTAAGCATGAGGTGAAGCAAAAAGAGAAAGCGCACAGGCTGGCAATCGGCTGCCAGCAACCGATTAAGTAAAGACGCGAGTGAGGAAAAAAGCGACAGCAATCAAAGAAAAACGCCAGCCGGGCGGCTGGCGTGGCAGGCATCAGCAGAGCTCGAGGTGGACCTCATGCTGTTCAATCACTTTCATGACGCTGGCAGGCGGCATTTTATCGGTGTAAAGATAATCCAGCAGGCTCATATTGCCCAGATTCACCATCGCGTTGCGCCCGAATTTCGAATGGTCCACCACCAGCATGACGCAGCGTGAATTTTCGATAATGGCGCGCTTGGTGCGCACTTCGTGATAGTCGAACTCCAGCAGGGAGCCGTCCATGTCGATACCGCTGATCCCCAGAATACCGTAATCGAGCCGGAACTGAGAGATAAAGTCGAGCGTCGCTTCCCCCATCACCGCCCCGTCGCGGGTCCGCACCTCACCGCCCGCGATAATGACGCGGAAATCGGGTTTACCCATCAGCAGCATCGCCACGTTGAGGTTATTGGTGACTACCCGGAGGTCGCTGTGGTTCAGCAGCGCATGGGCCACCGCTTCCGGCGTGGTGCCGATGTCGATAAACAGCGTGGCCCCATCTGGGATCTGGCTGGCGACGCGCTCGGCGATGCGCGCCTTCTCCGCTGACCACATCATTTTACGATCGTGCCAGGCGGTATTTTCAGAGCTGGAAGGAAGCGCCGCGCCGCCGTGGTGGCGCTGAATTTTGTTCTGATCGGCCAGATCGTTGAGATCGCGACGAATGGTTTGCGGGCTGACCTCAAAATGGTCCACCAGCTCCTCAGTACTGACATATCCCTGACGACGGACTAAATCGATAATCGCGTCATGACGTTGCGTCTGCTTCACGTTCCTCTCCTGTTAACCTGCATATTTCCGTCTACCGCCGCGTAACATGACGCGTGTCGACCAGCGCCATCGCCAGCCCGACCAGCAGCCCGGCCACATGGGCCGCGTTGGCAATCGCCAGACCAAAGACGCCGAACCAGCCAATCACCAGCCAGACCAGCGCAAAACCGATCAGCCCCCGTTCAAGATAGACGCCACTGTCGGGATCGCGCTCGCCGCGCAGCCAGCAATATCCCATCAGCGCATACACCACACCCGACAGGCCACCAAACCAGATGCCGCTGAACTTCGCCTGCAGCCAGCCACTGAGCAGGGCCGAAATCAGCATAATCACGAACAGTTTGCCGCTGCCCAGCCGCTTTTCTACGGCCCCGCCCAGATACCACCACCACATCAGATTAAACAGGATGTGCAGCAGTGAAAAGTGCAGCAGCGCATGGCTGAACCAGCGCCAGACCTGAAAATGCTGATCAGCATCCGGCCAGGAGAGCCAGGCCATCACGGTTTGATCGCCCATGACCTGCATCAGAATAAACACGGCGATGCAGAGCACCATCAGGCTCATCGTCAGCGGTCCTGCTCGCTCGCGGATGTTCGCCCAGATGTTGCTGCGCTCATAGCGCAGGCCGCTGTCCGTTTTACCGCTGTGCCAGCTGGCCGCCTGATAGCGCGGGTGGTTGGGATCGTGCAGGAACTGCTGAAGTTCGTTTTCGACCACGGAAATCTTGCTTTCATCATCCAGCATGATGACGTAGTGGTTGTCGTGCTCGATCCGCAACGTGACGCCGCGCGTCGCCATATAGTCTACAAATGCCTGCGCCATGCGCGGCTGATTAAACTGGGTAATGCGCATCAGTAACGCTCCATGTGACGGGCCGCCGTCTATTCACTGCCGAGGGCGACCTGCTGAGGAAAAGCAGCGCGCCAGGCATCAAAACCGCCATCAATGCTGTACGCCGCGCTGAAGCCCTGGCCCAGCAGATACTGCGCTGCGCTTTTGCTGCTGTTGCCGTGATAGCACATCACCAGCACCGGCAGGCTGTGGTCGGCACCACTGATAAACTCGCTGAGGTTGCTGTTGGTCAGATGCAGCGCGCCAGCCGCATGCCCCAGGGCGTAACTCTGTGGATCGCGGATATCCACCAGCAGCGCACCCTGCGCCAGACGCGCCTGCGCCTGCTGCACATCAATACATTCGAACGTTTCCATGGGATCTCTCATAACAGCATCACGATAGCGCGTAGTGTAACCCGAGAATCCACGCCGATAACCTGACAATCGTTACGGGTATCCGTTTTTTTGGTGGGCAATATGTTAGCTATATCACGCAAAAATGTTTTTAGCGGGTTAAAAGCTGGCGTAAATGTTGGTTTGCGATTATTATTATGCTCGAAAACGAACATTAGTGAACTATTCCGAACATCGGAGGAGATGACGTGGAAACCAAAGACCTGATCGTGATCGGCGGCGGCATCAACGGTGCCGGCATTGCAGCAGATGCTGCAGGACGCGGACTGTCGGTGCTAATGCTGGAGGCGCGGGACCTGGCTTGCGCGACCTCCTCTGCCAGTTCAAAACTGATTCACGGCGGCTTGCGCTACCTTGAACACTACGAATTCCGCCTGGTCAGTGAAGCACTGGCTGAGCGTGAAGTGCTCCTGAAAATGGCGCCGCATCTGGCGTTCCCAATGCGCTTTCGTCTGCCACACCGTCCACATCTGCGCCCGGCGTGGATGATCCGTACCGGCCTGTTTATGTATGACCATCTTGGTAAACGTACCAGCCTGCCGGGCAGTAAGAGCCTGCGATTTGGCGCGGATTCGGCCCTGAAGCCGGAGATTACGCGCGGATTCGAATATTCTGACTGCTGGGTAGATGATGCCCGCATGGTGGTTCTGAACGCGCAGGAAGTGGTGAAGCGTGGTGGCGAAGTGCGTACCCGCACCCGCGTGACCCGCGCCTGGCGCGAAGGCGGTCTGTGGAAGGTTGAAGCGGAAGATGTCGACAGCGGTAAAATCCACACCTGGCAGGCAAAAGGTCTGGTCAATGCGGCTGGTCCGTGGGTTAAACAGCTGTTCGATGATGGGCTGCAGCTGAAGTCACCTTACGGCATCCGTCTGATCAAAGGCAGTCATATTGTCGTACCGCGCGTTCACACTGAGAAGCAGGCCTATATCCTGCAGAACGAAGATAACCGCATCGTGTTTGTTATTCCGTGGATGGATGAGTTCTCCATCATCGGAACAACCGACGTAGAGTACAAAGGCGATCCTAAAAACGTTCACATCGATGAAAACGAGATCGCGTATCTGCTGAACGTGTTCAACGGGCACTTTAAAAAGCAGCTGACCGCTGACGATATCGTCTGGTCTTACTCTGGTGTTCGTCCACTGTGTGATGATGAATCCGATTCACCGCAGGCAATCACCCGTGATTACACCCTTGACGTGCGCGACGACAACGGTCAGGCTCCTCTGCTGTCAGTGTTTGGCGGTAAGCTGACCACCTATCGTAAGCTGGCCGAGCACGCACTGGAAAAACTGGTGAAGTACTATCCGAATGCGGGTCCGGCCTGGACGAAGAATTGTGTGCTGCCGGGCGGAAATATCAACGGCACCCGCGACGATTACGCCGCCAGCCTGCGTCGCCGTTATCCGTTCATCAGTGAAAACATGGCGCGTCACTTTGCCCGTACCTACGGCAGCAACACTGAAACCCTGCTGGCTGGCGCGAAAAGCCTGAACGATCTGGGTGAGAACTTTGGCCACGAGTTCTACGAAGCAGAATTACGCTATCTGGTACAGCACGAGTGGGTACGTGAACTGGATGATGCCATCTGGCGTCGTACCAAACAGGGCATGTGGCTGACTAAAGAGCAGCAGGCCCGTGTCGCCGAGTGGCTGTCCGCAAAAGCGAAACCGGTTCTGTCGCTGGCTTCCTGAGCAGGCCGAAACCCATAAGAAAGCAGGCTGCGGCCTGCTTTTTTTATGGCTGTTGGCCATTACGATACGGGTGCCAATACTACCCGGGAAAAGCGGCGGGGATAACAGGCTGGAACAGCAAAGAGCCGGGAAGCGTCACACCTGACTAAACGAAGGCGTCTGTGCGGCCATAAACAGGGCCGCACAGACGTTAACGATTGGCGCTTACAGCCTGATCGGTGAAATGTGCCAGATCTCGTCCGCATACTCCTGAATGGTGCGATCTGACGAGAAGTAGCCCATTCCGGCGATGTTCCGGGCTGCGCGACGCTGCCACTCATCCGGCGTGCGGTAGAGCGCATCCACCTTATCCTGCGTGTCCACGTAGCTGCGATAATCCGCCAGCAGCTGGTAGTGATCGCCGAAGTTGACCAGTGAATCGAACAGATTGCGGTAGCGGCCCGGCTCCTGCGGACTGAAGACGCCCGACGCAATCTGAGTCAGTACCTGATGCAGCTCCTCGTCGCCTTCATAGTAGTCACGCGGGTTGTAACCCTTTTTACGCAGGGCTTCGACCTGCGGCGTGGTGTTTCCGAAGATAAAGATGTTCTCTTCGCCGACGTGCTCCAGCATCTCAACGTTCGCCCCATCCAGGGTGCCGATGGTCAGGGCGCCGTTCAGCGCAAACTTCATGTTACTGGTGCCGGACGCTTCCGTGCCCGCGGTCGAGATCTGCTCAGAGAGATCGGCCGCCGGGATAATAATCTGCGCCAGGCTGACGCTGTAGTTCGGGATGAAGACAACCTTGAGCTTGTTCTTCACCTGCGGATCGTTATTGATCACGTTGGCGACGTCATTGATCAGATGAATGATGTGTTTGGCCATATAGTAGGCCGACGCGGCTTTCCCGGCAAAGATGTTGACGCGTGGCACCCAGTTAGCCTGGGGATCGGCCTTGATACGGTTGTATCGCGTGATCACATGCAGGATGTTGAGCAGCTGGCGTTTGTACTCGTGAATACGCTTGATCTGCACATCAAACAGCGCATTCGGATCGAGCACCACATCCAGATTCTTCGCCACCCAGTCAGCCAGACGCCGCTTGTTCTGATGTTTGGCCACCGCCACCTTTTCGATAAAGGCCGGGTAGTCGATCTGCGCTTTCAGTTCGTCGAGCTGGCTGAGATCGGTACGCCAGTTGCGGCCAATTTCGTCATCCAGCACCTCAGAGAGCGCCGGGTTCGCCAGCGCCAGCCAGCGACGTGGCGTCACGCCGTTGGTCTTGTTGCAGAAGCGACCCGGGAACAGACGGGAGAAATCGGCAAACAGCGACTGCACCATCAGATTCGAGTGCAGCTCAGAGACGCCGTTGACCTTGTGACTGACGACCACCGCCAGCCAGGCCATGCGCACCCGGCGGCCATCGTTTTCATCGATGATCGAAATGCGCGACAGCAGATCGATGTCGTCGGGATAGTGATCCTGCACGGTCTTCAGGAAGAAGTCGTTAATCTCAAAAATGATGCTGAGGTGGCGCGGCAGGATCTTGCCGATCATATCGACCGGCCAGGTTTCCAGCGCTTCGCTCATCAGCGTGTGGTTGGTGTAGGAGAACACCTGACAGCAGGCGTCGAAGGCGCTGTCCCAGCTGAACTTATGTTCGTCGATCAGCAGGCGCATCAGTTCAGGGATCGCCAGCACCGGATGTGTATCATTCAGGTGAATCGCAATCTTATCCGCCAGATTGTCCCAGGTCTGATGCATCCGCCAGTGACGATTGAGAATATCCTGCACCGTGGCGGACACCAGAAAATACTCCTGACGCAGTCGCAGCTCGCGCCCGGAGTAGGTCGAGTCATCCGGGTAGAGCACTCGCGAGACGTTTTCGGAGTGGTTTTTATCTTCCACCGCCGCGAAGTAGTCACCCTGGTTGAATTTACCGAGATTGATCTCGTTACTGGCCTGCGCGCCCCACAGGCGGAGGGTGTTAGTGGCGTCGGTGTCGAAGCCCGGGATAATCTGGTCATAGGCCATCGCCAGAATCTCTTCGGTCTCGAGCCAGCGCACCTTAGTGCCTTCATGCTGAACACGGCCGCCAAAACGGACTTTGTAACGGGTGTTGAAACGCTGGAATTCCCACGGATTACCATATTCCAGCCAGTAATCGGGCGACTCTTTCTGCTCACCTTCCACGATGTTCTGTTTGAACATGCCGTAATCATACCGGATGCCGTAACCCCGGCCCGGCATGCCCAGCGTCGCCAGCGAGTCGAGGAAACAGGCTGCCAGACGACCCAGCCCGCCGTTACCCAGACCGGGATCGTTCTCCTCTTCCATCAGTTCGGCCAGATCCAGCCCCATCTCATCCAGCGCCTGGTTGAGATCGTCATAGATCCCCATCGCCAGCAGCGCATTGCCCAGCGTGCGGCCCATCAGGAACTCCATCGACAGATAATAGACCTGACGGACATCCTGAGAGAGCTGGGCACGGCTGGAACGCAGCCAGCGTTCAACCATCCGGTCGCGCACCGCCAGCAGTGAGGCGTTGAGCCACTCATGCTTGTTGGCGATAGAGGGATCTTTGCCGATAGTAAACATCAGCTTATAGGCAATCGAATGCTTTAAGGCATCAACCGTCAACGTTGGTGAGGCGTAAGTGAAAGGTGCGTTCATATCCAGTTTCCCAATCCGTTACATCAAACGTTGGTAGAGATCACGGTAGGCTTGTGCCGCCACCTGCCAGCTAAAGTCCATGCCCATCGCCTGGCGCTGAACATAACGCCACAGTGACGGACGGGACCACAGTACAAACGCGCGCCGGATCGCCCGCAGCAGCGACCATGCGTTGGCATCTTCAAAACTGAATCCGCTGGCGATACCGTCAGCCAGGTTCTCTAACGAGCTGTCGTTGACGGTATCGGCCAGGCCACCCGTACGGCGCACTAAAGGCAACGTACCATACTTCAGGCCATAAAGTTGTGTCAGCCCACAGGGCTCGAATCGACTCGGCACAACGATCACATCCGCGCCACCGACAATGCGGTGAGAGAACGCCTCGTGGTAGCCAATCTGCACGCCCACGCTGCCCGGATGTTCTGCGGCGGCGGCCAGGAAGCCCTGCTGCAGTTCAGCATCGCCCTGTCCCAGCAGCACCAGCTGGCCGCCCTGCGCCAGCAGGCCAGGCAGCGCCTCCAGCACCAGGTCCAGCCCTTTTTGTTTGGTCAGACGGCTGATGACGCAGAATACGGGGGCTTTGTCATCGACCCTGAGGCCCATCGCCACCTGCAGCTGACGTTTGTTCTCCGCCTTCGCTTCCAGCGTGTCGCGGTTGTAGCGCGCGCTGAGCAGCAGGTCGTGCGCCGGGTCCCAGATAGAGGGATCGACGCCATTAAGGATTCCACTCAGCCGCCCTTCCCGCATCCGCTGCGCCAGCAGACTTTCCATGCCGTAAGCATATTCTGCCGAGGTAATCTCATGGGCGTAAGTCGGACTGACCGCCGTGATATGGTCGGCGTAGAAGAGCCCTGCTTTCAGGAAGGAGATCTGGCCGAAGAACTCCAGACCGTGCATGTCAAAGAACGACCACGGCAGGCCAATCTGGTCCATGTGATGCGCCATGAACAGTCCCTGATAGGCCAGGTTGTGCACGGTGAAGACCGATTTAGCCGGACGGCCACGCGCTTCCAGATAGGCGCAGGTCAGGCCGGCATGCCAGTCGTGGGCATGGACGATATCGGGACGCCACATGGAATCCATACCGCACGCCATTTCGCAGCCGACCCAGCCCAGCAGCGCAAAGCGCAGGTAGTTGTCGACATAGGCAAACTGCGACTCGTCGTGATAGGGACTGCCGGGACGATCGTAGAGGTCAGGTGCATCAATCAGATAGATGCCCACACCGTTAAATTCACCAAACAGCAGACGTATATAGCCGGCAAATGTCTCTCGCTCTGTCACTACCTGGAGATCAGGTATGCCTTTGCGCAATGCGGGAAAAGCGGGCAACAGCACCCGCGTATCTGTGCCGCCCGCAATCTGCGCCTGAGGTAATGCCCCGACTACATCAGCCAGTCCGCCCGTTTTCAGCAGCGGAAAAAGTTCTGAACAGACATGTAAAACCTGCATCCTCGACCTCATTAAGTTATCCGGCACGCTCCGCGTGCCGATTGCGTAAGTTCCGCTTATCGCTTACAGCCCCGCTTTGGCCAGTCTGGCCAGCATGGCGCGGGTTACCAGCACGATTCCTTCATCCGAACGGTGAAACCGACGACTGTCTTCATCAGGGTTTTCGCCAATCACCATGCCTTCCGGTAACTCGCAGGCGCGATCAATCACGCAGCGACGCAGACGACACGAGCGGCCAACCACCACATCCGGCAGCAGTACGGTTGAATCAATATTGCAAAACGAGTTCACGCGAACCCGGGGGAACAGGACGGAATTCACCACTACCGAACCAGAGATAATGCAGCCGCCCGACACCAGCGAATTCATGGTCATCCCGTGACTGCCGGAACGATCCTGAACAAACTTGGCAGGTGGCAGCGGCTCCATGTGGGTCCGTATAGGCCAGGTGACGTCATACATATCGAGTTCAGGCATCACTGAGGCCAGGTCGAGATTCGCGCGCCAGTAGGCTTCCAGCGTGCCGACATCGCGCCAGTAAGGCGGCGCGTTGTCATCATTCTGCACGCAGGAGAGCGCAAAGGAGTGTGCATAGCCTTCACCACTGGCCACCACTTTCGGCAGGATATCTTTGCCGAAGTCGTGGTTAGAGCCAGGCGTCTGCAGATCCTCTTCCAGCAGCTCATAGAGATAATCCGCGTTAAACACGTAGATCCCCATGCTGGCGAGCGACTGCGTGTCATCACCCGGCATGGTAGGCGGCTTCGCGGGTTTCTCCACGAAGTCGATCACCATGTTCTCTTCGTCCACTGCCATCACGCCAAACGCGGTGGCTTCATGCACCGGCACGGGCAGACAGGCGATAGTACATTTCGCCTCATTGACCACGTGGTCCAGCAGCATGCGGGAGTAATCCATCTTATAAATGTGGTCCCCGGCAAGGATAACGATGTACTGCGCCTGATAGCGGCGAATCACATCAAGGTTCTGCGTCACTGCATCCGCCGTGCCGCGATACCACTGTTCTGTCGAAAAGCGCTGCTGCGCTGGCAGCAAATCGACAAACTCATTCATCTCTTCGTTGAAGATCGACCAGCCACGCTGGATATGCTGAGTCAGGGTGTGAGACTGATACTGTGTAATCACGCCAATCCGTCGGATACCGGAGTTGACGCAGTTGGAGAGGGCAAAGTCAATAATGCGGAACTTGCCGCCGAAATGCACCGCCGGTTTGGCACGCCTGGCCGTTAAATCGACCAGTCGTGTGCCGCGTCCGCCGGCGAGGATCAGAGCAACCGTCTGTGTAGGGAGCTGGCGAGCCAGCATCAGGTGATCTGTTCTATCTAACTTAACCATGTCTGACTCCTTATGATTGCTTTTGGAACACGCACACACCGTGTGCGGGACCATGCCAGACAGTTAGCAGGATGGGGTTGTCGTCCCCGGCGAAAGGAGGAAGGGCACGCCATTCTCCGTCTGGTAACACGATGTCATTCACCTTATCCGTGGCGTTTATTGTTATTAACCAGCGGCCGGACAGCAGGATCTGCAATCTGTGCATCCCCTGCGCCCAATCATCGTGTTGCAGTGGCTGGCCACCGGCATTGAGCCACTGCACATTGCCGTCACCGTCCTGCCACCAGCGATCTGCGGTCAGCGCCGGAATGCGCTGACGCAGACGAATCAGTGCGGCGGTAAATCCGACTAATCCCTTCTCATCCGCCCGCCAGTCAAGCCAGCTCAGGGCGTTGTCCTGACAGTAGGCGTTGTTATTGCCATGCTGCGTGTGGCCGCGCTCATCGCCCGCCAGCAGCATGGGCGTGCCCTGCGACAGCAGCAGCGTCGTCAGCAGTGCCCGTACGCTGCGGCGGCGGCGTTCAATCACGTCAAAGCCGACGTTCAGCCCCTCTTTGCCGTGATTGTGACTGTAGTTATCGCCGTGGCCATCCCGGTTGTCTTCCCCGTTCGCTTCGTTGTGTTTGCGCTCGAAGCTCACTACATCCCACAGCGTAAAGCCGTCATGCGCGGTGACGAGGTTAACTGTTGCGTGAGGCGCCCGGTCATCGTGCTGATAGAGATCGCTTGAGGCAGCAAAGCGGCGGGCAAATTCGCCATTACTTAAGGCGCCGTGCAACCAGTAACGACGTGCGGTGTCACGAAACTGATCGTTCCATTCAGCAAACGGCGGCGGAAAACGGCCAACCTGATAGCCGTCAGGACCGATATCCCAGGGTTCAGCTATCAGCTTGACCTGAGAAAGCAGCGGACAGGCGCGAATCGCGGCAAAAAAAGGCGCATCGCGCTGGTAATCGGGTGTGCGGCCCAGTACCGGTGCCAGGTCGAAGCGGAAACCGTCAACATGGCAGACCCTTACCCAGTAGCGCAGCGCCTCTAACGCCCACGCCATCACCTGCGGATGGTGGATGTTCAGCGTGTTGCCGCAGCCGGTCCAGTTCTGATAACCGCCCTGCTCGTCCAGCCAGTAGTAGCTGGCGTTATCGATGCCCCGCATGGCGATCGTCGGGCCAGTCTCATCCAGTTCGGCGGTGTGGTTAAATACCACATCCAGCACCACCTCGATGCCCGCAGCATGCAGGTTCTTCACCGCCTGCTGAAACTCCTGCAACGGCGTTACCCCCGGCTGGCCGGAGCCGTAACGGGGGTCAATCGCCCAGAGCGCAAAAGGGTTGTAACCCCAGTAGTTGCTGAGGCCAAGCCGGAGCAGCCGTGGTTCACTGGCGAAATGCGCTACCGGCAGCAGCTCCAGGGTAGTGATCCCGAGCTGACGCAGGTAATCCACCATAACAGGATGACCCAGCGCCGCGTAAGTCCCGCGCAGCGTTTCCGGAATTTCCGGATGCAGCAGCGTCAGACCGCGAACGTGAGCCTCGTAGATGACGGTGTTGCCCCACGGGATACGCGGTGCAATATCGTCCTGCCAGTCGAAGTCTTCCGCGACGACCCGTGACTTCGGCGCAATCGCTGCGTTGTCATGCGGGTCGGGCTGCGCTTCGCCGCCATAGAACAGCGGGTCATCCGGCACATCGCCCTCAACTGCGCGGGCGCAGGGGTCAACCAGCAATTTCGCCGGATTAAAACGATGCCCCTGCGCGGGTGCCCAGGGGCCATGCACCCGGTAGCCGTAGCGTTGTCCGGGTTTGAGTGCCGGAATGTATCCATGCCAGATATCCCCACTGCGGCCAGGCAGATCAAAGCGCGCTTCCGTCCCCTCTTCATCAAACAGGCAGAGCTCTACGCGCCCGGCATGCTGGGAAAAAAGGGTAAAGTTAACGCCTTTGCCATCGTAACTGGCACCCAGCGGTTCGGGATCGCCGGCAGTGATGATCATTCCGCCTCCCGCACCAGCCAGACCGTTGCCAGCGGCGGCAGATTGAGGCTCAGCGACTGCGGTCGCCCGTGGCTGTGCTGCTCATCGGTATGCACCCGATGAATGCGCACGTCGCTGCCGTGATACTCATGCTGGTCGGTGTTCAGCACTTCACGCCAGTAGCCAGGCTGGTTCACGCCAAGTCGATAGCCCGGACGCGGCACTGGCGTAAAATTACTGACCACAATGAGTTCGTTGCCTTCACGGTCACGGCGCATAAAGGCGAAGACCGAGTGCTCCGCATCATCCACCACCAGCCACTCGAAGCCTGCCGGATCGAAGTCGAGCTGATGCAGCGGCGTATAGTGCTGGTAAGTATGATTAAGGTCGCGCACCAGACGCTGAACACCGTGATGCCAGTTGTCATCGCCTTCCAGCAGATGCCAGTCCAGGCTGACGTCATGGTTCCACTCGCGGCCCTGCGCAAATTCGTTGCCCATAAACAGCAGTTTCTTGCCGGGGAAGCCCCACATCCAGCCGTAATAGGCGCGCAGGTTGGCAAACTTCTGCCAGGCGTCGCCCGGCATTCTGTCGAGAATTGAGCGCTTGCCGTGCACCACTTCGTCATGCGACAGCGGCAGCACAAAGTTTTCGGTGTAGTTGTACATCATGCCGAAGCTCATCAGGTTGTGATGATGCTTGCGGTAGATGGGATCGACCTGCATATAGTCGAGGGTGTCGTGCATCCAGCCCAGGTTCCATTTGAACCAGAAGCCCAGCCCGCCGCCTTCGGTAGGACGCGTAACGCCAGGGTAGTCGGTTGACTCCTCCGCCATCGTGACCGAACCGGGCGCCACGGTGCCGAGTGTGCGGTTGGTGTAACGCAGGAATTCAATCGCTTCGAGATTCTCGCGGCCACCATACTGGTTTGGCACCCACTCGCCTTCGTTGCGGCTGTAGTCGCGATAGATCATCGATGCCACCGCATCCACGCGCAGGCCGTCGATTCCAAAACGCTCTGTCCAGTAGAGCGCATTGCCCGCCAGATAGTTGCTCACTTCCCGGCGGCCAAAATTGTAGATCAGGGTATTCCAGTCCTGATGGAAACCTTCACGTGGATCGCTGTGCTCATAGAGCTGGGTGCCATCGAACCGCGCCAGACCGAAGTCATCGCTGGGGAAATGGCCCGGCACCCAGTCGAGCAGCACGTTCAGACCCGCTTCATGGGCGCTGTTGATAAAGTCGCGGAAATCATCCCGGGTGCCGAAACGGCGGGTCGGCGCATACATGCCCAGTGGCTGATATCCCCAGCTGCCGTCAAACGGATGTTCGTTGATCGGCAGCAGTTCGATATGGGTAAAGCCCATCTCTTTGACGTAGGGCACCAGCTGTTCAGCCAGCTCTTTGTAGCTCAGCCAGAAATTGTTGTCGGTGTGGCGACGCCAGGAGCCCAGATGCACTTCATAGATAGAGACAGGTGCATCAAAGCCGTTGGCAGCCTTGCGCGACGCTTTCATTTCAACCGGCTCTGGCAGGCCACAGATCATCGATGCGCTCTCCGGACGCATCTGCGCTTCGAACGCATAGGGGTCCGCTTTAATACGCAGTTCGCCGTTGGCATCGATAATTTCATATTTGTAGAGCTGGCCATTCACGGCGCCTGGCACAAACAGCTCCCAGATCCCCAGCTCCTGACGCAGACGCATCGGATGTCGGCGACCATCCCAGAAGTTGAAATCGCCGACGACCGAAACACGACGGGCGTTAGGTGCCCAGACGCAGAAGCGGGTCCCGGTCACACCATCGATCACATCACCGTGCGCGCCCAGTGTTTCATAAGGACGCAGATGCGTGCCTTCTGCCAGTAGCCACAGGTCCATCTCCTGCAGTAACGGGCCGAAGCGATAGGCATCGTCGACCAGATTTTGCTGGCCATGCCAGTTGACCGCCAGCTGATAGCGGAACGGATTTTTGCGGCGTGGTATGACACCACTAAAGAAGCCACGCGCATCTTCACACGCCAGCTGAGCCAGTTTGCGCCCGGTAGAGGTTTCAATGACCCATACCTCAAGCGCTTCGGGGAGCAGTGCTCTGACTTCAAGGCCCTGCTGAGTCCGGTGCATCCCTAGTAACGAAAAAGGGTCGGCATAATTACCTGCAAACAGGGCATTGATCGCCTCGCGATCGGGAAGCTCTGACATGACTTTCTTCCTGTGATAATTGGCAGCCGAAATGAACGCAACATAGCCTGTGGCGCTTCATCTGCGCTGCTCTTCATTGAGCCATACGTACGACGGCAAAAGGAGTCAGGCCATTCCATGGAAAAGGTGTTTTGCCGTGTACCACAACCAGTTAGTCCAAAAAGCAAAAGCGTTACCTGTGGCACATCATGGTTAAATCATAGCTTGGTCCCGGCAGTTGCCATGAACTTAAGCAAAATATTCTTCACCGATCGGCAAAAAACAGAAGCCGGTCACTGAGTAAGCGAAACGGCAGTGAGTTTCGCATAAGATAAAGCCAGAAAAGTTCGGCTAAGCGGGTGATAAAACAGGGCTATGTTGCTCTGAACCACCGCGCTCACCGTGCTGTTTTTTTCACCTGAACATAACGGCTTTTCTGCCACCAGCCCGACGCTGGTCGTTATCCTGACCAGACGAGAGGGCTAGTGGGAAAAACTACCTGATAATTTCTTGTAAAGCGATGGTTAACGGTATGTTTCTTGAGAAAAGGCGTTACCTTAAGGAGGCGTAAAAATTGAACCGGCTTCGCGCGATCCGTTTTTTTCGCGAAAGCTACATTTCTGTTTTTTTGTATCAGCCCGCAAAGATGAGCTGACGGGCGCAAAAGGATTTTTCTGGCTTTGCAGGAAAAGTCTGTAATACATCATGCTAATTTCTCTCCTCCGGTATTCCGTGATTGAGATATCTTTTTGCTTTGGGTGCCAGGTTCAGATATGAACACAACGGTTCTGTTAAGCGGAGATCAATAAAAGTGCATCGACGACAACGCCTCTGATTACCGGATTCATCGTGCCAGAGGCAGGATGATTAAAACAATAAGAAGTGCATGTATGGTAATTCCTGATGATTTTTACGTCAGGATATTCATAGCAGGATAGAAGACCGCCCGTTTTCCTGCGGATACATTCTGCTTAAATCCGGCTTCATCCCGTTCAGGTTTACGCCTGCAGCGCAATCAAAGTTAACCTGCCGGGAGAGGGACTGTTGAAGATCTCAGCTATTCCGGCGCCCTAAAAAGGGTTAAACGCCTGTGGCATTATCTGCCTGAACGCCTGGGCGACCTAAACCGTCATTCAGGAATGGCGATATTCTTTTATCCTGTTTTACTATTTGCAGATTTGACCAGGAATAAACCTGATAAACGGATTATCGATGATGCTGTCTTAACACGGGCCGGTGTGCTTCAGGCTCTGGTGCGGTGAATACAGGGGCAATTGAAAATCTCTTTTTTGTCGTTAATCCGTAGATAACTCAGGTCATTCTTTCATAGCAGAAACGCTATTTAAAAATGCAGATAATCAAATGCCCCGACCTGCTTATGGGCGGCTCAACTATGATGATGCCACTTATAGTGAAGGGTATGCAGATGTCCGGGAGCGTGAGGTCAGCATGGCGGTTATCCGCGCCAGTCACGGATGCAATACACCTGCAGACAGTACCATCGGTAAGCTTACTGGCAGCTGCTCACATTCGGTTTAACAGCGCCAGACCCTGACCTGATAAAGCCGCAGCCAGGGGTCAGAGGCGACAGAGTGCAGAAATGTGCTGGTACAGAATCAGCTATGCAGGCCAGAAGGTGTAGTGCACTGCCATGACTCCCGCAGGACTTAAAGATGACTGGCGGAATCCTTCTCTATCAGACGCAAAAATAACAGGCAGTGCGTCGATGGTGCGCAGGAAATTGATATCGATAATCTATGACAGCAGCACATCACGTCAGGGTGATGCCAGTGTCTGGAAGAGCGCCAGCTGTAACAAAGGGCCTGATTTATTAAATGAACGCCCGGGGCTGAAAGACAAAAATAAACCTGTTAAGACTCATTTAAAACGTCTTTGAAACGAATCTGGTTTATGTGCATTGCCAGATGTCAGTGTCTCACCGGGACGCATCATTATGCTCCTGGCTATCGGACATAACGTTCTCCCCGTTAACAAAGGAATTATATTTCACTTTAATCAGCTCACGAAAACTTCAGTTAACAAAAAGATAAAAAAACTATAACAGTCATTTTGAGCACTATCACACTTTACAAAATAAGGTCTTCAGACTCATATTCATCAATTGAAAACGAGACAATAAAACCGTATCAAAGGTAACGGCATCCGTTCAGGTGTCACTACAAAAAGGAGCAATAAAAATGGCAAAACATTGGTCAGGACAAATTTGTCCTAAGACGGGAGACTACGGTCAGTATCATGATACGGATAACAGCTATGCCGGGTCAGATTATGATCGTCACGTGAAAAAAGACGATCCGTTCCCGCCTGCCAAAAACAATCATCATTTTGAAGAGAAATGATTGATTAATGAAAAAGCCCTTCGGGGCTTTTTCTTTGCACACATCAGGATTTGGAAAGAAAAATCGTCCAGTAAAAAGATAATCAGGGATTTTAACTCCCCTTTTTGAATATCACTGTGCCACAGAACATCGAACGTTTTACGCCGAGAGCATAATAACGCTCTCCTGAATCTGGAAACCCCATTAAAAAGCCCGCAACCCTTTACCAGGATTACGGGCTTTCATAGAGCAGCCTGTCTTCGCTATCTGACCCGATAGGCTTTACTCAGCACTCCGGCTACAGAAAACGGGTTTACTCAGTCGATTAACAACCGCAGCATACGACGTAGCGGTTCGGCTGCGCCCCACAACAGCTGGTCGCCCACCGTGAAGGCGGAGAGATATTCCGGTCCCATGTTCAGCTTGCGCAACCGGCCAACCGGTGTGGTCAGCGTGCCGGTAACAGCGGCGGGTGTCAGCTCACGCATAGTCAGCTCACGATCGTTCGGCACCACTTTGACCCACTCATTGTGCGACGCCAGCAGCTGTTCAATGTCGGCCAGCGGCAGATCGCGTTTCAGCTTCAGCGTAAAGGCCTGGCTGTGGCAGCGCAGCGCACCGACGCGTACGCATAATCCGTCAACCGGAATGATGTCAGTGGTGGCGAGGATCTTGTTGGTCTCCGCCTGACCTTTCCACTCTTCGCGGCTCTGGCCGTTCTCCAGCTGTTTGTCAATCCATGGGATCAGGCTGCCAGCCAGCGGCACACCGAAGTTATCGGTTGGCAGTGTACCGGAACGGGTAAAGTCAGTGACGCTACGCTCAATATCAAGAATGGCAGAAGCCGGGTTCTGCAGCGCAGGCGCAACGTGGTCGTGCAGCATGCCCATCTGGGTCAGCAGCTCACGCATGTGACGCGCGCCGCCGCCAGACGCGGCCTGATAGGTGGCGACTGACGCCCACTCCACCAGGTTCTGTGCAAACAGGCCACCCAGCGACATCAGCATCAGGCTGACGGTACAGTTCCCGCCGACAAAGGTCCTGATGCCCTGGTCGATGCCCTGGCGGATCACGGCATGGTTGACCGGATCCAGGATGATGATGGCGTCTTCTTTCATGCGCAGCGTGGAGGCCGCATCAATCCAGTAGCCCTGCCAGCCGCTGTCGCGCAGTTTTGGGTAAACGTCGCTGGTATAGTCGCCGCCCTGGCAGGTAATGATGATATCCAGCGCACGCAGTGCCTCGATATCAAACGCATCCTGCAGTGTGCCCTGCTGCTTACCCGCAAAGGCGGGAGCCGCCTGGCCATGCTGCGACGTCGAGAAGAAGACCGGATTGATTGCATCAAAATCGCGTTCTTCGCTCATGCGGGACATCAGCACAGAGCCGACCATACCGCGCCAACCAACAAAACCTACATTCTTCATGTCGTGTCCGTCTCAGGCGGTTTTACACCTGCTTTTCATTTCAGAGGAGAGAGCGGCATGCTATTTTCACGCCGCTCTGCGTAATAATGAGAGTGACCTGTCTCTGCTCACTCTACAAAATGCAGGGCGGGTAGCAAGTGAATTAATTCGATTAAGCTAACTTTTTCAGCAGTGTAACTAATAACCCCGCTTTTTCGCGGATAACAGGGTGCCAGACCGATGACTGAAATGATTTCAGCGACAATATTATTGTTGTTAATTATGGATCCGCTGGGCAATCTGCCGATTTTTATGTCGGTTTTAAAGCATCTGGAGCCGAAACGGCGGCGAGTGGTACTGATCCGCGAAATGCTGATCGCGCTGATTATTATGTTGCTGTTCCTGTTTACCGGCGAACGCATCCTGGCCTTTTTAAACCTGCGCACCGAGACGGTGTCGATTTCGGGCGGCGTCATCCTGTTTCTTATCGCCATCAAAATGATTTTCCCGTCGGCTGAAAGCAGCAGCTCTGGCTTACCGGCAGGGGAAGAGCCGTTCCTGGTGCCGCTGGCGATTCCGCTGGTGGCCGGGCCCTCGCTGCTGGCAACGCTGATGCTGCTGTCGCATCAGTATCCGCATCAGATGTCGCATCTGGTGGGTGCACTGTTAATCGCCTGGGGCGTGACGGTGGGGATTCTGCTGATGTCAGGGCTGTTCCTGCGCCTGCTGGGTGACAAAGGTGTGAATGCGCTGGAGCGACTGATGGGATTGATACTGATTATGCTGGCAACCCAGATGTTTCTCGACGGGATTCGGGCTTATCTGAAGCTGTAAATACGCCTCTGCGCTTCCCGTCACGCGGGGAGCGCAGAGGTCGCGTCTTAAGAGAGCAGCGTAAAGGCGATCATCCCGACCACCGCGCCAACGGTGCCGAGAATGGTCTCCATCAGCGTCCAGGTCTTCAGCGTTTCCGCTTCGCTGGCCCCGGTAAAGCGACCAAACAGCCAGAAACCGGCATCGTTAACGTGGCTGATAATAATTGAGCCCCCGCCGATGCAGATCGACAGCGCCGCCAGCTGGGCACCGCTGTAGTGCAGCGGTTCAATCACCGGCATGATCAGCCCGACCGTCGTCAGGCAGGCAACCGTCGCCGACCCCTGAATAACCCGCACCGCACCCGACAGGATAAAGCAGGCCAGCGCAATCGGCAGGCCCGCGCCGGTCAGTGCATTGCCCAGCACCGGGCCGACGCCGGAGTCGACCAGCACCTGTTTAAAGACACCGCCGGCCCCAATCACCAGCAGGATAATCCCGGCGGGCTGCAGCGCACTGCCGCACACCTGCATGACCCGCTCTTTGTCCATGCCCTGACGATACGCCAGGCCATAGATTGCCACCAGCAGCGCCAGCAGAATAGCGGTGAACGGATGGCCGATAAACTCCAGCCACTCATACAGGGTGGTGCCTTCGGTTGTGAAGCGTGCGCCGATGGTTTTCAGCCCCACCAGCACCAGCGGGAAGAGAATCAGTGAGAGGCTGAAGCCAAATGACGGCAGTTTGCTCTCATCCACATCGGGTTGATGATCTTCCGGCGGTGCGCTGAACGTCACGTGTTTGCCGATGAAGTTGCCAAACAGCGGTCCGGCAATCAGCATACCGGGGATGGCTGCGCAGAGCCCCAGCAGGATCATCCAGCCAAAGTCCGCGTGCATCTGTGACGCCAGCAGCATCGGGGCTGGTCCAGGCAACAGAAACGCCGCCGCAGCTGCCACTCCGGCAAACAGCGGAATAACCAGCTTCACCAGATTGCCACCCGTGCGCCGCGCCACCGCAAACGCGATGCTGATCAGCAGCACGACGGCCACCTCAAAGAAGAGCGGCAGCGCGCAGATCAACCCGGCGATGCCCATCGCATAGTGCGCCCGGCTCTGTCCAAAGGTTTTCAGCATCCGGATAGCGATCTGATCCACCGCACCAGTTTCATGCAGGATTTTGCCGAACATCGCACCCAGCGCGACCACGATAGCGAGGAAGCCGAGCGTGCCGCCCATCCCCTTCTGCATGGTTTCAGCAATCTTATTCAGAGGCATGCCGGAGAAGAGCCCGGCACCGATTGAGACTAACATCAGCGCGACAAAAGCGTGCATACGCGCTTTCATCACCAGAAAAAGCAGCAGCAGGACAGAGCCTGCTGCGGTCAGAACAAGTGTTGCGGTATTCATCTCTAACCCTGGCTGATAGCGTCCCGGATCGTCGCAACTGTCGCCGCCACAACCTCGTCCAGTGAATGGGTGATATCCACGACCAGCACATCCGGCTCGTCGCTGTCCGGCTCTTCCAGCGTGGCAAACTGTGTCACCAGCATCTGTGGTTTAAAGAAGTGGCCTTTACGCGCTTTCAGGCGGGCTTCAATGGTGTCGAAATCACCTTTCAGGTAGATGAAACGCAGGTTGTCGTTTCCCTGACGCAGAATGTCGCGATAGCTTTTCTTCAGGGCTGAACAGACAATCACGGAAATCGCCTGGGTGCGCTGCATTGCAAAGGCGGCGTCGTTCAGCGCCTGCAGCCACGGCTGACGATCGTTGTCATCCAGCGGATGGCCATCGGCCATCTTCATGATGTTGGCGCGGGGATGGAGAAAATCACCGTCAAGAAAGGCTGTGTTCAGCTGATGAGAAACCTGGTTGGCGACGGCAGACTTTCCGCTGCCTGAAACGCCCATCAGGATAAAAACGTGATGCGACGGGGATTGCGTAGTCATTTTTCTGCTCCGGCAGGTGAGAATTGCCAATGTTACCGATAACAATGTCGTTTCTCATTCTCCTGGCCGCTTAACAGCCTGGCAACCCTTTTACCGGGAAAAGCGTGAAAGTGTGAGCTGACTCATAAAAACATCACAATCAGATGCTGCCACCTTCACTGATCTCAAAACCGACATCGTGCAGCGAATTGTCACTGTTTTCACCTGCGATGCGTGCCAGCAACAGAGCCGCTGCTTCGCGCCCCATCCGGTCGCGCGGCGTCAGCACCGTGGCGAGCGGTGGCGTAACGACCTGACTGATATCATGGCCATGAAAGCCGGCAATCGCCATCTGTGAAGGCACCTGTAATCCCTGGCGCTGGCACTCGAACATTGCGCCGACCGCCAGATCGTCATTGGTACAGAACAGGCTGTCTGTTTCCGGATAGAGACGCTGCGCCTCGCGCAGCAGATCGCCACCGGCACTGAAAGAGGAGGCCTCCTCCATCATCACACTGCGTGGCGTCAGCCCTGCTTCACGCATCGCGATTTCATATCCGCGCTGCTTTTGTAGCGTACGTTCATCCAGTCGCGCGCCCAGGTAGACCGTATAGCGATGGCCTTTAGCGAGAATGGCCCGCGTCATCTGCCGGGCGGCCTCAACGTTATTAAAGCCCACCGCCATATCCAGGCAGGGCGTTACGCTGTCCATCACCTCAATGACCGGAATCCCGGCTACCTCCAGCATCCGCAGCGTGCCTGGCGTATGCGTGCGTTCGGTCAGGATGACGCCATCGATGTTCCAGCCGAGCAGCGATCGCAGCTGCAGCTCCTCTTTTTGCGGGTTGTAGCCAAAGTGGGCGACCAGCGTCTGGTAGTTGGCTTCATCAGTGACGGCTTCGATGCCGCGCAGGACGTCGGCAAACACCTGGTTGGTGAGGGATGGCAACAGTACACCGATGGCACGACTGGTGGCGTTAGAAAGCATATCGGGGGCGCGATTGGGGATGTAGCCCAGCTCATCCAGAGCCACCGCAATCTTATCCCGCAGGGCAACGGAGACCTGTTCAGGATTGCGCAGGTAGCGGCTGACGGTCATTTTGGTAATGCCGACGCGATCGGCAACGTCCTGTAATACCGGTCTTTTCTTCTTCATCGTAGCGCCTGGGATCGCCCTGAAAGCTTAAGTACGATGAGTCTATCACTTTTTTGTCACAAAATTGCCAACCGGGCACGACAAGGCGCGCCCGTCATCGGCTTAAACCGGTGGTAAATCAAACAGCAGGACTTCTGCCGTGGTACTGGCTTCGAGAGTCAGCGCGTTTTCGTCCCAGATAGCCAGGGCGTCGCTGGTAGTGACCGGATGACCGTTAACGGTCACGTCCCCTTTCACCACCTGAATCCAGATCCGGCGGCCCGCCTCAATCGCGACGTTATCCTGCTCACCGGCTGACAGCACCCAGCGCGACAGCGTCATGTCCTGATAAACCTTCAGCGATCCGTCACGTGCATCCGGGCTGAGCACCAGCTGGCGACCCTGCACATCCGGGAAGCGGCGCTGGTCATAGCGCGGCTCAATGCCGTTGCGCTCAGGCATGATCCAGATCTGATAAAGGTGCAGCGGCTCGCTTTCGCTGGCGTTGTACTCGGAGTGACGCACGCCGGTACCCGCGCTCATAATCTGGAACTCACCCGCCGGGATCTGCTCTTTGTTACCCATGCTGTCCTGATGCTCAACCGTACCGGAGAGCACGTAGGTCAGGATCTCCATATCTTTATGAGGATGGGTACCAAACCCCTGACCGCCCGCGATGACATCTTCATTGATAACCCGCAGCGCGGAGAAGCCCATAAAGTTCGCGTCGTAGTAGCTGGCGAAAGAGAAAGTGTGCCAGCTATCCAGCCAGCCATGGTTTGCGTGACCACGTTCTTCAGCTTTGCGTACATAGATCATGTTCAAATCTCCTCAATGTTTTTTGTAGTGTGTTCCTGAGGCGGTCAGATTGATAGCTGAAAAACTTCACTCCTCTGTTCAAAATAGTTGAACAAAGGACGGGGAGTGGCTGAAAAGCACTGAAGGAGAGCAGGCAAAAAAAAGCCAGCACGCGGCTGGCTAAAAATACTGGAAGCAATGTGAGCAATGTCGTGCTTTCCCGGGCTGCCGTGCGACCTCCCGTGAATGCATGACAATAATAATCATTATCATTCTCGTCTGTAAAGTCTTTTGCACTAATTTTGTCTTGATTATCTGGCTGATTTTCCTGATGTTTAAAAGGTTTCTGCCAACCAGAGGAGCGATTATGGAGATCACTGTCCGCCACGTTATGCCCGACGATGCCACTGCGCTGCACCGGATCTACAGCCAGCCCGATACCCAGGCCAGCACACTCCATCTTCCCTACTCGTCGCTTCAGATGTGGCAGAGTCGTCTCGCCGCCCCGCAGCCCAATGCTCATCTGCTGGTCGCCTGTATCGGCGAGGAGGTCGTCGGACAGTGTGCGCTGCAGGTGGAAGAGCGTGCCAGACGGCGCCATGTCGCCTCCCTGGGAATGGGTGTGGATGCGCGTTACCGGCAGCGTGGCGTGGGCACCGCCCTGATGCGCGAAATGGTCGCGTTGTGCGACAACTGGCTCCAGGTTCGCCGGATGGAGCTGACGGTGTTTGTCGACAATGACCCGGCCATCGCCCTTTATCAGCGTTTTGGTTTTGAAATTGAGGGCACGGCGAGAGGCTTTGCGATGCGGCAAGGCGAGCTGACTGATGCGCACTATATGGCGCGGGTTAAATCTGACGTGTGAAAGCAGCAAGGGCACGGACCTGCCCTTGCTGCTGATAACCCTGTCAGTGAACGTCTGAGATCAGTAACCGGCGCTTAAATCATCAACGCTGCGCGGATCGGAGGCGCCATACAGCATGCCATCCGGCCCGATCATGATGCTCTGGGTGCTGCCCATCGACGGCAGCACCTTCACATGCTGACCTTTGTTCTCCAGCAGGCGCAGCGTGTCGGGACTGAAGCCCTTCTCTACACGCAGCTGATCTGGCAGCCACTGATGATGGAAGCGCGGCGCATTGGTGGCTTCCGCCACGTTCATACCGAAATCGATGCTGTTGACCACCATCTGCAACACCGTAGTGATGATGCGGCTGCCGCCAGGACTGCCGGTGACCAGCCAGGTTTTCCCGCCTTTGGCGACGATGGTTGGCGACATAGATGACAGCGGCCGTTTCGCCGGCTGCACGGCATTCGCTTCGCCGCCGACCAGCCCATAGACATTTGGCGTGCCCGGCTTGGCGGAGAAGTCATCCATCTCGTTGTTCATCAGGATGCCGCTGTTACCTGCCACAATTCCGCTGCCAAAATAGGTGTTAAGCGTGTAGGTGACCGCCACCGCGTTGCCCTGCTTATCCACCACTGAGAAATGGGTGGTCTGATTGCTTTCATAAGGCTCCAGCTTGCCCGGTTTGATCTCGCTGGACGGACGCGCCTTCGCCACGTCGATCTGCTGCGCCAGCGTTTTCGCATAGGCTTTGCTGGTCAGCGCCTGCCACGGCACCTTCACGAAATCGGGGTCACCGAGATATTCCGAGCGGTCCGCGTAGGCATATTTTTCCGCTTCCGCCATCACCTGCATGGCGTCCGCGCTGCCAAAGCCCATCTTCGCCAGGTCGAAGTTCTCCAGAATATTCAGGATCTGCACGATATGGATGCCCCCGGATGAGGGCGGTGGCATAGAGAAGACTTCATAGCCCCGATAGGTGCCGCTGACAGGCGTTCGTTCCACCGCGCGGTAGGCCGCCAGATCCGCTTTACTGATCAGGCCGCCGTGCTGCGCCATCTCTCCGGCGATCTCATCCGCGATCTCCCCCTTGTAGAAGGCATCCGGCCCCTGGCGGGCGATGAGCTGCAGGCTGTGCGCCAGGTTTTTCTGCACCAGCCGATCCCCTTTCTGCCACGGCGTACCGTCCGGCTTATAGAAGATCGCTTTACTGTTGGGGTGATTAATCAGGACCTCTTTGCCGTAGGTTTTCAGGTCATCCGCCAGCGCGTCGTTGACCGGAATACCCTCGCGCGCCAGTTTGATCGCCGGTGCCAGCAGGGTGCTCAGCGGCAGCGTGCCATATTTCTGCGCGGCCAGCGCCAGTCCGGCGACGGTGCCGGGGGTGCCGGAAGCGAGGTGCGAAGTGAGCGACAGTTTGCTGTCGGCATTACCCTGCTTGTCCAGGAACATATCACGTGATGCGTGTCCCGGTGCCATTTCACGAAAATCGATGGCAGTGGCACGACCCGAGGCCGTACGCAACAGCATAAAGCCGCCGCCGCCCAGGTTGCCCGCCTGCGGGTGAGTCACAGCCAGCGCAAAGCCCACAGCGACCGCGGCATCGACCGCATTGCCGCCCTGGCGCAGGATATCCACGCCCACCCGGGTCGCCATCGCATCCACCGACGCGACCATGCCGTGCTGCGCCTTCACCGGATGAAACGTATCGCTGTCCACACCATAAGAGACCGGTGGGGCCTGCACGGGTGCGGCGTGCGCACCTGCTACCACGGTCATGCTCATTACCAGCGACCAGCTGAGCTGACGCACCCTGTTCTGCATTTTCATCCTGCCACCATCCTGTGTTGTTATTTACAATTTTTTATCATTTCTGCAAGTGCCTACAAATACAGCAAAATAACCGGGGTTAAGTCAAATCCGGAATACATCTGAAAGTAAGGTCTGTGATATCGGGTAAACTTATGGCTGCGACCCCGATGTCGGTGCGCGGTGTTGCGCACCCGGAACCCGCATTAAGAAAGGAGGAGTCATGAAAAAGTGGATGATGATTTTCGCCACCCTGCTGCCTTTCGCCAGCCAGGCGACCATGCTGAACAGCACCAACGATCCCAACCGGTCGGGTTATAACCCCAGCCAGCAGCGGATGCAGTCGCAGATGCAGAGCCAGCAGCAGCAGCAACAGCTGAAGCTGCGCCAGGATCAGCAGCGTCAGACACAGGATACGCAGCGTAAAATGCAGGAACAGCGCGACAGCGCCCGGCAGCGGGTGATCAACTCGCAGCCGGGTCAGCAGACGCAGAACCCGAATCAGAACTAATTAAAATCGGGGCCGATAATGTCGATCGCATCGGTACAGATGGCATCGACACCCCATCTGAGCAATGTCCTGGCGCGATCCGGGCTGTTGACGGTATAAACCAGAATTCTGAGGCCTGTGCTTTTCAGCTCTGTAACCCGCTCCGCAGTCAGCACCGTGTGATTCAGATGAATCGATACGCATCCCAGCGCAGTAGTTTTCGCCTGCCATTGCGGATCCCAGCTGTGCGACAGCAGACCGCGTGGCAGCTGCGGTTCGGCCTCCATTGCGGCCTCCAGCGCCTCGTAAGAAAATGAGGAGAGCAGCGGAGGCGTCTGACCCTGCCATAAAATTGCGGCGGCCTGAGCAATGGCCCGTCCGGTTTCGGCATCGCTGCCGGTTGTGGGTTTGATTTCGATGTTCGCCATCATCTGATACTGGCGACAACGCGCCGCCACCTCGTCCAGCCGCGCCAGCTTTTCACCTGAAAATGCCCTGCCAAACCAGCTGCCCGCATCGAGCTGAGAGAGTTTTTCCCATGGCAGCTGCCCTGCTACACCCCAGCCGTCGCTGGTGCGATCCAGCGTGTCATCATGCAGCAGAAAGATCTGCGCATCCGCCGATAATTTGGCATCAAATTCAATCATCTGATGACCATACTTCGCGCCGGTATCAATCGCCGCCAGGGTATTTTCCGGGGCCAGTTTGCCGCCACCGCGATGGGCGACGATACGGGGATAAGGCCAGTGTTGTGTGCTCATTCCAGACGCTTTCCATGGGTTGAATCGAAGAAGTGTAACGCATCTGACGGCAGATGCAGCCATAGCGTAGTGCCAGGCTGGGGCCGTTCACTGTGGGACAAGCGTACCACCAGCGGCGTCTCACCGATGCGGCCATGCACCAGATTATCGGCGCCCAGCATCTCCAGCGTATCGACCCGCAGTGGCACGCCGCCCTGCTCACGGCTGCTCTGGCGGATATGTTCGGGCCGGATGCCCAGCACCACGGCGCGGTTGGCCCACTTCGCTTTCATGTCGCTGAGTGGCAGCGCGTGTGAGGCGTCGAGATTAAAGCGCGAGCCGTCGCTGCTGAACTGCCCTTTCAGCAGATTCATGGCGGGCGCGCCGATAAACGAGGCCACAAACTGGCTGGCAGGACGTTCGTATACCTCCGCCGGTGAACCAATCTGCTCCACCACCCCTTTGTTCATCACCATCACCCGCTGCGCCAGCGTCATCGCCTCAACCTGGTCGTGCGTCACATAGAGACTGGTGGTCTGCAGGCGGCGATGCAGCTGCTGCAGCTCCAGCCGCATCTGCACCCGCAGGCGGGCATCGAGATTGGAGAGCGGCTCATCGAACAGAAACACCGCCGGTTCGCGCACGATGGCCCGGCCCATCGCCACCCGCTGGCGCTGTCCGCCGGAGAGTTCGCGCGGCCGACGCATCAGCAGGTGATCCAGCTCCAGGCTGCGCGCCGCCTCCAGCACCCGCTGACGGATCTGCGCTTTGCCCATGCCACGGATTTTCAGGCCATAAGCCATATTCTGCTCTACGGTCATGTGGGGATAGAGCGCATAGTTCTGAAACACCATCGCGATGCCGCGATCTTTTGGCTCTTCCTGCGTCACGCGACGGTTATCAATGTAAATATCCCCGGAGCTGACGCGCTCCAGTCCGGCGACCATCCGCAGCAGCGTAGATTTACCACAGCCGGAGGGACCGACCATCACCATAAATTCGCCCTCATTGATGGTGACGTTCAGCGGCTGGATAATCTGATTCTTGCCATCGTAAGACTTGGTTACTGCCTGAAGGGTTACACCTGCCATCTTATTTCTCACTCTCAACCAGACCGCGCACAAAGGCACGCTGCATGACTAACACCACCGCCAGCGGTGGGATCAGGGTCAATAACATTGCCGCCATTACTTCGTTCCACTGGGTCGGCGAACCGCTGGTGGAGATCATGCTTTTGATACCCGCCACCGCCGTGCCAAGGCTGGCGTCATTGATGATCAGCAGTGGCCAGAGATACTGGTTCCAGCCGTAGATAAAGGTGATCACAAACAGCGCCGCCAGATTGGTTTTCGACAGCGGCAGAACGATGTCGATGAAAAAACGCATGGCGCTGGCACCGTCGATGCGCGCCGCTTCCACCAGCTCATCCGGCAGCGACATAAAGAACTGGCGGAACAGAAAGGTGGCGGTGGCGGACGCCATCAGCGGCAGGGTTAAGCCGCTGTAGCTGTCGAGCAGGTTGAGGTCAGCAATCACCTGCACGGTAGGGAAAATACGCACTTCGACCGGCAGCATCAGCGTGACAAAGATCAGCCAGAAAAAGAGCGTGCGCAGCGGAAAGCGGAACCAGACCAGCGCAAACGCCGACAGCATCGACACAGTAATCTTGCCGAACGTGATCCCCAGCGCCATGATCGTGCTGTTAAGTAGCATCAGGCCAAACGCCGGGCCATTGCCGTTAACGCCATGAGTCCAGATGCGTGAGATGTTCTCCCACAGGTGTGTGCCGGGCACCAGCGTCATCGGCACCTGATAAACCGCCTCGTTATCCAGCGTGGCCGCCACAAAAGCGACATAGAGCGGAAACAGGATGGTGAGCACGCCCAGCACCAGTACGATGTGGCTGAAGAGATCCAGCCCGCGTCGATTCTCAATCATTGATATTGCACCTTACGTTCGACAAAGCGGAACTGGAGCACCGTCAGCCCGATGACCAGCAGCATCAGCACCACCGACTGTGCCGCGGATGAAGAGAGATCCAGCCCGGTAAAGCCTTCGCGATAGATTTTGTAGATCAGCGTCGTGGTCGCCTGCACCGGCCCGCCGCCGGTGGCGGCATCAATCACCGGGAAGGTGTCGAAGAAGGCGTAGATCAGGTTGACCACCAGCAGAAAGAAGCTGACCGGCGCAATCAGCGGCAGCGAGAGGTTGAAAAAGCGCCGTACCGGCCCCGCGCCGTCAATCGCGGCAGCTTCCACCAGCGATTTCGGGATCGATTGCAGGGCGGCAAAGAAGAACAGGAAGTTGTAGCTCATCTGCTGCCAGATCGACGCCAGCACAATCAGGAACATCGCCTGGCCGCTGTTCTGCGCGTAGTTCCAGTTGTAGCCGAGGTGGTTCAGCAGGTAGCTGAACAGGCCCAGTCCGGGATTAAACAGGAACATCCAGAGCACCGCCGCCACTACCGGCGCTACGGCGTAGGGCAGCAGCAACAGCGTCTGATAGAGACGGCGCAGGCGCACCACATAGTCCACCAGCGCCGCCAGCAGCAGAGACGAGAGCATACCGAACACCGTCACCATCCCGCTGAATGTCAGGGTGGTCCAGAGGGTGTCGAGGTAGTAGGGATCGGCAAACAGCCGCCTGAAGTTTTCCAGTCCGACAAAGCGGCTGGAGATGCCAAAGGGATCGAGGCTTTGCAGCGAATACCACAATGCTTCACCGGCGGGCCAGAGAAAGAAAATGGCGGTAATCAGCAGCTGCGGCAGCACCAGAAGATAGGGTAACAGGCTGGTGCGAAAGACCGGACGGGATGAAGACATGGCGTACCTGGCATCAGAAAGCGCGGGCCAGCTCAGGCTGGCCCGCAAGGAGAGATTATTTCACCTGCTGTTCGAAGCGGCGCAGCAGTGCGTTGCCGCGTTTCACTGCGTTATCCAGCGCGTTCTGCGGCGACTGCTTACCGGTCCAGACGCTTTCCAGCTCTTCGTCGATCACGGTACGGATCTGCGGCATGTTGCCCAGACGCATCCCTTTCGTGAACGGCAGCGGCGGCTTGTTCATCATCTGGCGGGTGGCGATATCCGCCCCCGGATTTTTGTCGTAGAAGCCCTGCTGCTTCGTCAGCGCGTAGGCGGCGGTGGTGATCGGCAGGTAGCCGGTTTTCTGGTGCCACTCTGCGGCGATTTCCGGCTTAGCCAGGAACTGCATGAATTCGGCGACGCCTTTGTAGGTTGCCGCATCCTTGCCTTTCATTACCCACAGGCTGGCACCGCCGATCAGGGCGTTCTGCGGCGCCTCCGGCACGGTGTCGTCATAAGGCATCATGCCCACGCCGAAGTTGAATTTTGCGTAATGGCGGATATCGGCCAGCGATCCTGATGAGGCGGTCGTGATGCCGCAGTCACCGTTGTAGAACTTGGCGGTGGACTCATCCTTGCGGCCAAAGTAGGTGAAGTCCCCTTTTTTGTTCATCGCTTCCAGCAGTTCGATGTGGCGAACCTGCACCGGCTTGTTGAACTCCAGCACCGCATCCAGCCCGTCAAAGCCGTTGTTTTTCGTCGCCACCGGCAGGGCATGCCAGGCGCTGAAGTTTTCAATCTGAATCCAGCCCTGCCAGCCACTGGCGTAGCCGCAGCTCATGCCCGACTTGCGCAGTGCGGCGGCATCCGTCGCCAGCTCCTGCCAGGTTTTCGGCGGCTGATCCGGATTCAGGCCCGCTTTTTTAAACGCGTCTTTGTTGTAGTAGAGCACCGGCGTTGAGCTGTTGAACGGCTGAGAGATCAGCTGGCCTTTGCTGTCGCTGTAGTATCCCGCCACCGTGGGCACGAACTGCTTCTCGTCGAAGGGGATGCCCGCGTCTTTAAACACCTGATGCACCGGCACAATCGCCTGAGAAGCCATCATGGTTGCCGTGCCGACTTCATAGACCTGCAGCACCGCAGGCGCTTTCCCGCTGCGCACTGCCGCAATCCCGGCGGCCAGGCTCTGCTCGTAGTTACCTTTGTAGGTCGGAACGATTTTGTAATCGGGATGCGTCTGATTAAAACGCTGTGCCAGCGAATCGACTTCTTTGCCTAACTCGCCTTCCATGGAGTGCCAGAAAGGGATCTCAGTGGCGGCAATCGCCTGGCCGCTGATCGCCAGACCGAGCAGCGCGCTCATCAGGCTACGACGAAAGATAACGACGGACATAAAGTTTTCCTGTGCAGGTAAATACGCGTGAAATCACGGATTTCTGGTTCGCGAAGTAACATGACACGGAAAAATGACGGATTAATAACAGGCAGATGACAGACGGGTGACAGGCTTTATTGAGGAAAAGAGGACGCTGGCAGCGCGGCGGCAAAACGCCCACGCTGCCAGTTTTTAGTGACATAAATTGCAAAGCGATTGGAGGCTGAAAAGAGCCTGACTGAGGTTTTAAATCACGCCCATCAGGCCATCCTCACCGACACGCAAGGCCGTCAGCGGTGCAGGCAGTTCGGCACCGAGCGCACAGCATCCGAAGCGTACTGAAGTACGTGAGGAATGCGAGCACTGCCCGGTGTCGAAATGGCAAGTAAGCCAGGCCGCTAAATCTTAAGCACCCAAATAAGCGCTGCGGACGGCTTCGTTGGAAAGGAGCGCTGCACCTGTATCTTCAAGTACGACATGCCCGTTCTCCAGCACATAGCCGCGATCCGCCAGCTTCAGCGCCTGATTAGCATTCTGCTCGACCAGGAAGATAGTCATTCCCTCGCTGCGCAGCTGCTCAATGGTGTCGAAGATCTGCTGGATAATGATCGGTGCCAGCCCCAGCGAGGGCTCATCCAGCAGCAGCAGACGCGGCTGGCTCATCAGCGCCCGGCCAATCGCCAGCATCTGCTGCTCACCGCCCGACATCGTACCGGCGCGCTGGATTTTACGCTCCTCCAGCCGCGGAAAGAGTTCATAGACACGCCGGATGCGCGTCAGATACTCCTGCCGGCTGGCAAAAAAGCCGCCCATCGCCAGGTTCTCTTCCACCGTCATGCGTGAAAAGACCCGTCGTCCCTCCGGCACGATGGCAATCGCCTCACGCATAATGCGCGACGTTTGCCAGTCAGTAATGACCTTGCCATCAAAGGTAATGGTGCCCTGGGTCGCGCGCGGTTCGCCACACAGCGTCCCCAGCAGCGTGGTTTTCCCGGCGCCGTTGGCGCCGATCAGGGTCACGATCTCGCCCTGGTTGATTGAGAGGCTGACATTATGCAGCGCCTGAATCTTGCCATAGTGCGCACTGACGTTTTCAATGGTTAACATTGTCTCTGCCATCTCAGGCCTCTCCTAAATAGGCACGAATGACATCCGGATTGTTACGAATCTCATCCGGTGTACCGTTAGCCAGTGGCGTTCCCTGATTCACCACGTAAATGCGGTCCGAAATCCCCATCACCAGTTTCATATCATGTTCAATCAGCAGCACCGACACCTTGTGTTCGCCCCGCAGTTCCGCAATCAGCGCATCCAGCTCATGTGTCTCTTTAGGGTTGAGACCTGCGGCCGGTTCATCCAGCATCAGGATCGCCGGGCGCGTCACCATGCAGCGCGCGATCTCCAGCCGGCGCTGCTGACCATAGGCCAGGTTGCCTGCCTGGCGGTTAGCCAGATCGAGCAGACCGACCCGCTCCAGCCAGGTCGCGGCACGGTCCAGCGCCTCACTCTCACTGCGGCGAAACGCCGGGGTTTTCAGCAGGCCGGAAAACACGCCGCTCTTCAGATGCTGATGCTGTGCGACCAGCAGGTTTTCAATGACCGTCATCTCACGGAACAGACGCACATGCTGGAAGGTACGAACGATGCCCATCCGTGCAATCTTCTGGCCCGGCAGACCTTCCAGATGCTGCTCACGCAGTTTAATACTGCCGCCGGTGGGTTTGTAAAAGCCGGTCAGGCAGTTAAATACGGTGGTTTTACCGGCACCGTTTGGCCCAATCAGCGACACGATCTCCTGCGGACGCAGCTCCAGCGCCACATTGTTTACGGCTAACAGGCCGCCGAAGCGCATCATCAGGCCTTCAACGGCTAATAAAGGCTTCATGCCTGCTCTCCTTTTTTACCGGTTCTGAGTTTCAGATGCGGACGTTTCATCGGCAACAGCCCCTGTGGACGCCAGATCATCATCAGCACCATCAGGCCGCCCAGCACCAGCATGCTGTACTCATTCAGATCGCGCATCAGTTCACGTGATACCACCAGCAGAATGGCCGCCAGGATTACCGCAAACTGAGAACCCATGCCGCCCAGAACCACAATGGCCAGCACAAAGGCGGATTCGACAAAGGTAAAAGATTCCGGACTGACAAAGCCCTGACGCGCCGCAAACAGCGTACCCGCGAAACCGGCAAAAGCGGCACTGATGGTAAAGGCGGTCAGCTTGATACGGGTCGGACTCAGGCCCAGTGAACGACAGGCAATTTCATCTTCACGCAGCGCTTCCCAGGCACGGCCCAGCGGCATCCGCAGCAGCCGGTTGATCACAAACAGCGTCAGGGCGACCAGCAGCAGCGCCACCAGATAGAGGAAAATCACGCGGTCACTGGGGTCATATTTCAGGCCAAAGAATTCATGAAAGGTGCTCCAGCCTCCCTCAGAGACTTTGCGGCCAAACTCCAGGCCAAACAGCGATGGCTTAGGGATCTGCGCAATGCCGTTAGGCCCGCCGGTAATCGCCGTATTGTTCAGCAGCAGAATACGCACAATCTCACCGAAGCCGAGCGTCACGATCGCCAGATAGTCGCCGCGCAGACGCAACACCGGAAAACCGAGCAGCAACCCGAACAGCGCCGAGACGATACCTGCCAGCGGCAGGCACTCCCAGAAGCCGAGGCCAAAATAGTGGTTCAGCAGTGCGAAGGTGTAGGCGCCGATGGCGTAGAAACCGCCATAGCCGAGCACCAGCAGTCCGGAAAGGCCGACCACGACGTTCAACCCCAGACCAAGCATCACATAGATCAGCGTCAGCGTGGCAATATCCACCGCGCCGCGCGAGACGAAAAAGGGCCAGGCGACGGCCACGACGATAAGCGCCAGCATAAAAATCTTCTGCTTCGGCGTGGAGCCATCAATACCTGGCAGTACCAGCGCCGGGCCGGACACTTTTTTCAGACCACGCTGCCAGAACGGACGTAACAGCTGAAACAGGAAAACCACGCCGCAGCCGACAAAGATCCAGTTCCAGCGCACCTCGCCTGCGCTCTGCACCACCAGGCGGGTGCCGTCGAGACCCAGGCGCAGACCCATAAAGAAGCTGGCCAGCACCAGCAGCATAACGGCAGAGAGCAGCGCGTTGATGAAGGAGGATTTCATACTTTTTCCACCTCCGGGCGACCCAGAATGCCGGTCGGCATCACCAGCAATACCCCAATCAGCAGCGCAAAGGAGACCACATCTTTATATTCCGTACTGAGATAGGCGGAGGTCAGCGCCTCGGCGATACCCAGTACCAGGCCACCAATCATCGCGCCAGGAATGCTGCCAATTCCGCCCAGTACGGCGGCGGTGAACGCTTTCATACCGGCCATAAAGCCGATAAAGGGGTTAATTGAACCGTAGAACTGACCCAGCAACACGCCAGCGACCGCGGCCATCGCGGCCCCGATGACAAAGGTCAGAGAGATCACGCGGTCGGTATTAATGCCCAGCAGGCTGGCCATTTTCAGATCTTCTGCGCAGGCGCGACAGGCGCGGCCCATGCGGGAATAGCGGATAAAGGTGGTCAGGGCCAGCATCGCCAGGAACGTCACGACCCAGATCACCACCTGCATGGTGGAGATGGTGGCGGCAAAGCCGTTGCTCTCGCCCACCGTCCACTGGCCGGTGATCAGCCCCGGCAGCGCCAGATCCCGTGAACCCTGCGTCAGGCTGACGTAGTTCTGCAGGAAGATCGACATACCGATAGCGGAGATGAGTGCAATCAGACGCTTTGAAGAGCGTACCGGTTTATAGGCAACGCGCTCAATGCTCCAGCCATAGGCGCTGGAGATCAGGATCGCCATGACGAAGCCCGCAGCAATCATCAGCCAGCCGGTGTCGATACCCATCATCATCAGGGCGGCAATCACAATAAAGGAGACATAGCTGCCGATCATATAGACTTCGCCGTGAGCGAAGTTGATCATGCCGATAATGCCGTAAACCATGGTGTAACCAATGGCGATCAGCGCGTAGGTGCTGCCCAGGGTAACCCCGTTAAGCATCTGCTGAATGAAATAAAGAAACTGCTCGGACATAGTGAAGACCTGCATGAGAACGGGAAAATCCCCTGCCGACGCGACAGGGGATTGCTCTGCTGATAAAACGCTTACTTAACTGCGGTAGACGAACCGTCTTTGTGCCATTTGAATACGCCGAACTCGAAGCCTTTCAGATCACCCTTCTGATCCCAGCTCAGGTTACCCATTACTGTCGGCACCGGCGCGCCACTCTTCAGGTTTTTCGCAATGGCTTCCGGCTCATCGCTCTTACTACGTTCGATGCCCGCCACCAGTGACTGAATAGCGGCATAGGTCGTCCAGACAAACGGGCCGGTCGGATCTTTACGGTTCTGTGCGCTGTTCGTTTTAATCGCGTCAACAATCGCCTTATTCTCTGGCAGCTGGTCATAACGCTTCGGCAGCGTCACGTAGATGCCTTCTGAAGCATCGCCTGCAATGTTGGAGAGCGAGGCGTTACCCACGCCTTCAGGTCCCATAAAGCCCGCTTTCAGGCCAGCCGCTTTCGCCTGGCGCAGGATCTGCCCCATTTCCGGGTAGTAGCCACCGTAGTAAACGAAGTCGACGTTCTCTTTTTTCAGGCGGGCAATCAGTGTGGAGAAATCTTTATCACCGGCCGTGATGCCTTCAAACAGCACGACATTGCCGCCTTTCTCTTTCAGGGTTTTCTGAACCGATTCCGCCAGGCCCTGGCCATACTGCTGCTTGTCATGCACCACAGCGATACGCTTAGGCTTGATCTGGTCGAGGATATAGTTGGCAGCGGTCGGGCCCTGATCGGAGTCCAGGCCGGTGGTGCGCATAATGGTTTCATAACCGCGTGCGGTCAGCTCCGGTGCCGTGGCCGCTGGCGTGATCATCAGGACGCCTTCATCGTTATAAATGTCAGAAGCAGGCTGGGTCGAAGAGGAGCAAAGATGGCCGATAACATATTTGATGCCGTCGTTAACAACCTTGTTTGCTACCGCCACAGCTTGTTTTGGATCGCAGGCATCATCATATTCCACGCCCACCAGTTTATTGCCGTTTACGCCGCCTTTAGCGTTGATATCCTTAATGGCCTGGGCGGCACCGGTGAACTGCATGTCGCCATACTGCGCGACCGGCCCCGTGACAGCACCGACGATAGCGATTTTGATATCGGCAGCCAGAGCAGCATGGCTCATTGCCAGCGCAACGCAACCCGCCAGTAATGCGCGGCCTTTACTCATTTTCATGCGGACTTCCCCATCTTGTTGTGTCTGTGATTTGTGGTTTGCAATGCCTGCCGGATAAAGCCGAAAAATGATGTTTATGAATGATTTAGCGCGCTTTTCCGGTATTTTCTGATAATAAGGCTATATTTTTCAGTTCATTAAACAGGAATTTTCTTCTTTAAATCAACTGACACATTGGGAAACAGCCCACCAAAGCAGCATAATCATCTGGTTGTTATGCAGCCATTTCAGTCGATTCTCCAGCGCGTTATGCTGGCATTTGCGCCGCTTATTGTTCTTTATCTCCTCAATCCTGGCATCCAGACCCGCTTTTGACCTGTTTTTAACTTAAAAAAGTGACGGCGCTCTGACTGTATAAATTCGCTACACTACGCCCTTTCGACCAGTACAGGTGTTTGTTATGAAACTCACTATTCAGCGCGTGACTATGCTGACCGCACAGGACCGCATCGATCTCGGTAAAGTCTGGCCGGATCTGGAGATAGAAAAACTGGAACAGCGTCTGGATGAGCGACATCGTCTTTATGCTGCGCGCTTTAACGATCGTCTGCTGGCTGCTCTGCAACTGGAAATCTCCGGCACGCACGGCAGGATCCACCGGCTGACAGTCCGTGATGTCACCCGGCGTCGTGGCGTTGGTCAGTATCTGCTGGAGGAGACGATCAGGCAGAACGGCTCTATTGCAGACTGGTGGATTGCTGATGATGGCAGTGACGATCAGCAGGTACGGGCGGCCTTTATGCAGGCATGCGGTTTTCGGGCGCAGAGTGATGGCTGGATATGGAGGGCAGAGTAAGCGTCCGGTGCTGAACGAAAAGAGAGAGCAGACAGGCGCCGGGTGGAGAAACAAAAAGGGCGACATCTTATGTCGCCCCTTGCGGTGTTGAAGTGCGTTACGCTTCGATCGCCATACGCAGTTTTTTCATGGCGTTCTTTTCAAGCTGTCGTACACGTTCGGCGGAGACGCCATACTGGTCGGCCAGTTCCTGCAGTGTGGTTTTATTATCTTCGTCCAGCCAGCGGGCACGGATGATATGCTGACTACGCTCATCCAGACCTTCCATCGCATAACTCAGCTTGTCAGCCGCGTGTGCATCCCAGTTGTCCTCTTCGATGCCGTCAGCAAAGTCAGAGGTTTTATCCTGCAGATAAAGCACCGGCGCCATCGAACGGCCTTCACTGCTCTCATCATCGGCAGACATATCAAAGGTCATATCCTGCGCGGCCATACGCGACTCCATTTCGCGCACGTCTTTACTGCTGACGCCCAGCTCGCGCGCCACCATCTCGACCTCATCCTGATTGAACCAGCCCAGACGCTGCTTAGTTTTACGCAGGTTGAAGAAGAGTTTACGCTGTGCTTTGGTGGTCGCGACTTTCACGATGCGCCAGTTACGCAGCACATATTCGTGGATCTCGGCTTTAATCCAGTGCACGGCAAACGAAACCAGACGTACGCCTACTTCAGGATTGAAGCGACGCACTGCTTTCATCAGGCCGATATTACCTTCCTGCACCAGGTCCGCCTGTGGCAGGCCATAGCCGGAGTAGTTACGAGCGATATGAACTACAAAGCGTAGGTGAGACAGGATCAGCGTCTTGGCTGCATCCAGATCGCCCTGGTAATGCAGCCGTTCAGCCAACGCTTTTTCCTCTTCAGCCGAGAGCATCGGCCAGGTGTTCGCCGCCCGGACGTAAGACTCCAGGTTGCCAAGAGGAGCAATAGCTAAAGTTTGCATTTCTTTGGTCATTCAAACCCTCACAAATTCAGTGGAATTGCCGCACATTTCCCTGCGCAGACGATACAGTAAGTCAACGTCGCGCGAAATCCGAAAGCAATCTGTGCTACTTAGAGTGGCAAAGTTATCCACAAGTTCAATTTAACGGGTGAATATTTTACACACAGATGACAGGAAGGGAAGAGGGGGAAGTGGTCCTCTGCACCCTATGTCGGTAGCAGAGGACTATTATAACAAAAAAATGTTGCAGGCGTTTACTGCGGCGTAAATCGACGTAAATGTTGCACGGTTGCGAGCCAGGCCGCGACCCAGCCAATGATGGCCGCGATCAGCAGCAGCAGCAGTGCTTCATCCCACGAAAAGCCCTCCAGCGAGAAGGTAGTGCCAAACACGGTTGCCACGCTGGCCACCACCGACTGCAGTCGCAGCACCAGAACTTCTGACAGCAGCAGCGACAGCACCGCGCCACTGAAGCCCAGCAGCGCCCCGCCATAGAGGAATGGACGCAGGATAAAGCCGTCGGTCGCGCCGATTAGCTTCTGCACGTTGATGGTGTCACGCCGGGCAAAGATACTGAGCCGGACGCTGTTGCCAATCACCAGGAACACCGCCACGATCATCAGCACGCCGATCATAGAGGCAACCTGCCCGACCAGGCCGGTCAGCGCCGCCAGACGGGCAAACCAGCTATCGTCCATGCGCACTTCATCCACGCCCTGCACTTTGGTGACCCGCTCGCGCAGGCTCTGCATGGTGTCTGCGTTCTGGAAATTCAGTTTCGGCGTAATGATGGCGACCGCAGGCAGCGGATTCTGCTCCAGCATATCCATCGCGCCGCCAAAGCCTGACCAGTTGCGGAACTCGTTCAGCGCCTCTTCGCGCGTCAGGTAGTTGACGTTATCCACCCCTTCGACCTGCCTGAGCTGCGCCACCACGTTTTCTGCCGCCGAGTCATCCAGGGTTTTGGAGAGGTAGACCGTTAGCTGCGGGGCCGGATACCACTGCGTGGCCGCCTGGCTGACATTCTTCCAGACCATATAGCAGACGCTGGGCAGCGTCAGGGAGATAGCGATGACCATCACCGTCAGCAGGGTAGCCAGCGGCTGACGCCACATGTCCGACAGTGTGCCGCGCAGCGCATAGCGCCACTGCTCCTGCCAGCCGCCCTTCAGCGCTTTACTCTTCGACGGCTGCTTCGTTTTCGGCGCAGCCGGGCGTTTAATACGTTTATTGACCATCGTGGCCTCCGTGCAGACGTCCCTGATTCAGCGTCATCATCCGGTAGTTGCGCCGGGCGATCAGGCCGCTGTCATGCGTCGCCATCAGAACGGTGACGCCGACGCGGTTAAACTCTTCGAACAGGCGCAGAATGTCTTCGGAGAGCGCGTCGTCGAGGTTACCGGTCGGTTCATCGGCCAGCAGCACGGCCGGCTTGTTCACCACCGCACGGGCAATGCCCACACGCTGCTGTTCACCGCCAGAGAGCTGGATCGGAAAACTTTTCGCTTTGTCGAGCAGCCCGACTTTATCGAGTGCCGCCGAGACGCGACGGCGGATATCTTCGCCGCTGGCACCAGAGATAATCAGCGGGATCGCTACATTGTCATAGACCGAACGATCCATCAGCAGATGGTGATCCTGAAAGATCATGCCAATCTGACGACGCAGGAACGGCACCTCGCTGTTACGCAGGCGGGAAATGTCATGACCGCTGAACCAGATCTTTCCGGCACTCGGGCGCTCAATGCCACAAATCAGCTTCAGCAAGGTACTTTTACCGGCACCGGAATGGCCGGTCAGGAACGCCATTTCGCCAGGGCGCAGATGAAAATCGACTCCCTGTAGCGCCTGACGTCCGCCGAGATATGCCTTACTGACCTCTTCAAAGCGAATCATCCTAATTAGTCCTCTCGGGCAAACAGTGCCTCAATAAAATCGTCCGCCTTAAACGGTCGTAAATCTTCAATGCCTTCTCCGACGCCGATGTAGCGAATCGGAATACCGAACTGATCGGCCACCGAGAAGATCACGCCGCCTTTGGCGGTGCCGTCCAGCTTGGTGAGCGCAATCCCGGTCAGGCCGACCGCTTCGTTAAAGAGTCGGGCCTGGCTGACCGCATTCTGTCCGGTGCTGGCGTCCAGCGTCAGCATCACTTCGTGCGGGGCTGACTCATCCAGCTTTTTCATCACGCGGGTGATTTTTTTCAACTCTTCCATCAGGTGCGATTTGTTCTGCAGACGACCCGCGGTATCGGCGATCAGCACGTCAACGCCGCGCGATTTGGCGGCCTGAATCGCATCGAAGATCACCGATGCCGAATCTGCACCGGTATGCTGTGCAATCACCGGAATGTTGTTGCGCTGGCCCCACACCTGCAGCTGCTCAACCGCCGCCGCACGGAAGGTATCGCCCGCCGCTAACATCACTGACTTACCTTCAGCCTGATACTGGCGCGCCAGTTTACCAATGGTTGTGGTTTTACCGACACCATTGACGCCTACCATCAGGATGACAAACGGCGTTTTGCCTGAGACGTCCAGCGGCGCATCAACTTTCGCCAGAATTGAGGCCATCTCTGCCTTCAGCAGACCATACAGCGCTTCCGCATCACGCAACTGCTTGCGGTTCGCCTGCTGAGTCAGATGGGCAATGATGCGGCGCGTCGTTTCCACCCCGACATCGGCAATCAGCAGCTGCTCTTCCAGCTCGTCAAACAGATCATCATCAATCTTTTTGCCACGGAACAGGCTGACAAAACCGGAACCGAGGTTTTGTCGGGTTTTCACCAGGCTGCGCTTCAGGCGGGCGAAGAAGCCCTCTTTGCCCGGACGCTCCTGCTCCTGCGCGATGAGTGGCGCGGCGGCGAGCGGAAGGTCGCTGACGGTATCTGCTGACGGCTCTGTGGGTGCCGCCTGCGCTGCGTCAGCGTCATCCAGCGCCAGCGCGGTCAGTTCATCCTCAGACAGCGGCGCCTCTTCTTCGCGGTGCGGGGTTTCAATGACGTCGGCGTCGCCCAGCGCCAGCGCGGTCAGTTCATCCTCAGACAGCGGCGCCTCTTCTTCGCGGTGCGGGGTTTCCACGACGTCAGCGTCGCCCATCGCCAGCGCGGTCAGTTCATCCTCGGACAGCGGCGCCTCTTCTTCGCGATGCGGGGTTTCCACGACGTCAGCGTCGCCCAGCGCCAGTGCGGTCAGCTCTTCTTCGCTTAACGGTGCGTCTGCCGGTTCTTCGTTGGCGACGGGGGTAATCACGCTGTCGGCGTCGATAACTGGTGCGGCGTCGTGTTCAGGGGCGGCCTCAACCGGCTCAGCCTCATCCAGTAACTCAGGTGCCGCTTCATAAGGCGCGGCAGCGGTGACGTCCGCTTCACGCTGCTGTTCAGCCACCGTTTCGGTGATAGCAACCGTCTCTTCCGCCTGCGTTTCAGCCTGGCGGAGTGCCGGATCGTCCTGTTCTGTCTGCTGCGGAGCGGGTTCAGCAATTGCCTGGGTCTGCTCTTCCGCTACAGGTTGTTTCTCTTCCTCTTTGCCAAATCCCAGCCAGGAAAAAAAGCCACGTTTTTTCTCTTTTGCCATTGTGTGACGACACTCCTCGATGGCTTTGTCCTGGTCGCGCGTGGTTTCCAGGGGTAAATCAATGAAAGTTAGTCAGCGCCAGACCGGCGTAAACCACAGAATAATGCATGACTTCAGCAACTCAGTAGTCTAACACTTTCCTGCCAGCTCACCACAGCACCCTTTTTTAACGTTTCTTCTCGCCGATTCGCCCGTTAAACTACGCAACAAATTATGACGAGTTGTGAGCAAGATGAATAAAAACCCCCGCAGTACAGGCGGTGCCGGGCAAATCCGCATCATTGGCGGCCAGTGGCGCGGACGTAAATTGCCGGTGCCGGACAGTGCCGGACTGCGTCCGACGACCGATCGGGTGCGTGAGACGCTGTTTAACTGGCTGGCCCCCGTGCTGCCAGAGGCGCGCTGCCTCGACTGCTTTGCCGGAAGCGGCGCATTAGGCCTGGAAGCCCTTTCGCGTTATGCGGGCTCGGCGACGTTACTGGAGCTGGAACGTCCGGTTGCGCAGCAGCTGACAAAAAATCTGCAGACGCTGCGCGCCACAAATGGCACTGTGATTCAGACCAATGCGTTAAACTGGCTGGCCCAGCCTGGTGAGCCCTTTGACGTAGTGTTTATCGATCCGCCGTTTCGTCAGGGACTCCTGGCGCAGACGTTACAGCTGCTGGAGAACAATCACTGGCTGGCCGATCAGGCGCTGATTTATGTAGAAAGTGAAGTGGAAAATGGCGCGCCGCAGGTGCCGCCAGCGTGGGACCTCTATCGCGAGAAAATAGCCGGACAGGTCGCTTATCGTTTGTATCAACGTCAACAGGAGACGCAGGATGTTACTTAATTTGGGGCGTCTGTTGATGCTATGCGTATGGGGATTTTTACTGGCTAACGTGGTGCATCCCTACCCAAAACCGCTGACTTATTTCATCAACGTGGCGCTCTTTTTCATGATCATGATGCATGGTCTGCAGCTCGTCCTGCTGCGCGCAACGCAGACTAAAGATGCACCGCCGATTGACCGCGCCACACAGATCAAAGTATTCCTGTTCGGTGTTTTTGAACTGGTGGCCTGGCAGAAAAAGCATTTCCCACGCAAAAAATAGCGCGGGCAGGCATTCTGCCCGTGGTTTACTGCAGGGGCGTGAAACGTATAAAGCGCGTTCCCTGCATCGTCAGCTCTCCCCTGGCACCTTTATCCAGCTGATGATACTCGCCCTCCTTTAGCTGCACTCTGATATCGCTGGCCTCGTTCAGTGGATGAAACAGCACCTCATACCGCATCTCTTCCCCGGCAATGACTTCGCGCTGACGTGAACGACGATTGGGCGCCGGGAATTCGCGTTTGCTGCGGACCTCGGCCTGCAGAGAACGCGCAGGTGCGGCGTCATTCACCGCGCCTTCGCGGCGCTGCTTGATAAACTGACGGGTCGCCAGCACGGCGATGATCGCCAGGACGATAACAAAGATTAACGGCGGTTTACTCATCGCATTCCCGTAGCGGTGAAGAGGAATCAGGCGGCAAAGCATACAACCAGAGTTGCCTGATTGTCACATCGCAGAGGCGTAACCTAAACTGGAAGGGATATTTTGGGATCTTTCACCATTCTGAGTAAAAAAGGGAGAAACAATGCTCTGGTCTTTCCTCGCTGTCCTGTTCTCCGGCTGGCTCTATGTCGATGCCAGCTATCGCGGCCCTCAATGGCAGCGCTGGCTGTTTAAACCGGTCACCCTGCTGCTGCTGGTCGGACTCGCCTGGCAGGCCCCGGTGCTGCAAAGCACAGACTATCTGATTCTGGCTGGTCTGGTCGCCACGCTGATTGGTGATGCGTTAACGCTGCTGCCGCGTCAGCAGATGCTCTATGCCATTGGGGCCTTTTTCCTGTCGCACCTGCTCTATACGCTCTGCTTCGCTGCCAGTATGACCATGACCTTCTTCTGGCCGATTCCGCTGACGCTGCTGATCATCGGTGCTGCCGTGATCGCTATCATCTGGAGCCGGCTGGAAGATCTGCGCTGGCCAGTCTGTACCTTTATCGGTATGACACTGGTGATGACGTGGATCGCCACTGAGCAGTATTTCTTCCGTCCGACCGATTACAGCTTCTCTATCATGGTTGGTGCCGGTCTGCTGTTGCTGGCCAATGTCGTCTGGTTCCTTTCGCACTATCGTCGTCGCTTCACCGCCGACAGCGCCATTGTCGCCGCCTGTTACTTTGCCGGGCACTTTATGATCGTGCGCTCGCTGTGGGTGGTCTGACAAAAGCGCCTTGACTCTGGAGTCGACTCCAGAGTGTAGGATGATGGGATGGGCAGCGTCGCTCATCCCTTTATCCGGAGGTCGTATGCAACATCACCATGCCTGTGGCTGTGGCAAACCCCGCGCCAGCCACACTGCCGTAAAACCGCTGTGCCAGGTGCCCCAGGCTCATCCCCTCACTCTTTCCCTCCAGGCTGCCACGCCCGTGACGTCGGATAAGGCAGAGTGCTGCTGTGACAGCGCCTGCAGTGGCGGCAGTGACGCCGACGCGGCAGAGGAAAGTGACCGGCGAGGCCGCGTTTATCCCTTTAGCTGGCAGGTTCAGGGAATGGATTGTCCCGCCTGCGCCCGCACCGTTGAAACCGCTGTTCGTCAGGTAAGTGGTGTCACCGACGCCCGTGTCCTCTTCAGCAGCGAGAAGCTGATGGTCAGCGCCGACACCGATGTGCAGAACGCGGTTGAACAGGCCGTGGAAAAAGCCGGATTCCGGCTGGCGTCTCCTTCTTCTCCCTCCGCCTCACCGGTCACGCCAGGCTGGCAGCAAAACCGGATGCTGATTGTGCTGGCGCTGCTGGTACTCGCCAGCACCCTGCTCAGCCAGCTTGCGCCGGTCTGGGGCGATCGCCTGTTTGTGGTGACCACGCTGGCGGGCCTGATCCCGGTGGCGTGCGCAGCCTGGCAGCGTCTGCGCAGCGGATCGCCGTTTACCATTGAGACCTTGATGACCGTGGCATCGGCGGGCGCACTGATGATTGGCGCACACGCAGAAGCGGCGATGGTGCTGGTCCTGTTTCAGCTGGGCGAACGGCTGGAAAGTTACGCCGCCTCGCGGGCGCGCAGCGGCGTCACCCGCCTGATGGCGTTGCGGCCCGAATCGGCGATTCGCCTGCAACAGGGCAAAGGTGTTGAGGTGTCGGTTGCCGCGCTGCAACCCGGCGACGTCATTGAAGTCGCGGCGGGCAGCCGTTTACCGGTTGATGGCCGCTTACTCAGCCCGATGGCCAGTTTCGACGAGAGCGCCCTGACCGGCGAATCCCTGCCGGTGACGCGGAGCTGCGGCGAAACGCTGTCTGCCGGTGTCACCAGCGTTGACCGGCTGGTGCAGCTGGAAGTGGTGTCGAAGCCCGGTGAGAGCGCAATCGATCGTATCCTGCAGCTGATTGAAGAAGCGGAAACGCATCGCGCCCCGGTTGAGCGTTTCATCGACCGCTTCAGTCGTATCTATACGCCGCTGGTGATGCTGCTGTCGCTGCTGGTAATGGTGGTGGTGCCGCTCTCTGGCGCAGGCGACTGGCAGCCGTGGATCTACAAAGGGCTGACCCTGCTGCTGATTGGCTGCCCCTGTGCGCTGGTGATCTCTGTTCCGGCCGCCATCACGTCCGGGCTGGCGGCGGCGGCGCGTCAGGGTGCGCTAATTAAAGGCGGAGCGGCGATGGAGCGGCTGAGTTCGCTACGCTGCATTGCGTTTGATAAAACCGGTACGCTGACGCTGGGCAAGCCCGAACTGACGCAGATCCTGCGGTTTGGCGCAGGCGACGAGACAGCGATCCTGACACTGAGCGCCGCCGTGGAACAGGGGGCAACGCATCCGCTGGCCAGCGCCATCGTGGCGGCCGCGCAGACACGCCATCTGACGCTGCCTGAGGCACACGATCAGCAGGTGCTGGCGGGACGCGGCATCAGTGCCCGCATCGCAGGCCAGCAGGTGCAGCTGCTGGCACCCGCGCATGCACCCGGCCTGACGGCGGCGCAACGCGCGCAGATTGCGCAGCGGGAAGCGGAAGGGGAAACCCTGGTCGTGCTGCTGCGCGAGGATGAGGTAATGGGTGCCCTGGCGCTGCGCGATCGGCTGCGCGACGACGCGGCCGCTGCGGTGCAGGCGCTGAAAAAACTGGGAATCGAAAGCCTGATGCTGACCGGGGATAACCCGCGGGCCGCCGCCACGATCGCGCGCCAGCTACAGATTGATTATCGCGCCAGCCTGCTGCCTGCCGACAAGGTTGCGGCGGTGCGCGAACGGAGTCAGCAACAGCCGCTGGCGATGGTCGGGGATGGCATCAACGATGCGCCCGCCATGAAGGCGGCGACCCTGGGAATTGCGATGGGCAGCGGCACCGATGTGGCACTGGAAGCGGCCGATGCGGCCCTGACGCAAAATCAGCTCGGCCACCTCGCACCCATGATTGCGCTGGCCCGCCGGACCCGCCGCATTATCCGTCAGAATATCGGCATTGCGCTGGGATTAAAGGCGATTTTCCTGGTCACCACCCTGCTGGGGCTGACCGGACTCTGGCTGGCGGTCGTGGCCGATTCAGGGGCCACCGCGCTGGTCACCGCCAACGCGCTGCGGTTACTGCGGCGACGTGCCTGAAGAGGGAGGTTAACGGCGGTCTGGCCCGCCGTCGTTAACCCGCCATGCCTTTGCGGATCAGAAACTGATAGGGCAGCGTGTCGGTCTGCTGTGCCAGCAGGCCGTGTTCCATAAAGCGACAGAAACCAGGGATATCGCGTGTGGTAGCCGGATCATCGGCGATGATCAGCAACGTCTCGCCATCCTGCAGGCTGCGTACGGTTTTGCGCACCATCATGACCGGCTCCGGGCAACGCAGGCCGCGGGCATCCAGCTGATGGTCGGCAGAGGAAAAAGCATCGCTCATAATCGACTCGGTTCAGGTAAGGGGCGCTCATTCTAGCGCGTGCAGGCGGCGACGCAAGGCGATAACGATTGCGTTAAAATTAACCATTGCATAAAAAGCACAACGCGGTAAGATGCCGCCGCTTTTTGCTCATAAAACTGCCCGTCACCGCTCGAACGGTGTCGCGCAATGGGTTCCCTCACCCCAACATTAAAAAGGTCGACTATGCTCGCATTTTCTTCACGTCAGCGCATGCATGCGCTTTTCTGGTTATCGCTGTTTCACCTGCTGGTGATCACCTCAAGTAACTATCTGGTCCAGCTGCCGGTTGCCATTTTTGGTTTCCACACCACCTGGGGCGCGTTCAGCTTTCCGTTTATCTTCCTGGCGACCGATCTCACCGTGCGTATCTTTGGCGCACCGCTGGCCCGACGCATTATTCTGGCAGTAATGATCCCGTCGCTGTTCATCTCCTATGGCATCTCTGCCCTCTTTTATCAGGGTGAATGGCAGGGCTGGCAGGCGCTGGAACAGATGAACCTGTTTGTCGCCCGTATCGCCTGCGCCAGCTTTATGGCGTACGCGCTGGGTCAGATCCTTGACGTTCACGTCTTCAACCGTCTGCGCCGTCTGCCCCAGTGGTGGGCCGCACCGGGCTGCGCCATGTTTCTGGGTAACATCAGCGATACGCTGGCCTTCTTCTTTATTGCCTTTTACAAGAGCCCCGATGCGTTTATGGCGCAGCACTGGGTCGAGATCGCCCTGGTGGATTACAGCTTCAAAGTGCTGATCTGCATGGTCTTCTTCCTGCCCGCTTATGGTGTGCTGCTCAATGCGGCGCTGAAACGCCTGGCCGAACGTCAGGCCACCCGCCAGGTCAACTTCGGCTAAGCCGGGTTCTTCAGACGTCAGGGACTGACGGACAAACAGGCGTCTGACTCACCCGACGACTGGCCACCCTGCCATTCCGGCAATTATCCGCTAAGATCTTCTGACAATCATCAGGTTGCGTTTGCAGCCTGATTCCTGTTGTATTAGTGCCTGACCGGAAACTGAAAAAGGGATTCTGATGCGCAAGCTGGTGAAATATGTAGGAATGAGTTTACTGGTACTGGGCTTAGCGGCCTGTGACCAGAAGAAAGAGGACGCGGCGAATGACAACGGCGTCAGCGCCAGTCAGTCAGCGCAGACCGTCACGCTGATGGATGGCAAGCTGAGCTTCTCACTGCCACCCGGCATGTCAGATAAAAGCGGTAAGCTGGGTTCACAGACCACCAATATGCACGTCTATGCGGATGAAACCGGCGCACGCGCCATTATCGTGATTGCGGGCGAACCAACCAGCGACGGGTTGGATGTGCTGTCACAGCGTATGGAGCAGCAGCAGCGTAACCGTGACCCGCAGCTGCAGGTCGTGTCGAACAAATCTGTGACGCTGAAAGATCAGCCGGCGCAGCAGCTGGATACCGTGATTTCCGCCAACAATCAGACCTCCTGGTCTTCGGTGATTCTGGCGAAAGTTGATGGCAAGCTCGTGACACTGCAGATTACGCTGCCAGGCGATAATCAGCAGCAGGCGCAGAGCGACGCTGATGCGATTGTGAAAAGCATTACTCTGAAGTAAATTGGCTGGCTGGCTTCCCTGCCTGGCAGAGAAGTCAGCCTGTCAGCTTAAAACCGTTTTATAAACCTGCATTCTCGCGAATATATCTGCGGGCTTTCACCGCATATTCAAAGGGATTGGCCAGCGCCGGATCCTGTTCCGCTTCCACCACCATCCAGCCTTTATAACCGTAATCATCCAGAATCCTGAACACCGGCGTAAAGTCGATCACGCCATCGCCCGGTACGGTAAAGGTGCCCTTTTTAACGCCTTCCAGAAACGAAAGATGATTCTCCCGGACGTCGGCGACCACCTCATCACGCACATCCTTGAGGTGAACGTGGAAGATACGCGGCAGATGCGTTTCCAGCACTGCCAGCATCTTCTGCTGTGAGCCCTCAGAATAGTAGACATGGCCGGTGTCGTAGAGCAAACCGACCTGCTCATCGGTCATCGCCATAAAGCGATCGATCTCTTCCGTGGTCTGAATACCGGTGCCCATGTGATGATGCAGCGTCACGCGCATCCCCTTCTCCGCCGCGATCCGCGCCAGCTCGTTGTAGCCTTCTGCGGTTAAGCGCCACTCTTCATCCGTGAAAACGGGTTTCTGTTCAAATACCGCCAGTTCGGTGCCCTGAATACTTCTGCTCTGCTCTGAACAGCCAACCACCCGCGCGCCCATCGCATGCAGGAAGTTTATATGCTCCATGAACTCATTAAGGGTTTTCTCTCTGTCGCCACGGGCGAAAAAGGTACTGAACCAGGCGTTACAGATCTCAATACCGCGAATGTCGAGCATCGGTTTCAGAATCGCCGGGTCGCGGGGATATTTACTGCCGACTTCGCTGCCGGTAAAGCCAGCCAGTGCCATCTCGCTGACCGTCTGCTGAAAAGTATTTTCACTGCCAAGCGCCGGCATATCGTCATTGGTCCAGCCGATCGGCGCGATCGCCAGTTTTACGTTCTCTTTGTTCATTGTCGTGTTCCCGGGCCGCATTCAGGGCGAAATCAGTTGTAAAAAGCAGGACGCGGCGGCATCTCTACCGGCTCAATGGCACCGCTGTTTTGCGCTTTGATGCAGGCATCTGCGGCCACGGAGGCCGCAAAACCATCCCAGGCGGACGGGCCGGTCAGCTGACCTGCCTGGATATCGTTGATAAACGCCTGCAGCTCAACGTCATAGGCCTCGATAAAGCGATCTTTCCAGTCCACCAGGATGGTATTCGACAGACGGGCATCTTTGCGCAGTTGCACCGAAGAGGGTTCCGGCAGACGGGCAATGCCCTCTTCGCCGACCACTTCGCACTGAATGTCATAGCCATACGCGCAGTTCACGAAGATCTCGACGTCGATGCGCACCCCTTTCTGAGTTTCAAACAGCACAATCTGCGGATCTTTGAGCTGACCGTGTGACTTCGACGTGACACGAGGGAAGATCACCTGCACCGTTTTGTAGTCATCGCTGGTCAGCCAGCGCAGCACGTCCAGTTCGTGGATCAGGGTATTGGTAATCGCCATCGGCGTGGTGTAGCTCTCCGGCACGGTCGGGTTGCGGTGCGCGCAGTGCAGCATCAGCGGCTCACCAATGTCGCCGTCGGTGATCACCTTTTTCAGCGCACGGTAGCCTGCATCGTAAGGACGCATAAAACCGACCTGTACCAGACGTTTTCCCGCCTTGATCTCCGCATCAACAACCCGGCGGCAGCCCTCGGCGCTCATCGCCAGCGGCTTCTCGCAGAACACCGGTTTACCGGCAGCAATTGCCGCCAGGGTAAACTCTTCATGGGTCGGGTCCCATGAGGTCACCAGCACCGCATCGACATCGGGCGACTGAATCACATCATGGCCGTTCTGAAACACCTCCGCCTCGATGTTCAGGCGCTGGAGTGCGGCACGCGCGCCGTCGACGTTAATGTCAGAGACGGCCACAACCCGGGCGCCCTGCAGCACATGGCTGCAGCGGCGAATATGTTCCTGACCAATTGCACCTGTACCGATAACACCAAGCCTTAAAGTCATAATCACACCTGTGTAGGGTTCGTACGGAGAAGAGGAAAAAGGGTTTTAATTAATACTTTCGTGCCTGGCCCAGATGGCTGTTGAGCTTTTCTGCCACCGCCTGCGCACGTTCAGTTTTCGAGGCCTGCGCCACGCCGACATGCCACCAGCTGAAATATTTGTGGATCATGGTTTTTGGCAGCACTTTAATGTCAATAAGGGTGGAAACCGTCTGGGTACGTGCATCTTCCAGCGCGGCGTTGAGTTCCTCCAGCGTGGTCACACGGTAGGTTTTACAGCCGTAACCGGCCGCAATCGCAGCAAAATCGACCGGGATGAAGCCGCCGTCCAGTCTGCCGCTCTCCGGGTTACGGAAGCGGAACTCGGTGCTGAAACTGTCCATGCCGTGTTCCATCTGCAGGTTATTGATGCAACCGTTGGTCATGTTATCCAGCAGCACCACATTGATCTTCGCGCCTTCCTGAACCGACGTGACCAGCTCAGAGTGCAGCATCATGAAGGAGCCGTCACCGACCAGCGCATAGACCTCACGCTGCGGCTGGGCCAGCTTCGCGCCCAGTGCTGCATTGACCTCGTAGCCCATGCAGGAGTAACCATATTCGACGTGATAGGCGTTGTAATCCCGGGTGCGCCAGACGCGCTGCAGGTCGCCCGGCAGACTGCCTGCGGCCGCCACAATCACGGCGTCTTCTGGCAGCTGCGCATTGAGGGTGCCGAGTACGCTGCTCTGCGTCAGCAGGGACTTCGTCAGACGGCGAAATTCAGCGAACACCGCTGCGCGATCAAGATGGTCAGCGATCTCCGGCACAAAGTCGTCATCGTGACAGGCGACCTGATAGACGCGCTGCGTCTCCTCCAGCAGCTGGCGCTGCGCCTGTGCAATCTGGCTGCCCCAGTCGTTGCTGTAGTGCTGTGAGGCCAGGCCAGCCGTCAGCGCCGTCAGCCCCTCGCGGGCGTCGGCCAGCAGCTGGACACCATCCAGCTTATAGCTGTCGAAATTGCTGACGTTAACGTTCAGGAAGCTGACATCGGGATGCTGGAAAATCCATTTCGAGGCGGTGGTGAAGTCGGTATAGCGGGTGCCGATACCGATCACTAAGTCGGCCTCTTTCGCCAGCAGATTAGCAGCCAGCGAGCCGGTTTCACCGATACCGCCCAGATTCAGGGGATGGTCTGAAACCAGCGTACCTTTGCCCGCCTGCGTTTCAGCGAAAGGGATCTGATAGCGTTCAGCGAACTGGCGCAGCGCCTCGCCCGCTTCGGCGTATTTCACCCCGCCGCCGCAGATAATGATCGGTTTACGCTTACGGGTGATCAGCGTCAGCGCATCGGCCAGCTGTGCCGCTACGGGCAGACGACGATCCAGCCGGTGTACCCGTTTCTGGAAGAAATAGTCCGGATAATCCCAGGCTTCGCCCTGCACATCCTGCGGCAGCGACAGAGTTACTGCACCGGTTTCGGCCGGATCGGTCAGGACGCGCATGGCATTGATGCAGGCAGACATCAGCTGCTCGGGACGGCTGACGCGATCCCAGTATTTGCTGACGGCACGAAAAGCGTCGTTGGTGCTGATACTGAGATCGTAGCTCTGCTCGATCTGTTGCAGCACTGGATCGGGCTGGCGGGTAGCGAAGACATCGCCGGGCAGCAGCAGCAGCGGAATACGGTTGGCGGTCGCGGTCGCCGCCGCAGTGATCATATTGGCCGCGCCAGGGCCCACAGATGAGCTGCAGGCGATAATCTGACGACGCAGTGACTGGCGCGCGAAACCGGTGGCGGCGTGGGCCATGCCCTGCTCGTTGCGGCCCTGCCAGACCACCAGATCGCCGCTATCCTGCTCCAGCGCCTGGCCCAGCCCCAGCACGTTGCCGTGACCGAAGATGGCGAAGATGCCTTTGACAAACTTCGTTTCGACACCGTCCACATCAATAAACTGATTATCCAGAAATTTAACCAGCGCCTGTGCCGTGGTCAGTCTGATTGTGCCCATATTCATCCTTACATGCTGGTGGACCCCGACCTGCGCGACATCCCGCCTTATGTAGTCATCGACGGAACAGGCGACCGGAATAACTGAAACGTGAGGCGATTATAAACAAATATATTTTTCATAAAACATGATTACAGAAGAAACATTTCATTTTGCGAGTGAGATCAAATTTAGTCGCTGCAGTGGGTCTGGCGGAGGATACCGGCCGGGAAATCCGGAACATTTTATTGTGCCGGAATCGGGATGAAAAAATTCGTTTCAGTCATGCAGGGTGCCCTGGCCACAGCGAGATTCCTGCGATCGCCCTCACAAGCCTGATATAACACGCCTCGTGATAGCCGTTCCCGCACCCGCAAGTAAGGATGAGGAGTTTTACCTGGTTCACATATTTGCGACATATATTTCATTCTGTGTTGTATATGGAATTTTTATTCCTCATACTGCCGCTACAGTCCGTCAGACATTCACAGACCCGGGAGCCGTGCGTGCGTGACTCGTTACACCCGCCCGGCTAATCACAGAAGGAAACCACAGGTATGCGTACAGAACAGAAGCCGCTTGATGTGATTTGTATCGGGCGAATAGCCGTTGATTTTTATGGCCAGCAGATTGGGGCGAGACTGGAAGATGTCACCTCTTTTGCGAAATACCTGGGAGGATCGTCTGGCAATGTCGCCTATGGCACGGCCATTCAGGGACTGAAATCGGCGATGCTGGCGCGCGTAGGTGATGAGCACAATGGCCGCTTTCTGCGCGAAGCGTTACAGCGTGTGGGCTGTAACACCGATGCGCTGATCACCGATCCCCGGCGTCTGACTGCCCTGGTCATCCTCGGTATTAAAGACGAAGAGACGTTCCCGCTGATTTTCTACCGTGACAACTGTGCCGACATGGGTTTAGTGCCGGAGGATATCGACGAGGCCTTTATTACCTCTTCCCGCGCGGTGGCGGTAACCGGTACTCATTTGTCCCATCCACAGACGCGGGCAGCGGTGCTGAAAGCGCTGGATATCGCCCGCCGTCACGGCCTGCGCACCGCGCTGGATATTGATTATCGTCCGGTATTGTGGGGGCTGACCTCGCCGGGCGATGGCGAAACCCGTTTCATTGAGTCCTCTCAGGTCACTCAGCAGCTTCAGGAAGTGGTGCACTATTTCGATCTGATCGTCGGCACCGAAGAGGAGTTTCATATTGCCGGTGGCAGCACCGACACCCTGACCGCGCTGAAGAATGTGCGTCAGGCGAGTCAGGCGACGCTGGTCTGCAAACGCGGTCCGCTGGGTTGCGTGGTGTTTGAGGGTGACATTCCGGATAGCTGGGACCAGACGCAACTGCACACAGGCGTACGGGTGGACGTGCTTAACGTGCTGGGTGCGGGCGACGCCTTTATGTCCGGCCTGCTGCGCGGCTGGCTGAACGATGAAGGCTGGGAACAGGCGTGCCGCTACGCCAACGCCTGCGGTGCGCTGGTGGTTTCCCGCCACGGCTGCGCGCCTGCCATGCCAACCAGAGCGGAGCTGGATGATTTCCTGAGCCGCGATGACGCGGTACAACGTCCCGATCTCGACCCTCGCCTCAACCACCTGCACCGCGTTACCACCCGCAGGCAGTCGTGGCCGGAGCTGAATGTCTTCGCCTTTGACCACCGTAAACAGCTGGCGGAGATGGCTCAGGAAGCAGGTGTCGATGAAAGCCGTATCCCGCCGCTGAAGCTGTTATTGCTGAAAGCCGCACAGCAGGCGGCGGAAGAGGCGGGATTAGAGAATAAAAGCGGTATTCTCGCCGATACCACGTACGGGCAGAAAACGCTGAATGCGATCACCGGTAAGAACTGGTGGATTGGTCGCCCGATCGAGCTGCCGGGCTCCCGTCCGCTGCGCCTGGAGCATGGCAACATCGGCTCTCAGCTGATCGACTGGCCTGCGGAGCACGTTGTAAAATGTCTGGTCTTTTATCATCCCCATGACAGCGCTGAACTGCGAAATGAGCAGGACGCGCTGCTGCTCGATGTCTGGAAGGGCTGTAACAAAAGTGGTCACGAGCTGCTGCTGGAGGTGATCCTCCCTGAGCACCATCCGGACAAGAGCGAGGCCTTTTACGTGGAGATGCTGAGCCACTTCTACAGCCTGGGCATTAAGCCTGACTGGTGGAAGCTGCCGCCGCTTTCAGCTGAATGCTGGCAGACAATTGGCAGCCTGATTGAGCAGCAGGACCCTTACTGTCGCGGCATTCTGCTGCTGGGTCTGGATGCGCCCGAAGAGAAGCTGAAAGCCGGTTTTGCAGCGGCAGCGAATGCGCCCTGGGTAAAAGGCTTCGCGGTAGGTCGCACCATCTTTGGTCAGCCTTCGCGCCAGTGGCTGCAGGGTGAGCTGGACGATGAGGCGCTGATTGAAACCGTGAAAGGCAATTATCTGCGCCTGATTGCGTACTGGCGCGCTGCCCGCGCCTGATTTCCTGTTCTGCCCGACGCCATCCCGGACGGGATGGCGTTAATCTTTCTGACCCTATCTGCGTGGGCTGCTGTGGACCCGTGCAGTCCCGGGGAATCGTCCGGCAGGACGCAGAAGCCGCCATCCCTGGCATGTCCGGCCCGCGACGCGCTCCTTTTCTGACCCCGCTCCCTGTTCATGAAGCGCATCCGTTGCTGCCAGACCCGATTTTTCAGCATTCTGTCGTCATCCAGCCTGAAGCGTGTTTTTACCCGCTATATCCTTCTTCACCGCAGACGTTCAGCGCTGGTTTTTACACGGTTAGTGCCTGCAAGGCAGCGCAACCCGGCAGGCTGGGCTAATCTGTGAACCATTTCATAAAGACATGAAATAAACCGTGCTGCTGACGCAAACAAATGAAATTTTCCATCCATCTGGTACTATAGCGCTCATTATGCAGCCATTATTCTCAGGACATGGGCAGAATTGATGAACAATAATCCCACCCAACTTTCTCTGTTGCAGGACGATATTCGTCGCCGCTACGAAACACTGAGTAAGCGGCTTAAACAGGTTGCGCGCTACATCCTTGATAACAGTAACAGTATCGCCTTTGATACCGTCGCCTCGATTGCTCAGCAGGCCGATGTGCCGCCTTCTACGCTGATCCGCTTTGCCAATGCGTTTGGCTTCAGCGGCTTCAACGAAATGAAACAGGTTTTTCGTCAGCACCTGATGGAAGAGACGGTCAACTACACCGAGCGCGCACGCCTGTTCCGTCAGACCGCGACCGACGACAGCGCCAGTGCGCCGGAGAGCCCGGCGGAGATCCTGAATGTCTTTACCATGGTGAACAGCCAGGCGCTGCAGCAGCTGGCGATGCAGGTCAATCCGGAGCAGCTCAATAAAGCGGTGAAGCTGCTGAACGAGGCCGAGAATATTTATGTCATCGGCCTGCGCCGCTCTTTCAGCGTCGCCTCTTATCTGGTTTATGCACTGCGTCATCTGGAGCGCCGTGCGTTCCTGATTGATGGCCTGGGCGGAATGTTTACCGAGCAGCTCAGCCTGGTAAATCCGAAAGATGTGGTCATCGCGATCAGCTATTCACCTTATGCGCGTGAAGCGGTTGAAGTGGTGGAGATGGGAGCCAAACGCGGCGCACATCAAATCGCGATTACCGACAGCCAGGTCAGCCCGCTGGCCGCCTTCAGCGATGTCTGCTTTGTGGTGCGTGAGGCCCAGGTCGATGGCTTCCGTTCTCAGGTCGCCTCTCTCTGCCTGGCACAAACGCTGGCGGTTTCCCTGGCGCTGAACAACGCTGAAACCTCCTGACGCCAGCCTGTTCGCATAGCACAAAGGGCAGCCCCTGGGCTGCCCTTGTGACTGCCTGAAACCGTTCAGGCACTATTCCGTGCGTGGATAGGCGTCGCTGTTCACCCAGGCGTGATCGTGCTCCCAGCTGAATTTCCACAGCCGTACCGGCCCTGCCATCACGTTCAGATAGTAGTTGTTGTAACCCGCCAGCGTCGCCACCGGATGATAGCCGCGCGGCACCATCACCACGTCGCGATTGTAGGGGGCCATACAGACATCCAGCGAACGGTCGTCGGTGTAGACGCGCTGCATAGCAAAACCCGGCTCCGGATCGAAACGGTGATAGTAGGTCTCTTCCAGATAGGTTTCGTTTTCACTCTCTTCCTGGTCGTGCTTGTGGCTGGGATAAGAGCTGGTGTCGCCCTCATTGGTGTAGACCTCAACCACCAGCAGACTGTCTGCCGGTTCACTGTCAGGCAGAATATTGTGAACCAGACGCTGATTACGGCCTTTTCCGCGATGTTCGACGCCGACATCTGCGGGTGCAATCAGGCGAGCCGGGAGGTTTCCCTGGCCGGGTGCGTTACAGACGGCCAGCTCGAGATCGCTGTCTGCAAAAACAACCACTTCATCATCATGCGGCACATAAACGGAATAGGGCGGCACACGCTCAAAGGGCGACATGCGCTGACCAATACCGGGAAACTCAGCATGGCGGGTTTTGACTGAAGCCAGCCCGGCAACCAGCACCAGGCACAGCTCTTTGTCGCCGCTGCTCAGGTGCAGGGTTTGCCCTTTTTTCAGCAGATAAGCATCAAAGCCAACATAACGCCAGCCTGCCCGCGCAGGCGTGACGTGCTGGATACGGCCCTGCGCGTCAGGGGCCTGAGCTTTTGCCAGTAAAGACATCCTGATCCTCCTCTCTGTCACCATTAACGCTGCGGGACCTCGCGGCACAGTGCCAGCGAATAGCGCGACCGGCAGAGTAGCCTGCCGGTCGCGCATCCTGAACAGCGTGGAAATTGATTAACCTAACGTTGGCATACTGAACTCAGAGACGGTCTGCTGGCCGGAGGGCCAGCGCACGGTGGCGGTTTTCATGCGGGTATAGAAGCGCACCCCATCCGGCCCGTGGACATTGAGTGCGCCAAAGACGGAACGTTTCCAGCCGCCGAAGCTGTGAAACGCCATCGGCACCGGCACCGGCACGTTGACGCCCACCATGCCCGCTTCAACGTTCTGCACAAATTCACGCGCGGTATGCCCGTTGCTGGTGAAAATCGCGCTGCCGTTACCAAACTCATGGCTGTTAACCAGCTGCAGCGCCTGGGAGTAGTCCGGCGCGCGCATGATGCTCAGCACCGGTCCGAAAATCTCCTCACGCCAGATCACCATGTCCGGAGTAACGTTATCGAACAGCGTGCCGCCGACGTAGTAGCCTTCGGCGTGGCCTTCAACCTGGACGTGACGGCCATCGACCACCAGCTTCGCCCCTTCCTGTTCGCCTTTGTCGATGTAACCCAGCACTTTTTTCTGGTGCGCCGCCGAGACCACCGGTCCCATCTCATTCTCATCCGCGCCCTGATTCATGCCGGGACCGATGCGCAGCGCCTTCACCAGCGGCGTCAGGCGGGCAATCAGTTTGTCGGCCGTATCGTCGCCCACCGCGACCACGACCGGCAATGCCATGCAGCGCTCACCGGCCGAACCAAATGCCCCACCCATGATGGCGTTAACGGTGGCATCCAGGTCGGCATCCGGCATAACAATGGCGTGGTTTTTCGCCGCGCCAAACGCCTGAACGCGTTTGCCGTGTGCGCTGGCCGTTTTATAAATATGTTCTGCTACGCCCGACGAGCCGACGAAGCTGACCGCCGCAATACGGGGATCCTTATAGAGCTGTTCGGCATCGTCATTTGAACTGTGGACCACGTTGAAGACCCCATCAGGCAGTCCCGCTTCGGTCAGCAGTTCAGCCATGCGCACCGAGGCCGACGGGTCCAGCGCCGGGGGCTTCAGGACAAAGGTGTTGCCGCAGGCCAGCGCGATCGGGAACATCCAGAGCGGCACCATCGCCGGAAAGTTAAACGGCGTAATCCCCGCCACCACACCAACCGGCTGCATCAGCGAAAAACTGTCCACACCGCCGCCGACGTTCGGCGAATATTCGCCTTTGAGCAAGTGCGGGATCCCGCAGGCAAACTCAATGACTTCAATGCCGCGCGTCAGTTCGCCCAGCGCATCTGACCAGACTTTGCCATGTTCAGAGACAATCAGCGCCGCCAGCTCATCGCGATGCTGCTCCATCAGGGCTTTAAAGTTGAACAGAACGCGGGCGCGACGCAGCGGCGAGGTTTTCGACCAGTCGGCAAAGGCCTGATGGGCCACACCAATTGCCTGGGCTACTTCATCAGCGGTGCTTTGCGTCAGTTCGCGGATAACGTTTCCCGTGGCGGGATCGTAAACAGGAATGGTTTCGTTGCTGGCGCTGAGGGTGGTTTTACCACCAATGAAGTTACCTATGATCGTCATGATGTTGCCTCTTTAAATGGTGAAGTTCCCTGCAGACGGCCCCTGCAACCTGCCACGCTGCCTGACCAGGCAAACCTGAAAGCGTGGTACGAAGCTATTACAGTGGAATAAATTTTTCAAATAGTTATTTTTGGAAAATTTACTTTTAGCGGCACAGATCGCATTTTCTCTGCCGCTCTCGCGCTGAACAGCGCCTGTTGCCCGCAGGCCGCCATCCCCGGGCAACACCTGCCTCGCCGTGCCATTACCGGCGCGCGGATAAACCTGACTGCTGCCAGGCCCGTCTGGTTATCAGGCCTCTGCCTGAACTACGATAAAGAATTAATGCGAGACCGATCTAAAAACCACCATTCCACAATTAACAATTAATGAAATAAATGTTTTCTTTAGCCCCATCCCCTCTCCCTTCCTGGAGTCATTGCATGGCTATCGATCCCACCCGTTTCTGTATCAATCGTAAAATTGCACCCCGGCTTTCACTGGAAGCTTTTTTCCAGCTGGTTCAACGCCTGGGACTGAATAAAGTTGAACTGCGCAATGACATGCCGGGTGGCAGCGTCACTGATGACCTCAGCGTCGACCAGCTACGGGCGCTGATCGACAGATATCAGATTGATATCATCACCATTAATGCGCTCTATCCGTTTAACCGCATCGATGACGATCTGCTTGAACGCGCGGAGGCGCTGCTTCAGACAGCACAGCAGATTGGCGCCAGGGCGCTGGTGATGTGTCCGCTGAATGAGGGTGTCGTCCTCTCTCCTCAGCAGACCCAGGCGGCGATGCAGCAACTGGCCCCGCGCTTTGCGCATTACGGCATTCAGGGACTGGTGGAGCCGCTGGGTTTCCCTGTCAGTTCGCTGCGTTCAGGCGTAGAAACCCAGCAGCTTATCGCGGCGGCAGGCGTGCCCTTTAAGCTGTTGCTGGACACCTTCCATCATCATCTCTTTGAGGAAGCGGAACAGACGTTTTCAACGGACATTGACGTGACACAGATTGGGCTGGTGCATCTGTCTGGCGTGGAAGATCGACGTCCGACCGCCGAACTTACCGATGAGGAGCGGATCATGCTGAGTGACAAGGATGTGCTGAAAAGCGTGGAGCAGGTCAGACGTCTGGAGAGGCTGGGCTATAAAGGAATCTACGCCTTTGAACCTTTCTCCAGCCAGCTTAACAGCTGGACCCCGGCAGAAACTGAACGCCAGATCCGCCACAGTATTGAACTGTTGCAGGCCTGAGTGCGGCGTTGTGCAGGCCGCGGGCGGGGAAGACTACAGGGCGAACCGCCGCCCTGCCCGCTGCTAGTCTGAAGCTCCATCTGCCGCCTGCGGCGCCTGACGCCGCTGCAGGCGCAGCGTGCAGAAAAACGCAACACAGACCAGCAGCGCCGTCAGCAGATAGACGCGGGAGACGCCGGCGTAGGTCATGATGAATCCGGCCAGCGGGCCGGTAATGCCCAGCGAGAGATCCATAAAGGCGGTATAGGTTGCCAGCGCGCTGCCCTGGTTCTGCTGCGGCATCACCTTTACGGCTACCACCCCCAGCGCCGGAAACACCAGTGAGAATCCGGCCCCGGTCAGAAAGGCGCCCGCTTTAGCCATCCAGGGCTGGCCTGCTGCAGCGACCAGAAACAGCCCGGCAGCTTCAACGGCCAGGCAGACGCTGGCGACCCGCAGACCGCCGTGCCGGTTAATGGCATTCGGGAAAAGCAGGCGCGCGCCGACGAAAGCGCCGCTGAACAGAGAGAGGGCAAAGGCGGCCCCTTCCCAGCCTCTCTCCTGATAGAACAGCGTAATAAAGGTGGCGATGACGCCAAACCCGGCCGAGCCCATCGCCAGAATGGCACCAAAACCGGCGACCTTGCCCAGTACCGCCCGAAACGGCAGCGGTCTGGCCCGGCTCGCTTTCACCGCCGGGCGCGGAACCGCGCAGGCGATGCCCACGACGCAGATAGCCACAATCACCAGCGAGAGCCACAGCAGCCCGCCCGCACGGAATATCATGACGCCCAGCGGCGCGCCTATCGCCATCGCGCCGTAGGTGACGATGCCGTTCCACGAGATGACACGGCCGATGTGCAGCGAACCGACCCGCGCCACGCCCCATAGCGAGGTGCCGGTACCGGTAAAACTCTGGCCCACGCCCAGAATCAGCCTGCCCAGACAAAGCAGCGTCAGGCTTACCAGCGGCGAGGCGATCAGCGCCGCCAGCAGAATACACAGCCCACTGATCAGACAGCCCACCAGGCCCGTCACCACCACTTTTTTGGGCCCCCAGAGATCGGCATAGCGTCCGGCATGCGGTCGGCTCAGCAGCGTCGCCACATACTGCAGGCTGATGACGAGCCCGGCCCAGAACGCGCTGAAGCCCAGTTGCTCATGAACCCATCCCGGCAACACTGCCAGCGGCAGACCAATAGTGAGATAACTGACAAAGTTGTAGGCTACGATCGAGAGGATCAGCAGAGAGATGCTCAGGTTTCCGGCTGGCGTATTCGGTTCCGCTGCAGGCTGTTCAGGCATGTGTCCTCACGCGCATATTTGGCTGAATGATAAGGTTTATCTTTTCACTATACCTGCTTTCATCACCGGTGCATCAGAATGGCCCGGCAATCGGGTGGCTGGCCCTGCCCCATCAGGCCGCCGTTAATCGGAAAACCTTCCTGCCAGTGCGACCGCAACAACAGACCAGGGTGGCGCTGATTCGCCAGCCGTTCTGCCGTTGTGATTTACCGTTTCTCTGATAAATCAGCTTGTTAATTTTCTTTCAGCTAAACTGGTAAAGCCAATTGACGTCACGGGAGAGGGCATGAGCGAGCTGCAGCGGGAAAAGATCGGGCAAAATATTCTGATTAAACTGGCGATGCTGGTCATCATCCTCGCTGGTATCCGGGCTGCGTCCGATATTCTGGTCCCGCTTCTGCTGGCGGCTTTCTTTGCTATTGTCCTCAATCCGCTGGTCACGATGCTGATGCGACAGGGCTTTCGTCGCGGACTGGCGATCGGGCTGGTGATCACGGTAATTTTCTGTGTAATCGTCCTGCTGGGTGCGGTCATCGCCAGCTCGATGAGCGAGTTTTACGATCTCTACCCGCAACTGCGCGCCACCATGGAGCAGAAAATGACGGTGCTGCAACATCTGGCTGCGGGCTTTCATCTCAATATTTCCACCAATGCGCTGGTTCAGCATTTCGATCCGAATACCATGATGAACCTGGCCAGAGCGGCGCTGAGCGGCTTTTCCGGCGCGATGACCAACACCGTCCTGCTGGTGCTGACCGTGGTTTTTATGCTGTTTGAGGTCCACCATCTGCCTTACAAAATGCGTAACGCGCTGGTGAACCCGAAAATCCGCATCGCCGGGCTGCATAAGGCGCTGAAAGGGGTCACCCACTATCTGGCACTGAAAACCCTGGTGAGCCTGATTACCGGGCTGTCGGTCTGGCTGACGCTCTTTCTGCTGGATGTGAAGTTCGCACTGCTGTGGGCCGTTGTGGCGTTTATCCTCAACTTTATTCCCAACATTGGCCCGATTATCGCCGGGATTCCGCCTTTCCTGCAGGCGCTGCTGCTGAACAGCCTGTTTGATGCGGCGATGGTGGCGGCGCTGTTTACCGCAATCCACATGGTGTTCGGTAACATGCTGGAACCACGTCTGATGGGACGCGGGCTTGGCCTGTCGACACTGGTGGTGTTCCTGTCGCTGGTGTTCTGGGGCTGGCTGCTGGGGCCGGTCGGCATGCTGCTCTCGGTGCCGCTCACCAGCATCACTAAAATCCTGATGGAAACCACACCAGGTGGCAGCCGTCTGGCGATCATGCTGGGTACAGGCAGACCGAAGCGGGCGCGCGGATTAACCAAGTAGCTGCTGCTGAACGTGCTGCAGATGGCGCGCCATCGCCTGGCGGGCTGCCGGTTCATCACCCGCGACAATCGCCTGAGCGATCTGCTGATGATCGTCATTCATCCCCTGCGCGACGCTATTATCGGCAAAATAGCGTTCCAGTCGCTGCACATGCGGGCTGTAGCGCCGGTTCCACAGCTGCTCCAGCATCTCACGCAGCAGATCGTTACCGCTCATCTCGCTGATTAACAAATGAAAGCGTTTATCCTGCGCCAGAAAAGCCGCATCGTTCTCATTGTGCTGCTGCAGTTCTGCGGCCAGCGCCAGCAGTGCTGCCCGCTGCGCATCGGTACCATGACGGGCCGCCAGGCCCGCCAGCATCGCCTCAAATGCCTCACGCGCCTGCAGAAGGTCCTGCAGACTGCAGGTTTCACGCTCCTGCGGCATGGCGCGCTGCGGCAGCGGCTGTGCAACAAAGACGCCAGTGCCGGTGCGGATGTCGACCCAGCCGGTCATCTCCAGTGCAATCAGTGCCTCACGCACGGACGAGCGGCTGACGCCCAGCTGCTTTGCCAGCTCGCGCTCCGGCGGCAACAGCCCTCCCGCCACAAAGTCGCCGCGCGCGATACCCTCCATGATGGCGTTAGCAATCTGGCGATAAAGACGCTCAGTTTTGATTACCGTCAGGCTCATTAGCCTCTCCTTTATTCTGCTTAACGCCCGTTACGGCCGCTGCAGTTTGTCACGCTGAGATCCGGATCACGGCCCGGTTTTGCCCGCTATCATACTCTTGGTCCAGCGGCCTGACCACTGGGCCATATCACAGTTAAGGAGTAAAGATGGAACATACATGGCGATGGTACGGCCCGAACGACCCGGTTTCACTGGATGATGCGCGTCAGGCAGGCGCAACCGGCATCGTGACGGCGCTGCACCATATTCCTAATGGCGAAATCTGGCCGGTTGAGGAGATTAAAGCGCGTCAGGCATTGCTGGCGGAAAAAGGGCTGGTCTGGTCGGTGGTGGAGAGCATTCCGGTTCACGAAGCGATCAAAACCCAGCGCGGCGACTACCTTCGTTATATCGCCACTTATCAGCAGTCGCTACGTAATCTGGCCGCCTGCGGCATTGATACCGTCTGCTACAACTTTATGCCGGTACTGGACTGGACGCGCACGGATCTCGCCTGGACGCTGCCGGATGGCGCAAAAGCGCTGCGCTTTGACGCCGACGCGTTCGCTGCCTTTGAGCTTTACCTGCTCAGGCGGCCGGGCGCAGAACAGGATTACAGCGCGGCTGAGCAGCAGGCCGCCGCTCAGTGCTTCGCCGCCATGAACGAAGAAGAAAAAAATACCCTGGTTCGCAATATTATCGCCGGGCTGCCGGGCGCCGAAGAGGGTTACACCCTGGAGCAGTTCCAGGCCCAGCTGGCGCAGTATGACGGCATTGATAAAGCAAAACTGCGCGAACATCTGGCGACCTTCCTGCGCGCCATCGTGCCGGTCGCGGAAGAGACGGGCATCCGGCTGGCGGTGCATCCGGACGATCCACCGCGTCCTATCCTGGGCCTGCCGCGCATTATCTCTACTCAGGAAGATATGCAGTGGCTGAAGGAGACGGTAGACAGCCTGCATAACGGCTTCTGTTTCTGCACCGGCTCCTATGGCGTCCGGGCCGACAACGCGCTGGTTGAGATGGCAGAAACCTATGCGGATCGCATTAACTTCGTTCACCTGCGCGCCACCAAACGCGAGGAGAATCCGGCCAGCTTCCATGAAGCGGCCCATCTGGCGGGTGACGTCGATATGGTCGGCGTGATCAAAGTCATTCTGGCGGAAGAGCAGCGCCGTCGCCGGGCCGGCCAGCAAAGGGCGATCCCGATGCGGCCCGACCATGGTCATCAGATGCTGGATGACCTGCATAAGCGCACCAATCCCGGCTACTCTGCCATCGGCCGCCTGAAAGGGCTGGCTGAACTGCGCGGCGTCGAAGTGGCACTGAAACAGATCTTTTTTTCCGATCAGGTGTAAAGTGAACGCTGGCCCGCCCGCAGGCAGGCCAGCGTTTTGCTATCCGCTGGCATGAATGCCGCTTTACCCTCCATGTTACCTCTCTTTGTCCACGTTATACGCCACACCAACGCCGGTAAAACAACCTGTCAATAAATGCAAAATCTGGTCGATAATTGACATGAGTCAGTTTCGTGATTAGTCAAAACGCTAATCTGCACCGTCCGGAGAAATGCTATGCTGCGCAACTGATTAGCCCCTCCCTATGAAACTCATAATTATTCCGAGGAGTTAATGGTGCCGCGACTCAAACATAAACAGGACTATGCCAGGCTGATTATTGTAATTGCCGGTCTGTTACCGCTGCTCATTGGCATTTTCTTTACGGGTATCGACGCGCGGCATACCGTCCAGCAGCAGCAAATCAACGCGGCCAGCACCCTGATATCTCAGGCCGAGAGAATGAGTGACAGCGCCTGGGATATGGTGACAAAACTCCGCCAGTTTCAGCATCAGCCCTGTCAGAAAATCGCAGGTCAGCTTCAGCGAATCGGTGCCCTGAATGCGTATTTCCGTACCATTGGCAAAGTGGAACAGGGTAAAATCGTCTGCTCATCAGCGTTTGGCTCAGCGCCAGGCGAACTGAAAGAGATGATCATGCGCGACCCGCCAGTCACGGGTAAAGCCTGGTGGAGCCTCTCCATTGCCGGAACATCGGGTGTACCGGACCGTCCGGCTGTCATTTTTATGCGCCAGCTGCCTGATGGCGAAGGCTTCTGGTCCGTCATTGATGGTCAGTATCTGATTGATTTTATGCGGGCTATCAGCAGCACACATCTCTATTATTTCCGCATGGTGTTCAGCGATGGTGCGCCCATCTCATTTGGCGATCCGCAAATCGCCACATCCGGCTGGTTTGAACCGATGGTTTATCAGGCGGCGTCCAGCCGCTATCCCATATCGGTGACGCTGGTGGCCTCGCCGGCTGAGCTGATCGCCGCCTGGCGTCAGGTCATTTTTATTATCATGCCAATGGCCGCTATTTTCTCTGTTGTGCTGATGCTGGTGGTGGCGAACTGGCTGCAACGACGCCTGTCATGGCGCGATGAAATCCGGCGGGCTATCACCAGCGGTCAGTTCAGGGCCCATTATCAGCCGGTCTATGACAACCGGCTGCAACGCTGCAGCGGCGCAGAAGTGCTGCTGCGGTGGGTAACACCTGACGGCAACGGCGTACGGCCGGATATTTTTATCGGGGCAGCAGAAGCCGAAGGCATGATTGTGCCGCTGACCCGGCATCTGCTCGATCTGGTCGTAAAAGATGTGCAAAGCTGGCAGGTTGCGCCCCAGTTTCATCTGGCCATTAACGTCGCGGCAGATCATCTGCAGCATCCCGAATTTGTCAGCGATATGCTGCACTTTGCCGAGCGGGTAAAGCACAAGCAGTTTCTGATTACGCTGGAGCTGACCGAACGCAGTCTGATTCAGGAAGGCCATGAGGTCGCCCGCAAACTGGATCGATTACGGGGGTATGGCATGAAGGTGGCCATTGATGATTTTGGGACCGGCCACTGTTCGCTGAGCTACCTGCAAACCTTCACGCTGGATTATCTCAAGATTGATCGCGGCTTTATCAATGCAATCGAATCCCTTGAAGGCAGGACCCCGGTGCTGGACGCGATTATCCAGCTCAGCCATCAGCTGGAACTGAAAGTGCTGGGTGAAGGTGTTGAGAGCGCATTGCAGTTCCACTATCTGCAACGGCGCGGGGTCGTCTTTATTCAGGGCTACTACTATGCCCGCCCGATGGGCAACGCGGCACTCATCGCCTGGCTGACAGAACAGGGTATGCAGCCTGTGGAGGATACCTCTACCCTTCAGGCGCTGCAGGGAATCAGTGCCTGAATGCAGGCGACACCCACGTTGCTGGTTACACAACAGCCATTCACGCTGTGTTCAGCCTTTTTGCCTGTTCTGCCGGGCTGGCTGTCCGGCCTGACCAGAACGCAACGATCTGCGCTATCGGTCACATCCGCTCTTACCCCTCCTGAGGCCTGATGCGCTGAAAAAACCAGCACTCGTCACTCAACGTGATAATTTTTTAGCGTTGCTAAACAGCGCAAATTCCTCCTTACAAAGGTCAGTTATGGCTCAAACATGACAGATATCACACAAAAACGGTATACTCTGTCGCTGTTCGGGATAATTACAACAGTAATTATTGTGTCAACGAACGCCTGAGTAGCGCTTATTTACGGCTATGCTTAAATTTCTCAACGCAGCGGTCTGACTGCTTTATACCGGCTCGCGCCGTTGAGAACTTTCGTGTTCCATTACAGGGTAATTCTATGAAATTGCGTAGGAAGCGTGTAAAACCAATGGGGATCAATGATGTCACCATCATTGATGATGCCCGTTTACGTAAAGCTATCACCGCGGCCTCTCTGGGTAACGCGATGGAGTGGTTCGACTTTGGGGTTTATGGCTTTGTCGCCTATGCGCTGGGTAAGGTCTTCTTCCCCGATGCGTCGCCGGGTGTTCAGATGATTGCAGCACTGGGGACCTTCTCCGTACCCTTCCTCATCCGTCCGCTGGGTGGTCTGTTCTTCGGTATGCTGGGCGACAAATATGGTCGTCAGAAAATTCTCTCTATCACCATTATCATCATGTCGATCAGCACCTGCTGTATCGGCCTGATACCCTCCTATGCTTCTATCGGCATCTGGGCGCCGATTCTGTTGCTGCTCGCCAAGATGGCGCAGGGCTTTTCCGTGGGCGGTGAGTATACCGGTGCCTCAATCTTTGTGGCCGAGTATTCACCGGACCGCAAACGCGGCTTTATGGGAAGCTGGCTCGACTTTGGTTCCATCGCAGGCTTTGTGCTGGGCGCGGGACTTGTCGTACTGATCTCCTCGATTATCGGCGAAGAAAACTTCCTTGAGTGGGGCTGGCGTCTGCCGTTCTTCGTGGCGCTGCCGCTGGGGATTATCGGTCTTTACCTGCGTCATGCGCTGGAAGAGACGCCCGCTTTCCAGCAGCACGTCGATAAACTGGAACAGGGCGACCGTGAAGGCCTGCAGGATGGCCCGAAAGTCTCTTTTAAAGAGATTGCGACCAAACACTGGCGCAGCCTGCTCTCCTGTATCGGTCTGGTTATCGCTACCAACGTCACCTACTACATGTTGCTGACGTACATGCCAAGCTACCTCTCTCATAACATGCACTACAGTGAAGATCATGGTGTGATGATCATCATCGCCATTATGATCGGTATGCTGTTTGTTCAGCCGATGATCGGCATGATGAGTGACCGTTTTGGCCGTCGTCCCTTTGTCATTATCGGCAGTCTGGCCCTGTTAATTTTCTCGATTCCCGCCTTCATGATGATCAACAGCGGCGTGCTGGGTATGATTTTCGGTGGTCTGCTGCTGATGGCGGTCATCCTCAACTCCTTTACGGGCGTGATGGCTTCCTCCCTGCCGGCCATGTTCCCGACGCACATTCGCTACAGTGCGCTGGCCAGTGCGTTTAACATTTCGGTGCTGGTCGCCGGTCTGACGCCAACCCTGGCGGCCTGGCTGGTCGAAACGACCAATAACCTCTACATGCCCGCCTACTATCTGATGGTGGTGGCCGTGATTGGTCTGATTACCGGTCTGTTCATGAAAGAGACGGCGAACAAGCCGCTGAAAGGCGCGACGCCGGCCGCCTCCGACATGGAAGAAGCCCGCGAAATTCTGCAAGAGCATCACGATAACATCGAGAATAAAATCGAAGATATCGACGCAGAGATCGCCCGTCTGGAAGCGAAACGTAAAAACCTGGTGCAGCAGCATCCGGATATCAACGAGTAATCGTTCTGCTCTCCCGCCGCCCGGCGGGAGAGCACCTTTCCCCGCGCATTACCGCACACAAACCTTCATGCTGCACGGATAATGAGAGTAAACTGTCGTTACTTTTTTCACCTGTGTAAGAATGAAAATGTCTGATTATTCCCTTATCCAGCGCCCAAGAAGATTGCGCGCCAGCGCCTCAATGCGTGAAATGTTCCAGGAGTCCTCGCTGAGCCTGAACGATCTGGCTCTGCCTATCTTTGTTGAAGAAGAAGTCGACGATTACAAACCGATTCAGGCGATGCCTGGCGTGATGCGTATTCCGGAAAAGCGTCTCGCTTATGAGATCGAGCGTATCGCTAAAGCAGGTATCCGCTCGGTGATGACCTTTGGTATTTCGCACCATACCGATGCTACCGGCAGCGATGCCTGGAATGAAAACGGTCTGGTAGCGCGCATGTCCCGTATCTGTAAGGAGACGGTGCCTGAAATGATCGTGATGTCCGACACCTGTTTCTGTGAGTACACCAGTCACGGCCACTGCGGCGTGCTGTGCGATCACGGCGTCGATAACGATGCAACCCTGGCTAACCTGGGCAAGCAGGCCGTCGTCGCAGCCGCAGCCGGTGCCGATTTTATCGCCCCCTCGGCCGCGATGGACGGTCAGGTTGAAGCGATTCGCCGGGCTCTGTACGCAGCAGGCTTTACGCAGACGGCGATCATGTCCTACTCCACTAAGTTCGCCTCTTCGTTCTATGGCCCGTTCCGTGAAGCCGCCGGCACTGCACTAAAAGGCGACCGCAAAACCTACCAGATGAACCCGATGAACCGCCGGGAAGCGATTCGTGAATCTCTGCTCGACGCGGCACAGGGTGCCGATTCGCTGATGGTGAAACCGGCAGGCGCCTATCTGGATATCCTGCGCGATATCCGTGAGCGTACCGAACTGCCGCTGGCGGCTTATCAGGTGAGTGGCGAATACGCGATGATTAAATTTGCGGCTCAGGCGGGTGCCATTGATGAGCGTAATGTGGTGCTGGAGAGCCTGGGCGCGATCAAACGTGCCGGTGCAGACCTCATTTTCAGCTATTTCGCTCTTGATCTTGCAGAACAAAAAGTGCTCTGATTCCCTCCTTATCAGGAGCGTGGCCACTGTGCCACGCTCTTCTCCGCCGTAAGGCAAACACCAGAACCTGGCTTCAGTTCAGACAAAAGGTCTCTGTGATGAAAGCACCTGGAATTCCTGCCGACGAGGCACAACGTTTATCGCAGTTGCGTGCGCTGAACATCATGAACACCCCAGCGGAAGAGCGTTTTGATCGCCTGACCCGCCTGGCACGTCGCCTGTTCAACGTTCCTGTCGCGTTAGTCAGCCTGCTGGAGGCTGACCATCAGTGGTTCAAATCCGCCCAGGGCTATGAAGCCGCCGGATCGCCACGCAGTATCTCGTTATGCGGTCACGCCATCCTGCAGGATGAGATCATGATTGTCGAAGATACGCACAACGATGTACGGTTTCATGATAATCCACTGGTCACAGGCGAGCCACACATCCGCTTTTATGCGGGCTGTCCGCTACGCGCACCTGGTGGTGCCAAAATGGGCACGCTTTGTATTATCGGTCGTGAGCCGCGTCAGTTTAATGAAGAGGATCAGGCCACCCTGCGTGACCTGGCGGCGATGGCCGAAGCAGAGCTGGTCGCATTTCAGACCGCCACCTGTGATGAACTGACGCAGATTACTAATCGTCGCGGCTTTATGACGCTGGGAGAGATGGTGCTGAATGAGTGCCGGATGAAAAACCAGCCAGCCTGCCTGACCTTTCTCGATCTCGACAAATTCAAGCAAATCAACGACACGCTTGGCCATCGTGAAGGCGACCGCGCGCTGATGGACTTTGCTGATGCCATGAAGGTGGTGTTTAAGCACTCCGATCTGTTTGCCCGTCTGGGTGGCGATGAGTTTGTAGTGCTGCTGAATGGGCGTGGCCAGGCGCAGAGCGAAGCCCTGTTAGCGCAGTTTGCCCGCTATCTGCGCCAGCAGTCGATCAGCCTGAATCGCCGCTATCACCTGCAATTCTCTTCCGGCATCGTGGAGTTTGACGCGGCACATCCGCAATCACTGGAGCAGTTGCTGCACGATAGCGATAAGCAGATGTACCTGAGCAAAAAGCAGAAACAGGTCACGATATAAGGTCGGGCATCGCCGCGTCGGCGGGATCAGGGGCGTGCCAGATCGTCGATCAGCGCCTGATTAAATTTCGCCGGTTCTTCCATTTGTGGCGCGTGTCCCATGCCGGGAAATTCAATTAACCGCGCGCCGGGGATACGTTGCGCCGCCGCTTTACCCAGTACCGCATAATCTCCCAGTCGCGCTTTGACTTCCGGCGGGGCGATATCACTGCCGATAGCGGTGGTATCGGCGGTGCCAATCATCAGCGTTGTGGGCACCCTGATGTCACCCAGCTCATAGAATACGGGCTGCGTAAAGATCATGTCGTAGAGTAAAGCGGAGTTCCAGGCGACTTTCAGGTGCCCGGGCCCACTATTCAGACCAGCCAGCATATCGACCCAACGGTCATATTCGGGTTTCCAGCGTCCCGCATAGTAGGTCTGCTGCTCATATTTCCTGATGCCTGCTGCGCTGACGCTGAGCTCACGCTGATACCACTGATCGATGGAGCGCCACGGTGCGCCCTTCGCTTTCCAGTCCTCCAGCCCAATCGGATTGACCAGCACCAGCTTCTGCGTCTGCTCCGGATACATCAGGGCATAGCGGGTAGCCAGCATCCCGCCTGTAGAGTGGCCAACTATCACTGCCTGTTTCACACCCAGCTGTGCAAGCAGCTGATGGGTATTGGCGGCCAGCTGCTGAAAACTGTACTGGTAACGATCGGGCTTGGTGGCGCTACAAAAACCAATCTGGTCAGGAGCAATCACGCGATACCCCTGCTGGCTCAGTGCCTGAATAGTCTCTTCCCAGGTCGCGCCGCAGAAGTTTTTGCCATGCATCAGTACCACCGTTTTGCCGTTGGCCTGTTGCGCCGGGCTGACATCCATATAACCCATGCTCAGCGATTGCTGCTGAGACTGAAAATTGAAATGGTGCAGCGGCCAGGGCCAGGTAAAGCCTTCCAGCTGTTCACCATAAACCGGCGGGACACTGGCTAAGGCCTGTGCAGATAAAGCCAGCGAGGTAAGCAACGCGGCAAGCGGTTTTTTTAACACATAAGTCGGGCTCATCCGATGTTCTTCCGGGGAAAAGTAAATCCTAAGCCTGGCATATCACCGTCAGAAGTCGATTGATCCCCTGTGTGATAGCAGCAGAGAGGGCTGAAAAGGCGGTGCCGTTTCATCATTAAGCCACAGCCTGTCGCCCGCTCATCATTTACTTCACAACTATCAACACAACAATTACAACTCACCCCTTTTTATTAAAAACAGATCGTCAAATGAATATCCTTCGAAATAAAGATTCAAATGCTGAAAAATCTTTACGCAAAGAATAAGCACATTAAGATAAAAAATTCATTATTGCCGGACCTGAAACAGGGAGGCGCTATGACCCACCATAAATATAATGAAAGTATAATTATCTCTATCACCGAGTGGATTAATAACAATCTTGACCAGCGTTTAAGCGTGAATGATATTGCGGAAAAGGCAGGCTACTCAAAATGGTATTTGCAAAAGCTCTTTACCCGTTATCACAATGAAACGCTGGCGCGCTATATCCGCAGGAGAAAACTCAATGCCAGCGTCAATGATTTAAAGCACAGTGGCACACCGATCATTACTCTGGCGCTGAAATACCATTTTGAGAGTCAGCAATCCTTTACCCGCTCCTTCAGGCAGATTATGGGCTGTACGCCCAGCGCCTGCCGAAAGCGTCGGCTGCGCGACGGTGCGAAGCAACAGTCGGGCAATGCGGATAATCTCTGTGCGCAGTGCAGTTACAGACAGCACGAGAGCAGCGAGCCGGTGTCAGTCTCCTCACACGGCACTGCACAGACAGTGGCGCTTCACGACCCCGGATAATCAGGACTCATCCGGCTGATAATATTGCACACCAATCTGAATACGCTCACGCCCCTGGCTGATGCGATGACGATTGGTGTCGCGCAGTGAATAGACACAGCCGCAATACTCCTGTTGATAAAAGCTTTCGCGCTTACTGATTTCAATCATGCGCGATGAACCGCCGCCTTTACGCCAGTTAAACTCCCAGTAAAGCAGATCCGGATAGGCGGCTGCGGCACGTACACCGCAACTGTTAATCTGCTTCATATCTTTCCAGCGCGAAATCCCTAAACAACTGGTCATGACCGGAAAGCCGTTTTCATGCGCATAGAGTGCCGTGCGCTCAAAGCGCATATCGAAGCACATGGTGCAGCGCTCGCCCCGTTCCGGCGACCATTCTAACCCGCGCGCGCGTTCAAACCAGTTATCCCGGTCGTAGTCAGCATCCACAAAGGGTACGCCAAACTTTTCAGCAAAGCGGATATTCTCCTCTTTGCGCAGTTCATACTCTTTAAGCGGATGAATGTTCGGGTTGTAGAAGTAGATCGTGTAATCAATGCCGGAGGCCAGCATTGCTTCCATCACTTCGCCCGAACAGGGCGCGCAACAGGAGTGCAGCAGGACTTTGTTATGACCACCCGGCAGAGGTAATGGCTGACGCTGGAAAGGTTCAGACATAAGCACCTTCAATCAATGACAGAAAAGCGGCAGTGTAATGCCACAGGCGGAGAGTTGCAAAAGCTGACCAGGCCGGCCCTGCTTTGCGTAATCGTGCCGCCATTCCGTTTTCCTGCCGCTGTGCCATCCCGCTGATCTCTTGCGGTTTCTCTCCCCGGTTTCCTCTGTCAGAGCGCGTGATGTGCTGAAGTGTGATCGGCGCCACACTGGTATCGGCTATGTTTACATAACGTTAACAATATTGACATTACATCGATGCAGGGAGATTCAGTATGGGCGTAGCAAAGCGGTCAGGACATCAACAGAACCGGTTCACCTGGTTCGTCTGTTTTATGGCGGCGCTGTCCGGCCTGCTGTTTGGCCTGGATATCGGCGTGATTGCGGGGGCTCTGCCCTTTCTGGCAAAGGATTTGCAGATCACCAACCATCAGCAGGAGTGGGTGGTCAGCGCGATGATGTTTGGCGCCGCGCTGGGGGCGCTGGCCGCAGGCTGGATGTCGTCAAAGCTGGGACGTAAAAAGAGTATGCTGGCGGGCGCGACGCTGTTTGTCATCGGTTCGCTGTGGTCGGCCTTTTCCCCCGATGTCACCTCGCTGGTCTGCGCCCGCGTGATGCTGGGTCTGGCTGTGGGGATCGCCTCTTATACCGCCCCGCTCTATCTGGCGGAGATCGCACCGGAACGGATCCGTGGCTCGATGATTTCGATGTATCAGCTGATGCTGACGACCGGGATTGTGGTGGCTTACCTCTCTGACACCGCTTTCAGCTACAGCGGCAACTGGCGCGCGATGCTGGGGATTATCGCTATCCCGGCAGTGATCCTGTTTATCGGCGTGCTGTTTCTGCCGAACAGCCCGCGCTGGCTGGCTGCGCACGGACGCTTCAACGAGGCACAGCGGGTACTGGATCGCCTGCGCAGCAGCAGCGAACAGGCGCGTGAGGAGCTGGAAGAGATTCGCGAGAGCCTGCAGGTAAAGCAGCGCGGCTGGTCACTGTTCCGCTCGAACGGTAACTTCCGCCGTGCGGTGTGGCTGGGAATGCTACTGCAGGTGATGCAGCAGTTTACCGGCATGAATGTCGTGATGTACTACGCGCCTAAAATCTTCAATATTGCCGGTTTCTCCAGCACCAGCGAACAGATGTGGGGCACGGTGGTTGTCGGACTGGTCAACATGCTGGCCACGCTGATTGCTATTTTCTTTGTTGATCGCTGGGGCCGCAAACCGATGCTGACAACCAGTTTTCTGGTGATGGCGATCGGGATGGGTGCGCTGGGTACACTGTTGCACGTCGGCGTTGAAACCGATTTTCGCAAATATTTCGCCGTGGCGATGCTGCTGATGTTTATTGTTGGCTTTGCGATGGCGGCCGGGCCGGTGATCTGGCTGCTCTGCTCAGAGATACAGCCGCTGAAAGGGCGTGACTTCGGTATCACCGCCTCCACTACCACCAACTGGGTCGGCAATATGATAGTGGGCGCCACCTTTCTGACGCTGCTGGACCAGCTGGGCAATGCCAACACCTTCTGGTTCTACGGCGCGCTTAATCTGGTGTTTATCCTGCTGACGCTGATGCTGGTGCCCGAAACGAAACATGTGACGCTGGAGCACATCGAACGCAACCTGATGAAGGGCAAGGCGCTGCGTGATATCGGGGCGTAAACGCCCCGCGTCAGCTTACCATTGCAGCGTCTGGCCAGCGTAGTCGACGTAGTGATGGCCGCCACGTCCCTGCCAGTGAGAGAGCTGCTGAACAATGCCCGCGGCGCTCTCTTCAGCGGTCAGGGGAGCATTTTCTCCCCCCATGTCGGTTTTCACCCAGCCGGGATGCAGCGTCAGCAGCGTCCCGCGCTGCGCGTCCACCGCGCCGGTCAGCGTACGGCTCAGCATATTCAGCGCGGCTTTGCTGGCTGCGTAGATCGGCATCTGCGCCGTGGGATTTTCGTTCAGGCTGCCGAGCTGCGAAGAGGTAATCGCCAGCACGCCCTCCGGCTGCAACAGTGGCAGCAGAATCTCTGCACTGCGAACCGGCGCGATCGCATTGGTCAGGAAGAGCTGTGCCAGCGCCTGATCGTCACTCTGCACCAGCGTCTGATGTGCAGGGCCGCTGATACCGGCGTTGATCAGAATCGCTGCAAACCTTTCCTCACGCAGCTGACCGGCAAGCTGCTGCACCGCCGCCGCGTCAGTCATATCCAGCGCATGCCAACGGATGCCGGGCTGGTTACCCTGCTCCGGAATGCCACTGCGGTGCGTGGCCGTGACCTGCCAGCCCTGCCCGGCGAACGCCTGTGCGACGGACAGACCAATACCGCGCGATGCCCCAATAATCAGAACCGCTTTTTGCTGAGCCATATTCACTCCTGGTTGATTGTCTCATGACAAGCTTAACGGCTAATCCGCTCACGCCATGGCCAGGTGTGCGGTCGGGCGAAAGTATCGTTTGCGCGCGGAGAGAACGTCATCCGTCTCCGGTTTATTACTGGCAGGCAAAAACGCTGAAACAACTTAACCCGGCGTGTCCTGGCTTTTCGCATCCGGGCTGTCGCTATCCTCACTGCCCTGGCTCTTTTCGACCTCCTGAGGATGTCCCATAGAAAGTGCGGTGGCACTGGCAGGATCGAACAGCGACAGACTCTCAATCTGGTCAACCATAATCACTTTGCGGAACGACATGGCATCCTTGGGCGAAGAGTCGAGCGTGATGTTGTGCTCGGCATACCATTTGCTGTAGTTATGCTCCACCGCCAGCTTCAGTGTCTTACTGTCGCGATAGCCGCTCAGCATCGGAATCAGCACGATATTTTTGGTGCTCTCATATTCAAAGGTCGAAGCGTGAACCATGCCGATGTAGATACGGCGCGACTTCAGGGTAATCCACGCCAGCTCCCCCTCTTCCATACACTGAAACAGCAACTGCTCTACGCCATTGGAGCGCGACAGGCGCTGATAAAGATCTTTACGACCTGAGACGTTGAGCCGCGCGCTGCCCGCCCAGTTTGAGCGATAGAGGCAGAGCAGAATGGCAAAGGTGAGCATTACCACCACCGGCGCCTGGATGCCAAGGAAGCTCCAGTTCATAAATTCCACCTGCCACTTCAGGTGGACACCGGGGATCATCTGTACGGCATTGGCGATACCGGAGACGCAGAGCAGCAGTAACCAGACCAGTCCGGTCGCGAACACCCCCTGCAGAACGAAGATACAGCCGTAAAGCGCCACCAGGAAATAGACATCCCAGCCTGACGAGCGGCGGACTTTGAAACGGCTGTTCAAATCACGGCTGGTATACCAGTAACCACTGACCATCAACACCATAAATATCGCGGTACCCACCTCATACTCCCTTTAACGTGTTCACATGGCGGGCAAAATCTTCATGAACTTCCTCGCTCAGCGTATTAACTGAGATATTGCCGTTTTCATCAACGATGATCCTTTCACCCTCTGCGATGGAGTCATTAATATCCTGACGGCTCATGATCTGCAAAAATTTCTCGGGACTGGCAAAGACCGACTTAATCAATTTGAACATTACGATCCACCTGATAGCCTGAAAACATGAAGTATGTGACCGAATCCACACTCTCGCCTGATTAATTTCAGGTGATATTTCTTAAAATCAATTAATTAGCGAAGCGGTAAGCGGTCAGAAGGCGCCGTTTACCGCAGAAAACTTCAACGTTACCAGCAGCCTGCCGTTGCATCCTGCCATTATGCTGCACAGACCTGCCGCGTTATCTGGTCATCTCTGCGCCAGAAAGCACTAAGCTCAGTAGTCAGCCTTTTTCTGTCACCCTGTCTGAAACGCATCGAGGAATGTTTGCATGAAACTACGAACACTGGGCCGTACCGGCCAGCGCGTCTCTGAAATTGGTTTTGGCGCCTGGGCCATTGGCGGCACCTGGGGAGAAGTGAGCCTGGAGGATGCCAGGGCCGCCCTCAACGCCGCGCTGGATGCGGGTGTCACGTTTATCGATACCGCCGATGTCTATGGCGATGGCCGCTCCGAAAAAATCATTGCGGAGGTGCTGAATGCACGTGGCGGGGAACGCCCTTTTGTGGCCACCAAGCTGGGCCGTCGCCTCTCGCCCCACGTCGCCCAGGGTTATACGGCAGACAACCTCAACGCCTTTATCGACCGCTCACGGGAAAATCTGCAGACCGACACCCTGGATCTGGTGCAGCTGCACTGTCCGCCCACGGAGGTTTACTACAACCCGGATGTCTTCGCCGTCATGGATGAAATGGTGGCCGCCGGGAAGATTCGTCACTATGGCGTCTCCGTTGAGAAGGTCGAGGAAGGCCTGAAGGCGCTGGAGTTTTCCAACGTCTCGTCCATTCAGCTGATCTACAACATTTTTCGCCAGCGTCCGGCAGAACGGCTGCTGCGTGAAGCAAAACAGCGCGATGTGGCGATCATCGCCCGGGTGCCGCTGGCCTCTGGCCTGCTGACCGGCAAGATGCGCGCCGACAGTGTGTTCGCTGCTGACGACCACCGCAGCTTTAACCGCGAGGGTGAAGCGTTCGATAAAGGCGAAACCTTCTCAGGCGTACCCTATGAGATTGCACTGGACGCGGTCGGGGAGATTCGGCGACGGGTGCCGGGTGATATCACGATGGCAATGTTTGCGCTGCGCTGGATCCTGATGAACGAGGATGTCAGCGTGGTCATCCCTGGCGCGAAAAACCGTGAGCAGGCGGAAGCCAACGCCCGCGCCAGCAGCGTGGAGGCTCTCTCTGCAGAGACGATGACCGCGCTGAAGCAGATCTATCAGGAAAAGATTGCGCCGCATGTGCATCAGCGCTGGTAAAGGCGCGTTACAACGCCTGGGCGCAGGCCCAGGCGGAACTCCATGCCCACTGAAAGTTGTAGCCGCCCAGCCAGCCAGTGACATCGGCGACTTCACCGATAAAGTAGAGGCCCGGCACCGCGCGCGCTTCCATCGTTTTTGAAGAGAGCTGGGTAGTATCCACGCCGCCAAGCGTGACTTCCGCCGTCCGGTAGCCCTCGGTGCCATTTGGCTGAATGCGCCAGGCGTGCAGCGCCTGCGCCAGCTCGCTTTGCTGTCTGCTGTTAAGCTGCTTCAGGGTGACATCCGGCACTATCTTCATCCCCTGCAGCACTTCCACCAGGCGCTTCGGCAGGATCTTCGCCAGGCTGTTTTTCAGGCTCAGGTTGGGGTGCGCGTTGCGCTGTGCCGTCAGAAACGCCTCCAGCGGGGTCGCAGGCGACAGATCGACCGTGACAAACTCACCCGGCAGCCAGTAACTGGAAATCTGCAACACCGCCGGGCCGGAGAGGCCGCGATGGGTAAACAGCATCGCTTCCTTAAAGCGTGTGCCGTCCTGCGCGTCAATCGTGGTGTCCAGCGCGACACCTGACAGCGTCTGCAGCTGCTCCAGCAGGGGTTTGTGCAGCGTAAAAGGCACCAGTGCGGCGCGCGTTGGATAGACGCTCAGGCCGAATTGCTCCGCGATTTTGTAGCCAAACGGCGAGGCGCCCAGACCGGGCATCGACAGGCCGCCACTGGCGATGACCAGCTTCTGCGCCTGAACGGTGCTGCCGTTGAGTTGCAGCGTATAACCGCTGTCTTCGCGCGCCACGCTGAGCACTTCGCTGCGCAGCCGCAGCGTGACATTGCCTTTATCACATTCAGCCAGCAGCAGATCGACAATCTGTTGAGCAGAATCATCGCAGAAGAGCTGGCCCAGGGTTTTCTCGTGCCAGGCGATACCGTGGCGATTAACCAGGTCGATAAAATCCCACTGGGTGTAACGCGCCAGCGCCGATTTACAGAAGTGGGGATTGTGCGACAGATAGGCCGCCGGTTCAGTGTAGAGATTGGTGAAGTTGCAGCGGCCCCCGCCAGACATCAGAATCTTACGTCCTGGCTTTTTACCGTTATCCAGCAGCAACACGCGCAGGCCTCGCTGTCCCGCCTGAGCGGCACAGAACAGCCCTGCGGCACCGGCACCAATGATGATAACGTCAAACTGTTCCACTGCGGTTTACTCACTTAACTGGAAAGGCGCAGATTGTAGTGGTCTGCTCTCTGAGACGCCAGCGTCAAAAAATTGCCGTAAATGTGTCATATTGTATCTGACTGATATCTGACCCTTTTTCACCTCTCTGCCTGATCCTTTTACGACGAAAGGCCAAATTAGCACTATATTTTGCTTTCCCATACCGCACGTTGTCGCGGATAATGCGCCGCGTTCATGTCCTCCAAAAATGGCGTAACGTTTATGCTACATCTGTTTGCTGGTCTAGACCTCAGTACTAGCCTGTTATTGGTTCTTGCCCTGCTGTTTGTATTGTTTTACGAAGCAATCAACGGTTTTCACGACACGGCCAACGCAGTTGCGACGGTCATCTATACCCGTGCTATGCGGGCCCAGCTTGCTGTGGTCATGGCCGGTGTATTCAACTTCTTTGGCGTGCTGCTCGGTGGATTGAGCGTCGCTTACGCTATTGTTCACATGCTTCCCACCGATCTGTTGCTGAATGTAGGATCGGCGCACGGTCTCGCCATGGTGTTCTCTATGCTACTGGCGGCGATTATCTGGAACCTCGGCACCTGGTATCTCGGGCTGCCTGCCTCCAGTTCCCATACGCTGATTGGCGCTATCATCGGTATCGGTCTGACCAATGCTCTGATGAACGGAACGTCGGTCGTTGATGCGCTTAACATTCCGAAAGTGCTGAATATCTTCCTCTCGCTGATCCTGTCGCCGATTATCGGTCTGGTGCTGGCAGGTGGCCTGATCTTTATTCTGCGCCGCTACTGGAGCAGCACCAAAAAACGGGCGCGTATTCACATGACGCCTGCCGATCGTGAAAAGATCGACGGCAAGAAAAAGCCACCGTTCTGGACCCGTATCGCCCTGATTGTTTCGGCAATCGGCGTGAGTTATTCGCACGGCGCGAACGACGGTCAGAAAGGGATTGGCCTGATTATGCTGGTGCTGATCGGCGTGGCGCCCGCCGGATTCGTGGTCAACATGAACGCCTCCGGTTATGACATCACGCGCACCCGCGACGCAGTCAATCATCTGGAGCAGTATTATCAGCAGCATAATGCATCGCTGACGCACATCATCCAGATGGCACCGCCTGAGCTGCCTACCCCGGAAGAGGTGCCTGCGACCAGCCCGAAAGAGTTCCACTGTGACAGTGCACGCGCCTTGCAGGCGGTACAGAGTGCGCAGATGCTGCTGAACAACCTGCAGAGCTACGATCAGCTGACCGTAGAACAGCGCGGTCACATGCGTCGCCTGCTGCTGTGTATCTCTGATACCGCGGATAAAGTGGCCCGACTGCCGGAAACCTCCGCAGATGACAAGCGCTTCCTCAATAAGCTGAAAAGCGACCTGCTTGGCACCATCGAGTACGCGCCGATCTGGATTATTGTGGCCGTCGCGCTGGCGCTGGGCACCGGTACGATGATTGGCTGGCGTCGTGTTGCCACCACCATCGGTGAGAAGATTGGTAAAAAAGGCATGACCTATGCGCAGGGGATGTCAGCGCAGGTCACCGCGGCGCTGTCAATTGGCATCGCCAGCTACACCGGTATGCCGGTTTCCACCACGCACATCCTCTCCTCTTCTGTCGCCGGCACCATGCTGGTCGACGGTGGCGGATTGCAGAGCCGGACCATCAAGAATATCGCCATGGCGTGGGTCTTTACCCTGCCGGTCTGTATTCTGCTCTCCGGTTCCCTCTACTGGATTGCCCTGAAACTGGTGTAATCTCCGCGAAAAAGGGCGACTCAGGTCGCCCTTTTTTAATGCCAGATCGCCAGCCCCACCAGACTGATCATCACCAGCCCGCACAGCGCGCTGGTCAGAATGAACTGCCCCCGCACCCGCTCACAGCGCCGGATAAACTCATCGTCGTGATGATCAAGATAACGCTTTGCCCAGATATAGGTTACCAGCCGCACCTGTTTGCTCGGCTGACCGTGAGAAGTGAAAAATCCCGCACCATCGACATACTGATACAGCAGCGGGTCACAGCCCCGCAGAACCGCCAGCAGAGCGCGCAGCGATGAAAAATAGCGCGCCATATTGACGATACACACCACACAAAGAGCCCAGAAAAGCGCAATAGTGCTGATCATCTTCTCTCCCTCCCGGCCGGTATTGCAGCCGCAGACCCCGCGTCATGCACTGAGCCCGCCTGCAGATATCACCAGCCACTGAATCACCGGACTGCAAAAATTTTCGACCCCCTGAGCGGCTGCGAATCGGACCGCCTTTTTTCAGTGTAGGAGAAATCTTTACATTTTTTCCAACGATGATTTTCGTTCAGCGCGAGTAAATTCTGAACAGTCCTGATCGGCTGCACAAGCCAGACGGACGACGGCAGCATTTGCGTTGAGAGAGGGCTATACTCTGGGGATAACAACACTATCACCTGCAACGCAGGCAGACACTTTGGTGGCGCTTATCGCCCGCTCACGCAAGGATTTCGTTAAGCTGTGACGCGGCGGGAACACCGGATGCCATCCTTAATCTCGTGAAAGGAGTTTTATCATGGCTTATAAACACATCCTGATTGCAGTAGACCTTTCCCCTGAAAGTCAGTTGCTGGTGGATAAGGCCGTCTCGCTGGCACGTCCTTACGATGCCAGAATTTCCCTGATTCACGTTGATGTGAATTATTCCGATCTCTACACCGGCCTGATTGATGTCAATCTGGGGGATATGCAGAAGCGTATCTCTGAAGAAACCCATACCGCACTGAAAGGATTATCGGATGCAGCAGGCTATCCCATCAGCGAGACGCTGAGCGGCAGCGGCGACCTGGGGCAGGTGCTGGTCGATGCGATTAAGAAATATGATGTCGACCTGGTAGTGTGCGGTCACCATCAAGACTTCTGGAGCAAGCTGATGTCCTCTGCACGCCAGCTGATCAACACCGTGCACATCGACATGCTGATTGTGCCGCTACGCGATGAGGACGACGCGTAATCCCGTTTCCCGAAGCCGGCACCCGCCGGCTTTTTTATGCAGGAAAACCCTTTTCTGTGCCCGCTGAATAGCGGACAGCAACAGGAAAACTGAACAAACACCACCGCCGGATGACGCCCTGACAGGCGTAACGCGCCGCAGTGACGCGACGCGCTTTATCAGGCCTGGCTGACCGCCTTCCGCCCCTTTTCTTCTCCGTCGCACACCATGAATCGCCTTACTGAAAAAGCACGGAAGCGTGCCTGATCAGCCGGGCGAAATCCGTCTCTGTCATGCCCCGGTGTGAGTCTGCCCCGCCAGAGGCGGGTAGATATCAAAGCGATGGCTTTTGGTCACGACCGCTGCCTGCGTCTCTACGCCAGCCAGCGGCGGGGCGTAGTCAGGCCGTTTGACCACAATGCGCTTCTTCGCCAGCCGGCGGGCCGGTTCCAGCAACGCATCGGCGTCTTCGTCGGGGCCGACCAGCGACTGGAATACCCGCATCTCCTTTTTCACTAGCGCACTTTTCTGGCGATGAGGATACATCGGGTCAAGATAAACCACATCGGGCTGCGGCGTAATCTCACCCAGCGCCTGCGCACTGGCGGCGTGGATCAGCGTCAGCCTTTCGCGCAGCCAGGGCCCGATTTCGGCATCCTGATAACCGCGCTGCAGGCCATCTTCCAGCAGTGCAGCCACTACCGGATGGCGTTCCAGCATCCGTACCCGGCAACCCAGCGCCGCCAGCACAAACGCATCCCGCCCCAGCCCGGCCGTGGCATCGACCACATCCGGCAGATAACTGCCTTTGATGCCGACCGCTTTCGCCACGGCTTCACCGCGCCCGCCACCAAAGCGACGGCGATGCGCCATCGCGCCGGTTACAAAATCGACAAAAATGCCGCCCAGCTTTGGCTCATCACGCTTGCGCAGTTCCAGATGCGTGCCCGTCTGCACCAGGGCCAGCGGCGCGGCGTCGTCATGCTCCAGCTGCCAGCGCTGCGCTAAAAGTGACAAGGCGCCGTCTCCGGCGCCCGCTTCATCAAGTAAACAGATTTTCACGAACCGACTTATCCCTGAATGCCGTAATGTTCCAGCATCGCATCAAGCTGTGGCTCGCGTCCGCGGAAGCGTTTAAACAGCTCCATCGGCTCTTCCGATCCCCCGCGCGTCAGGATGTTATCCAGGAACGACTGACCGGTTTCGCGGTTAAAAATGCCCTCTTCTTCGAAGCGGGAATAGGCATCCGCCGCCAGCACGTCGGCCCACAGGTAGCTGTAGTAACCGGCCGCATAGCCACCTGCAAAGATATGGCTGAAAGCATGCGGGAAACGGCCCCACTCCGGCCCCGGAACGACCGCCACGCGGCTTTTCACTTCGCGCAGGGTTTCCAGAATCTGTGCACCTTTCGCCGGGTCAAACTCGGTATGCAGGCGGAAATCGAACAGACCAAACTCAAGCTGACGCAGGATAAACAGCGCCGCCTGGTAGTTTTTGGCCGCCAGCATTTTGTCCAGCAACGCTTTCGGCAGCGGCTCGCCCGTTTCATAGTGACCGGAGATAAACGCCAGCGCGTCAGGTTCCCAGCACCAGTTTTCCATGAACTGACTTGGCAGTTCGACCGCATCCCACGGTACCCCGTTGATGCCGGAAACGCCTGCCGCTTCGATGCGGGTCAGCATGTGGTGCAGACCGTGCCCGAACTCATGGAACAGCGTAATCACTTCGTCATGCGTAAACAGCGCCGGTTTGCCTTTTACCGGGCGGTTAAAGTTACAGGTCAGGTAGGCGACCGGTTTCTGCAGGCTGCCATCGGCTTTGCGCATCTGGCCCACGCAGTCATCCATCCAGGCCCCGCCGCGCTTGTGCTCACGCGCGTACAGGTCAAGGTAGAAGCTGCCACGCAGTTCACCGGTTTCATCAAACAGATCAAAGAATTTCACGTCCGGGTGATAAACCTCTACGTCGGTACGCTGCTTCGCCGTAATGCCGTAAATACGTTTGACTACCTCAAACAGGCCGGCGACGGCACGTTCTTCCGGGAAGTAAGGGCGCAGCTGCTCATCGCTGATGGTATAGAGATGCTGCTTCTGTTTTTCACCGTAATAGGTGAGATCCCACGGATTGAGCTGCGTGACGCCATGCTCTTTCTGAGCAAACGCGCGCAGCTGTTCCAGCTCTTTTTCACCCTGAGGACGGGCGCGCTCAGCCAGATCGTTGAGGAAGTCGATGACCTGAGACGGGCTCTGCGCCATTTTGGTCGCCAGCGATTTATCGGCGTAGGAGTCAAAGCCCAGCAGCTGTGCCAGTTCATGACGCAGCGCCAGCTCTTCCGCCATAATAGGACCGTTATCCCACTTACCGGCGTTCGGCCCCTGGTCGGAGGCGCGCGTTGCATAAGCGCGATACATCTCTTCTCGCAGCGCGGCGTTATCGCAGTAGGTCATGACAGGCAGATAGCTTGGGATATCCAGCGTCAGCAGCCAGCCCTCCTGCTCTTTGGCTTCAGCCTGCGCTTTCGCCGCCGCCAGCGCGCTTTCCGGCATACCAGCCAGTTCATTTTCGTCGGTGATGAGCTTGCTCCAGCCCATGGTGGCATCCAGCACGTTGTTACTGTAAGCCGAGCCCAGTTCGGAGAGGCGCGCGGCAATTTCGCCATAGCGCTGCTGCTTCTCTTCAGGCAAGCCGATGCCGGAGAGTTCAAAATCACGCAGGGCGTTATCTACCGCTTTCTTCTGCGCCAGATCCAGTGCGGCATACTCGTCACTTGCTTTCAGGCTGCAATAGGCCTGATAGAGGCCTTCATGCTGACCGACCCAGGTGCTGTATTCAGAGAGCAGCGGCAGCGTCTGCTCATAAGCTTCGCGCAGCGCCGGGCTGTTTTTCACCGAGTTGAGGTGGCTGACCGGGGAGAAAATACGGCTCAGACGGTCGTCGGTTTCGGCCAGCGGCTGAACCAGGTTACCCCAGGTATAGGGCGCGCCCTGTGCCACGACTTTTTCAACTTCTGCGCGACACTGGCTGAGCACTTCTGTCATAGCAGGCACGACGTGTTCAGGCTGAATGGCAGAGAAAGGAGGAAGCGTAAAAGAGGTCAGTAGTGGATTGGTCATAGCGCAGTCCTTTATGGATGTATGGGGCGCAGCGGGTCGCGCAACGCAATTTAAGTAACATGCGGCTTAGTGTAGCGAAAATCAATGGTGGTCAGAGGGCGAGGGGAAAGAAACGTGGAACGCATTGCCCGGGGCGCACGGTTTTTTTGTCTGCTACAGGCTGCGATGGCCGCGGGACATGTCAGGTTCTGCCTCCGGAGACAAGGCGGACAGGACTGCGCAAGCGGCCCCTGCGGCAGCCAGCGTCATACTGGCCCGATTTGTTCTCTCGCTTTCGCCCCATCGGCAGGTCATCCCTGATATAATCGCGGATTCTCATGCTTTTCCTGCGTCGGTTGCTGTGCGTCGTTCTGTGGGTAATACGTGGGGTAATAATTGGGATAAATTGATTTTCCATCAATTAAAACCTTATACATTCAACAGGATAAACAATGCTGAGTTATCGCCACAGCTTCCATGCTGGCAACCATGCTGACGTGCTGAAGCATACCGTTCTGAGCCTGATCATCACGGCGCTGAAAGAGAAAGAGAAACCGTTTTTCTACCTGGATACCCATGCTGGCGCAGGCCGCTATCAGCTCAGCGGCGAGCACGCCGAGCGTACCGGTGAATATCTGGAAGGAATTGCCCGGATCTGGCAACAGCCCGATGCGCCCGCACTGCTGCAGCCCTATTTTGAGGCGATCGCTGCCCTGAATCGCGGCCCCGCGTTGCGTTACTACCCGGGCTCCCCGCTGATTGCCCGTCATCTGCTGCGTGAGGATGACAGACTGCAACTCACCGAGCTGCACTCCAGCGACTATCCGCTGCTGCGTAACGAATTCAGTAAAGATAAGCGCGCCCGCGTCGATCGTGCCGATGGTTATCAGCAGCTAAAATCGAAGCTGCCCCCGCTGTCACGTCGCGGTCTGGTGTTAATCGATCCGCCCTATGAGATGAAAAGTGATTATCAGGCGGTGGTGAAAGGGATTCAGGAAGGCTACAAACGCTTCAGTACCGGCATCTTTGCGCTGTGGTATCCGGTGGTGTTACGCCAGCAGATTAAACACATGCTGCGCGACCTGGAAGCGACCGGCATTCGCAATATTCTGCAGATCGAACTGGCGGCTCGTCCGGACAGCGATCAGCGCGGCATGACCGCCTCCGGTATGATTGTGATCAACCCGCCGTGGAAGCTGGCCGATCAGATGAACACCGTGCTGCCCTGGCTGCATAAGAAGCTGGTTCCGGCGGGCACAGGTCACTTCGTCGTTAACCCGATCGTCCCTGAATAATGTCATTATGTGGATAATGCTGGCGGCCGCACTGGCCGCACTGCAATCCGCCCGGCGGCTGGCGTTACTGCTGGCTGCACTCGCCGCGCTGATAGGGTTTTATTATCAGGTGCTGACGTGGCCGGTTTTGCCGCTGCTGGCCGGCACCGCCGCGCTGGTTGCGCTGCGCCGCTATGACCCGACGCATTCCCGACAACACCTTCTGAGCGAAACGCTGCTGGTGCTGGTCTCACTGGGTTTGCTGCTTCATCTCTTTCCCGGCTTTAACAATCCTGTGCAGGTCGATGACATAAAGGTGGGCGCGCGAAGTCTGCCGTTCAGTTTCTTCTTCAATTTCGACAAAGCCCTGATCCCCTTTGTGCTGCTGGCCTGCCTGCCGACGCTGTTCCGCGCCCGGGCCTGCCCGCCGCGTTATCCATGGGTCGCGGCGCTGGCGTTAATCGCCGCCGTGCCGCTGCTGCTCTGCTGCGCTGTGCTGCTGGGCGGTCTGGCGTTTGAGCCGCACTTTCCCTCGTGGCTGCCCGCCTTTATGCTGGCGAATCTGTTTTTTGTCTCGCTGGCCGAAGAGGCGCTGTTTCGTGGCTACCTGCAACAGCGGCTCAGAGAGGCGCTGGGCGGACTCCCCGCGCTCGCGATCAGCGCGCTGCTGTTCGGACTGGTGCATATCACCGGCGGGATACTGCTGGTGGTTTTCGCCACGCTGGCGGGCCTGCTGTACGGCCTGGCGTGGCACTGGAGCGGTCGTTTATGGCTGTCGACCGCCCTGCACTTTGCGCTTAATCTCACGCATCTGCTTTTCTTTACCTACCCGGCTCTGCATCACTAAACCGTGAAGATGGCCAGATCTGAAGCCAGTTCGGTGTGGGGAAAAATCGTCTGGCACTCCGCCAGCAGGCGGCTCATGTCTCTGGCCAGATAGCGGGAGCTGAAGTGGGTAGCGATCAGCCGTTTTGCCCCGGCACGTTTAGCCAGATCGGCGGCCTGCAGGGTGGTGGAGTGGCCGCGTCCGTTGGCCTTTTCCATCATCGCCGCCTCCAGCGTGGTTTCATGTACCATCAGGTCAACATCCGACGCCAGTTGCAGCGCGACCCCGGTGGGGGCGGTGTCGCCAAAGATAGCCAGCTTTTTGCCGGGCGTAGCTGGCCCCAGATAGTCCGCGCCGTTGATCACCCGGCCATCCTCCAGCGTGACGCGCTCGCCCTGTTTGAGCTGCTGAAACCACGGGCCGCGCGGCACCCCTTCGGCCTTGAGCCGCTCCGCATCCAGCAGGCCCGGTTTGTCGTGCTGTTCAATACGGTAGCCATAGCACTCCACCGGATGGTTCAGCGGCCAGGCGCTGATGCGGAACTCCCCGTCATCCAGCGTCCAGCCCGCCTCAATCTCAATAAGGGTCAGCGGATAGTCGGTGTAGGAGCCGCTGATCGACAGCGCCGTCTCCACAAAGGTTTTCAACCCTTTAGGCCCATAGACCGTCATCGGTGTGGTCAGCCCGGCCATCGACCGGCTGGTAAGCAGGCCTGGCAGCCCGAAAATATGGTCGCCATGCAGGTGAGTAATAAAAATCTTGTCCACCTTGCCCGGTTTCAGGCCGGAGCGCATAAACTGTAATTGCGTCCCCTCCCCGCAGTCGAACAGCCAGGTTTCACCGCTCTGTGCACGGGTAAAAGCAATGGATGTGACGTTACGTTGCAGGCTGGGAGCACCGCCGCCGGTGCCAAGAAAAGTGAGGTGCATGGTATGCTTCCCTGTCAGCGATGAAAAAACAGAACCCTATTACAATCATAGGCGCAATCTTTGCGTCATTTCGACCCGCAGCGTTACACTCAACCCCAATTTTTATGCAACCGGATGGATACTTCAATGACCCGACATTTCGACTATCTCGCCATTGGCGGCGGCAGCGGCGGCATCGCCTCAATTAACCGTGCAGCTATGTATGGCCAGAAATGCGCCCTGATTGAAGCGAAAGAGCTGGGCGGCACCTGCGTGAACGTAGGTTGCGTGCCGAAAAAGATCATGTGGCACGCCGCGCAAATCGCTGAGGCTATCCATCTCTACGGCCCCGATTATGGCTTCGACACCACGGTGAACCGTTTCGACTGGGCCACGCTGGTGAAAAACCGCAGCGCCTATATCGATCGTATCCACAACTCCTATGACAACGTGCTGGGTAAAAATAAAGTTGAAGTGATCAAAGGCTTTGCCCGCTTCGTCGATGCGCACAGCGTGGAAGTGAACGGCGAGATTATTACGGCCAACCACATTTTGATCGCCACTGGCGGTCGTCCGGTTCACCCCGCGATTCCGGGCGCAGAGTACGGCATTGATTCTGATGGCTTCTTCGAGCTGGATGCACTGCCAAAGCGCACGGCGGTAGTCGGCGCGGGCTACATCGCGGTCGAGCTGGCGGGCGTGGTCAACGCACTGGGCTCGGAAACCCATCTGTTCGTGCGTAAACACGCGCCGCTGCGCAGCTTCGATCCGCTGCTCTCCGAAACGCTGGTCGAAGTCATGAATACCGAAGGCCCGGCGCTGCACACCGAAGCCGTGCCGGAATCGGTCACGAAAAACGAGGATGGCAGCCTGACGCTGCGACTGGAAAACGGCAGCGAATACACCGTGGATTGCCTGGTCTGGGCGATTGGCCGTGAGCCTGAAACGGACAACCTTAATATTCAGGCCGCTGGCGTGGCGCTGGACGAAAAAGGCTATATCCGCGTGGATAAATTCCAGAACACCAACGTGTCAGGCGTCTACGCGGTGGGCGATAACACCGGTGCGGTCGAGCTGACGCCGGTGGCGGTAGCCGCAGGCCGCCGTCTCTCTGAGCGCCTGTTTAACAATAAGCCGGATGAACATCTGGACTACAGCAATGTGCCGACCGTGGTCTTCAGCCATCCGCCGATTGGCACCGTGGGCCTGACTGAGCCGCAGGCGCGCGAACAGTATGGCGACGATCAGGTCAAAATCTACAAATCGTCGTTTACCGCGATGTACAGCGCGGTCACTCAGCATCGCCAGCCGTGCCGCATGAAGCTGGTCTGCGTCGGTGCCGATGAAAAGATTGTCGGCATTCACGGTATCGGATTCGGTATGGATGAGATGCTGCAGGGCTTCGCCGTGGCGCTGAAGATGGGCGCGACCAAGAAAGACTTCGACAACACCGTGGCGATCCACCCGACCGCAGCGGAAGAGTTTGTGACCATGCGCTAAGCCGCACGGGCTTCAGCAACAGAACAGGCGACCCCGGTCGCCTGTTTTTTTTACCTCTCTTCCGCCGGTCGGGCTTGCTGAGCGTGCAGCGGCGCACCGCGCCGGGGCAACTCAGCCGACCCGCTCCAGCCAGCGGACATAGGCCTGATCCCACAACGCCGCAGGCGTTCCCGCTTTGCCCAGACCAAATCCATGCCCGCCTTTGCTGATCTGAATCAGCTCAACCGGCACACGATTGCGGCGACAGGTGTCGCGCATCAGCTCGGTATTAAAGGGATTGGAGGTGTGATCGTCCTCGGCCTGGGCCAGAAACGTCGGCGGATAGCGCCGGGTGACAAAGTTCTGTACCGACCAGTTCGCCTCATCCTGCGGCGTGGCATTTTTGCCGACCATCATCAGATGGGTGCTGGTGTGCTGATAGGGGGCTTCCAGGGTAATCACCGGATAGATCAGCCCGACGCTATCGACGCTCGGCACCACCTCATCCAGCGCATCGATGGCAGGATAGGATGCAAAGTCCGGCCGCGCCGCCGCCAGCCCCAGCAGGTGGCCGCCTGCCGAAAAGCCCAGCACATGCACCTTGCGTTCGAAGGATCGCACCAGCCGGATGGCGCGCTGCGCATCCTGCAGCGGAGCCAGCCGGCCCGCCTGCCACTTCTCATGCGGCAGCCGATAGCTGAGCACGTAGGCGGTGTAGCCACTGGCGTTAAGCCAGCGCGCCACCGGCCAGGCTTCGCGTCCCATGCCGATCCAGCGATAGCCGCCGCCTGCGGCGATTAATACCGCTTCGCCATTGGGATTCTCAGGCTTAAAGCGCTGAATCGCCGGGCTGACGATATTTGACCAGGAACCGGTACTGTTAATCCGCAGCGGCCCCGATGGGCCGCCGCCGCCTGGCGGATCGTCCGGCCAGAGGGGAATAATGTCATCGCGGGCAAATAATTTGCCGGTGGTCATGGAGAGCCCAAGCGCTCCCGTGCCGAGAATAAAGCGTCGACGCGTAATCATAATGCCTGTTAAGTGATGCCAGAATAATAAGCCAGCCGTTGCGGCGGGCTGAAGGAGAATCAACAGATGCAAGGCTGATGCCATGGCTGGCGATTATGTACGCAATGCTCCCCGAAAAGCCATAAAAAAACGCGCCCGGCAGGCGCGTTTTTTTCTCATGCAGCGCGGTTAATCTTCCTGCTGAAACTGCGCCATGACCGCCTGTTCACACTGCTGCTCATTGACGCGCAGTTTGGCGCGCTCATCATCGCCCAGCTGCAGCCAGGCGCTGGCGACTTCGCGCGCGGACTCTTCATCAAATTCAGGCTGATTCATCGCCGACGGCGACTGACTGCTGGCCACGGCCGACTTCATCTGCTCGACATACTGGTCCGCCGTCGCAACTTTTTTTTCACCGCTGACGATGTGGCACAACTGGCTGGCATAAACATTCTGTTCCGTGTCAGCGTCGTCTGCTGCCAGCGCGCTGCCGGAAGCGAGGATGCTCAGCAGCACTATCTGAGTCACTTTCATTTTTTAACTCCTGTTCTTATGGGTTACGCCTTGCGCTGACGGGCTTCAATGCGCTTCTGACGCCAGTTCAGCAGCGGGGATACGGTGGTGCCATGGATCACTACGCTGCAGACCACCAGTGTTAACGCCATGTTCGTCATGATTTCCATCTGGGGGCCTTCCATGCCGTGCGTCCAGGCGTAGGCGATGTAGTTCAGACTGCCTATTCCCCGGATGCCCAGCCAGCCGATCAGCAGACGCTGACCCAGCGGCAGTCCGGCGCGCAGCGTCACCAGCCACACAGCCAGCGGTCGCACCACCACGAACAGCGCCAGCCCGAGCAGCACGCCGTAGATATTCCAGTGCTGCGCCAGCGTGACGCCGAGCACCACCATCATGCCAGCCGCCAGCAGACGCTCAATAGTATCGCCAAAAGAGAGGGCGTCGCCTACTACAAACCCAATCGATTTCACCATATTGCTGGTGCCCTGATTCGCCAGCCGTTTATTGGGATTAACCAGCGCCTCGGCGGGCAGTACCCGCTCGTCGTCAGAGAGATCGTCGGGCTGATGACGCCGGAAAACGCCCAGCTCTGCCCGGCGCAGCCCCAGCCCGGCGGCAAAAGCGGCCAGGAAGCCCGAGGCGCCCAGCCACTCCACCAGCGAATAACTCAGCGCGATTAGCGCCAGCGCGAGGAAATCGTTGGGCGCGACGTCGCCATTGGCGTTGCGCAGGCGGGTCGCCAGTACCCCAATCAACTGTCCCAGAACAAAGCCGATGATCAGCCCGCCACCGATTGCCCAGACCACCTCAACGGCTCCCCAGTGCGCCAGCATCGCGCCGCTCAGGGGCTCGCCATTGAACAGCAGCAGCGCCAGCATCAGCAGCGGCAGCGCAGAACCATCGTTCATACCCGCTTCGCTGGAGATCGCCACCCGCAGCGAATCATCATCCTGCGCATCATTCACCGAGATTAAGCTCGCCAGCACTGGATCGGTGGGCGCGACGATCGCCCCAAACGCCAGCGCGATTGGCCACGCGAGTCCCACCACGTAGTGCGCCAGCAGGGTCATCGACGCCACCGTCAGCAGCATGGCGGGAAACGCCAGCTTCAGCCCGGTGTGCCAGCAGTGATTCTGCAGTGGCAGCCGCAGCTTAAGGCCGGTGATAAACAGTGAGGCGGCCATGGTGATCTCAGTGATGTGCGCCACGGCTTCAGAGTGGGTGACGATATCGATATGGATAAGGTCGAACCCCCACGGACCACACAGGATCCCGGCGATAAGAAACAGGCCAAATGAGGTCACGGGGCCCCGGTGAATCCATCCGGAAGCCAGTGACATCAGCAGCAGAAGGCCGCCCGTCGCTGCTGTCCAGGCTAAAAAGTTCATAACACTCCAGATTATTTCGGGTTTATGAATAAGCCTGGCACATTTTTTGAAGGGCAGGACAATCAGTTTTTCAGGTGACGGCTGGCGAAACGCACGGCCAGACTGGCGGCACCGGCCAGGGTCGCCAGCGTCACCACGCCATTCCAGCCCCAGTGCGCCAGCGCCAGACTGCCGAGCGCGGCACCGCTGGCCATCCCGATAAACACCACGGTAAACAGCAGCGCATTAAGGCGGCTGCGCGCTTCAGGTGCCAGGCCATAGACCAGCGTCTGATGCGCCACCAGCGTGGCCTGTGCCCCCAAATCAAAGCCAATGGCCGACAGCACGATCAACGCCAGCTGGGCCGCGACCGGCAGCAGCGGCAGCAGAAACATCAGCGCAAAAGAGAGCGTCACCAGGCCTGCGCCCACCAGCGTCACCCGCGCCGGACCGATGCGGTCAGCAAAACTGCCCGCCAGCGGTGCCGCCATCGCCCCCGCTGCGCCCGCCAGGCCAAAGGCCCCGGCGATGGCACTGTCGAGATGAAAACGGTCACTGAGCATCAACGCCAGCGTCGACCAGAAGGCGCTGAAGGCGACGGAGAGCAGCCCCTGCGCCAGCGCGGCCCGGCGCAGCGTCTGATGGTGCCGCCAGAGATGCACCAGCGACAGCAGCAGACGCGGATAGCTCACCTGGGTGCCCGGCGCGAAGCGTGGCAACACCCGCCATAGCGTCAGCGTAATCAGCAATACCGATAGCGCGGCGATCATATAGAGCGTGCGCCAGCCAAAATATTCCGCCACCACCCCGCTGACGACCCGCGACAGCAGGATCCCCACCAGCAGCCCGGTCATCACCGTGCCGACCGTTTTTCCCCGGCTGCGTTCCGGTGCCAGCGCCGCCGACGCAGGCACAATGTCCTGGGCCACGGTGGCGGTCAGGCCGGTTACAAAGCTGGCGATCAGCAGCGCGCTGAGTCCGCCGGAAAAGCCACACAGCAGCAGCGCCGCCACCAGCAGCAAGCCCTTGATAAAGATGATGGTCCGGCGGTCATGACGGTCGCCCAGCGGTGCCAGCAGCAGAATGCCCAGCGCATAGCCCGCCTGGGTCAGCATCGGCACCATGCCAACTGCGCCGATGCCCGCATTAAACTGCCTGCTGATGATCTCCAGCATGGGCTGGCTGTAGTAGATCGACGCGACGCTGAGTCCGGCCCCGGCGGCCAGAGTGAACACCAGCGGCGTGGCGAGCGGTTCGTTGTGGGAGTGGGTCTGTATGGCTGACATGGTTCTGTTCCTCGCTGTTTTCTGCCGCCATTAGAGCGCATCACGTTTATACGCGGTAGACTGACTGCAGGCAAAACCGTTATGCGTGGAACGTATGAATAACTCAAACAGCAGCGATCGCATTGACCTGATGCAGACCTTTATCCGTATCGTCGAGAGCGGCAGCTTATCCGCCGCTGCCGTTCAGCTCGGCACCACGCAACCGACGGTCAGCCGTCGCCTGCAATCTCTGGAGCAGCGGCTCGGCCTGAAGCTTATCCTGCGCACCACCCATGCCCTGAAGCTCACCGATGATGGCGAACGCTGCTACGCACAGGCGCGGGAGCTGCTGGCGACCTGGCATGCGCTGGAAGATGCACTGACCGATGCCAGTGACGATCCGGTGGGAACGCTGCGGGTGCGCGCGCCACACGCCTTTGGTCAGGATCAGCTCATCGCCCCGCTGGTCGACTATCTGAACCGCTATCCCCGGCTCAATATTGAGTGGATGCTGAATGATCGGACGCCTGACTTTATCGCGGAAAACGTTGACTGCGCGATTCAGGTCGGCGCACCCACCGATCCCTCTGTCGTCGCCATTCTGCTGGCCGAAGTGCCGCGCATTGTGGTGGCGGCCCCGACGCTGCTGGCCCGGCAGCCGCCGATAGAATATGTGGAACAGCTGCGCAATCTGCCGTGGCTGGCGCTGACCAGCTTTTACCGTAATGAAGTGGCGTTGCAGAAGATTGATGACGGCCAGCCGGTAAACCTGCCGATTACGCCGCGGCTCGCCAGCGACAGTCTCTATGCCGTGCGGAAAGCGGCACTGGCAGGCATGGGTGCGGCGATTGTCTCCTCCTGGGCGGTGCAGGAGGATCTGGCTGCGGGCAGCCTGGTGCAGCTGGTGCCCGCCTGGCAGGCTCCGCCCCTGCCGGTGTGGCTGACCTATCCCTGGGCGAGTTACTATCCGGCCCGGCTGCAGCACTTTTTTGCCATGATCAAAGAGGTCATGCCGCAGCTGGCCGGCACGCGTCCGGCCTCGCCGCGCGCTCAGCCAGCGGAGTAATCAGAAAAGCAGGAAGAGCGGTTAAAACAGGTGCCCGCGTCAGCGGGCTACCGGAGGCGTGAAGTTACTTCTTATCGCTGCGCGACAGCTTATCCAGCCAGCCCATCACAAAGGCGGAGAGCACAAAGGTCAGGTGGATAATCACGTACCACATCAGCTTGCCGTTATCGACATTGCGCGCTTCCATAAACACCCGCAGCAGGTGAATCGAGGAGATGGCGACGATAGAGGCGGCCACTTTGTTCTTCAGCGAGCCGGAGTCCATTTTACCCAGCCAGCTCAGCTTCTCTTTATCTTCGTCGATATCGAGCTTGGAGATGAAGTTCTCATAGCCTGAGAGCATCACCATCACCAGCAGGCCGCCGACCAGCGTCATATCCACCAGCGACAGCAGCAACAGGATCAGATCGTTTTCCGCAATGCTGAAAATGTTGGGCAGCAGGTGAAAAATTTCCTGGAAAAATTTAATGGTCAGCGCCAGCAACCCCAGCGAAAGTCCAATGTAAACCGGAGCCAGCAGCCAGCGCGATGCATACATCAGGTTTTCGGTAAAACGTTCCATACAATCCCACACGTAATCAGACAGGTCCGGGAGTATAACCGATTCACTGTGAAGTTATTTCAGCCCTTCTTCAGAAATTTCAGGCGCGGGCGGCAGAGGCAGTGAGAGACGAAAAGCCGCGCCCCCTTCGGCCCGGTTCTCAGCCCAGATCTGCCCGCCGTGGCTCTCAATAATGGTCTTGCAGATTGCCAGCCCCAGCCCCACGCCCGGCACCGCTGACTCTTTATCACCGCGTGAGAACTTATCAAATATCCGGCTGAGATCTGCGTCCGCGATGCCCGGCCCGCCATCCCAGACCGAAATCTCCAGCCGGTTAGCGGCGCACCAGGCGCGGATACCGCGCGGCGCACAGTTACCGGCGTACTTCAGGCTGTTCTCAATCAGGTTGGTGAAGACCCGCTCCAGCAGCGTGCTGTCGCCCTTGATCAGCACAATGTCAGCCGGCAGGTCGAGCTGAACCCCATGCCCTTTCAGCGACGGTGCCATGCTGCTCAGCGCGCCGCCGATCACCTCCTCCAGCGCCAGCCACTCTTCCCGCAGATTCAGCCCGCCCGACTGGATACGAGCCATATCCAGCATGTTGCTGACCAGCCGGATGGTGCTCAGCGTCTGTTCACGAATCTGGCTCGCCTGCGGCACATATTTTGAGTTATCACCGGCAAGGTCGAGCATCAGCATCTCTGCCTGACCAAACAGCACAGTCAGCGGGGTGCGCAGGTCGTGTGACAGCGCCGACAGCAGCGCATTGCGCAGCTGTTCCCGCTCAGCCGCGAGCCGGGACACCGCCTCACTGTGCGACAGCGCCATCCGCTCCAGGGCATTGGCGATCAGCACGGTAAACGTCTCCACCAGCCGCTGCTGCTCCGGGATCATCAGCTGACGCAGGTTCTGCGGCTCCACCACCAGCAGGCCACGGCAGTGCACGCCGCTTTTCAGCGGCAGAATCTGATAAGGCACCGCCGGTAAGGTGTCCGTGCCCGCACCCGCCGGCTGGCCTTTGCTGTAGCTCCATTTCGCAATCGCCCGATCCGGCTCGCTGGTGGAAAGCGCCTCGCCGACCGGCTGCAGCTCACCCTGCTCATCCGGCAGCAGCAGCAGACAGCGCGCCTGGAGCGTGACGTCGAGTACCCGCTGGCTGGTGGCGGCGATATCCTGCGGCGTTAACGCGCTGCCCAGCGATTTCGCCATCTCGTAGAGCTGACGCGCCCGCTGCTCACGATAGCGGGCGACCCGTGCCTGATAGCGCACGCCCGCCGTGAGATTACCGACGATGACGCCTACCGCCAGCATCACACCGAAGGTCACCAGATATTGCAGATCGGAGACCGCCACCGTGCCGGTCGGCGCCACAAAGAAGAGGTCAAAGGCGATGATATTTATCACCGTGGCGATCACGGAGGGCCAGCGGCCATAGCGCAGCGCCACGATCACCACCGCCAGCAGATAGATCATCACGCAGTTGGCGGGATCGAAGTTGATCAGCACCGACTGACCGGCGGCGGTGACGACGATGCAGAGCACCAGCGCCATCATCACGCCGCGCAGTTGCATCCGCCATTTTTCGCTGCTGGCACGGCCATCCGGCAGCGGATTGGGCGCATCCCTGAGCGGCTCATCCAGCGCCACCACCAGCAGATCGAGATCCGGCCCCAGCTGCCCCAGCCGTTCGGCAAAACTGTCGCGCCGCCAGCGCCGCAGCGGACGACGGCCGGTGACAATTTTGCCCAGGTTGTGCTCGCGGGCGTAGCCCAGCACCGCCTCCGCCTCATCCGGCTCCGAGAGCGTGGCGGTTTCGGCACCCAGCTCCTGTGCCAGCTGTAAGGTACGCAGAATGGCCCGTCGCCGGGCTTCCGGCAGCCGGTTAAGCCGGGGTGTTTCGACATAGACCGCGTGCCACTCACTGCCGAGTCGCGCGGCCAGCCGGGCGGCGGTACGCACCAGCTTTTCACTGCCGCTGTCGTCGCCAATGCAGAGCAGAATCGCGTCGCGGGTGTGCCAGACGCGATCCCGGCCCTGCTGGTCGCGCCAGGCACGCATCTGATCGTCCACCCGGTCAGCGGTGCGGCGCAGGGCCAGCTCACGTAGCGCGAACAGATTACCTTTGCGGAAAAAGTTTTCGATGGCGCGTTCCGCACGGTCGCCAATGTAAACCTTGCCCTCTTTCAGCCGCTGACGCAGATCGTCGGGTGGCAGATCGACCAGCACCACCTCATCGGCGCTGTCGAAGAAGGGATCGGGCACGGTTTCACGTACCTGAATGCCGGTCACGCCGCCGACCACATCGTTGAGGCTTTCCAGATGCTGCACATTTACGGTGGTCAGGACATCAATGCCCGCCTCCAGCAGCTCCTCGATATCCTGCCAGCGTTTGGGATGGCGCGAACCCTGTACGTTGGTGTGCGCCAGCTCATCCATCAGGATCACCCCCGGATGGCGGGCCAGCGCGGCATCCAGATCGAACTCTGCATGGCGTGAACGCCCCGTGGCACGGCGCGGCAGCAGGGTTAACCCCGTCAGCAGCTGGGCGGTTTCCGGGCGGTCATGGGTTTCCACCACGCCGATCAGGACATCCAGCCCCTGCGCACGCAGCCGCTGTGCCTCCTGCAGCATGGCGTAGGTTTTGCCTACGCCTGCACAGGCACCAAAGTAAATTTTCAGTCGCCCGCGATGCGTTTCGCGGTTCGCCTGCAGCAGCGCGTCGGGGTCGGGACGCTGAGGTTCGTGGTTCATCGCTTTCTTAACACCCTTACAGTTCGTTGAGCGCCATATTCAGCTGCAATACATTGACAGTCGGCGTCCCCAGGAAAGGCATCAGCGGACGGTGCGTCATCTTCTCAATCAGCGCCTCTACCTGCGGCAACGGCAGCTGGCGGCTGGCAGCGATACGCGGTGCCTGCCACAGGGCAGCCTGCACCGAAATATCGGGGTCCAGGCCGCTGGCGGAGGCGGTGACAAGCTCAACCGGCACCGTGGCAGACGCCTGCGGATTGGCGGCGCGCAGCGCCGCGACGCGCTCCGCCACCGCCTTGTCCAGCGCCGGGTTGCTGGCGGCCAGATTGCTGCCGCCGGAAGAGAGCGGGTTATAGGGCTTATCGCTGGTGGCGGAAGGACGGCCCCGGAAATAACCGGGCTGCGTGAAGTTCTGGCCAATCAGCGCTGACCCGCGATCAACGCCCCGCTCTTCCAGCAGCGAACCGCCGGACTGAAAGGGAAACAGCCACTGCGCCAGTCCGGTGGTGAGGAAAGGATAAACCACACCGGTAACCAGCGTAAGCAGCAACAGCAGTAAAACGGCCGGACGTAACTGACTCATTTTTCTCTCCTCAGGCCATGCCTGATAACACTAACAGCAGATCGATGGCTTTGATGCCGACGAACGGCACCAGCAGACCACCCAGCCCGTAAATCAGCAGGTTGCGGCGCAGCAGGGCCGCCGCGCTGAGCGGACGATAGCTGACGCCTTTCAGCGCCAGCGGGATAAGGAAAATAATCACCAGCGCGTTAAAGATCACCGCCGACAGAATGGCGCTGGCGGGCGAGTGCAGCTGCATCACGTTAAGCATGTTGAGCTGCGGATAGGTCGCCGCAAACGCCGCCGGAATGATGGCAAAATATTTCGCGACATCGTTGGCGATACTGAAGGTGGTAAGCGAACCGCGCGTCATCAGCATCTGCTTGCCGATGTGTACCACCTCCAGCAGCTTGGTCGGGTTCGAGTCGAGGTCGACCATGTTGCCCGCCTCTTTTGCCGCCTGTGTACCAGAGTTCATCGCCACCGCCACATCCGCCTGCGCCAGGGCAGGCGCGTCGTTGGTGCCGTCACCGGTCATCGCCACTAATCGCCCTTCCGCCTGATACTGGCGAATCAGCGCCAGCTTCGCTTCCGGCGTCGCCTCAGAGAGAAAATCATCCACGCCCGCTTCTGCGGCAATCGCGGCGGCGGTCAGCGGGTTATCGCCGGTGATCATCACGGTTTTGATGCCCATTTTGCGCAGCTCGGCAAAGCGCTCTTTGATGCCGCCTTTCACGATATCCTTCAGCGCCACGACGCCCAGCACGTTCGCACCCTCGGCTACCACCAGCGGCGTTCCGCCGGTGCGGGCGACCTCTTCCACCTGGGCGTTAACCTCAGCCGGAAAACGCCCCTGATTCGCTTCGATGTGGCGACGTACCGCATCCACTGCGCCCTTGCGGATCAGGCGATCCTGCACGTTAACGCCGCTCATGCGGGTCTGAGCAGAGAAGGGAATAAAGCTGGCCCCCATGCTGCTGAGATCGCGTTCGCGCAGATTAAACTGCTGTTTCGCCAGCACCACGATGCTGCGGCCTTCCGGCGTCTCATCGGCCAGCGAGGCGAGCTGCGCGGCGTCGGCCAGCTGCTCTTCGCTCACGCCCGGCGCGGGCAGGAACTGCGTCGCCTGACGGTTGCCGAGTGTGATGGTGCCGGTTTTATCCAGCATCAGCACGTCCACATCTCCGGCTGCTTCGACCGCACGGCCACTGGTGGCGATCACGTTGGCCCCCAGCATCCGGCTCATACCGGCTACACCAATCGCCGACAGCAGGCCACCGATGGTGGTCGGGATCAGGCAGACCAGCAGCGCCACCAGCACCGTCACGCTGACCGGCGTGCCGCCCCAGGCTGAGAAAGGCCAGAGCGTCACCGTGGCCAGCAGAAAGACGATGGTCAGCGACACCAGCAGAATGGTCAGTGCGATCTCATTCGGGGTTTTACGGCGTTTCGCGCCCTCGACCATCGCGATCATCCGGTCAAGGAAGGTTTCGCCCGGGTTGGCGCTACAGGTGATCACCAGCCAGTCCGAGAGGATGCGGGTCCCGCCGGTCACAGAAGCGAAGTCCCCACCCGATTCACGGATCACCGGCGCAGACTCACCGGTAATCGCGCTCTCATCCACCGAGGCACCGCCCTCCACGACTTCGCCGTCGCAGGGAATGATGTCACCTGCCTCCACCAGCACCGCGTCGCCTTTACGCAGCTGATCGGCAGCCACCTGCTGCCACTCTGCGCCATAGCGCGCCGCCGCGAGTTTTTTGGCAAAGCTGGTCTTTTTTACCCCTTTCAGACTGCTGGCCTGCGCCTTACTGCGCCCTTCCGCCAGCGCCTCCGCCAGGTTAGCGAACAGCACGGTAAACCAGAGCCAGAGCGCAATCGCGCCGGTAAAGCTGGCGCTGCCGCTGACGCGGCCAGTCAGCATCGTCAGCGCCAGCAGCGAGGTCAGAACGCTGCCGAGCCAGACGACAAACATCACCGGATTACGGAACTGCACCCGCGGATCGAGCTTTTTCACCGCATCCCAGGCCGAGGTACGCAGCAGGGCTGCGTCAAATAATGCCTGTTGTTGACGACTCATGAGGATTGTCCCTGAACAAGTTGCAGATGCTCAGCCACCGGACCCAGGGCCAGAGCAGGAATAAAGGTCAGTGCACCCACCAGCAGAACGGTGCCGATCAGCAATGCAATAAACAGCGGGCCGTGCGTGGGCAGCGTACCGTTACCTGTCGGCTGCACTTTTTTCACCGCCATCGCGCCGGCAATGGCCATGACCGGAATAATGATGCCGAAGCGGCCCAGCAGCATGCAGGCAGCCAGTAACAGGTTCCAGAACGGGGTGTTAGCACTCAGCCCGGCAAAGGCACTGCCGTTGTTGTTGGCCGCAGAGGAGACCGCGTAGAGCACTTCGCTGAAGCCGTGAATGCCCGGGTTAGCCATGCCGCTGCGTCCGGCGTCCGTCATCATCGCCAGGGCCGTGCCGATCAGCACCAGCGCCGGGGTGACCAGAATTGCCAGCGCGGTCATCTTCATCTCCCATACATCGACTTTTTTCCCGAGGAACTCCGGGGTACGGCCAATCATCAGTCCGGCAATAAACACCGCCAGCAGCACAAACAGCAGCATGCCGTAGAGTCCCGCACCGACGCCGCCAAAGACCACCTCGCCCAGCTGCATCAGCCACATCGGCACCATTCCGCCCAGCGCGGTAAAGGAGTCGTGCATCGCATTCACCGCGCCGCAGGAAGCCGCCGTGGTAATCACCGCAAACAGGCTGCTGTTGAGAATGCCAAAGCGTGTCTCTTTGCCTTCCATGTTGACGGCGCTGTCTGCGCCCAGCCGCAGGAAGTGCGGATTACCCTGCAGTTCGGCCCACATCACCACCGCTACGGCCGCAACAAACATCAGCGTCATCGCCCAGAGCAGCATGTGGCCCTGACGGCGATCGCGCACGCTTTCACCGAATGCAAAGCAGAGCGCCGCCGGGATCAGGAAAATGCTGAGCATCTGCACCAGGTTGGTCAGCACGGTCGGGTTCTCAAACGGATGGGCGGAGTTCGCGTTGAAGAAGCCTCCCCCGTTGGTGCCCACCATTTTGATCGCCTCCTGGGACGCCACTGGCCCCATCGGCAGCGTCTGCTGCACCCCTTCCAGGGTGGTGAAGCTGTGATAGGGCAAAAAGTTCTGAATCGTGCCCTGACTGACAAAGAACAGCGCCATCAGCAGGCTGATGGGCAGTAAAACGTAGAGCGTAATGCGCGTCAGGTCGCGCCAGGCATTACCCAGTGTCGCGCTGCTGCGATTCGCGAAGCCCCGAATCAGAGCAAATGCCACGGCGATACCGGTGGCGGCAGAGAGAAAGTTCTGCACCGTCAGGCCCACCATCTGACTGAAATAGCTCAGGGTGCTTTCGCCACTGTAGGATTGCCAGTTGGTATTGGTCACGAAGCTCACGGCAGTATTCAGCGCCAGATGCCAGCTCAGGCCAGGCAGCTGCCGGGGATTCAGCGGCAGCGAGCCCTGCATCAGCAGAATCGCCAGCAGCAGCACGAAACCCAGCGCATTGAACAGCAGAATCGCCAGCAGGTAGTGCGGCCAGCGCATCGCCGACTGCTGTGCGCCCAGCAGCCGCCATAATGGCGCCTCCACGCGGGCAAAGAGCGGTTTGTCCGCTATTAACGACGCCAGCCCCCGTCCCAGCGGTTGCGCCAGTACCATCAGCAGCACCAGATAAAATGCGATAAGTAAAAAAGCATTGGCCGCCATCAGAAAGCCTCCGCATTTAACAGGGCATAGACCAGATAGCCCAGTAACAACACCACCAGCACAATGCCGGTTATTACGCCCACGCTCACAGGAACCTCCAGAGGTTTGGATTGATGGCTTAGCTTGCGCGGAGACGTATAAAGAAGGGGTCAAAATGCAGCGGGCAGGCGTAAAAATTGTGTAAAAATGGCGAAATATCAGGCGACTTCCAGCGCCCAGATGCGATTCAGGTCAACGCTGTTCCATCGGGTGCTGTCCTCTGCGCCCACGATGCTGTCGGTGCAGAAACTGTCGCCCAAATCGAGCTCTTGCGGTTTCACTTCACGCTGGGCGTGCAGCGACCAGAAGACATGCACACAGGGACGCATCAGCGATTTTTCGCCCGCTTTCACCACCAGTGCCACCCGGCCGGAGGCCAGACGCACCAGCGAGCCCACCGGATAGATGCCGATGGTGCGTATAAAGGTGTGCAGCAGGGCCGGATCAAAGTGGCCACGCCAGCTCATCATCTGATGCATGGCCTCTGCCGGTGTCCAGCCGTTGCGGTAGGCGCGGGTCGAAGTCACGGCATCATAGACATCGCATACCGCCGACATGCGCGCATAGAGCGAAATCTCCTCGCCCTTCAGCCTGTGCGGATAGCCACTGCCATCATATTTTTCATGATGATGCAGGGCGATATCGATCAGATCGCTGCCCGCATCGCACTCAATCAGGATCTGTGCGCCCACCACCGGATGCTCACGCATCACCCGCAGCTCCTCGTCGTCCAGGCTGCCGGCTTTGTTCAGGATCGCCAGCGGCACGGCGGCTTTACCGACGTCATGCAGCAAACCGCCCATGCCCACCCGGCGCAATGCGTGTTCATCCAGGCCCAGCTTTTTACCCAGCGCAATCATAAGTCCGCAGACGGCCATCGAATGCAGATAGGTATAGTCATCATGATTTTTAAGCCGCGCCACGCTGAGCATGGCCGAGGGTTCACGCGTGATGGACCCGGCGATCTCATCCACCAGATCCATCATGTAGTCCAGCTTCAGGCTGTTGCCCAGCCTGGCCTCATTGAACATCGCCAGCACTTTAGGTTTACCCTGCTGAAAGATCTGCTGTGCCTGATCCAGCTCCTGAAAAAAGGGCGTCCGGACAGTAGGTTTCGTGGCGATCGGGATGGCGATCGGTACCTGAACCGATCGATCGAGATCGATCCAGAGCTGGCGAATCCCTTCATGACGTAACAGGTCGATTTGTCGTGGATCGGCGATCAGCATCTGATTATGAATGCGCTGGTCCTTTACCCACCACACTTCCAGCTTGTGGATAAACATACCGGGGCGCAGTTCATCGATAGTAATCAGCTTTATCACGCTATCACTCCTTTATATCTGCGGGTGGTAAGGTGATATCGGCAGCTGGATAAATTTTCTTCAGGCTGTTTTGGGCGAAGTACGTGGCTGCCTGTGTGGTCAGAGGAGCGGCCTCCTGCTTCACTCTCTGCTCAGTATGATTAAGTCATTGTTGCCTTTAAACTACGCGGGTCAGCACCGGCTCCCCGCGGGCAAACGCCAGCATGTTTTCAAACACCAAATCCGCCATCGCCGCCATTGTTTCGCGGGTACTGCTGGCGATATGCGGTGTAATCACCACATTGTCGTGCTGGCGCAGGGCGTCAGGAACCTGGGGCTCCTGTTCAAACACATCCAGCCCGGCACCGGCGATCTGCCCGTTTTCCAGTGCTGCCACCAGCGCATGCTGATCTACCACACTGCCGCGCGCGATGTTGATCAGATAGCCCTGCGGACCCAGCGCCTGCAGCACTTCTGCGTTGATAATATGGCGGGTCGCGGCACCACCTGGCAGCGTCAGCACCAGAAAATCGGCCTGCTGCGCCAGCGCAACCAGGCTGTCATGGCGGGTATAGGGCAGATCGGGCTGCGAACGCAGGGTGTAGTAGTGAATCTGCATATCAAACGCCTGCGCACGCCTGGCCACCGCCTGACCGATATTGCCCAGCCCGACGATGCCGCACACTTTGCCGCCAATTTTGCTGCTCAGTGCAAAGCGACCCTGCAACCAGTGCCCGGCGCGCGTAAAGCGATCGGCCTCGCTGATGCGGCGCGCCACATCCAGCAGCAGCGCCATGCCCAGATCGGCGACGCAGTCATTCAGCACTTCTGGCGTGTTGGTGACGACAATACCGCGTGACCGGGCGGCTTCCATATCAATGCTGTCATACCCGACGCCGTTGCTGCAGATCGCTTTCAGGTTGGGTAGCGCGGCAATCAGTGCGGCGGAGGCGCCCATTACCGCGTTGCCGCTGGTGACCAGTATGTCGATGGCAGCGCCCTGTTCAGCCAGAAAAGTCGCCTCATCTTCCGCTTCCCACAGCCGGAAGGCAGTAAATGTCTTTTCAATATTCGCTATCAGCTGCGGTGGCAGAAACTTTCTTTTAATCAGAACATTACATCGCTTTAATGCCATTTTGTTTCTCCTGACGGGTTAAGGCTGCCGGGCGAGGAGTCTCTTCCCCGACGCGTTCAATTGGTCCCATCACCAGCAGGAACAGCAGCGCCGCCACCAGGCAGTGCGCCGCGACAAACGCCAGCCCAATGCTGTAGCTGCCGGTCAGCCCGACGATGATGCCGAACAGCAGCGGCGTGGTGAAACCGGCAATATTGCCGATGCCGTTAAAAATGGATCCCGCCAGACCGACCGCCTCTTTGGGTGCCGTGTCGCTGATTACCGTCCAGGTTCCCGCACCTGCCGCGATGCCTTTGCCGAAGAAGGCAAACGACATAATGGCGATGATGCCGCCGTTACCGGGCATGATCGCCGCCAGCACCAGGCTTGATGCCATCAGCATGCCAACGATATAGGGCGTTTTACGCGCCCAGGAGACGCTCCAGCCCCGGGCGATTAACTTATCTGACAGGTAACCGCCGCTGATGCCGCCGAGAAAACCAAACAGCGCCGGGGCAATGGTGGCGAAACCCGCCTCCATAATGTTCATGCCGCGCGCCTGCACCAGATAGATCGGGAACCAGGTAATAAAGAAGTAGCTGAGCGCGATGATGCAGTACTGGCCAAGATAGGCGCACCACAGCATGCGACTGGTAAGAAGCTTTCTGAACATCGCTTTGCTGATCGGTGGCCGCGCTTTCAGCGTCTGTGCCGCATCGATATCTACCAGTGCCCCGCCGTCTACGATATGGCGCAGTTCACTTTCCGACACGCCGGGATGGTTGCGCGGCTCGCGCATCCAGGCCGCCCAGACGAACACCGCCAGCAGGCCGATACCGCCCAGGACAAAGAACGGCCATTCCCAGCCAAAGCGCGACACCAGCCAGCCCGAAAGCGGCGAGAAGATGGCGACCGCAAAATATTGCGCTGAGCTGAACAGCGATGAAGCGCGTCCCCGCTCCGAGCCGGGAAACCACATAATCACCACGCGCGCATTGGCCGGAAAGCTGGGTGCCTCAATCAATCCCAGCATAAAGCGCAGACCAAACATCAGCATCAGCGCACCGGTCATGCTACTGGAAAACTCACCCACAAATCCCATTGCCAGCGTTGAAACAGACCAGAGTGCCAGCGTGACGCCATACACTTTTTTAGCCCCGAAGCGGTCAAGGAAGAGTCCGCCGGGGATCTGCCCGATAACGTAGGCCCAGCTGAAGGCTGAAAGGATCAGTCCCAGCTGGATCGCTGACAGGCCGAACTCCTCTTTGATCGCCGACCCGGAGATCGAGAGGATCGAGCGGTCGGCGTAAGCCACGACCGACAGAAACAGGATCAGGCAGAGGATCCAGATACGAACATGGGTTGTCCGTTGAGGCATTGCGTGTTCAGGCATGGGCTGAATTCCTTAAAAAGGGGCGGGTTACGCCACGATGTTTTTTTCAGGAATAACGCTGAGATTTCCCGCTTCAGGAAATATAGATAGGACGCTAACGAAGGGATATTGTGCAGATGCTGGGATCGTCTGGCCCGATTAGACGATTTTCTGGCAACGGCCACAACCGTCCGTGCGGTGCTGCACAAAAGTCTGAAAAGCCCCGGCTTCCTGCCGCAGAGTGTGCGTCGTGTCGCGGATTTTGCAGGCGCTGCGCACTATGACGCAGTGATTTCAGGCCAAAATGTGGTATCGCCAGCAAGAGTGAAAAGGGCGGGTTGTCAAACCTCACGCCTGTCCATAAGCTGCCAATGATGCTGTTTGTCCATTCCGAATAAAAACGAAAAATCCATTTCATCCGGTTAACCTCGGGAGTCTGCAATGAAAAAACGTGCCTGGGCCCTGCTCTGTCTGCTCGCACTTTCCACTTCCGCGCTGGCGGAAAAAATCGGCGTTTCAATGGCCTATTTTGACCAGAACTTTCTCACCCTTATTCGTCAGGCGATCGACAAAGAGGCCAGAGCGCAAAAGCTTGATGCGCAGTTTGAAGACGCCCGGGGAGATGTGGGCCGCCAGACCGATCAGGTGCAGAGTTTTATCAGCGCAGGCGTAGACGCGATCATTGTCGATCCGGTTGACTCCGCCAGCACGCCTGCCCTGACCAGACTGGCACAGCAGGCGCATATTCCGCTGGTCTACGTTAACCGCACGCCGGGCGATAAAACCCTGCCGCCGGGCGTGGTGTTTGTGGGATCGGATGAACGCGAATCTGGCACGCTGCAGATGGAGGCGCTGGCGAAGCTGGCAGGTTATCGCGGCAATGTCGCCATTATGATCGGTAATCTCAGCGACGCGGGTGCGTTGCAGCGCACCCGGGATGTGGAACAGGTAGTCGCAAAGTATCCCGGGATGAAAGTGGTGCTGAAACAGACCGCCAACTATGCGCGCAACGAGGGGATGGATTTAATGCTCAGCTGGCTGTCGAACGGCGAAGCAATTGATATTGTTGCCGCCAACAATGATGAAATGGCGATTGGTGCCACGATGGCGATTGCGCAGGCGAAGCCGAAAAAGCCCATTCTGGTCGGCGGTATCGATGCCACGCCGGATGGACTCAAGGCGCTGGCGAACGGCGCACTGGCAGTGACGGTATTCCAGGATGCGCAGGGTCAGGGCAGAAAATCGGTTGAGGTCGCGCAGCAGCTGATTAAAGGTCAGAAAGTCGACTCACATCAGTGGATCCCGTTTGAGCTGGTGACACCGCAAAACATGCAGCAATACAGCAGTAAGAATCCGTAGAAGGAGGCGGAGTGGCTGTGCCGCCGCTCCGTTTCTCACTCTCCGTGCAGCAGCTTCGCCATCATCACCACATCACGTAACTGCCCTTCGCGCAGGGCAGCCTGACGCTTCACCCCTTCACGCTCGAAGCCCAGCCGCTCATAAAGGCGCAGCGCCCGGTCATTGTCGTGAAACACTTCCAGCTCCATGCGGCTAATGCCCAGCCAGTTGCGGGTATAGTCGAGTGCGGTGCGGATCAGACGCTCGCCCACGCCGCGACCGGCAAAATCGGGATGCACACCCAGCCCGAAGCTGATGCAGTGGCGGGTGCGCGGTTTATTGTCCACAAACAGTGTCAGCTCACCGGCCAGCACGCCGTCGATTTCTGCCACAAAGGCGATAAAGCCCTCGGCATCCATTCTGGCGAATTTTTTCTCCCACGTTGCCACGCTGGGAAACGGCAGTTGCAGCGTCCAGGGGTAAACATCGGGATGGCTGTACAGTCGTTGATAGGCTGCTGCGTCCTGCGGTTCCCGCGCCCGAATGGTGATTTCCATATTTTCTCCTTTTAGCCTGACAGGGTTCATGCACTAAGCTGTAGCTCTTAACCGGACGGAAAGAGTATCGCTATGTTGTATCGCCGTTTTGAACGCTTTATCAATATTTTTCATGACGCGCCTGCCGATTCGCCCCCTTCAACGGTCTGGTCGTTTTATTTCTACTATCTGCGGCAGGTCTGGCCGAGCTTTGCCGCCCTGCTGGTGGTGGGACTGGCGTCAGCCCTGATCGAAGTGTCGCTGTTCAGCTATCTGAGCCGCATCATTGACATGGTCAATCACTCCACGCCCGCTACGCTGTTCCGGGATAACTGGCCACTGCTGCTGTGGATGGCGACAGTGGCGCTGATTCTGCGGCCGGTGTTTATCGGCCTGCATGACATGCTGGTTCACCAGAGCATCAGCCCCGGCATGACCAGCATGATCCGCTGGCAGCATCACAACTACGTGCTGCGCCAGAGCCTCAACTTTTTCCAGAGCGACTTTGCCGGGCGCATCGCCCAGCGCATTATGCAGACCGGCAGTTCACTGCGTGACTCGGCGGTGCAGCTGGTGGACGCCATCTGGCATGTCCTGATCTACGCCGTCACCGCGCTGGTGCTGTTTGCTGGTGCTGACTGGCGGCTGATGATCCCGCTGATTATCTGGATGGTGGCCTACAGCGCCTCACTACGCTTCTTTGTGCCACGCGTGAAAACACGTTCGGTGGTTTCCTCAGAAGCCCGTTCGAAGCTGATGGGCACGATTGTGGATGGCTATACCAATATTGCTACCCTCAAGCTGTTTGCCCACAGCGACCTGGAACGTCAGTATGCGCGAGAGGCAATTCAGGAACAGACGGAGAAAACCCAGCACGCCGGCCGCATGGTTACCAGCATGGATCTGACCCTGTCTGCCCTCAATGGCCTGCTGATTGTCTCAACCTCCGGGCTGGCACTGTGGCTGTGGAGCCAGTCGTTAATCAGCGTCGGGGCAATTGCGCTGGCGACCGGGCTGGTGATCCGTCTGGTCAATATGTCCGGCTGGATCATGTGGGTGGTGAACGGGATCTTTGAGAATATCGGCACCGTACAGGATGGCCTGAAAACCATTGCGCAGCCGCTGAGCGTGCAGGATGCGCCGCAGGCGACGCAGCTTCAGGTAACGCGCGGTGAAATCCGCTTTGAGGATGTGCGTTTCGATTATGGCGGTGGCCGGCAGGTGATCGACGGGTTTAACCTCAATATCAGGCCTGGCGAGAAGATTGGCCTGATCGGTCCGTCGGGCGCGGGTAAGTCAACGCTGGTGAATCTGCTGCTGCGGCTCTATGACCTGAACAGCGGGCGGATTGTGATCGACGATCAGGACATCGCCGCTGTCACGCAGGAGAGTCTGCGCAGTCAGATTGGCATGATCACCCAGGACACGTCGCTGCTGCACCGCTCCATCCGTGAAAACCTGCTCTACGGGCGTCCCGACGCCAGCGACGCGGCGCTGCAGCTGGCGATTAAGCGCGCGCGCGCCGATGAGTTTATTCCGCTGCTCTCCGATGCGCAGGGCCGCATGGGGCTGGATGCACACGTCGGCGAACGCGGCGTCAAGCTGTCGGGCGGCCAGCGTCAGCGCGTAGCGATAGCCCGTGTGCTGCTGAAGGATGCACCGATTCTGATCATGGATGAAGCGACCTCGGCGCTCGACTCCGAAGTCGAGGCGGCCATTCAGGAGAGCCTGGAGTCGTTAATGCAGGGCAAAACCGTGATCGCCATTGCGCACCGCCTCTCCACTATCGCGAAGATGGATCGGCTGGTGGTGCTGGACAAAGGCGGCATTGCTGAGATGGGCAGCCATCACGAGCTGCTGGCGAAAAACGGCCTCTATGCCCGGCTCTGGCAGCATCAGACCGGGGGATTTGTCGGCGTCGATTAATCGCCGCGTCGATAGGGCAAGGCGTCGCGGGCCTCTTCCGCCCAGCCGCGCACGCCTTCCCGCTCCTGCAGCAGAAAATCAGCGACGGCATCACGCAGACCGGGATGCAGCAGATAGTGCCAGGAGTGAGTGAGCTGCGGCTCAAAGCCGCGCACCAGCTTGTGTTCACCCTGCGCGCCCGCATCAAACCGCGTGAGCCCCTGCTCAATCGCCAGTTCCATTCCCTGATAAAAACAGGTTTCGAAGTGCAGCCGGTCAAACTCCGCCAGGCAGCCCCAGTAGCGGCCATAGAGCGTCTGGCTGTCCCGCAGGTAAAAGGCCATCGCCGCTGGCTGCTGCTGCAGGCGAGCGATCACGACCACAATGTTCTGCGGCATCCGTTCTGCCAGCTGGCTGAAAAAGGTGCGCGTCAGATAGGGCCGCTGACCGCGCACCGCATAGGTGTTGGCGTAGCAGGTGTAGACAAAATCCCACTGATCTTCACGCAGCTGATCGCCCGGATAGCGGTCAAATACAAAGCCGCTCTGCGCCACCTGTTCGCGCTCTTTTCGCAGCTGTTTGCGCTTGCGCGACATCAGCGTATCCAGGAAGTCCTGAAAGTCGCGGTAGCCGCGATTGTGCCAGTGATACTGACAACCGAGCCGCGACAGCCAGTCGGGCTGCCCGGCCAGCAGCTGGTCAGCCCGGGCATCGGTAAAGTTGATATGCGCCCCGCTCAGCCCCTGCTGTAACAGGCTCGCCGGCAGGGCCGACAGCAGCTGCGCAGCGGCGGCCGGATCCCCCAGCAGACGTGCGCCGCTGACCGGGCTGAAGGGGATCGCGCCCAGCCATTTCGGGTAGTAGCGGATACCGGCGCGCTGGCTGGCATCCGCCCAGGCGTGATCGAAAACATACTCGCCCTGTGAATGATATTTCTGATAGCCCGGCAGCGCGGCGCGGGTCACGCCCTCTTCCTGCCACAGCAGATGATCCGGCTGCCAGCCCGCCTCAGGCCGGACGCTGCCGCTCTCTTCTAACGTGAGCAGAAAGGCGTGGCGCAAAAAGGGCTGGTCATCGGGCAACAGCGCATCCCACTCGGCGGCCGGGATGGCTGCCAGTGACGTCAGGTGAATCAGCGACATGAAATACTCCAGACAGCGTCGGGCAGAGCGTCAGTCAAGCAGGTTTTCCGCCGCGGCGAAAGGGTTAAGGCACACAAAGTGAAGGCTGCATCCCCTGAACACAGCCTCTATACTGCGACTTTACCTCAGCAGGACTTCGCCATGGATCGACTCGATTGTGACCGGATGTTTGTCACGGTGCTGGAAACCGGCAGCTTTTCGGCGGCGGCGTTACGTCTCGGCACCAGCAGCAGCCAGGCCTCTAAGCTGGTGTCAAAGCTGGAGCAGCAGCTTGGTGTGCAGCTGTTTAAGCGCAGCACGCGCGCCCTGTCGCCGACCGACGTTGGCCGCAGCTACTATGAGCGGGTAAAACACCTGCTGGACGCCTTTGAGACGCTGGACGCCAGCGTGCGCGAAAGCGCCACCACCCCCACCGGCAGGCTGAAGATCAGCGCACCCGGCTCATTTGGTACAGCGGTGCTCTCTCAGGTGCTGGTCGCCTTTGCGCGGCGCTATCCACTGATTGAACTGGATGTCAGCTTTTCCGATCGGGCGGTCAATATCGTCGATGAAGGCTTTGATATGGCGATCCGGATCGGCAACCTCAGCGACAGCAGTCTGGTGGCCCGCAAGCTGGGCGAGGTGCATGTGCGCATCGCCGCCTCGCCGGTTTACCTTGAGCAGTTCGGCACCCCGCAGCACTGGCGCGACATGACACAGCACCAGTGCATTATCGACACCAATTTTCGCGATCCCTGGCACTGGCCGTTCAGCAGCAGCGATGAGAGCCGCGAGATTGTCACGGTGCCGGTCCGGGGCCGTCTGCGCTTCGCCAATACTGAAGCCTGCCTGCAGGCGGCGGTAGCCGGACTGGGAATTGCGCGCCTGCCCGGCTTTATCGCGGCCCCTGCGCTGCAGCGCGGGGAGGTTGTCCGTCTGCTGGAGAACTTCGACACCCCGCCGCTGGGCCTGTTTGCGGTCTATCCGCCTGCCCGTCACCTGCCCCATCGGGCGCGCCTGCTTATCGACTTTCTGGTCACCCACTTCACCCACTCTCCGCCCACGTGATTTCTTCCATAATGGAATAAATGATTGTCTTTATGACCGGATTATCAGTCATTTAGTCATCAGTTATGCTGCGACTTAAAATCACAGAGGAGTCGCACGATGTTAGTAGAAGGCAAATGGAGTAGTGACTGGCATCCGGTGCAGGCCACCGATAAACAGGGCGGTTTTGTTCGTCAGACGTCCGGTTTCCGGCATTTTATCAGCAGCGATGGCTCCACAGAGTTTGCCGCCGAACCCGATCGCTACCATCTCTATGTGGCGCTGATCTGCCCGTGGGCGTCGCGCGCCCTGATCGCCCGCAAACTGAAAGGGCTGACGTCGCTGATTAGCGTATCCGTCGTCGAGCCACAGCTCGGTGCGCAGGGCTGGCGCTTCGGTCATTACCCTGGCGCGCAGCCCGATCCGCTGAACAACGCGCAGTATCTGCATGAGATCTACACCCGCGTCGCGCCCGATTATACGGGCCGCGCCACCGTGCCGGTCCTGTGGGACAAGAAAACCGGCACTATCGTCAGCAATGAATCGGCGGACATCGTGCGCATGTTTAACAGCGGCTTTGGCGAGCTGGCCGACAACCGTATCGACCTCTACCCGGTGGCGCTGCGTGCGGAGATTGATGCGCTGAATGAGCGTCTCTATCCGCGTCTCAACAATGGCGTATACCGCGCGGGCTTTGCCACCACCCCGGTAAGCTACCAGGCGGCGTTCAGTGACGTCTTCAGTCAGCTTGATGAACTGGAAGCCCTGCTGGGCGATGGCCGCACCTTCCTGCTGGGTGAGCGGCTGACGGAAACCGATATCCGGCTGTTCGTCACCCTGATCCGCTTTGACGCGGCCTATCATGGCCTGTTCAAATGCAACCTGCGCCGGATACGCGACTATACGCTGCTGAATCGCTATCTTAAGAGCATGCTGTCGGTTTCTGGCATACGCGAAACGGTCAATATCGACCATATCAAACAGGGTTATTATTCGATCAAGGCGCTGAATCCGAACGGGATTGTTCCGGCAGGCCCCGATCTGAGTGAATACGGTTTTTAAAGGAGCAACGATGGCAAAGGCACTGGTGATTTTTCTGCATGGCGTGGGCAGCAATGGCGACGACCTGGCTCCGATTGGCCGTCACTGGGCGACGCTGTTGCCGGATGTGGTTTTTGCCTCTCCCAACGCCCCGGAACCTTTTCCCGTCGGCATGGGTTATCAGTGGTTCAGCCTGACGGACGTGACACCGGAAAACCGTCCGGGCCGGGTGCGGGCGGCGCGGGCCGCGTTTGACGCGACGCTGAGCGGGATTATCGCGCAGCACGGCTTCGCCGACCGCTGGCAGGATGTGGTGCTGGTCGGTTTTTCCCAGGGGTCAATCATGGCGCTGGATGCGCTGGCCTCCGGCCGTTATCCGCTGGCGGGCGTGGTCGCCTTTTCCGGCCGTCTGGCGGTTGATGGCGAACTGACGCCGCAGCCCCATGTGCCTGCACTGCTGATCCACGGTCAGGCTGATGAGGTTATCCCGTGGCAGGAGAGCGAATCTGCCGCCACACGACTCCGGGCCGCCGCAGTGCCGGTCGCGACGCAGTTTGAACCCGCCACCAGCCACACCATCTCTGCGCAGGGCGCGATGCACGCTGCCGCGTTTATCGCGCAATGCTTACAGGACTAGCCCCAGCAGCGGGTTAACGCCTGCCATGCCTTGTCCGCCGCGACGCCGGGCGGCAGGCGTTTCAGCGCATCATTGAAGACTTCAATGCCTACCGGCCCCTGATAGCCCGCGCTTTTCAGTTTATCGACAAAGCGTCTGACGTCGATTATTCCCTCGCCCGGCAGCAGACGCTGGTGTTTCGCCATCGCCATCAGGCTCTGCTTATCCTGAGCGGGAATAGCGGCCATATCGCAGAGCTGCACTTCATAAATGCGGTCGGCAGGGATGCCGTCCAGCTGCGATGCATCGCCGCCCCGTGCGCAGATATGGAACAGATCGACCACCAGCCCGATGTTGGGCTGATCGAGCCGCTGCAGTCGCTGCCACGCCAGCGGCAGGGTGTTATCCACGCTGCACCACGCCATAGGTTCATACATGATGCGCATGTTGTGACGCGCGGCTTCCGACGCCATCCAGCGCAGGTCATCATCAATCTGATCGGCGCAACAATCCTCACGGGTGGTGGCCGGGGCCTGTAGGGTGTCGCAGCCCAGTGCCTGAGCCATCTGAATAAACTGCCGCAGCTCGTCGCGCTTCTCTGCGCGCAGCTCACCGGGCGCGCCGCTGAAATCACGCAGCACCTGAAGGTTGGTAAAGCCTGGCCCCTGCTGTGCGGCGATCGCCGCCAGCGCCGCCGCGCCGCCGCTGTGCGCCTCAACATCTTCGCGCCAGATCTCTACCTGATCGAAACCGGCGTCACGCGCCGCCTGCAGCTTCTGACAGGGTTCACCGCTCAACAGCACCAGGTTAAGGAAGGTCGGTTGGGTTTGCATGGCTCTGCTCCTTAGTCCGGAATAATCGGTGAGTTCAGGCTCCGCGCACGCTGCGCGTCACCTGAATCCGCTCTGATCTCTGACGCGTCGCGGCCCGCTTATCGCCGGTCAGCTCAGCAGCGTTACCAGCGCAAAACCGGCAAACGCCATCAGCAGCGAGCCAATCACATGCACCAGCGCACTGGTCATCGCCCAGAGATACTTCCCTGATTGTAGCAAGCCCATTAATTCTGCCGTGAAAGAGGAGAAGGTCGTCAGCCCGCCGCACAGTCCGGTGACGATCAGCAGTTTCCAGACCGGGTCGATATCGGGATGGCGGACAAACCAGGCCATCGCCCCGCCGATCACCAGACCGCCGATCAGATTCACCAGCAGGGTGCCGGGTGGCAGATTAGGAAAGAGTGCATTAAAGCGCACCGAGAAGAACCAGCGCAGCACACAGCCGGCTGAGCCGCCGATCATCACAGCCAGTAAGGGTTTCAACATATTCTGCTCCTGATTGCAGATTCACGCCGGGCTGAGGGGAAAGGCAGAGATATACAGCGCCTGACACCTCCGCTCCCGCGAAAGGATTGAGTGTCAGGCGTCATCAGCCGGTGTAAGCCCACCGGCGGTTGGGAAAGGTGGTACGCCATCACCTTGCGCCGCTGATGATACGACGCCGGTCTGCGGCTGGCAAGCGAACGCACAGGGCGGCTGAATTGCTTGACGGCGGCGCGGCTGACGGGGTAATGCTGATGCTTTACAGCCTGTTGCGGAGATCCCATGCGTACCCTGATTTTTGACACTGATATCGGCGTGGATGACGCCTTTGCGCTGGCCTACGCGGCGCGAACGCAGCATCTGCTGGGGATTACCACGGTATTCGGCAATGTGCCGGTGGGTCAGGCGGTGAAAAACGCCCGGCTGTTTTGCGAAAAAATGGCGATTGAGGCGGAGGTTTACCGCGGCTGTTCACGGCCGCTGGCACTGGCCCCCTCTGCACCCGCTGCGCTGCACGGTCAGGACGGTCTGGGCGATGCCTTTGAAAATGCGTACAGCGACCAGGCACCAGGTGCGGTGCAGTTTATTATCGACAGCGTACGGGCACAGCCGCATCAGATTACGCTGGTGGCGATAGGGCCGCTGACCAATATCGCCACGGCCATCAATCAGGCGCCGGATATCATTCCGCTGGTGAAGGAGCTGGTGATTATGGGGGGTGCCTTTGGTACCGATGGCCACAGCGGCAATGTGACGCCCTTCAGTGAATTCAATATCTGGAAAGATCCGCACGCCGCCGATCAGGTGCTCGCCTCGGCGCTGAAGGTGGTGGTGATCCCACTGGACGTCACGCATAAGGTATTAATCAGCAGCGACGATGTGGAGCGTCTGAATCAGCCGGTGCTGAGTGCCATCTGTCGCCCTTATCTGGCTTATAGCCTGGCGAAAGAGGGATTCAGCGGCATGGCGCTGCACGATACCCTGGCGGTGGCATGGCTGACCCTGCCCCAGGCCTTTACCCTCACCGAAAGCCCGCTACGGGTGATCACAGAGGGCATCGCCTGCGGCCAGACGGTGCGCAGGCTGAGCGCGCTCGCCTCACGAGCCGATCCGTTTGCCGGTCTGCCCGCCAAGCGTGTGGCGCTCGCCGTGGACGCGGATGCGGTGCGGGCGCACTTTTTTGAAACCCTGACCGCCGCGCCCTGACGCCCGTTAGCGGTCGAAATGGATCACGCCTTTGATCAGTTCACGGTTGTTGATCACCTGCGCTTCAAACGTTTCATCCAGCGTCGAGAAGGCCAGGTGATGATTCAGCATCATGTCGGCGCGTAACTGGCCGCTGGCCATCAGCGTACACACCCGGTCAAAATCCTCGCGGGTGGCGTTGCGGCTGCCCATCAGCGTGGTCTCTTTCTTGTGAAATTCACTGTCCGGGATCACCAGATCGCCTTTGTGCAGGCCGACATAGACGACAGTGCCGCCGTGCCGCATCAGGTTAACCGCATTGTTCATCGCGGCCGGGTTGCCCGTGGCGTCAATCACCTTCAGCGCCAGCCGGCCACCAAACTGTTCGCGCAGCGCCGCAATAAATGTCTCTTCAGCCGGATTAAGTGCGGTCAGGCCAAGCCGATCGGTGACATGCTGGCGACGACATTCGCTGGTATCCGCTACCACTACCTGTGCGCCGCTGGCGGCCGCAATGGCGGCAACGCCCAGCCCGATCGGCCCGGCACCGACCACCAGCACCTGCTCATCCGCCACTACCGCGGCACGCCGTACCGCATGGGCGCTGATGGCGAACGGCTCAATCAGCGCGGCCGCCTCTGGTGCCACCTCATCAACAGCCAGTAACGTACTGACCGGCACGCTCAGGTAGTCGCTGAAGCCGCCATCCTGATGCACGCCAATCACGGAAATCTGCTCACAGCAGTTGGTGCGGCCGCTCTGGCAGGCGTCGCACGTCAGGCAGGAGATGTAAGGCATCAGTGCCACCCGCTGGCCCGGCTGCACACCCTCAGCGCCACTGCCCAGCGCCACCACTTCTGCACAGATTTCATGACCCAGCACACGCGGATAGCTGAAAAACGGCTGATTGCCGGACCAGGCGTGAATATCCGTGCCGCAGATCCCGGCGGTCAGGATCTTAATCAGCGCCTCGCCAGCGGCGGGTGTCGGCAGGTCGCGGCGGGCCCATACCATTCTGCGGGGTTCTGCGATGAGCAGAGCTTTCATTGTTGTCATGGTGATTCTCCGGTTGTCCTGCAGGCAGTTAGGGCGAATCCGCTACGCCGCGCAGCGCCGGTCTGCGGGAAGTGTGAAGCACGACGATTTTTTTGGGCTTTGAATGGTTTTTAATGCATAAAAAACCGGAGAGTGCGATGAGCCGCAGTCAGAATTTGCGTCAGAACGTCATTAACCAGATGCTTGAAAGTATTGCGCAGCATCACATCCGTTCTCCCCTGCCACCGCAGGCGGCACTGGCCGAGATGTTTAATATCAGCCGCACCACGGTGCGCCATACCCTGCACTATCTGCATCAGCGTGGCGTACTCGACAAGGTGGCACAGACTTACGTGATCGTACGCGAACCCTGTGAAGATGACCGCTTCAGTGCTTTAACGCCGCCGGTTGAGCAGCAGGCCAGCCACGTCGAACAGATGTTTTTTAACCTGATTAACCAGCGGCAACTGGTGCCCGGTGACACCTTCAGCGAACTGCAGCTGGCGCAGCAGGTTAAGGTCAGTCCGGTAGTCGTCCGCGAGTTTCTGCTGCGCTTTATGCGCTATGACCTGCTGGAGCCGGTCCGGCGGGGTCAGTGGCGGATGAAAAAATTCACTCAGGATTACGCAGAGAAGCTGTTTGAACTGCGCGAAATGCTGGAAACCCACGCCCTGAGCCGCTTTCTGAATCTGCCCGCCAGCGATGAGCGCTGGGTGCAGGCGCGGGATCTGCTGGATCGTCATCGATCGATGCGCGACACCATCGCCAGCAACTATCGCCACTTTGCGGCGCTTGACCGGCAGATGCACTCGCTGATCCTGTCTGCCGCCAACAACCCCTTTTTTAATCAGTCGCTGGAGATTATCTCCGTGATCTTTCACTCGCATTATCAGTGGGATGAGAGCGATCTGAAGCAGCGCAACATTGTAGCGCTGGAGGAGCACATGGCGATTCTGACTGCGCTGATTGGGCGTCAGGATATTGACGCGCTTTGTGCCTTACATAGCCATCTGGCTACGGCCAAAACCTCCATGGTCCGTTCTATCGGCCAGTACAATTAAAAACCGATTAAAAACCGCAAAGCATTAGCTCCCGCACGATTCAGAAACATCTATGCAACATCCTTATCTCTTTGCTTCTAGTCTCGACTGCAACGTCACGGCGGCCGCTTGCCGCTGCGCGCAGACCCCTTCTCACCATAACGATAAGTACCCAGTTTCGGGAGAGTGCAATGGAAAAGACCTCAGTAACCGGCCGCGACCGCGCAGCCGGTGAGATGACACCAGACCAGGATTTCGTGCCGATGCGCAGCGACGTGGTGCGCTCCCCGCGTATCCGCAAGGTGCAGGTAACAGCGATGCTGCTGCTGTTGTTCGCGGCCATCATCAACTATCTGGACCGCAGTTCGCTCTCCGTGGCGAACCTGACGATACGCGAGGAGATGGGGCTGAGCGCCACCGAAATCGGCGTGCTGCTATCCGCCTTTTCGCTGGCCTACGGGCTGGCGCAGCTGCCGTGCGGCGCGCTGCTGGATCGCAAAGGACCGCGCATTATGCTCGGCATCGGCATGTTTATCTGGTCGCTGTTCCAGGCCGCCTCTGGTCTGGTGCATAATTTTACTCAGTTCGTGCTGGTGCGCATCGGCCTCGGCATTGGCGAAGCGCCGATGAACCCGTGCGGCGTTAAGGTCATTAACGACTGGTTCAATATCAAAGATCGCGGCATGCCGATGGGGATGTTTAATGCCGCGTCGATGATTGGGCTGTCGGTGGCACCGCCAATCCTGGCGGCAATGATGCTGGTGATGGGCTGGCGGGGCATGTTTGTCACCATCGGTATCCTCGGCATGTTCCTCGCCATCGGCTGGTATATGATTTACCGCGATCGCGACAACAACACCCTGAGCGCCGAAGAGATCCACTATCTGCAGGCGGGCAGCGTGGCGTCACGCAAAGAGCCGATCAGCTTCAGAGAGTGGCGCGGCCTGTTTAAACAGCGCACCATGTGGGGCATGATGATTGGCTTCAGCGGCATCAACTATACCGCATGGCTCTATATCGCCTGGCTGCCGGGCTATCTGCAGTCCACCTATCACCTTGATCTGAAAAGCACCGGCCTGCTGGCGGCGATTCCGTTCCTGTTTGGTGCGGCGGGCATGCTGCTGAATGGCTATGTGGTTGACGCGCTGGTGCGTCGCGGCTTCAACGCGGTGAAAACCCGTAAAGTCTGCATCGTCAGTGGGATGCTGCTCTCAGCCGGATTTACCGCCGTGGTGACCCGTGCCACCGACACCACCAGCGCCGTGACGCTGATTGGAATGGCGCTGTTCTGCATCCATTTCGCTGGCACGTCATGCTGGGGATTGATCCACGCCAATGTTACCGCCCGCATGACCGCGTCGGTCGGCAGCATCCAGAACTTTGCCAGCTTTATCTTCGCCTCGTTCGCGCCGGTCATCACCGGCTGGGTACTCGATACCACGAAATCCTTCAGCCTGGCGCTGATGATTTGCGCCTGCGTGACGCTGGTCGGCGCACTCGCCTACCTGCTGCTGGTGCGCCAGCCGATTACCGACGGCGATTAGTCGCCGCTGACGGCGCGGCGGCTACGTCAGCGCCGTCAGAGTCACGCCATATTTCGCGCCATAACGCTTAATCCCCGCCACGACCTTCTCCGTGCTGAGCGGCGGCGGCGGCGGCAACAGTGCGGCCCGTTCGCGCAACGCCGAGTCGAAGCGGGAGAAGGTCGCGAAATCACGCGGGAACCGTTCTTCATCCACCCCGATAAAGACCCCCTCATCGCGGGCATGGGCGAGCAGCGTCCGCCAGCGATCAATCTCCGCCAGCCCGATGCTCTCCGTGCCGTGAGAAAAGAGCATCATGTCGATATTGCGGAACGGCGGCTGTTTTTCGAGGAAGCGTTGCAGCGCCGCAGCGGAGGGTTCAGTGCAGAACACCAGCCAGAATGGTATCGCCTGCTGCTGCTGCGTACACCATGGGTCCATCAGCAGGAAGCTGTCCACCGTCAGCCGGGTGGGTAAAATGCCTGCCGCCAGATACCAGTCGCGGTAGATCTCTGCTACCACATAACTCATCGCCTCCGGGTCTTCATAACGAATCTCCATCAGCGTCCAGCTCTGTGCCGCCGCCAGTTTTTTCAGCGGTGAGATGAGGTAGCCATCAAGTCCCCACTCCGCTTCCGGCACGTGATCGGTGATAGCGGGTGGCGTCCAGCGCTCCCGGTCAACGCCGTAACGGGCAAGGTATTCCGCGACTCTCGGCCCGCCCTGCAGATACTCTTTTTCCGTGGCACCACCGAGCGCGCCGAACTGGAAGAACGAGCGGTCGCTGGTGCGCGTCACCGGCCACTGACGGGTGCAGTGATTGATAAACAGCGTCGATCCGGCCGGCAGGCTGCCCATCAGAAATTCGTTGAAGGCCAGCGGCAGGTCACGCAGTTTCAGCCGGAAATAGCGCATCTGGTCCAGCATCAGGCGATCCTGATTCGGGTCATGCATGTGGTGAACCGCCAGCCGCGGCCAGGCGGCCAGCAGTGCCGCGGCAATCTCTTTGCCCTGCTCAAAACTCGCCATTGCATCGTCAGGATCGCTGCCGGACGCCCGGACAGGACAGAGAAAGGTCTGCGGCAGCCAGGGCACGCTCATCGCCGACGCCAGATGCACCAGCGCCCCGTTCGATGAACCAATAAAGGCGGCCGGATATGCCTGCTGGGGATATTCACTCACCATCCACTCGGCAATCCCTTCCACATCCAGCTCGCCCGCCTGATGCAGGCTGATCCCCTCGGCCAGGCCGCCCAGCGCATAGCCCCACTCACGCAGCCCGGTGGGCAGACGGTTCAGCGAGGGCAGCAGGCGATCCAGCGTCGGTGACTGGCTGGGACTGGTAAAGGGACGATCGTGAAGCGCATTGGCCAGTGCCAGCAGCATGGCGGCCGCAGAGTCAAAACGGGCAATGCCTTTGGGCGGTTTACTCATGCTGATTCTCCTGCTGGATACGCGCCAGGAAGGGGCGGATGGCGTTGCAGAAACTCCACGGATAGACGTAGTGCAGCGTGTGGGTGCCGTCGCGCAGCGTCAGACGTTCACTGCGCGGCATCAGCGCGGCAAGTTCATCCAGCCAGCGCGCCGGACAGATCGGATCGCGCGAGCCGCGCAGCAGCAGCGTGGGGGCAGTGATGTAGGTGAGGCGATGCTCAATGTGATCCCGCATCATGGCACGTATCGTGCCAAAGGCGCGCCACAGCCCTGCCTTAGCATAATCAATGCGGGCCAGCGGCCCCGGTGGCCGGCGTGTTTCCAGTCGTCCATTGCGCCAGCTACGCCAGAGCTGACGCGGCAGGCTGCGGGCGTGACGATCAACCGTTGGCCCCTGCAGCACCAGCCCGGCCACTGCCTGAGGATGTTTCACCGCCAGCGCCGCCAGAATCTGACAGCCGAACGAATTCCCGACCCAGATGGCACGCTGAAAACCGTTATGCTGCAACCAGAGCCAGAGCACGTCCGCCTGTTGATCCACTGACATCAGGGGGGCTGACGCTGGCAGCGCACTGGCGCCGAAACCTGGCAGATCAGGCACCAGTACGTGGTAGTCGCGACCCAGCGCCAGCGCCAGCGGCTCCATAGCCCGGCCCGACATCACCAGACCATGGATCAGCACCACCGGCAGACCCTGATCGTCGTTTGGCGTGACGCGGGTAAACATGCGCCAGTCGCCAATCTGCTGAAAGTAACCGGCCAGTCCGGCGTGATGACTGCGCGGCGACACTGGCGGCGTCTGCTTCAGCGCCTGCCAGCGTTTCATGCCCCATAGCGTCGCCGCCAGACCCAACCCCACGCCTGCCACAATCGCTGCCTGTTTTCGTCGATGCTTCTGAATCATCCGCTGCTCCTGATTGGGGGAGAATAATTCAGTGTAGGCCGGGATCGAACAGGCGGCGGGTTTATGGTGGGTTAGTCGGGATTAGGGCAATGAGTTTTGGCAGGGGAATTCAGTTCCTGTATGGAATAAGGCTTGTCCGCTAAGAACAGGGAGTGAAAATTCGCAATTTTCAATGTGGGTTGCCCGCCTGTCGCCGGAACATTCGGGATAACTTACTTTCCTCTCCCGGCCGGACTGCAGCAAAAAGGGCCTCTGCAGGCCCTTTACTTAATCAGAAAACCGTTAAGTCCTTCTCAGAAACTTTGCCAGTTGTCATTGCCCGCAACGGCAACGGCAGGAACCGGGCGCCGGACGGCCGCGACCGGTGCGGGAAGATCAGAGGGGCGGGCTGTCACACGGGACGCTGAGAGGGTAAACGTGTTTACCAGTTGATTGAGCGCTGCAGCCTGCTCCATCAGAGAGCGTGAGGCCGCAGAAGCCTCTTCAACGAGCGCGGCATTCTGCTGTGTTACGTCGTCCATCTGATTGACGGCCTGATGCACCTGCCCTATTCCCTGAGACTGCTCACTGGCCGCCACGGATATCTCATCCACAAGGTCAGTGACCTGGCGCACGGCATCGTTCATTCTGGATATGTTTTCCCCTACGCCTTCTGCCTGAGCAGAGCCGGCTTCAACGAAGCCCATTGATGATTCAATCAGCTCCTTGATTTCGCGTGCCGAAGATGAGGATCGCTGTGCAAGATTGCGGACTTCACCAGCCACGACGGCAAAACCACGGCCCTGCTCTCCGGCACGGGCCGCTTCAACCGCAGCGTTCAGGGCGAGGATATTGGTCTGAAAAGCAATTCCTTCAATCAGCGCGATAATGTCAGTGATTTTCGCTGAGCTTCCTCTGATATCGCCCATTGTCGACAGGAGTGTGCGAACGCGACCGGCACTGTCTTCTGAGATCTCATGTGCATTCTTCGCCAGCTGGCTGGCCAGACGGGTGTTTTCAGCGGTCTGGCGAACCGTCTCGCTCAGCTCAGACATGCTTGCAGCAGTCTGCTCCAGGGAGGCCGCCTGTTCCTCGGTGCGCGATGAGAGGTCTTCGTTACCCGCTGATATCTGTGCTGACGCAGAGCTGACGGACTGGGCTGACGCTTCAACTTTTGACAGTGATAAGGATACGTTTTCAACCAGATGGTTAAATGCCCGGGCCGTCATGCCGATTTCATCCTTGCGGGACGCGTCAACCCGGAGTGTCAGGTCAAGCTTTTCGCTGGCACTTTCCATCGTTTCACGCATACCGTTAAGCTGGCCCCGGATGCCAAAGATAGTCCTGAGTGCAAAGAAAGCCAGCGTGATGATGGCCAGCGCTGAACCGCCGATCAGACTCCACACTGTTATTTTATAGGTTCTGTCATTTTCTTTACGCAGGCTATTGCTGACGTCTACATTGAACTTCAGTTGCTTCTGATAACCCGCAATCAACTGACGTGCAGCTTCACCAATGCCATCGCTTCCCTGAAGCGCTCCCAGTGCTACGGCATCATTCTGAGCCCGTGAGCCTGCCAGGAATGCCGGAAGCGTGGATTCAATGCGTTTCAGAATGGTGAAGGCCGACTCGGTCATCTGGCGGTCCTCTTCATTAGAAACGTCGTTCTTCAGGTAGTATTCGTTCAGTGAAGTAATGTTTCTGATGGTCGCGTCAATCTGCTTCTCAATGTCGGCCTGCCGCCGCGGCTCCGTTGCGCTCTGATGGCGGTAGAGCCAGATAATAAGGGAGTTACTTCCGTCGACCATTTTACCAATGTCCAGCAGCGACGGAACGGTATTCTCCTGAACGTACTGAAAGCGGGTCTGAAATCCTCCGGCAACGATCACTGCCACGATGACCATCGTGACCAGTGCTGCCGAAAGGAGCGAAAAGGTGAGCAGTAATCGCTGTGCAATTGTCATCTTTATTTCCTGCCATTATAAGTCATTGATCTATAAAAAGTTTCTATAAACCAAACTTCCAGCTTATTTATCGGCAAAAAAAAGAAATTAATTATACAAAAGGAAGGCTATCGATTTAGTGAAATGTAAATGTTCATAAAATAATAAATTTTTCAATTTTTTCCGGAAACAAATCGCCTGAAATTCTGACCGCTCGCTGAATAAGCGCGTGATACAGAAAAGACCCGCTGGCGGGTAAGGAAGACTGAGCCATCTCACTGCCAGCGCAGTAGCCAGCAGCTGAGAAAGTACAGTGGCGTACAAAAAACTCCCGCAATGCTCTGCAGATGGCTCTGAAAGGGTTAAAGGTCTGCGACCGGAAAGTGGTGAGGAAGCCGATAAATTCCAGCAATAACATCCCGCTGCTGGAGCTGTTAATAAAAATTAATCTGCATTTCACCTGAGTATTCAGGCGGCCAGCCTCTTTTTTTACAAAGCTTCTTTTCAGGCATAACTCAGCCCATTGTTAAGAAGTTCCGCTTCTGGCACAGAGCGGAAAGCTGATAATCAGAGGAGTGGCAGCAGAACAGTTGCATCAGAAGCGCGTACAGGCGGGATTTAATCAGAAAGAGCAAAAGCAAAGGATGATAATCACCGGTCTGTCCCTGACCGCGATTATCGAGGGTTTCCTGCGGGGTGTTTAGCTCATGGCACCCGGCGGTACGTGTCTGAACGTCGCAACATAAGCGCGGAACACGTATTTGAAAATGCGTTTCATGCAGCACCTGATTCAAATTTAGTTGAAGATATACTGAAAAAGTATAGCCGTTGCGCGTTTTAACAGCAAATAAATTTGAACCAGATCACAAAAAAGGCCGCTTATGGGTCAACAGCCCTACGCCATGTAGCCGAGATGCTCTAACAGGATGGTAGAGCCAATTGCAATCAGCACCACGCCGCCCAGCACTTCCGCCCATTTGCCCAGAACCGGGCCAATAAAGCGTCCAACCAGCACCCCGGTCGTTGCCATCACGGTGGTCGCGGCGCCGATAGTCAGTGCGGTGGTCACGATGTTTACCTGTAAGAAAGCCAGACCGACGCCGACGGCGAGCGCATCGAGGCTGGTCGCCACGGCAGTGGTGGCCAGCACCATAAAGCCATGGCTTTGCGGCGCTTCACAGGGCTCTGCAACCGCTGTCTGACGCAAGCCTTCCATCATCATGCGGCCACCCAAAAACGCCAGCAGACTAAAAGCTACCCAGTGATCCCACGCCATAATGTAACGGCTGGCAGCCAGTCCAAGTGCCCAGCCAATCAACGGGGTTAACGCTTCAATAGAGCCAAAAATCAGACCGGTACGCAGTGCTTCTTTAAAACCAGGACGATGCAGGGTGGCACCTTTGCCCAAGGCAGCAGCAAATGCATCCATCGACATGCCAAGCGCAAGAATCAGAGTAGCAATAAAGGTCATGATTTATTCACCTGGGGCGAAAAAGCGGCAATTCACGCTGAATTCACCACACAAAGTGTTCAGTTATAAAAAAGTGGGCGCAGTCTACCATGCAAACCGGAAGATAAAAAGACAGTAAAATCATGGATTTAAGTATAGCAAAGGCTATAACTCTTATCATTCGCTATAGATGGCGCTAAGTCGATGGCAGCAAAGCGTTTTCTGCGCTTTCCGCTGCCAGTTCTGCCCTGCCTGTGGCCCTGCTTCACGACGCTGCCATTGAACCGCGCCGCCGATTACCGGAAAATGTCGGGCTGATAAACAAGGGAACCGGTTATGAATAACCCTTTTGAAACGTTGATCGTGCCGGGTGGCATTTTGCTGCTGGGCTTTCTTTCGGCACTGCTGCTGCCTGCGCCCGCTTTCAGCCTGACGGTGGCACAGCATCTGTTGCAGATATTTCATCTGCAGGATCTGAATCAGCTCTACACGGTGGTGTTTTGCGTCTGGTTTTTGGTACTGGGCGCACTGGAATTTTTTGTGATCCGTTTTGTCTGGCGTCGCTGGTTCAGGGTCTGACGGCACAATGCGCGTCCACCAGCGCTTTTAATTGTGCGGCGCTGCGGGCGTAACCGTCACGCGGCAGATGGGCCGCGCCCAGTAACAGGCCTGCACAGTGCTGAGCCGCATCCTGATACCAGGCTGACAGCGGCGAAGGCGCCAGCCCCCACTCTGCCGCCTGTTGAGCAATAAGCTGATCCGGGGAACCCGCGGGCAGGCGGACCATTACCGCCAGCCCTGCACGCTGCAGGTCCGGAAAATGAGGCTGCAGCGCGGCGACCATCTTTTCCAGCCGATCCTGATACACCCGCTTCATCCGCCGCAGATGCCGCATGAAGTGACCTTCCCGCAGAAACGCCGCGACCGCATTGTGCAGCAATCCTGCCGATGCCGGCGCGAGTAACGCGCACACCTCACCGAATCGGGCGGTCAGTGCGGGCGGCACCACCACAAAACCGAGCCGCAGCTGCGGCGTCAGCGTCTTGCTGAATGTGCCGATATGCAGGACCCGCCCCTCGCGGTCGAGTGCGGCTAACGCAGGCGCGGCGCGATGACCCGGCTGGAGCTCACCCAGATAGTCATCTTCAATAATCCATCGCTGTTCGCGGCTGGCCCAGTCAAGCAGAGCATGGCGGCGCACCAGGCTCATCGTCATACCCAGCGGTGCCTGCTGGCCCGGTGTCACCAGCGCGAAGGCGGCCTCCGGCGCACGCGTCATCCCGACAGCGACCTGCATCCCCTCTTCATCAACAGGTACCCCAACCGGCCTGACCCGCAGCGCTTCCACCGCGCCGCGCGCCCGCCAGAATCCGGGATCTTCCAGCCACGCGGTTTTGCCCTGAAAATCCATCGCCAGGCCAATCAGGCCCATCGCACCTGCATAGCCACTGGTAATAATGATCTGGTCTGCCTGACAGCGCAGACCGCGCGCCACGGCCAGATAGGCCACCAGCGCCTGACGCAGTGCCAGGCTACCACGGGGATCGGGATAGCTGGCTGGTCGGCTTACCTGCATTCGCGCCTGCCGCTGCAGGATGCGCAGCCAGACTTTGGCCGGAAACGCATCACTGGCGGGCGTCCCCATCTGGAAGGTCAACGGCGGCACATCAAAGACCTCGATCGCCTCAGAACAGGGCGGAGGGCACACGGCGTCAGCGCGAGCCGGTTTTAAGGGCGGCAAGGCGCTGACAAAGGTGCCCGCCGCGCCCCGCGTCTCCAGAAACTGACCATCAGCCATCATGTCATAACTGGCACGGACGGTACCGCGAGCAACGCCGAGTTGTGCGGCCAGATCGCGGCAGGAAGGCAGACGTGCCCCAGGCTGTAAACGTCCTTCCTCAATCGCCTGCTCAATCAGCAGGCGTAGCTGTTCGCTAAGCCCACGCGACGCACCCCGTTGCAGCATCAGCGAGGAAAGGGGCGATGGACCAGTCAGACTCTCATTTTTTGGCACTTTATCTGCTCCATCCAGAGGCCGAAAATCGCTTCATCAACCCTGAACCCTGACTGAGGCAACACGATGAGCGAACGTATCAATTTTCACCAGGCAGCACCGGCAGGCATGAAAGCACTGAGCGGCGTAAACGGTTATCTGTCACAAACCGATCTGCCGCTCACTCTACTGGAACTGCTGTTCCTGCGTATATCCCAGATTAACGGCTGCGCTTACTGCATTGATATGCATACAAAAGCGCTGAACAAAGCCGGGATGAGCTGGGAGAAAATTGTGCTGACGCCGGTCTGGCACGAATCCGGCACCCTGTTCAGCGAAAAAGAGAAGGCGGCCCTGCAGTGGGCGGAGTGCCTGACGCTGATTGCACAGAACGGCGCGCCGGACGCGAACTATACCGCGCTAAGGAAGCACTTCTGTGAGAAAGAGATTGTCGATCTGAACATTGCGATTGGCCTGATGAACACCTACAACCGCATGGCGATAAGTCTGAAAAAGCTGCCCGCCTGTGCAAATGCGTCATAAGCGAAACCGATGCGTGCGCCACTGCGCGCGCATTTTCAGACTCACAAAAATGTAACATTGTTTTTACACATACAGCCGATGCGCATCTTCTGACCCTATTCCCGTTATTCCTTTTTGCATAATAAATCGCTAAATTTCAGCTAATTAAATAATTCCTCACGGTTATCACGCATTCAGGGGTTGCACCATCATGGGGCTTTTCCGCAACATCATTTTTCTGTTAACTTACTGACTTAACGATAAAAAATCGCTAATCCTGTACAGCACCTGATGATTAATTCTTATGCTGAATCATTTCTGCATTTAAAAAATAAACAAATGTTTAATTCAGATGCGAGAATGTTATATTCAGAGGACAAAGCATAACGTGCAGTTAACGCGTTATCACCGCTTTAACCTATACCTGAGACTTAACCTTTGAGAAATAGCGCAACGCGCTCATCAGAAGCGTGACTATTTCGCCTGCGAAACTGTTGGGCTTCAGGTCAACAGAAGAGGAGATGTCGCCTCATGTGCAATTCAGCTGTAAACCTTGCGCTCGCGATGAGTGCCATGGCAAAGGACACCACTACCGCGCAGGAGCGCAAAGACGTTGACGTGCTGCTGATTGGCGCAGGTGTGATGAGCGCTACCCTCGGCGCATGGCTGCAGGATTTAGAACCGGACTGGTCCATCGAAATGGTGGAGCGGCTGGATAGCGTGGCTGAAGAGTCGTCCAACGGCTGGAATAACGCCGGGACCGGTCATGCGGCGCTGGCCGAGCTGAACTATACGCCTCAGCAGGCGGATGGCAGCATCGACATCTCCAAAGCGGTGACGATTAACGAATCGTTTCAGATTTCCCGCCAGTTCTGGGCCTGGCAGGTTCAGAAAGGGAATCTGCGCAACCCGAAAAGCTTTATTCACAGCACGCCACACATGAGCTTTGTCTGGGGCGACGACAACGTCGACTTCCTGCGTAAGCGCTACAAGGCGCTGCAGAAAAGTACCCTGTTCCGTGGTATGGCTTACTCCGAAGATCCACAGCAGATTGCCCGCTGGATCCCGCTGGTGATGAATGGCCGCGATCGCCGCCAGAAAGTGGCCGCGACATGGACTGAGATGGGCACCGACGTCAACTTCGGTGAAATCACCCGTCAGCTGATTGCCGCCCTGGAGAAGAAAGCAAACTTCCGACTGCGTCTGCGTCAGGAAGTGCGTGAGCTGAAGCAGCTCGCCGACGGGCGCTGGCAGGTCACCCTGCAGTGCCTGAACAGCGGCACTCGTCGCACGCTGGTCGCAGGCAAAATCTTTATTGGCGCAGGCGGCGCGGCGTTACCGCTGCTGCAGAAAGCCGGTATTCCGGAAGCTCACGGCTACGCCGGTTTCCCGGTAGGCGGATCATTCCTGGTCACCGAAAACCCGCAGGTCGTCGCTCAGCACATGGCCAAGGTCTATGGCAAAGCCAGCGTGGGTGCACCGCCAATGTCCGTGCCGCACGTCGATACCCGCGTACTGGATGGCAAGCAGGTCCTGCTGTTTGGTCCGTTCGCGACCTTCTCCACTAAGTTCCTGAAGCAGGGTTCGCTGATGGATATGTTCACCTCGCTGAACAGCAGCAACATGCTGCCAATGGTAAAAGTGGGCCTGAAAAGTTTTGATCTGGTGAAATACCTGATGGATCAGGTACTGCAAAGCGATCGCGACCGCATGGAGGCCCTGCGCGCCTATGTTCCGCAGGCGAAGCAGGAGGACTGGCGCCTTGTCACCGCGGGTCAGCGTGTGCAGATCATCAAAAAAGATGAGAAAGAGGGTGCGGTATTACGCCTGGGCACCGAAGTCGTCGCCTCACAGGATGGCACGATTTCTGCCCTGCTGGGTGCCTCACCGGGCGCCTCTACGGCAGCACCGATTATGCTGGAGCTGCTGCATAAGGTCTGTCCTGAGCAGATGAAGACGCCGGAATGGCAGAATAAAATTCGTGCCGTGATCCCCTCCTGGGGACGCAAACTCAACGGCGACGTGGCGCTGACGGAAAAAGTGTTAGCCGAAACCAGCCGTATTCTGCAACTCGACTACTCGCCGGTTACCCCAATGGCGGCCAACGACGAAGGCCGTGAAACCGCATTCGTGGTCGGCAAGTAATTCAGCGCCATCCAGAAAAAGGCTCCGCACGGCGGGGCCTTTTTTATTGGCCGATTGCCTGGTCGTCCTGACTATTCTCTATTAGGGTTAAGGCATCTTTTCGCTGAACGCTCAAGAGGAAACGGCATGTCTTACTCCCCCGGCTCATCGGAATTCACGCTGCTTGACCGCTACTGGCGGGCGGCTAACTACCTCTCCGTCGGACAGATCTACCTGATGGATAACCCGCTGTTACGCGAACCGCTAAGGCCAGAGCACATCAAACCGCGCCTGCTGGGCCACTGGGGCACCACGCCAGGGCTGAATTTTATCTACGCCCACCTCAATCGCGCGATCCGCAGGCACGATCTGAATATGATTTATCTCTGCGGGCCAGGACACGGCGGCCCCGGCATGGTGGCAAATACCTGGCTGGAGGGCAGCTACAGCGAGATCTATCCGCAGGTTTCACAGGATGCAGCGGGCATGCAGCGCCTGTTTAAGCAGTTCTCTTTTCCCGGCGGCATCCCCAGTCACGCGGCACCGGAAACGCCGGGCTCGATCAACGAAGGCGGTGAGCTGGGCTATTCGCTCTCTCATGCTTTCGGGGCGGCCTTCGACCACCCCGACCTGATCGTGCCGTGCGTGATTGGTGACGGCGAGGCGGAAACCGGGCCGCTGGCCTCCAGCTGGCACGGCATCAAATTCCTCAACCCTGAACGTGACGGCGCGGTACTGCCGATTCTGCACCTTAACGGCTATAAGATTGCCAACCCGACGCTGCTGGGGCGCAGCAGCGACGAGGATCTGCACCAGCTGTTCAGCGGCTACGGCTATGAGCCGCTGTTTGTCTGCGGACATGAACCGGAAAAAATGCACCCGCTGATGGCGGAGACCCTGGAGCGGGCACTGGCGAAAATTGCCGCTTATCAGCAAGAGGCGCGCAGTGGTAACGCCAGCGCCGACGTGCCGCGCTGGCCGATGATCATCCTGCGCAGTCCCAAAGGCTGGACCGGCCCCGAAACGGTCGACGGCAAAAAGGTGGAAGATTTCTGGCGCGCCCATCAGGTGCCGGTCGCAGCCTGCCGCGAAGATGAAGGACATCGCCAGATCCTGGAGAACTGGATGCGCAGCTACCAGCCCGACGACCTGTTTGATGAGCAGGGCCGGCTGAAGCCGGAGCTGCAGGCGCTGGCACCCGAAGGCGATAAGCGGATGGGCGCATCGCCTTATGCTAACGGCGGCCTGTTGCGCCGCAAACTGGATACGCCGGAGATGGCGGACTTCGCCTGCGAGGTCAGCGAACCGGGCGCGCAGGTAGCGCAGGCCACGGAACATCTGGGACGTTATCTCAGCGCGCTGTTCCTGCGTAACCGCGATAATTTCCGCCTGTTCGGGCCTGATGAAACCGCCTCTAACCGTCTGACGCCGGTTTTCGATGTGACCAGCCGCACCTGGCTGGAACGCACCGAGCCTTACGATGAGCAGCTGGCGCGCGATGGCCGGGTCATGGAAATCCTCAGCGAGCATCAGTGTCAGGGCTGGCTGGAGGGCTATCTGCTGACCGGCCGCCACGGGCTGTTCAACTGCTATGAAGCCTTTATCCACATCGTCGATTCGATGTTTAATCAGCACGCCAAATGGCTGAAGGTGTCGCGCAAGCTGGGCTGGCGTAAGCCCATCTCATCGCTTAACTATCTGCTCTCCTCCCACGTCTGGCGGCAGGATCATAACGGCTACAGCCATCAGGATCCGGGCTTTATGGATCACGTCGCCAACAAGAAAGCGGACATTGTGCGCATCTATCTGCCGCCCGATGCCAATACGCTGCTGTGGGTGGGCGATCACTGCCTGCGCACCTGGAACCGCATCAACGTGATCGTGGCGGGCAAGCAGCCTTCGCCACAATGGCTGGATATCAGCAGCGCGGTAGCCCATTGCGAAGCGGGTATGGGCGAATGGCGCTGGGCGGGCACGACGCCCGATAATGCAGAGCCGGACGTGGTGATGGCCTGTGCCGGTGATGTGCCGACGATGGAGACGCTGGCGGCAGTCGACCTGCTGCGCGGAATGCTGCCCGAACTGCGCATCCGCGTGGTGAACGTGGTCGATTTGCTGGCGCTGCAGCCGCAGGAGCAGCATCCGCACGGCAAACCGGATGAGGCATTCGACGCGCTGTTTACGCAGGATAAGCCGGTGATTTTTGCTTTCCACGGCTATCCGGCGCTGATACATCGTCTGACCTATTCGCGTACCAATCACCGCAACTTCCATGTGCGCGGCTTTAACGAAGAGGGAACTACTACCACGCCCTTTGATATGACCGTGCTGAACGAGCTTGACCGTTATCATCTGGCGCAGGAGGCGATCCTGCGTGTACCGGGGCTGGCGGCGGCACATCCGGAACTGCTGGAGGATTTACAGCAGCGGCTGGCGGAACATCATCGTTATGTGCGTGAGCATGGTGAAGATCTGCCCGAGGTGCGGAACTGGAAATGGCCGTCGGCCACCGCACCGGGTGCGCCCGACTAAGCAGCCAGCAGCGCGTCGGTCAGCATCCAGACGGTGGTCGCCACCAGCGACAGCGCCATCAGGCTGTTAAAGAGCTGACGTTTCCAGGCAATCTGCAGATGGCTGCGCAGGCGATCGCCCAGCGCAGCCCAGATCAGGATGCAGGGCAGGTTCAGCAGCATAAAGCCGGTCATCACCGTCAGAACCCCGCTGCTGGCGCTGTAGAGCAATGCAACGTTGGTTGCCATCAGCCAGGCCTTGGGGTTAATCGCCTGGAAGCAGGCGCCGCCCACCAGCGTCATCGGCTGCGGCCGGTTTCGCGCTTCCGGCGCAGCGGCGCGGAAAATTTTCCAGGAGAGCCACAACAGATAGGCGCAGCCTGCCAGCGTCAGCGGCAGGCGAACCGCCGCCATCCCGTGCAGCAGCAGCTCCAGTGCCATCCCGGCAATCAGCGTCTGTATCGCACAGCCGATTAAAATGCCGAATATCATCGGCAGGGTTCGTCGCATGCCAAAATTAACGCCGGAGGTCGCCAGCAGCAGGTTGTTCGGGCCTGGCGTAATAGACATCACGGTAACGTAACTGAAGAAAGAGGGATCAAGCATCATAACGCTCCTGAAAAACAGACAGAACGCTATGCTACGGCGGGAAAAGAGATGGTAACAGTGACACAAAATTACTATTGTTATGGTTACAGTTACTGTTAATTGCAATTGTACCCATTCTGTCCGGAGGCGACTGTGTCCCTTGTTCCCACATCCGATCGGCCCCTTTATCAGCAGCTGGCCGAGAGCTTCGCCGAGGCCATTCATCAGGGCACGCTGAAACCCGGCAAACGTCTGCCCGCAATCCGGCGCGTGGCTCAGTCCCATCAGGTCAGCGTCAATACGGTGCTGAATGCCTGGCAGATGCTGGAAGATCGCGGCCTGATTGAGGCGCGGCCGCAGTCAGGCTATTACGTGCGCGGCGTTTTACCCGCTGTAATCCGGCACGGTGAGCATAAAACCCGGGTACGCGATCCCGGCAGCGGCAAGCTTGATCTGATCGATAAGGTCTTTGCGGCCCAGAATCATCCCGACTATATCAACATCTCGCTGGCCTGCCCGCAGGACAGCGAACTGTTTCCGGCGGCGCGTATCGCCAGGATTACCGCCTCATTGCTGCGTCGTTATCCCGGCATCATCGGGCGTTATGCGCTTCCGCCTGGTAGTGAGCGCTTACGGGAGGAGATTGCGCGACGGGCACTTCACGCCGGGCAGACCCTTACAGCCGATGAGATTACCCTGACCCACGGCTGTATGGAGGCGCTTCAGCTCGCTCTGCGGGCGGTGACCCAGCCGGGTGACTGCGTCGGGCTGGAGTCACCGACCTACTTTTTCCTGTTTCCCCTGCTGGCCTCACTGGGCCTCAGGGCGCTGGAAATCCCTACCGATCCCCAGCAGGGGTTGTCACTGGATGCGCTGGAGATGCTGCTTCAGGAGCAGCGCATCCAGGCGCTGATTGCTATGCCTGGCGTACAGAATCCGCTGGGCTGCAGCATGTCGCTTTCAAATAAGAAGCGGCTGGCGAAGTTAGTGAATACTTACCACGTCCCGCTGATAGAAGATGGGCTCTATGACGAACTGCAGTTCGACTGGCCGCTCTCGCCGCCTGTTAAAGCCTTTGACCGCGATGGCTGGGTTATTTACTGCACCAGTTTTACCAAAACCGTCGCGCCCGATTTTCGTATTGGCTGGACCGCTGCAGGCCGTTTTCATGATGAGATCGCCCGCCTGAAAGCCGTGTCGTCAATGGCCGAATCCGCCCTGCTCTCGGAAACCCTGGCGGAGTTTCTGGCGTCCGGCGGTTATGACCACCATCTGCGCACCCTGCGTCGGCGCTACGCCGCCAATCTGGATGAGGCCCGCGGGCTAATCGCCCGATACTTCCCCACGGGTACCCGTGCGACGCTGCCGCGCGGCGGCTTCGTTTTCTGGGTTGAGTTGCCGGGCGGCGTGAATACCACCGCGATGTTTGACCGGCTGTTGCAGGAGAAAATCTGCGTCACGCCCGGCGCACTTTACTCCCTGAGTGAGCGCTATAACCATGCGCTGCGCCTCTCCTGCTGCTATCCGTTTGATGCGCGTTACACTCAGGCGATTAAACGCGCGGGCGAGATCGCCTGTGAGATGGCGGCGCTGCCAGCCGGTGAGGATCAGGGTGTGCCGTTGCGGCCCCAGACGGTGTAGCCACGCCGTTCGGTCAGGCGTTCATAATAGGTGCGCACCGCCGGATAGTCAGGATGATCGAGCGGGGTTTCAAACCAGCGATTGACGGCCAGCCCGATCGGAATGTCCGCAAGGGTGAAATTCCGTCCGGCCACGTAGCGTCCGGTTTTTTCCAGCTGCTGGTTGAGAATGTTCATGGTATGCGCCCAGCCTTTACAGGCAGCAGCCAGCAGACGCGGGTCCTGATGAGCCGGCGAGTTGCGCACTAGCGACATAAAGGCATAACGCCAGGAGGTGTTGAGTTCGGTGGATTGCCAGTCCATCCACTGGTCGACAGGCGCGCGCGTCTGGGGATGAAGAGAGTAGAGCCATTCGCCGCCATAGGCATTGGCCAGATAGCGCAGGATGGCATTGGATTCCCACATCACGAAGTCATCATCCTTCAGGACCGGCACCATCGCATTAGGATTCAGCGCCATGAATTCCGGCAGGTGCGTGGAGCGGAATCCATCACCCCACTCTTCGCGCTCGTAGTCCAGATCCAGCTCGTCACACAGCCATAACAGTTTGCGCACGTTGATTGAGGAAGCGCGTCCCAGGATCGTTAGCATTCACAGTCTCCGACAAAACCTTTAACTTATTGATAACGCTGTTGGCGGTGATAAGCAATCTTCCGGCAGAGAAAAGGCCATACTCAACCCAGAGCAAGGAGTCACCATGCAGGTCGCGTTTAAGCAAGTCGATGTGTTCACTTCATCTGCCTTTAACGGCAATCCGCTGGCGGTGATTATGGACGCGCAGGGGTTAAGCGACGGTCAGATGGCCGCGATTGCCCGCTGGACGAATCTGTCAGAAACCACCTTTGTCCTGCCCCCGCAGCACGAAGAAGCTGATTACCGGGTGCGTATTTTCACCGTGGAAGGCGAACTGCCGTTTGCCGGACATCCGACGCTGGGCACCGCACACGCCCTGCTGGAGGCGGGCTGGCCGATCCGCAACCCGGACATCATCGTACAGGAGTGCGGTGTCGGTAACGTCGCGGTCAGGCGTAACGAGGCGGGCGAACTGGCGTTTGCGGCACCGGCTGCGACGCTGATGCCCTGGCAGGATGCCCTGCTGAGCAGAGCGTTAAACAGTGATGCGTTCGACCTGACGCAAAGCCCGACCGTGGTGGATATGGGGATTCGCTGGCTGCTGGTGCCTATGGTCAGCGCCGAAGCCGTGCTGGCACTGCAGCCCGGCGTCAGCGATCTTCAGCAACTGATTCTTCAGGCGGGCGTTTCAGGTGTGATGCCCTTTGGTCGTTTGCCTGCAGGTGAGCAGGAACAGTATGAAGTGCGGAGTCTGCTGGTCGAGCATGGCAGCCTGACCGAAGATCCGGTGACCGGCAGCGCCAACGCCTGTCTGGCACGTTATCTGGCGATGACCGGCCAGACGACGCCTTACCGCGTTCGCCAGGGCACGGCGCTGCAGCGTGCCGGTCGGGTGAGCGTGACCTTTGCCGGAGAAACGATCTGGATAGGAGGTCATACTCTGACCGTCATCGACGGCACGATCGCCCTGTAAGAGAGGCGGCATTCGCAGACGGGTTATCGCGACGCCGCCCGCCGTTAAATTCCCTGCCCGCCTGACGCTTCAATACGCTGCGCGGTGATCCAGCCCGTTTCGTCACTGAGGATGGCGCTGATGGCGTCGCCAATATCATCCGGCAGGCCGACGCGACCCAGCGCCGTCAGCCCGGCGATCTGGTCGTTTATCTCGCGGGTATCGCGCACCCGGCCACCGCCGAAGTCGGTTTCTATCGCCCCCGGTGCCAGGATATTAACCCGGATGCGCCGTTCACCCAGCTCTTTGGCCTGATAGCGCGTCAGCACCTCCATCGCCCCTTTCATCGACGCATAGGTCGCAGAGCCTGGATAGACCAGCCGGGTCAGCCCGCTGGAGATATTCAGGATGCGGCCTCCGTCACCGATCAGCGGCAGGAGTTTCTGCGTCAGGAAGTAGGGGCCCTTAAAATGCACATTCATCAGCGCATCAAATTCCGCCTCAGTGGTGTCGGCAAAAGGCTTGTAGTGGCCATGTCCGGCATTGTTCACTAAATAATCAAACGTGTCGCGCCGCCACTGCTGCTGAAGTATTGCCTTTACCTCTCCGGCAAAGCGATCAAACTGCCCGGTTTCGCCAACATCCAGTGCCAGCGCGACGGCACGCCTGCCCAGCGCCTCAATCTCTTTCACTACGGCCTGCGCTTCATCGGCATGACTGCGGTAGGTCAGAATAATATCTGTGCCTCTGGCAGCCAGTTTTAATGCGCCATTCCGGCCTAAACCGCGGTTGGCACCCGTAATTAACGCTATTTTTTGATTCATCTCTCACGCCTGTTGAAAAATTGAACACGCCTTAAGGATATTCGCCGGTTCCTGATCTATAAACAGGGCTAAGCGCGCATCACTGTTTCAATAACAACAACAATCGGTGAACAATATGGACAAAATTCACGCAATGCAGGTGTTTGTGCGGGTGGCCGAAATGGGCAGTTTTACCCGTGCAGCGGAAAGTTTAGGCGTCCCCAAAGGCAGCGTATCGCGACAGATTCAGGCGCTGGAGAATCAGATGGCAACACGTCTGCTGCATCGCACCACGCGCCGGGTGCAACTCACGCAGGATGGGCTGGTCTATTACGACCGTTGTCTCGATCTGTTGTCGATGATTGATGATATGGACAGCCTGTTCCAGCATGAACCCGCCTCACTCAGCGGTAAGCTCCGGGTGGATATGTCGGTGGCGATGGCGACCGGTTTTATCCTGCCGCGGCTGCCGGAATTTTTGCAGCACTATCCCGGCATTGAGATTGAACTGAGCAGCAGCGACCGCCAGGTGGATGTGATACGGGAAGGCTTTGACTGCGTGATTCGGGTCGGTGAGCTCAAAGACTCGGGGCTGATTGCGCGAAAAATTGGGACCCATACCTTGATCAACTGCGCCAGCCCTGGCTACCTTTCGCGTTTCGGCATGCCGACCCGGCTGGAAGAGCTGTCTCAGCATGCGATGGTGCACTACAGCCAGCAGCTTGGCCAGGCCTCACCCGGTTTTGAATATTTCGATGGCCGCCAGTGCCACTATGTTCACACCGGCGGTGTGGTGACCGTAAACAGTACGGAGACCTATCGCGCCGCCTGCCTGGCCGGTCTGGGGATTATCCAGGTGCCCGCGGCCGGCATTCAGTCACTACTGGAACGCGGTGCGCTGGTGGAGGTGCTGCATCGTTTCCCCGCCCGCCCCATGCCGATCCATCTGCTCTATCCGCACCGGCGCAATGTGGCACGTCGCGTCAGGGTATTTATGGAGTGGCTGAGTCAGGTACTACAGGAGTACGTCACCTGAGCGGCTATACTTTGATTTTCATGATAAACAGGACAGCGAAGGTCTATGACAGACAAGCAGGAAAATTCACAGGATAAGCAGCCAGAAAAACCGCTTATCGATATTAAAACCGGTAATCACACCGTCGATGAGTCGATTGTTCGCGTGTCGCGCTTCGCCGCCTGGTTTCAGGCTATTCCGGCGGTCGCGCATTTTATTCGGGCGATCGACCGTTTTAACGATCGGCTCGGCAGCCAGTTTGGCGCAGCGATTACTTATTTCTCATTTTTGTCGCTGATCCCGATTCTGATGGTGTCGTTTGCAGCTGTGGGTTTTGTGCTGGCATCCAATCAGAGTCTGCTAACCGATATCATCAACAAGATCGTCAGCAGCATCAGCGATCCGACGCTGGCTACCACGCTGAAGAATACGGTAAACACCGCCATTCAGCAGCGTGCCACGGTAGGGATTACCGGTTTACTGCTGGCGCTCTATTCCGGCCTTAACTGGATGGGCAATCTGCGCGAAGCGATTCGTGCGCAGTCGCGCGACGTGTGGGAGCGGCAACCGGATGACAAAGAGAAAATCTGGAAGCGCTATATCCGTGATTTTCTGTCGCTGACCGGTCTGATGCTGGCGCTGGTGATTACGCTGTCGCTGACTTCAGTGGCCGGTTCTGCGCAGGCGGTCATCGTGAGCGCGCTGGGGCTGGATGGCATCGACTGGCTGCGGCCCGCGCTGACTATTATCGCTACCTCGATCTCTGTCATGGCTAACTATCTTCTGTTTCTCTGGATTTTCTGGATACTGCCGCGTCATAAGCCGCGCAGGAAGGCACTGTTTCGCGGCACCCTGCTGGCCGCCATCGGCTTTGAGGTGATTAAGTTTGTGATGACGCTGACGCTGCCAAAGCTGGCGACCTCGCCGTCAGGCGCGGCCTTTGGTTCGGTGCTGGGTCTGATGGCGTTTTTTTACTTCTTCGCCCGCCTGACGCTCTTCTGTGCCGCTTGGATTGCCACGGCTAAATATAAAGACGATCCGCAGATGCCTCAGGCAGGCGCAAAACAGAAAGCATCGTAACCGGCTAACAACCGCGGAAAATGCTCCCCCTCAGCTACTTTTTAATCAGATAACAGGATGAATAGCTGAGGGGTCACTTTTATTTCGCCCTTTCTCAGAGTATCCCGCCAGATATCACCCGGTTTTCCCCGGTATCGCCCGGCATTTGTCGCACCACAGAAATTATCCTCTTTTTGCCCGCTGAAGCCAGACGTGGCGCGGGTTTTCACCATTGAATGCACCCTGGCAGATGCGTAAGATTCTTTGTCTGTATTTACAAATAAGAAACAGTTATGCAAGCCTCCCTCACAGACACACTCGACAAACAGCAGGACCCCACGCCCGTTAACTCACGCAGTAAAGTGGTGATTGCGTCGCTGGTCGGAACGGCCATCGAATTCTTCGACTTTTACATTTACGCTACGGCTGCGGTCATTGTTTTTCCGCACATTTTCTTCCCGCAGGGGGATGCCACGGTCGCCACGCTCCAGTCGCTGGCCACGTTCGCCATCGCCTTTGTGGCGCGTCCGATTGGCTCGGCGGTGTTCGGACACTTTGGTGACCGCGTAGGGCGCAAGGCGACGCTGGTGGCCTCGCTGCTGACCATGGGGATCTCTACCGTGGTGATTGGCCTGCTGCCAGGCTATGAAACCATCGGCGTGCTGGCACCGCTGCTGCTGGCGCTGGCGCGTTTTGGTCAGGGGCTGGGGCTGGGCGGTGAATGGGGCGGCGCGGCGCTGCTGGCGACAGAGAATGCGCCAGCGAAGAAGCGTGCACTCTATGGCTCCTTTCCTCAGCTGGGTGCGCCGATTGGCTTTTTCTTTGCAAACGGGACATTTCTGCTGCTCTCGTGGCTGCTGACTGACGAGCAGTTTATGCAGTGGGGCTGGCGCGTACCCTTTATTCTCTCTGCCGTACTGGTGCTGATTGGCCTCTATGTGCGCGTGTCGCTGCATGAGAGTCCGGTGTTCGCCAAAGTGCAGAAAGAGAAGAAGCAGGTTCGGGTGCCGATTGCCGCGCTGCTGAGCCAGCATCTGACCGCCACTATTCTCGGCACCTTTATTATGCTGGCGACCTACACGCTGTTTTACATCATGACGGTCTATTCGATGAGCTACGGGACCACGCCTGTGCCTGCCGGCCTGGGTATTCCGCGTAACAGTATGCTGTGGATGCTGATGCTGGCGGTGATTGGTTTCGGGGTCATGGTGCCGATTGCCGGCCTGCTGGCGGACCGGTTTGGTCGCCGCAAAACCATGATCACTATTACGCTGATGATCATCGCATTTTCGTTCCTGTTCCCGGCGATGCTCGGTTCCGGTTCACAGGCGCTGGTGATGGTGTTTCTGCTGCTGGGCCTGAGCATTATGGGCCTGACGTTTGGCCCGATGGGCGCGCTGCTGCCGGAGCTCTTCCCGACGGAAGTCCGTTATACCGGTGCCTCGTTCTCTTACAATCTCTCCTCGATTCTGGGTGCCTCTGTAGCACCTTATATCGCGACCTGGCTGAATGCGCATTATGGCCTGCAGGCTGTGGGGTTCTATCTGGCGTCAATGGCGGCGCTGACGCTGATTGCGCTGCTCGCCTGTAAAGAGACGCGTCATCAGACGCTGTATGATGTGTAATCTTCCCTGGTGAAGGGAAGTCAAACCCGGCAGATGCCGGGTTTTTTTTATGGTGCAGGCTTAAAGAGTACAACCGCTCTGAAGGGCTAAACAAAGCATCGCCTTATGTTCAGGCGCCAGGCTCAGGGAGTATACGCCCTTCGCAAAGACGCAAAACCCGCCATCCCTGGCCCGCTATGCTTTGCTACAGGCGTATGCTCCCATCGCGTTAAGTGGATCAGCTATCTGTCACAAGATCCTGATCGTGCTTAAAGTAACAAAAATGAGGCGAGGCCATTCTTACAGCAATTAAGCAGTCTGAGGGCACTGGCAACACGGTCAGAAGAGGAAAGCGTCTCGCGCCATGGACAAAAACGCCGGGAGCGTTTTTGAACAACGTAAAGCGTTGGCCCGTTTACGGGCGCACCTCAGGGATGAGGTGCGTAATCGCGCGGGCCGGGCATGCCAGGGATTGGCTTAAGCGTCTTTCCGATCTGACCGCGTTGCCTGTGCAGGCTCGGTCTCACAGCGAAGCAGGCAGTGCAGGCAGTGCAGGCAGTGCAGGCAGTGCAGGCAGTGCAGGCAGTGCAGGCAGTGCAGGCAGTGCAGGCAGTGCAGGCAGTGCAGGCAGTGCAGGCAGTGCAGGCAGTGCAGGCAGTGCAGGCAGTGCAGGCAGTGCAGGCAGTGCAGGCAGTGCAGGCAAGTGTTCACAAATAAAAAACCCCGGCAAGCCGGGGTCTGTTTTGCTGAAAACGGTGTTGCCGGTGATTAACCTGCGACAGCGATACGCTTCATGTCGGTCATATAGCCACGCAGCTTACGGCCCACGATTTCAATCGGGTGCTGACGAACGGCTTCGTTGACGTCACGCAGCTGCGCGTTGTCCACCTGCGTACCTTCAACCGCTTTGCCCAGATCGCCTGGCTGCAGCGTGGTCATGAACTCTTTCAGCAACGGCACTGCCGCGAAGGAGAACAGGTAGTTACCATACTCTGCGGTGTCGGAGATCACCACGTTCATCTCATACAGACGCTTACGGGCGATGGTGTTCGCGATCAGCGGCAGCTCATGCAGTGACTCATAGTAAGCCGACTCTTCGATGATGCCCGCGTCGACCATGGTTTCAAACGCCAGCTCAACGCCCGCTTTCACCATCGCAACCATCACCACGCCTTTGTCGTAGTACTCCTGCTCTTCGATTTTACCTTCATACTGAGAGGCCGTTTCGAACGCGGTCTGGCCGGTCTCTTCACGCCAGGTCAGCAGTTTTTTATCGTCGTTGGCCCAGTCTGCCATCATGCCGGAGGAGAATTCGCCAGAGATGATGTCGTCCATGTGTTTCTGGAACAGCGGCGCCATGATGGTTTTCAGCTGCTCTGACAGCGCATAAGCGCGCAGTTTCGCCGGATTAGAGAGGCGATCCATCATCAGGGTGATGCCACCAAACTTCAGCGACTCGGTGATGGTTTCCCAGCCGAACTGGATCAGCTTCTCGGCGTAAGCCGGATCGGTGCCTTCAGCCACCAGCTTGTCGAAGCAGAGCAGTGAACCAGCCTGTAACATACCGCACAGGATGGTCTGCTCGCCCATCAGGTCAGATTTCACTTCAGCGACAAACGACGATTCCAGTACGCCCGCGCGGTCGCCACCGGTCGCGGCGGCCCAGGCTTTGGCAATCGCCATGCCTTCGCCCTTTGGATCGTTTTCCGGATGAACCGCGATCAGGGTCGGCACGCCGAAGCCACGCTTGTACTCTTCACGAACTTCCGTGCCCGGGCACTTCGGTGCCACCATGACGACGGTGATATCTTTACGGATGCTCTCACCCACTTCAACGATGTTGAAGCCATGTGAGTAGCCCAGCGCAGCGCCATCTTTCATCAGCGGCTGAACAGCCTGAACCACGGCGGAGTGCTGCTTGTCCGGCGTCAGGTTAACCACGAGGTCCGCCTGCGGGATCAGATCTTCGTAGGTGCCCACTTTGAAACCGTTATCGGTCGCTTTACGCCATGAAGGGCGTTTTTCCGCAATGGCTTCCGCACGGAGTGCATAGGCAACATCCAGACCGGAATCGCGCATGTTCAGACCCTGGTTCAGGCCCTGTGCGCCACAGCCAACGATAACGACTTTTTTGCCTTTCAGGAAACTGGCACCGTCCGCAAATTCATCACGTGCCATGAAGCGGCATTTGCCTAACTGCGCTAACTGGTTGCGCAGATTCAATGTGTTGAAATAGTTAGCCATGGGAACTCCGGTAAGGTTGTGTTTGCTTTTTTTGTTCAGGAACGGCGTGTTATGCCACGCCGCGAATGACCCCATCATACGACAGGAATTTTGTTGCTTAAATTGATATATTAACAACGTCATATTGCAATAAATGCAACACTAATCAGAGGCGACGCGCGCATGGATTTACGGGATCTGAAACTGTTTCTTCATCTGGCAGAAAGCTGCCACTTCGGGCGCAGCGCGCGGGCGATGCATGTCAGTCCTTCCACGCTGTCACGCCAGATTCAGCGACTGGAAGAGGATGTCGGCCATGCGCTGTTCCTGCGCGATAACCGCACCGTGACGCTGACGGAGGCGGGCGAGCGCCTGCGGCAATTTGCCCAACAGACACTGTTACAGTATCAGCAGCTGCGCCACGTGATGGATCTGAATGGTCCCTCACTGAGCGGTGAGCTGCGCCTGTTCTGCTCGGTGACGGCGGCCTATAGCCATCTGCCACCTATTCTCGACCGCTTTCGCGCAGAACATCCGCAGGTTGAGATCAAACTGGATACCGGCGATGCCGCAGATGCGGTGGAAAAAGTGCACTCCGGCGATGCTGATTTAGCGATTGCCGGTCGCCCTGAAACCCTGCCCGCCAGTATCGATTTTATGCCACTGGGGCTGATTCCGCTGGTGCTGATCGCGCCCGCGCTGCCCTGCGCCGTGCGCACTCAGGCCACACAGCCGCAGCCCGACTGGTCAAAAATCCCCTTTATCCTGCCGGTGCAGGGCCCGGCACGGCGGCGTATCGATCTCTGGTTCCGCCGTCATCGCATCCCGAATCCGTTAATTTACGCCACCGTGTCGGGGCATGAGGCGATTGTCTCGATGGTGGCGCTGGGCTGCGGTATCGCTTTACTGCCGGATGTGGTACTGGAAAACAGCCCGGAACCGGTGCGTAACCGCGTACTGATGCTGGAGAATGTAGAGTCCGTTGCGCCATTTGAGCTTGGCATCTGCGTACAAAAAAAGCGGCTCGGTGAGCCGCTTATCAGTGCGTTCTGGAGCCAGCTGTAATCAGCTGCCTGACAGGAAGAAGCGGAACGCCGGGTTGTCGCTTTCGTCGTGAAAGTCGTAACCCAGATCGGTGAGATGCTCTTCGAACTGCGGCTCATCGCTGCCGAGTTCAAACGCGGCCAGTACGCGGCCATAATCGGTGCCGTGGCTGCGATAGTGGAACAGCGAGATATTCCAGTGGGTGCCGAGCGTCTGCAGGAACTTCAGCAGCGCGCCTGGCGCCTCCGGAAACTCAAAACTGAAGAGCCGTTCACGCAGCGGTTTAGAGGGACGACCACCGACCATGTAGCGCACGTGCAGTTTCGCCATCTCATCATCAGAGAGATCCACCACCTGATAACCGCCCCGGGTCAGCTCGCCGATGATCTCGCTGCGCTCTTCCATGCCGCGGGTCAGCCTCACGCCCACAAAGATGCAGGCTTTGTCCGCATCGGCGTAGCGATAGTTGAACTCGGTGATAGAGCGTCCGCCCAGCGTCTGGCAGAAGCGCAGGAAACTGCCCTGCTGCTCCGGGATCGTTACGGCCAGCAGCGCCTCCCGCTGTTCGCCCAGCTCGCAGCGTTCAGAGACATAACGCAGGCCGTGGAAATTGACGTTGGCCCCGGACAGCACATGCGCCAGCCGCTCGCCTTTGATCTCATGCTGCTGGATGTACTTTTTCATGCCCGCCAGCGCCAGTGCACCCGACGGCTCCGCCACGGCGCGGACATCCTCAAACAGATCTTTCATGGCCGCACAGATCGCATCGCTGTCGACGGTGATGATCTCGTCGATGTAGGCCTGACAGAGCCGGAAAGTTTCACTGCCAATCCGCTTTACCGCAACGCCTTCAGCGAACAGCCCGACACGCGGCAGATCGACGGGATGACCCGCCTCCAGCGCCGCCTTCAGGCAGGCGGAGTCCTCCGACTCTACCGCGATCACTTTGATCTGTGGCATCAGCTGTTTGATCAGCACCGCAACGCCTGCTGCCAGGCCGCCGCCGCCCACCGGGACAAAGACCCGGTCAAGGTGCGCGTCCTGCTGCAACAGCTCCATGCCCAGCGTGCCCTGTCCGGCAATGACGGCCGGATGGTCAAACGGCGGAACGAAGGTGTAACCGCGCTGTTCAGAGAGTTCAATCGCCTTAGCTTTCGCCTCGTCAAAGTTGGCCCCGAACAGGAAAGCCTCACCGCCAAATGCGCGCACCGCATCAACCTTGATGTCTGCTGTTGCCAGCGGCATCACAATCAGTGACTTGATGCCCAGCTTCGTCGCTGAGAGCGCCACGCCCTGCGCGTGATTTCCGGCTGACGCCGTGACCACGCCGCGCGCTTTCTGCTCTTCATTAAGGCCGGCAATCATCGCGTACGCCCCACGCAGCTTGAAGCTGTGCACCGGCTGGCGATCTTCCCGCTTCACCAGAATAGTGTTGCCGAGACGCGATGAGATTTTTTCCATAACCTGCAGCGGCGTCACCTGTGCCACTTCATACACGGGTGAGCGTAGCACTGCGCGCAAATACTCCGCGCCGCCAGGCGCGTCGGGTAGCGGTTGAGACTCGGCCACGGTTAGCCTCCCAGCTTGCTCTTATCGCGGACCGCACCTTTGTCGGCGCTGGTCGCAAGTGATGCGTAAGCACGCAGTGCAAAGGAGACTTCACGCTGACGATTGCGCGGCGTATAAGCCGCATCGCCACGTGCCTGCTGCTCTTCACGGCGGGCGTGCAGTTCGTTATCCGGCACAGCAAGTCGGATGCCGCGGTTAGGAATATCGATCTCGATGGTGTCGCCATCTTTAACCAGCGCAATGGTGCCGCCGTTAGCCGCTTCCGGCGAGGCGTGACCGATCGAGAGACCCGATGTGCCGCCTGAGAAGCGACCGTCGGTGATCAGGGCGCAGCTTTTGCCCAGGCCCATCGATTTCAGGTAGGTGGTCGGATAGAGCATCTCCTGCATACCCGGTCCCCCTTTTGGCCCTTCGTAGCGGATAACGACCACGTCGCCTGCCACCACTTTGCCACCCAGAATCGCCTCTACCGCGTCATCCTGGCTTTCATACACTTTGGCCGGGCCGGTGAAGGTGAGGATCTCTTTGTCTACGCCTGCGGTTTTAACGATACAGCCATCTTCCGCAATGTTGCCGTAGAGCACGGCCAGACCGCCATCCTGCGAGTAGGCGTTTTCGCGCGTGCGGATACAGCCTTCAGCACGATCGTCATCCAGCGTGTCCCAGCGGCAGCTCTGTGAGAATGCCTGAGTGGTACGGATACCGGCAGGGCCGGCGCGGTACATCTCTTTTACCGCCTGATCCTGGGTCAGCATAATGTCGTACTGATCCAGCGTTTCACGCATGGTCTGCTGCAGGATGTTGCGGGCACTGCTGTCGAACAGACCTGCGCGATCCAGTTCACCGAGAATCGCGTAGACGCCACCCGCACGGTGCACATCTTCCATGTGGTATTTCGGGGTGCTGGGCGCCACTTTACAGAGCTGTGGGACTTTGCGTGACAGGCGGTCAATGTCGGAGATGTTGAAGTCGATATCGCCCTCCTGCGCCGCCGCCAGCAGGTGCAGCACGGTGTTGGTGGAGCCGCCCATCGCGATATCCAGCGTCATCGCGTTCTCAAAGGCCGCCTTATTGGCGATATTTCTTGGCAGGACGTTCACGTCATCCTGCTCATAGTAACGTTTAGTCAGGCTGACGATACGCTTACCGGCGTTGATGAACAGCTCTTTACGGTCGGCGTGTGTGGCCAGCAGTGAGCCGTTGCCCGGCTGTGACAGACCCAGCGCTTCAGTCAGGCAGTTCATGGAGTTGGCGGTAAACATACCGGAGCAGGAGCCGCAGGTCGGACAGGCAGAGCGCTCGATCTGCTCGCTGTCAGCATCGCTGACGTTGGGGTTCGCCCCCTGAATCATCGCATCCACCAGATCCAGTTTGATGATCTGGTCGGACAGTTTGGTTTTACCGGCCTCCATCGGGCCGCCGGAAACAAAGATCACCGGAATATTCAGGCGCAGTGACGCCATCAGCATCCCCGGGGTGATTTTGTCGCAGTTCGAGATGCAGACCATGGCATCCGCACAGTGCGCGTTGACCATGTATTCGACGGAGTCGGCGATCAGCTCACGCGAAGGCAGGGAATAGAGCATGCCGCCATGACCCATGGCAATACCGTCATCCACCGCGATCGTGTTGAACTCTTTGGCTACGCCACCTGCCGCTTCAATCTGTTCGGCAACCAGCTTACCCAGATCGCGCAGATGAACGTGACCCGGCACAAACTGGGTGAAGGAGTTCACGACGGCAATAATCGGTTTGCCGAAATCGTCGTCGGTCATTCCTGTTGCGCGCCAGAGGGCACGGGCACCCGCCATGTTGCGGCCGTGGGTGGTGGTAGCGGAACGGTACTTAGGCATGCTCTTTACTCCAGTGAAAATAAGTTCGCGGATATCCAGCGATATCCGCGCAAGGTCTGGTTATGCGTTAACCGGGTCCAGCCAGCCCCATTTGTCTTCGGTCTCGCCGGTAAACAGGCCAAAGAATGCCTGCTGAATGCGTTTGGTGACCGGGCCACACTTGCCTTCACCGACCTGAATGCGGTCTACGCTGCGCACAGGGGTAATTTCTGCTGCGGTGCCGGACATAAAGACTTCGTCAGCCAGATAGAGAGACTCACGCGACAGGGTCTGTTCACGCACTTCAATACCCATATCACGCGCCAGCGTGATGATCGCATCGCGGGTGATGCCGGGCAGTGCCGAAGAGGTAAATGGCGGGGTAAAGAGCACGCCATCTTTCACTTCAAACAGGTTTTCGCCTGCGCCTTCGGAAATCAGACCATTGGTATCCAGCGCGATGCCTTCCTGATAGCCATGACGACGGGCTTCGCTGCCCACCAGCAGTGAGGAGAGGTAATTTCCGCCCGCTTTCGCGGCGGTCGGCAGGGTATTCGGCGCCACGCGGTTCCAGGATGAGACCATCGCATCAATACCGTTCTCCAGGGCTTCAGCACCCAGATAGGCGCCCCACGGGAATGCAGCGATAATCACATCGGTGGTGAAACCGTCTGGCGGGTTCACGCCCAGGCCGACGTCGCCAACAAAGGCCAGCGGACGGATATAAGCACTTTTCAGTTGGTTAACGCGGATGACTTCGCGGCACGCTTCCATCAGCTCATCAACGCTGCTTTTAATCGGGAAACGGTAGATTTTGGCGGAGTCGTGCAGACGTTGCATGTGTTCACGATGACGGAACACAACCGGTCCTTTGTGAGAGTCGTAGCAGCGCACGCCTTCAAATACCGACGTACCGTAGTGCAACGCGTGGGACATGACGCTGACCTTCGCCTCTTCCCACTTAACCATCTCGCCATTGAACCAAATAAAGTCTGCTTTCTTCGTGCTCATTGTTATTCCCTCTCGCGGCTACGCGCGAATTTGTTGTGTTGTCTGTTGTTGAATCTGAACGCCTGCGACGTCGATCAGTTTGCTTAACTGAGAAGACAGTAAATCGACGGAGCGCTGGCTGGCAACGGTCATTTCAATATTAATATTTTCTGCATTGGCGACGGTGGCCATGTTCATGGAACAGACCTGAAAACCGCGATGACGCACGACACGCAGAATGCGCTCCAGTATTTCAGGGCGGAATCGGGCTTCGATAGACAACTGATGCTGGTTCATACGGTTTTCTCCATCATGTTTGCATTGCTGGCACCCGGCGGTACCAGTGGCCAGACGTTTTCATGCTCATCAATTGCAACATGCAGGAAGTAAGGACCTTCGCTGTTCAGCAGAGCATCAAGGGCGGCGTCGACCTGATCTTTACGGGTAATACGCTGGCCAGGAATGTCAAAGGCACTGGCCAGCGTGAGGAAATCGGGGTTGTCAGAGAGATTCGTTTCGCTATAGCGACCTTCAAAAAAGAGCTGCTGCCACTGGCGCACCATGCCCAGACGCTGATTATCCAGCAGCAGGATCTTTACGGGCAGCCTGCCACGCTTGATGGTGCCCAGCTCCTGAATGTTCATCATGATAGAGCCATCACCTGAAACGCAGATCACGGTATCTTCCGGGCGGGCCACCTGAGCGCCGATGGCGGCGGGTAAGCCAAAGCCCATGGTGCCTAAACCGCTGGAGGTGATGAAGTTCTCAGGTGCGCTGAAGGCCATGTGCTGCGCCGTCCACATCTGGTGCTGACCGACGTCGGTGGTGACGACGGCATCGGCGGATTTGCGATCTGAGAGCTGTTTCAGCAGCAGCGGCGCATAGATCGCCTCGCCCGGATGATCATAGCGCCAGGTGTGGCTGGCTTTCATCGCCTTCACCTCGTCACGCCAGGCGTCGATGTGCAGCGGCTGACTCAGCGCGGGCAGCAGATCATTGAGATCGCCCTGCAGCGAGACATGCGCGCGACGCAGCTTGTTTAATTCTGCCGGGTCGATATCGAGGTGAATGACGCTGGCGTGCGGGGCAAAGGTATCCAGCTTACCGGTCACGCGGTCATCAAAACGGGCGCCGACCGCAATCAGCAGGTCGCACGCCTGCACGGCGAAGTTGGCGGCTTTGGTACCGTGCATCCCCAGCATACCGAGATAAACCTCGCTGTGAGGATCCACGCTGCCCAGCCCTTTTAAGGTCGCGACGGCCGGGATACCGGTCTCTTCTGCCAGCGCACGCAGTGCCGGCACGGCCTGCGCCAGACCGACACCGCCGCCGATATAGAGCATCGGTTTTCTGGCCTGTGCCATCAGGGCGCGTGCGTCGTGGATTGCCTGATGGGGCAGGCTGCTGTCCTCTTCGACCGACACCAGATGCGGCGCGGGTTCACCCTGCGCAACCTGAATATCTTTCGGGATATCAACCAGAACCGGCCCCGGGCGGCCCGACTGCGCCAGCGCAAAGGCCTCGGCCATGATGGCGGGCAGCTCATCCAGCGACTCCACCAGAAAACTGTGTTTGGTGCAGGCCAGTGACAGGCCCAGCACGTCGATCTCCTGAAATGCATCGGTACCGATAAAGGCAGAGTTAACCTGTCCCGTTATCGCCACAACCGGCACGGAATCCATCATCGCATCCGCCAGACCGGTGATCAGGTTTGTCGCGCCAGGACCGGACGTTGCGATGCAGACGCCGGTTTTGCCGGTGGAGCGCGCATAACCGATTGCCGCCATCACCGCGCCCTGCTCATGACGACACAGCAGGTGTTCCACGCCGCCATCATAGAGCGCGTCGTATACCGGCATAATCGCGCCGCCCGGGTAACCAAATACGGTATTCACACCCTGCGCGCGTAAAGCCTGAACTACCCACTGTGCACCTGTCATCGCTATTCTCCTGTGTCCTGACCGGAACAACAGAATTTTATGCTACTGTTCATTGTTTGTTCCTTGTGGATTTGCTGATATTTCACCGGCTCGAAAAAAAACCCCCGGACCTTTCGGTGCGGGGGTTTTTTCGGATTCGAGGCTTGATTTTTAAGCCTTTCTTTCTCCAAGCGTTGCCCCGCACGGTAGGTTAATAACCACCACCACGCTAATCACGACCAGGCTAATCACTTGTAGAAGGGCTTTCATGTATTGTTCAATTCTTTTACGTGTTCGAAGTAATGCCTACAGAGTTATCATAGTCAGGGGTTATGACACAACTTTTTTTGCAGCTTTTTTTTCGTGCCGATAGACGTGATTGCGCCTATCGATCTGTAATACAAGAAATAATTACATGATGATAATTATTCATCACTTTAGTGACGTAATAATATTCTGGTGGATTTGCGTACAGCTTCGCAGCGTTATGACACCTTATGAAGATAACGCCAATCTGTTGTGCGATGCCCCGAAGCGTAAAAATGCTGCCCTCGCTTTCCTGCGATGCCGTGACCAGGATAACGGCCATAAGGAGCGACTATGTCATTATCAAAAGTTCTGACCCGGGCAGCATTGGGGGTGGAAGCCCCGCTGGTCACAATCGAGGCACATATCAGTAACGGGCTGCCCGCTTTAACGCTGGTAGGGCTGCCTGAGACTACCGTAAAAGAAGCGCGTGAGCGGGTGCGCAGCGCCATTATCAACAGCGGATTTACCTTCCCGGCAAAACGTCTCACCATCAATCTTGCACCAGCAGATCTGCCCAAAGAGGGTGGGCGATATGACCTGCCTATGGCCATCGCTATTCTGGTCGCCTCTGAACAGCTTCCGGCCGATAAGCTGATGCATTATGAATTTCTGGGTGAACTCGCGCTTGACGGTGCGCTGTGCGGGGTACAGGGCGCGATTCCGGCAGCAATGGTCGCGATTCAGGCCGGGCGGCAGCTGGTACTCTCTGTGGAGAATCAGGACGATGCTGGCTTAATCCGTCAGGGCACCTCACTCGTCGCCTCACACCTCAGCGAGGTATGCGCTTTTCTGCGCAATGCACACACTTTGCCTGTGGCCCGCTACCCTGAGCCTCCGGGGCAGATGCCGTCTGACGATCTCGCCGATATGATTGGTCAGGAACAGGGGCGCAGAGCCCTGGAGATCACGGCCGCAGGCGGGCACAACCTGCTGCTGATCGGCCCGCCCGGCACCGGTAAGACCATGCTGGCCACCCGGCTTCCCGGTATCATGCCCCTGCTCAGCGATCAGGAGGCTCTGGAGTGTGCGGCAATTGCAAGTCTGGTCAACAGCAGCGCCCTGCACCGCCAGTGGCGCACCCGGCCTTTCAGGTCGCCTCATCACAGCGCCTCGCTCTACGCCCTGATTGGTGGCGGATCGCTGCCCCGTCCTGGCGAGATCTCGCTGGCCCATAACGGTGTGCTGTTTCTGGATGAACTGCCGGAATTTGACCGCAAGGTGCTTGATTCGCTGCGCGAGCCCCTTGAGTCCGGCTGCATCGCGATCTCTCGCGCCCGTGCGAAAGTCACCTATCCGGCACGCTTTCAGCTGATTGCGGCGATGAATCCAAGCCCGACAGGACATTATCAGGGACAGCATAACCGCTGCTCACCTCAACAGGTGCTGCGTTACCTCAGTAAGCTATCCGGTCCTTTTCTGGATCGTTTTGATCTTTCGCTGGAGATACCGCTGCTGCCCGGAGGCATGCTCAGTGGTCAGCGCCCTGCTGCCGAAGCCTCTGAGCAGGTTCGTCAGCGGGTTGTCGCCGCGCGTGATGTACAGCTGGCTCGTGCCGGAAAAATTAATGCCAATCTGAATAACGCGGAGATTGTACGCTGGTGTCAGCTGGTTAAGGAGGATGCGGCGTGGCTGGAGTCCGTGCTGGAGAAGCTGGGTTTATCGGTACGGGCCTGGCAGCGGATCCTGAAAGTGGCGCGTACGGTGGCCGATCTGGCCGGAGAGCGGGAGATTACGCGACTTCATCTGCAGGAGGCCATCAGTTACCGGACGATTGATCGATTGATGATTCATCTGCACAACAGCCTGCAATAAAAAAGGGACTTTCGCCCCTTTTCTGTTAATCGTCGCTGTCGCTAAAGTCTTCAACGGTATCCATCTGCGGTTTACCGCCAGACAGCGTATGGAAACGCTTAGGACGCTTAATGCGGGTCATGTATTTGGACCAGACGCGTTCTGCTTCCGTCTGCGGCTCACGCACACCACGACACACTTCAATAAACAAACGTTCTTCTTCAGTTACAGGCTCACGCTTTGATAAATCCAGCTCATTAAAGGCGAAACCGTGGCGTTCAAGAAGCTGAGCTTCTTTAATAGTAAAGTCACCGTGACGTGAGAAACCACGCGGGTAATGTTTGTTATCAAAGAAACGATTCTCTGTTGAGAAGCTTTCCGCCATGTTACACGCTCCTGATTTTCTAATGCCGTGCTGTTAATGGCGCGGAGTATTAGATAGGCTTGACAGAGTGTAAAACAAAACATTTAAATCTATACGACAAACATTTTTTGGGAGAAGGCTGTGGATACGGAATTACTGAAAACTTTCCTGGAAGTGAGCAGAACACGCCATTTCGGGCGTGCTGCAGAAGCACTTTATCTCACGCAGTCTGCCGTCAGTTTTCGCATCCGTCAGTTAGAAAATCAGCTCGGTGTTAATCTTTTCACCCGCCATCGCAACAACATCCGTCTGACGGCGGCCGGAGAGCGATTACTCCCCTACGCTGAGAGCCTGATGAGTACCTGGATGATGGCGAAGAAAGAGGTCTCTCACACGCAGCAGCATCATGAGCTATCCATAGGAGCCAGTGCTTCGCTATGGGAGGCTTATCTGACGCCATGGCTCCAGACGCTGTATGAGAACCGCGAGAGCCTGCATCTGGAAGCACGCGTAGCGCAGCGGCATCTGCTGGTAAAACAGCTTCATGAACGCCAGCTGGATCTGTTGATCACGACCGAAGCACCCAAGATGGATGAGTTAACCAGTCAGCAGATAGGGCATATTTCGCTGGCGCTGTTCTGCGCCCGTCAGAGCGAGAAGCGCGAACACTACGACTACATTAAGCTGGAGTGGGGAGCCGACTTTCATCAGCATCAGAGCTATCTTTCCGGCGCTGACGATGTGCCGGTTCTGACGACAACCTCAGCGCATGTTACCCGTGAATTGCTGCATACGACCGGAGCATGCGCGTTTTTGCCCGACTTCTGGCAGAGTCTCTACAGCGAGTTAACGGTCATTCCGGATACACCGGTGGCTGTTCGTCCACTCTATGCGGTCTGGTTGCAGAACAGCGATCAGCAGGCACATATCCGCCAGCTGCTGAAATTCCCGATTCTGGTCAGGCAAAATAGCTGAAATAAAAGGAAAGAAGCAGGCGGGAGAAATAAGAGACCAGTTAGCGTTAACTGGTTTTTTACTTTTTTAAAGGCAAAAAAAAATCCTTTGCCGAAGCAAAGGATCGTTTTCTGGCAGGGGCGGAGGGACTCGAACCCCCAACACCCGGTTTTGGAGACCGGTGCTCTACCAATTGAACTACGCCCCTAAAAGGGTGGCGGAACGGACGGGGCTCGAACCCGCGACCCCCTGCGTGACAGGCAGGTATTCTAACCAACTGAACTACCGCTCCACCGGTTCTTTCACAGCCATCAGCGCCTCGCTGATACCTGTCTGTTCCTTCTTTTTTTCCCTGTCAGAGGAAAAGGAACGTATTTGATGCCTGGCAGTTCCCTACTCTCGCATGGGGAG